>Ga0209810_1004042_pt1 | contig 14593 bp, 12 predicted proteins | sample Coa_R1_7_FD_187159 | JGI IMG/M metagenome (GOLD analysis project Ga0209810, IMG submission 187159) | Surface soil microbial communities from Centralia Pennsylvania, which are recovering from an underground coalmine fire - Coalmine... | ecosystem: Environmental > Terrestrial > Soil > Unclassified...
TCGACGGCTATTACGAGTCTGTCTGCCCGCCCTACGTTGCTGATATGTACGAGGCCGCGCAGAGACTGGCCGCGAAAAAATTTGGCCCCGGCGGCACCTATGATCCGGCGATGGGTGGTCCGTATCTGGATAGCGATGCTATCAAGGCAACGGTTCAGCCCTATACGCAGGCGCAGATTGATTGTATCGGTGAAATGGCACAGCATATCTATAGCACATATGGGCGTTTTCCGGCGCGCTACCCCACCATTCTGCTGCGCCTTTACGCTCAGGCGCACCATCTCGAACTGACATATTACGATCAGTTCTTTGCTCCCGGCGCATATCTGCAAACGCACAAAGAACACATGGAACGCTGGCATGGCCATTGAAAAGAGACACTGTCACATCTTTTCAGGGGTGATAGAATAGGAGCATGCATGTACCAGTATTGTAAGGGACAGGCAAAAAGAGGTGATAAATGACATATGTACAATACCATGCTGAGCCGGAGCTAAGAAATCCCGTGCTGGTGGCCGCTTTTGCCGGGTGGAATGACGCGGCGGACGCGGCGACAGCAGTCGTGAAATTTCTCAGCGAGCGGTGGAAACCGGTAAAGCTGGCCGAGATCGAGCCGGAAGATTTCTTTGTTTTTACTGAGACACGTCCCATCATCCAGTATGTTGATGGTATAGAACGCTCTATTACGTGGCCGGTCAACCAGTTTTCGGCGCATCAATCCCCCTTTATGAGCAGGGACATTATCCTGTACCTGGGTTCAGAGCCACAGTTGAAGTGGAAGACTTTCTCCAGGCAGTTCCTCGCGGTCTGCAAACGCTATAAGGTGAGAGAAGTGGTGCTGCTGGGCGCATTGCTGGCGGATATCCCTCACTCGATCACAGTACCAATTTCCGGCACATCCTCAAGCGAAGAGCTACGGGAGCGCCTGCAAGATATGGACGTTCACCACTCGCGTTATGAGGGGCCGACGGGCATTGTAGGCGTTCTACAAGATGCCTGCAAGCGCGCGGGTATTCCAGCCGCCAGCATCTGGGCCGCCGCGCCTCACTACCTGGCCGCGACCCCCAACACCAAAGTCACCGCCGCCTTGCTCACGTACCTGAACGTCTTCCTTTCTCTGGGCCTGGATTTGAGCGAGATTCAATCGGAGGCCATCCGTTTTGAAGAGCAGATCAGCGCGCTGGTCGCACGCGACCCGGAGGCCAGCGCCTATGTGCGCAAGCTGGAAGAGCAGATTGCCGAGATGGAACAGGAGGAAGACGAGGACGAGGAGGAGCCGCTCAGCCTGGACACAACTTCTGGCACGGGGCCGCTGCCAAGCGCGGATACGCTTATTCGCGGCGTCGAAGAGCTTTTGCGCCAGCAGCGCGAGAACAATCAGCAGAGACATGATAGCGATGAGGATGAGTAAGAGATGAGTGTGACCCCCTACGCGCTCCACGAGGTGTTTCACCCGCGTTCGGTCGCCATCATTGGAGCATCACGCGCCCCGCACAAATGGGGCCATGTCGCAGCCAGACAGCTTATCGCCGGAGGTTTCCCCGGCGATATTTATCTGATCAATCCCTCGGTGCCTGAGATACTGGGAAGGCAGACGTATCCAGGCCTGTGCGATGTGCCGGGAACGGTTGATCTGGCCGTCATTGCCACCGGTTTTAGCCAGGTGCGCCAGGCCGTTGATGACTGCATCGCGAAAAGGGTCAAGGGCATCGTCATCATCACGGCGGGCTTCAGCGAGACGGGGCCGGAAGGGCGCAAGCTGGAAGAGGAGTTGGTTGCGCGCTGCCGCGAACACGGTATCCGCGTCATCGGCAGCAACTGCATGGGCCTCTACGTTCGTGATGCCCGGCTCAATACGCTGGGCATGGCCTTTCCCCTGCCAGCCGGGCCAATCGGGCTGGTCTCGCAGAGCGGCAATCTGGGCATGTACTTCTATGCGCAGGCGCAACTGGACGGTCTCGGCTTCACCACATTTCTCAGCGTGGGCAACGCCGCCGATGTCACCTTCCCCGAATGCATGCAATATCTGGCCGACGACCCGGAGACGCGCGTCATCGCCGGTTACGTCGAATCCATTGAAGAGAACACACTACGACAGGTCACGAGCGAGATGTGGGAACGCGGACACTACAAGCCGGTCGTGATCCTGCTGAGCGGCGCGACCGAAGTGGGGGTACGAGCCGCGCTGGCGCACACGGGAACGCTGGCGACTCTGCGCCCCGATAACGATAGCAGCCTCGTCGGCAGTGGTGTGGTGCGCGTGCTGCGTTCGGACGAACTCTTTCCGGTCGCGCAGGCCCTCGCTACCCAGCCGCCCACGCCACGTGGCGGGCGGCGTATCGCCATCATCGGCGATGGCGGCGGCAGCGTCGTCGCCTGCGGCGATGCCGCCATTCGCGCCGGTCTCCAGGTACCGGTGCTTTCAGCAGAGACGCAGCAGCAATTACGCGCCCTTATGCCCGCCCGCGCTACAGCCACCAACCCCATCGATGTCGCCGGGGCAGCCGATGAAGACCCGCTGTCGTTTGCCTGGCTGGCAGAGGTCTGCCTCAAAGACCCTGAAATCGACGGCGTCATCATTACCGGCCTCTTCGGCGGCTATCGCTGGCTGCTCTCAGAGGATTTCGGGCCGCGCGAGGAGGTTGCCGCGCACGCCCTGGGCAAACTGGTTCGCCAGTACCAGAAGCCGGTGCTGCTGCAATCCATCTACGCCCGGCACGATATCCCCGCGCTACGCATTCTGCGCGAGGAAGGTATCCCTTACTACGAGTCGGTAGAAATTACCTGCCGCGCTATGTCTGCCCTGGCAGAAACAGGCCAGTTTCTGGCACAATATTCATAAACATCTCGCCAATGCCCACTCTCTATTTCTTGCGAAGGAGGACAAAACATGAATCGCCGCGATATGATTCGCATGAATGACGAGGAGATACGCGCATTTCTTGAGGAGCAGTACACGCTGCAAGTTGCCACTATTGACCACGATGGCTGGCCGCACCTCGTCGCCATGTGGTACACGCTCGTCGATGACCGCATCGTTTTCTGGACATACGCGAAATCGCAAAAGGCCGTCAACCTGCGCCGCGACCCCCGGCTGACCTGCCTGGTCGAGTCCGGCGAACGCTACGACGAACTGCGCGGCGTCCAGATCAAGGGACGGGCCATCCTCAACGCCGAGCGCGAAACCGTCCAGCGTATCGGCGAGCGTATCTACGCGCGCTACAGTGGCGGCACCCTGAATGACGCCACGCGCCAGATGGTGGCAGCGCAGGCCGCCAAACGAGTGCTGGTCTTCGTCGAACCCGTCGAGATCGTCTCCTGGGATCACCGAAAATTAGGCGGGGGCTATTAAGGATATACTCATGCCAGAGACAACACATCTCCATATTGACCCGTCATTACTCTCGCATTACATAGAAACGCTGGGGGCAATCGGGCAGCAGGCCGGGGGAGGGATTATCCGCCCGGTGTACGGGCAGGCGTGGCGAGAGGCAAGAGGGCAACTGGCGGAATGGATGGCCGAGGCCGGGCTGGCAGTGCGCGAAGACGCGGTGGGCAATCTCTTCGGGCGGCTACGTGGCCGTGATGATACACATACTATTCTTACCGGCTCGCATATCGATACGGTCAAGCTGGGCGGCAACTATGATGGGGCGCTGGGCGTGCTGGCGGGGCTACTGGCCTTGCGCACACTGCGCGAGCAGGTTGGACAGCCCGAACGGTCATTAGAGGTGGTGGCCTTATGCGAGGAGGAGGGCAGCCGGTTTCAAGCACACTACTGGGGTTCGCGCGGTATGTGGGGGCTGATTCAGCCGCAGGAACTGGAGACGCTGCGCGACGACGATGGCATCACGATTGCGCAGGCGATGCAGGCGGCAGGCTTCGCGCCAGAACGCTACCGGGAAGCTATACGCAACGACCTCGCGGCTTTTCTGGAACTGCATATCGAGCAGGGGCGCGTCCTCTTCGATGAGCAGATCAACATCGGCATTGTGAAAGCCATTGCGGGCATGCAGCGACAGTTGATTACGGTGGAAGGGCGAGCAGATCATGCCGGGACGACGCCGATGGACGTGCGGCACGACGCTTTGCAGGGCGCGGCTGCGATGGCGCTGGAAATTACTCGCATGGTGGAGCAGGAAGGCCGACCGGCGGTCGTCACTATGGGAAAATGGGATGTGCAGCCTGGCGCGTTCAATATCGTGCCTGGACGGGTGCGGTTCTCCATCGACCTGCGTCACCCGGACGAGGCAACGATCCAGCGGCTCTCCCAGGCCATCCTTGCCATCTGCGAACAGCTCGCGCGCGAACGCGGGCTAACGGTCTTTCGCGAAATTGTGGATAACAGTCCACCGGCACGGATGGATGCCGGACTGCAAAATGTGCTGATAGCAGCAGCGCAGGCATGCGGGGCGTCGTGGAAGTATTTGCCGAGCGGGGCCGGGCATGACAGCGAGGTGATGGCGCATCATATCCCCACCGCCATGCTCTTCGTCCCCAGCGTTGAGGGCCGCTCGCACAGCCCCGCCGAATACACGCCGCTCGAAGATGCTGTGCGCGGCGTGACTGTGCTGGCAACCGCTTTATACAGGCTGGCATATTAGCATTTCAACATCCGCTAACGATCTGGTTTCACCCAGATGCCGCGTTCGTGCATGAGGTCAATCTGGGGCTGGATGACCTTTTCCCGGTACTCGGCGTGTTTCATGGGTTCTCTGTTCAGGTACAGGTTTTTGGGATAGATGGGCTGCTCGTAGAGCATCTGGTAGAGTTCGGTGCGCAGGTCTTTCATCCAGTTGTCCCACTGGGCACGAGCGCGATGGTCGCGCAGAGCCTCGATATCGATGACGCCGCCGACATAGGTCGAGCCGGCGCCATACTCCTGGCGACCCACAATCTGGCCCTTGTAGTTGATGATGAAGGACCGACCGCCAAAGGTGTCAATGGGGGTATCCTCTTCGGGGAAGAGATAATAAGTACCCATATTGGGTGCCACGATGTACATGTTATTGTCGAGGGCGCGGGCGCGGCTCTGAATCTCAAATATCTCGTTGCCGGTAGCCGGATGCGGGTAGGAAGCGCGATAGACCACTTCGGCCCCATTCATAGCCAGGGCGCGCGCGTTTTCCGGGTAGGAGCCTTCGTTCGCCATCATAATGCCCAGGCGACCGATCTCCGTATCGACCACCGGCCAGAAAGCATTGAGGTTGCGGCCATACCGCTCGACCCACCAGTCGTAGATATCGTGCGGGCAGACAGAATGCTCGACGGGGAAAAGCGGCGAGACTTTGTAATGCTGCAAGATGACTTCCCCATCCGGGTTGATGATGAAGCCAACGTTAAAGAAACGATCTTTGATCTCCGGGTGGCGCGCCTTCGCCTGCGCCATGATGAAGGCGTTGTACTGCTTCGCGATCTTGCCCAGTTCATCGGTCTCCTCGCCGGGAATATCAATAGCGCCTTCCCTGGCGAAGGTGACATGATCGAGGTCCAGCACCTCATCGTTGAAGCCTTGCAGCGCCCCTTCTGGAAAGGCAATTAGCCTGACCGGCAGATCAAGGCTTGAGAGCCAGGATGCAGCCTTGACAAGGTGGGTGAGGTGTTCGATGTTGCGCTTGATATCGGCGCGAGTGCGGATGCCGCGCACGGTGGGAATGAGTCCGACAGCGGTGTAGGGCTTAATCATTGTTTGCTCCTTTATTGTGTCAGGGACATCAATCAATAGCCACAGCATATGCCAGCCGCTATTCCTCAGTCAAGGGAAGACCCAACTACGTCCCAGATATGTTATGATAAGCACATACTGTCTTGATGAACTTTACCAGACAACACTGACCCCATGTCATGCTGAGCGGCAGCGAAGCATCTAAGGTGGCATGGTTGGCTTTCGATGGGCTTCAGATGCTTCTCTACGCTCAGCATGACACGTCAGAGAGCGTTTGTAATGGCATGCCATGGAGCCGTTACCTGACTGATGCTATAGACAGGAGTTTTTGTACGTATGGGTTTTCGTTACGCCGTAATTGGCTCCGGTCGGCAGGGAACTGCCGCCGCTTATGACCTTGCTCGTTTCGGCGAGGCCGATTTTCTCTTGCTGGCCGACCAGTCCCTGGCTTATGCGCAACGCGCTGCTGAACGGATAAACACGCTGATCGGGCGCGAGGTGGCGCATCCAACACAGGTGGATGTGCAGGACGAGGACGCAGTCGTATCCGCATTGAGCAAAGCAGAAATTCAGGTCTTCGTCTCCGGCGTCCCCTATTTCTTCAACCTGGGGCTGACACGCGCGGCCTTGCGCGCTCGCGCCAGTATGTGTGATTTCGGCGGCAACACGGAACAGGTGCAGCAGCAACTGGCTTTCGATATTGAGGCGAAGGCGGCAGGCATCACACTGATTCCCGACTGCGGGCAGGTGCCGGGCCTGGGAACGTCCCTTTGCTCCTATGCCGTCAGCCTGTTCGATGAGGCGCACGATATCCTCATGTACGATGGCGGCCTGCCTCAACATCCGCAACCACCCTGGAATTATATCCTGACCTTCAATATCGAAGGGCTGACCAACGAATATTTTGGCACCACACTCTTCCTGCGCAACGGCCAGCAGCAGACGATCAACTGCTTCGAGGAATACGAACTGCTCGACTTCCCCGCGCCCATCGGCCAGCTAGAAGCCTTCACGACGGCGGGCGGCACCAGCACCATGCCCTGGACATACCTGGGCAAACTGCGCACGCTGCAAAACAAGACGCTGCGCTGGCCCGGCCACTACGCGCAGTGGAAAGCCTACAACGATGCCGGGCTGCTCGGCCTGGAGCCGGTAATGGTTGATGGCACTGCCGTTATCCCACGTCACCTGCTGCATGCCCTGCTGGAGCCGCAACTGCGCCCAAAGCCGGACGATCTCGACATGGTCATCATCCGCATCCTCGCTCGCGGTCTCAAAGACGGCCAGGAATGCGAGGCCACCATCGACCTCTTCGACTACTACGATGAGACGACCGGCTTCACCGCGATGGAGCGCACGACAGGCTGGCACGCCGCCATCATGGCAGGTTTCATAGCGCGTCGCCAGACCCCCACCGGCGGCGTTCCCGTCGAACTGACCGTACCTGGCGCTACATTCGTCGAAGAGTTCCGCAAGCGCGGCTTCGATCTGCGCGTAGAGTGGACGAAATAGAGGATGGAAACGTCTGGCAAGTCGGCTTCACTCTGACAGCGTGGCGCGCCTGATCGCGCTCGGCCTCTCGCCCGTCGGGCAGGCGCTGACCGGCATTCTGTTGCAATATACTGGACCGCAAACTACCGTCCTGCTACTCACCGCCGGGCAGGTCATCCTCCCACTCGTTGCGATGGTGAACCGCCTCATTCGCAACCTTCATCTGCCAGATAGATATCCTTAGCAGCAAGGCTATTGACATAATCAAAACTCCGGCGTAATTTGGGAATCGCTGGAGATATGCGTATGCTGAAAATGAAAGAATTTTGCTTCCAATATTGCTTTGCCATTGTAAGGAGCTAATCCTATGAATATATCTTTGCCCGCCCTCTTAGTGGTCTGTGGAGTGCTAATTGTCGCTTTCCTCGTCTTATTCCTGCCCTTTCCAGGTTCCAGAACAAAAGCCAGCACACCCGTCGAGCATCCACAGTCCGATCTCATCTTCCGCGATGACGACCGCTACTGGTATGGCGGCATCTTTTACAACAATCCCGACGACCCTGCCGTGTTTGTTCCCAGACGCTACGGCTCTGGCTGGACCATCAATTTCGGCAACCCTCGCGGCAGGCTGTTCATGATCGCCATACTGCTTATGGTGCTGCTGTTCGGAGTCATCATCCCTGTCCTCGTCCCCGGCGCGGCATCATCTGGATGTCACCCGTCTGGATGCCATCTGTTCCCGTAAAAAACGGGGTAGGAAGCCTGAAAGAGAGAGACCTTGTCAGGGATACCACATCAATGAGCAAGTCTTGTGTAGAAGCTACTTTATGAGTATACTTGTATATATAGCCCACTCACGGGCAGGTGGTTTGTCCCTTTTACCCCTGATGAGGTGTTGCGCATGAGTATCTCTTTCCATCCTGAGACTTCCTCGTATCTGTCGACGCTCCCTGGCCGGTATTACTACGACCCTGCGATTTATGAGCAGGAGCTTGAGCATATCTTTTCAGAGATGTGGGTCTGCGTTGGCCGGGCCGAGGCGTTTCCTGCTGCCGGGTCATACCAGGTGGTGAGCGTTGGCCGGGAAAGCGTGATTGTGGTGCGTGATCGGGAAGGAGTGCTGCGGGCGTTTTTGAATGTGTGTCGCCATCGCGGCTCTCGCCTCTGCACGCAGGCCAGCGGGCAACTGAAAGGCTCGATCCAGTGCAAATATCATGCCTGGACATACGGACTGGACGGGCGGTTAATCGGCGCGCCCAATATCCTCTCCGATGAGCAGTTTGATCGCGCCGCCTTTGGTCTGGTAGCGGTGGCGCTGGAAGTCTGGCACGGACTGGTCTGGCTTAACCTCGCAGATAATCCCGCCCCCATCGAGTCGCAGATCAACGGCCCGGTCATCGAACGTTTTGGTTCGTTCGAGCCGTTTACACGCTACACATTGAGCGAACTGAGAGTCGGCAAGAGTATCTCTTACGATATACAGGCCAACTGGAAGCTGGTAGTTGAGAATTTTGAAGAGTGCTACCACTGCGGGCCGATGCATCCCGAACTCTGCCGTCTGCTGCCAGGATTCCGTTCCGGCAAAACGTATGTGGCGGGCGATGCCGCGACACTGGCCGACGATGTTGAGGCATTCACCATCACCGGCAAGGCCAGTCGCCCACCGCTGCACGGCCTGCTGCCCGAAGACCTGCGCCACTACTACGGCATTGTGCTGCGCCCCAACATTCTGCTCAACCTGCTCGACGACCACGTGGTTATTCACACGCTCTGGCCCACCGGCCCCACGAGTTGCCGCGTCACCTGCGACTGGCTCTTCGATCCCCAGGCAATGACGCTGCCAGACTTCGACCCGATGGACGCCGTTGAGGTCTTCGATATCGTCAACAGACAGGACTGGGAAGTGTGCGAACTGGCACAGATGGGCATGTCCTCGAAAGCCTACAGAGCCGGCGGCATCTACGTCCCCGCCGAGCGACATATCCGCGAATTCGCCGATTTCGTGCTTGATCGGCTGGGACATAGAGATACGACAGGCCAGCAGTGAGAGATACAATATCTGACACATCTGTAACCATTGAAAGCGCACAGGAACCTGTGGGCCACGCCATTCGGCTGAGGGCCTGGATGCTTCGCTGCCGCTCAGCATGACACGTGAGAGGGTCTTTTTTACGGCATGCCATGCTGAACCTGGCAGCTATGCCTCTAATGGAAACTCATGGCGTACATCCTCTTCATACTCGCCTTCAAGTTTGCTATGACGGCGGCTGTAGAGGAAGTAGATGAGTAGGCCGATGGCGAGCCAGATGATGAAACGGATGATGGTCACAAGCGGCAGGCTCACAATCAGGACAAGCGAGGCGATCATCGAGAGAATCGGTATCCAGGGAACAAGCGGGACGCGGAACGCACGGCGCAGGTTGGGCTGCGTGCGCCGCAGGATCAGCACAGCTAGCGAGACCAGCACGAAAGCGGCCAGCGTGCCGATATTGGTTAGTTCCGCCACCACATCGATGGGCGTCAGCCCCGCGACGAGCGCAACGACGACGCCGATGAGCAGGCTCGACCAGTATGGCGTGCGCAGCCGGGGATGGATGCGCGAGAAAATCCCCGGCAGTAAGCCATCGCGTGACATAGAGAAAAAGATGCGGCTCTGCCCGTACAACAGCACAATTAGCACCGTCGTCAACCCGCAGATGGCTCCAATTGAGATGATACTGGCAGCGATGTTCAGGCCGATCAGAATCATGGCATGCGAAACCGGTGAGGCAACGTTGAGCTGCGTGTACGAAACCATGCCGGTCAGCACAGCCGTCACGAGAATGTAAAGCAGCGTGCAGATCAGCAGGCTGCCTATGATGCCGATGGGCAAATCTTTCGCCGGGTTGCGCGTCTCCTCCGCCGAGGTCGAAACCATATCGAAACCGATATAAGCAAAGAAGATGATGCTCGCTCCGCGCAAGATGCCGCCCGCGCCAAAAGGCAGAAATGGCGACCAGTTTGCCGGGTTGACATGCCCGACGCCCACAATGAGAAAAAACAGGATCACCAGCAGCTTGATCGCCACAATGATGTTATTGACTGTACTACTTTCAGAGGTACCCAGAATCAGCAGACCGGTAATGACCAGGATAATGAGCGTCGCCGGTAAGTTGATAATGCCACCGGCAAAGGGTGAGGCGGTCAGCGCGGTTGGCAAGGTGAGGCCAAAGGCGCTTTTGAGCAGGTCGGTCACGTAGCCAGACCAGCCAATGCTGACGGCAGCCGCGCCGACCGCGTATTCCAGAATCAGGTCCCAGCCGATAATCCAGGCAATCAACTCGCCCAGCGTGGCATAAGAGTACGTGTAGGCGCTGCCAGAAATCGGCACGCTGCTGGCAAATTCGGCGTAGCATAGCGCGGCCAGTCCGCTCACAATACCCGCAATTACAAATGAGATCATCAAGCCCGGCCCCGCGTACTTGGCAGCCGCTACGCCGGTTAAGACGAAGATACCCGTACCAACAATCGCGCCGATGCCCATAGCCGTCAGGCTGATCGGCCCTAACGTGCGCTTCAAGCCATGTTCCGCTTGATCGCTCTGCCGCAAAATAAGGTTCACCGGCTTGATGCGCCAGAGACCATTTTGCTTCTTACCCACAGTTGCCATATCCTCTCCTTTTCTATCATCAATTCCGTAAGACCCCATAGAGCGATCAGATCAATGGAGTCACACTTCACCCATAGATGTACTCTACAACTCCTCGCTACGATGACAACTTCTCCCCAGGGGTCTTCGCTGACAGAAAAGGTCTTCTTTGACCGGAATACACAGAGACTTCTCAATCAGATAATCTATCTCATCCATTCATAGCATGATGAAGTGGAGGCCATTATCAAAAATCACTCAGTGCAGTTAGAAGAAAAAAGCGTGTGTATAAAAACACGATTCAAAAGGTGAGAATGGTACAGGTGACACTGTACAACGCGCCCGGTTCCTGCTATTCTTGGAGCAAGCTCAAGCTATTGAAAACTGGCCCGTAGCTGTCATGCTGAGTGAAGCGAAGCATCTAAGGTAACCACGCTGAGCAGGAAATTTGCCTGGATGCTTCGCTTCACTCAGCATGACAGCTACGGGAACCTTCTTCAGAGCATCCCAACAGTACAAAGTAAGCAGTATTTTTCATATTCAGGTGGTAGACATGGCGATGAAACAGGCAGCAAAAATACGATTCGGCGGGAAATTAAGCAGGGAAAATAGTGTTGCAGGGATTGTCCTGTCGCTGCTTTTTGCTCTCGGCTTCTTTCTCTCCATCTTTCCTCAGGGCCGGGCCATCGCCCGCACCGCTCTGCTGCTGCCCGCGTTCATCAACGCCGCCGAGCCTGCCCCCTTGAAGCTGCTTGGCGAACCGGTAAGCCATACACAGAGGACTATTGGCTCGTCCAACGGCCCCGTCTACCTGGATATTTACGCGCCTGTATCTCCTGCTCCTATCATTGGCGGCATCCGGCAGGGACTGGTCGTCATTCCCGGCGTGGGAGACGAGCGCAAAGAGCAGCAGCTCATCAACTTCTCGCAGGCGCTGGCGCAGACAGGTGTCGTGGTCATGTCCATGACCACGCCCACACTCATTCAATACGCTCTTTCGCCAAAGGACAGCGATGCCGTCGTGCAAGCATTCAACACGCTTGCGCGCTGGCCCGGTGTGAACGCCGGTCATATCGGCCTCATCGGCTTCAGCGGCGGCGGCGCGTTAGCCTGTCTGGCGGCAGCCGACCCGCGCATCCGCGACAGAGTGGCCTCTATTACCCTCTTCGGCAGCTATTACAACACCGCCAGTCTGCTGCACGATCTCGGTCGGCGCACCCTCGACGTAAACGGGCAGCTTCAGCCCTGGCAGCCACAGGAGGTCTCCATCGAGGTCATGACCAACACAATAGCCGGGCAACTCTCCAACTTCGACTCCTCCCTGCTCATCGGCTCGCTCGACCCAGGCGGCACTCCGCTGACTCCTTCTGAGCAGGAAGAACTCTCGCCGTCCGCGCTGGCCGCCTACCACCTGCTCGCAGGCGACGAACCCGACAACGTAGACGCTAACATCGCCTCGCTCACCCCGCAGATAGACGCTCTCCTGACAGCCCTCTCACCCGACAGGGTCATCACACACATCCACGCTCCTATCTACCTGCTGCACGACCGCAACGACCAGTTTGTTCCCTTCACGCAATCCCGCGCTTTCGATCAGGCCCTCACTCAGCTACATCATCCGCACGACTTCGCCGAACTCGGTATCTTCCAGCACGTCGAGGTGCGCCCCGACCTCGCCTTCACCCAGGAATTCAGCGACGGCGCCAGCCTGGCTCGTATCATCACCGAAATGTTGCTCGCCAACTCATAACGTCAAAAAGGAGAACACCTCATGCTCGCAGGAGCATTTGCCAGCGGCTGGAAGGCAGAGTACAATGAAAGAGGAAGCTTCCTGTTGCTGATCGGCTCTCAGTTGTTCTCTGTAACAGCTTTTGATCTGTGGGAGGAACGTCTGGTATGGCTGAACACTCGCATTCCCTGTTCCGGGATACCTCCGGCTGGTCTACCATCTCGGCACAGCACAGCAGCTTTACGCTCTGGTTCACCGGGCTGGCAGGAACGGGCAAGACAACGCTGGCCGGGCTGGTTTGCAAAGCACTACTGGCACGAGGCTATAAGGCTGAGATTATCGACACGCGCGCGCTGGCGCGCTGGCTGAAACAGGAACTGCACATCGACGAGCATATGCCGGAAGAGGCGAGCCATACGCTGGGCTACGATGCATTTATTACCTATATGTGTACGATCCTCGCGCGGAACGGCGTCATCTCTCTCACCCCGGCCATCTCTCCCCATCGCCAGGCACGCATCCACGCCCGCGAACACCTTCCCCGCTTCATCGAGATTTACCTGCACTGCTCACCACAGCAACGCGAGACGCGCAGGCGCAAGAGCGAGAACATCGCCGCAGTCGCCAATCTCGCCGAATCCATCTACGAGCCGCCATTATGCCCTGAGTTGAGTATCGATACGACCGCCGAATCGCCAGAACGCAGCGCACTGCGCATCCTCGATTACCTCGAGCAACACAGCTATATCGCCCCACTCTGGGAAGCAGCAGAGATGGACGACGCAGAGATCACCCTGATCAAAGCGCGCTTGCAGGCGCTCGGCTACCTGGATTAAGGCTTGCTATCCCCTATGAAATCGGCACGGGATTTTTCATATACAGCCCGACGAAGATACGCAGGTAGCCGCCGTCATCGTCGGGATAGATACTTTGATGGTTATTGCAGGCGTTGCACTCGTAGGTGTTGATGGGCGCCGGGTTGGTTACGCCGTCGTGGCGGGCGTCAATGTTCATAGTGCCATAGTTGCCAGGGCCGAAGAGGACGGCGATGATACCGGCGGCGGCGAAACTGCGCACGTTGCCCAGGATGTATTCGGCGCGATTATCCTGGTAGTGGCCGGGCGAATTGTTCATCGTATCAAAATACTGGTTGCCCATCGGCACCTGCCACATCACCACGCGGCGATGGGTGTCCTGACTGAGATAGCCGATAAATTGCAGGTAGCGGGAGAAATTGGGGAAGGTGCGGTTATAGCGATCCCACCAGCCGCGCCCGCCGGGCTGGCCGGAGTCAAAATCGGCTACATCATTGGAGATCACATCCCAGCTTGAGACTCCCGACGGGTTGCCTGCGATCCCGGCGCTGTTAAGAAATGCCGCTTCACGCTGCGCCACCCCGGCAACGTTGAGGGAAGCGCCGGTGTAGGTGGCAATGTCGATACCGGCAGCCCACGTCGAGGCATGCAGGGCGAGAATAGCATTGCGAGCATACTTATCCCGCATATGCAGCAACGCCCAGGCAAAACCTTGCGCGTTATTGGGAAAACCGGCGGCATCGGCAAAGCCGGAAGCACTGACACTGGCCGGGACACTGGCGGCATTATTGCTGCCATTGGAGGCATTTTGCAGGAACCCCCACAGGTCCGGCTCAACAATCACCAGCACCGGCTTGCCGAAGGCAGCAATTTTTTGCAGCATCAGCACCCAGTTGCCAAAGTAGGCTTTCATCGTCGCCCCATCTTTCAGGTTGCCCGTGTCCTGACCGATGTTATTGCCGCCACAGGAACTGCCGGGATTGGGGCCGTTAGAGAGACACATCTCATAGTACACAAAGACCGGCATATAGCCATGCTGCGCGCTCTCCTGCATGTAATTGGTAGCGAACTGCCCCGCCGGTGAGTTCCACGTCTCCCACCCACGCCCGGTGTTGACGCCACCGGTAAGATACTGATAACGGAAAGCATACGCGGTTCCGTTCTGGCTGCGCATCTGATCGAGCAGGTAGGCGCTTCCAGACGGACTCATCACGCCAAAGCTGAAATAATGGGGAAAGGCTGAAGGAATGCCGCCATTGCCGGGT
>Ga0209810_1004043_pt1 | contig 14591 bp, 10 predicted proteins | sample Coa_R1_7_FD_187159 | JGI IMG/M metagenome (GOLD analysis project Ga0209810, IMG submission 187159) | Surface soil microbial communities from Centralia Pennsylvania, which are recovering from an underground coalmine fire - Coalmine... | ecosystem: Environmental > Terrestrial > Soil > Unclassified...
GCTCGGTCAGAACCTCTCACCCGAGAGCCGGATGTTCTTCTACACGACGACCGGGTGGATGATGTTCAACGCGCTGCTCTCCGCGCTGCTGCAAGGCGCCTCGGTGGTGCTCTACGACGGCCATCCGGCGTACCCGACGCCGGCCCTGCTGTGGCAGCTCGCGGCCGACGCGCAGGCGACCTCGTTCGGCGCCAGCCCGACCTTCGTGCAGATCATGCAGAAAGTCGGCGTCGTCCCGAAGGACGCGTTCGACGTTTCGCGGATCACGAGCGTGCTGCTGACCGGCTCGCCCGTCACGCCGGAACAGACCGCGTGGTTCTACGACAACGTCAAGCGCGATCTGTGGGTGACCTCGCCGTCGGGCGGGACGGAGCTGTGCGCGGGTCTCGTCGGCGGATGTCCGCTCCTGCCGGTGCGCGCGGGCGAGATCCAGGCGCGGCTTCTCGGCATGGACGTCCATGCGTGGAACGACGAGGGCCGCGACGTGCTGGACGAGGTCGGCGAGCTGGTCGTAACGCGCCCCGCGCCCTCGATGCCGCTGTACTTCATGAACGATCCGGACGGCGCGCGGTACCGCGAGACGTATTTCGAACGGTTCCCGGGCGTGTGGCGCCACGGCGATTTCCTCAAGATCAACGCGCGCGGCGGGTGCTTCATCTACGGGCGCTCGGATGCGACGCTCAATCGCTTCGGCGTCCGCATCGGCTCGGCCGAAGTGTACCGCGCCGTCGAGCGGCTTCCGCAGATCGCCGACAGCCTCGTCGTCTGCCTCGAATTGCCGGACGGCGGGTTCTTCATGCCGCTGTTCGTCCGTCTCGCCGCCCGCGCCGTGCTCGACGACGCGCTTCGCGAGACGATCGTGCGCACGCTGCGCGAGGACTGCAGCCCGCGCCACGTCCCCGACGAGATCCTCGCCGTCCCGGCGATCCCGTACACGCTCACCGGCAAGAAGATGGAGATCCCGGTCCGCCGCATCCTGGCCGGGATACCGCCCGAAAAGGCGGCGAGCCGCGAAGCGATGATGCAGCCGGATGCGCTCGACTGGTACGTGCGGTTCGCGCGCGAGCGCGGAGGCTCGCCGTCCTCCGCGGCACTCGGCTGAACCTTGCCCGACGCGGCCCGGCACGCGACGGCGCGAAGAAGAACGCGGCGTCGCGGGCCGAATCGTCAGGCTCCGGTGACGCGCCCCGCCGAAGGCGCATCGGCGCGCCGGCACGCGACGAGGAGGGCATCACGATGACGCGAGCCGCGCAGAGCGCGACCTTCCGCTGGGATGACATCGACGTGCAGGGATGGGCGCCGACGAAGCGGGCACTCCACCGGTACGCGCAGATGCTGGGGAAGCTGCGCGTCGCGGGCTCTCCCGCGGAGCCGAACTGGATGTTCACCGCGCTGTACCTTTCGCCGCGCGGCTTTCGCACCGGCCCCATCCCGTGCGGCCTGCAAGCGTTCGAGGCGACGATCGACGTGTTCGCCGCGGAGATGGTGCTCCAACGCAGCGACGGCCGCGAGGCGCGCATCGCGCTCGCGGGCGCCGAGACGGTCGCCGCCGTGTACGCGCAGCTTCGCTCGGCGCTCGGCGCGCTGGACGTCGACTGCGTACTCGACCCGGCGCCGCAGGAAGTTCCCGATGCGACGCCGCTCGACGAGGACGTCGACCGGGCGGAATGGGACGCGGTCGCGGTCGCACGCTGGTTCGGCGTGAGCACGGCCGTCGCCGACCTCTTTCAGCGCTGGCGCGCGCGCTTCTTCGGGCGCTCCGGCGTCCAGCTCTGGTGGGGCGCCTTCGATCTCTCGCTGATGCTGTTCAGCGGGAAGCACGCGCCCGCGCCGCTCGACCGCGGCTATCTGCTCAAGTACGACCTCGACGCCGAGCTGATGAACGCGGGACTGTACTACGGCGACGACTCGACCGCGCCGTTCTTCTACGGCTACGTCCATCCGGAGCCGCCGAACGCGCCGGCGCTCGGCATCGCGCCCGACGGTGCGTCGTGGTCGAGCGCGCTGCACGAATGGGTGCTGCCCTACGAGACGGTCCGCACGTCGGCCGATCCGCCGGCGGCGATCGGCGCGTTCTTGGACGCGCTCTACGGGCAGTGCGTCGGCGCGGCGGGTTGGGACCGCGCCGCGCTCTCCTACGAGGCGCCGAAGCGCAAGCGCGCCGTCATCGCATGACGCGCGCTAGCGGCCGGCGAGCGCCGCGTCGTAGACGTTGAAGTAGTTGAACGTCAGCGTTTCGCTGGTGTCGTCGGAGCCGTCGTTGCCGGCTTCCCAGCGGTAGGCGTAGATTCCGTAGCCGAGCCACGGGCCCGCCGTCGAGTCGCACGAGTGGATCGCACCGCTCACCGACGCGACGACGACGCCGTTGCGCGAGAGCACGAGGCTGCCGGAACCGTCGCAGGCGACGTGTTCCTGCCAGCGCCACGAATCGATTTGATTCGGCACGTAAGGACCGAGCACGACGTCGCCGAGCCTCGTGCTGAGCACCCACTGCAGCGGGCCGTTCGCGCTCTCCTTGGCCGCGATCTGATTGACGATCTTGCCCGGCGCGCCGTACGGATGCAGCTGCACGATCATGTACTCGGCGCGCGAGCCGGTCAGCGTCAGCGTTCCGTTCGTCTGATAGTCGATCGTCACGTCGCTGCCCCACGGGATCTCGGTCGGCCCGGTGCCGACGTTGATCATCTGCCGGTACACGTTCGTCGGCGCGGTGAGCGAGCTGCGCGAGACGCTGAACGTCACCGGCTGTCCCGGACGCACCGCCGGATTCGAGCCCTGGCCGTCCGCCGGAATCGGGAACGCGGCCGGATCGCCGATGCGGTACACGAGCGCGGACGCCGCGGGCGCCGGCGAGGCGGACGGCGTGGCGGTCGCGGCGGGACGCGCGGTCGGCGTCGGGCTCGCGCTGGGCGCCGTCGTCGGGGTCGACACGCGGCTCGGCACGACCGGCGCCGGCGAGCTCGCCGGTACGCCGACCGCGGACGGAACGGCCGGCAACGAACCGCCGCCGCCGCCGCACGCGGCGAGGCTCGCACTCGCGAACAGGAAACAGAGCGCCATCGACGCGTCGCGTCGGCGAACGAACATGAATGCACCTTCCGGCAGCGCGGGCTCCGCTGCGATGGCGTACCGCCGTCGTCGCTGCTACAGGTTTGATTTCGGAGCTTCGCGGCGCGTCCAGCACCGCGGCGCGGATGATGTGCGCCGGATCGCAGCTCCGCGTGCAGGACCGGCCGCCGCCGATGCGGCGGCCGGCCCGCTCAGACCTCGACCGGGATCCGGCCGTTCTTCGTCAGGTCGTCCAGCGTCTCGAAGTTGGCCGTCTCGAGCTGCTTGATGCGCTCGGCGCTCACGCGAATGCGGCCGTGCGCACGCTCGTCGGCGAGCACGCCCCGCAGGTAGGTGCCGGTGTGCGAGGCCGGGTTCGCCGCGATCTCCTCCGGCGTGCCGGTCGCCACGATCGTGCCGCCGCGGTCGCCGCCCTCGGGGCCGAGGTCGATCACGTAGTCGGCGGTCTTGATCACGTCGAGGTTGTGCTCGATGACCAGCACGGTGTTGCCCATGCCGACGAGACGCTGCAGCACTTCGAGCAGCTTGTGGATGTCGGCGAAGTGGAGTCCGGTCGTCGGCTCGTCGAGCACGTAGAACGTCCGGCCCGTCGCGCGGCGCGACAGCTCGGTCGCGAGCTTGATGCGCTGCGCCTCGCCGCCCGAGAGCTGCGTCGCCGGCTGGCCCATCTGGATGTAGCCGAGCCCGACCTCGCAGATCGTCTGGAGCTTGTTCTTGATGCGCGGGATCGTCGAGAAGAGCTCCGTCGCCTCGTCGACGCGCATCGAGAGCACGTCGGCGATCGACTTGCCCTTGTACTTCACCTCGAGCGTCTGGGCGTTGTAGCGCTTGCCCTTGCAGACTTCGCACGGGACGTAGACGTCGGGCAGGAAGTGCATCTCGATCTTGATGATGCCGTCGCCCTGGCACGACTCGCAGCGTCCGCCCTTCACGTTGAACGAGAAGCGTCCGGGCGTGTAGCCGCGCATCTTCGCCTCGGGCGTCAGCGAGTACAGCTCGCGGATCAGGTCGAACGCGCCGGTGTACGTCGCGGGGTTCGAGCGCGGCGTGCGCCCGATCGGCGACTGATCGATCACGACCATCTTGTCGAGCGCCTCGGCGCCCTTGACGCGGCCGTACGTTCCGCCCGCCGGCTGATGGTGCAGGTGCTGGTTCAGCGCCTTGACGACGACCTCGTTGACCAGCGTCGACTTCCCGCTCCCGCTGACGCCCGTCACGCAGGTGAACGTGCCGAGCGGGATGTCGACGTCGACCCCCTGCAGGTTGTTCGCCTTCGCGCCCATCACGCTCAAGACGCTGCGGCCGCGCTTGCGATGCTTCGGGATCGCGATGAACTGCCGCCCCGACAGGTACGCGCCGGTCAGCGACTCGCCGTTCGCCTCGATCTGCTCGATCGAGCCGACGGACAGAATCCGGCCGCCCTCGGCGCCGGCGCCGGGCCCGATGTCGACGATGACGTCGGCCGAGCGCATCGTGTCCTCGTCGTGCTCGATGACGATGAGCGTGTTCCCGATGTCGCGCAGCGTCTCCAGCGTCGCGAGGAGCCGGTCGTTGTCACGCTGGTGCAGCCCGATGCTCGGCTCGTCGAGGATGTACAGCACGCCCACGAGCGACGAGCCGATCTGCGTCGCGAGCCGGATCCGCTGCGACTCGCCGCCGGAGAGCGTCGTCGCGCTGCGGGAGAGGTTCAGGTAGCCGAGCCCGACGTTCTCGAGGAAGCCGAGCCGCGCGCGGATCTCCTTGAGGATCTGGTGCGCGATCTGGTGCTCGCGCTCCGACGGCTTGAACGCGCCGAAGAACGCCTCCGCGTTCTCGACCGACATCGAGGTCGTCTCGTGGATGCTCTTCCCGGCGACGGTGACGCCGAGCGCCTCGGGCTTGAGCCGCGCGCCTTGGCACACCTTGCAGGTCGAGGCGCTCATGTACTTCTCGATCTCTTCCTTCACGTAGTCGGAAGAGGTCTCGTTGTAGCGGCGCTGCAGGTTGTTGACGACGCCCTCGAACTGCGACTCGTACTCCCACTGATGCCCGGAGCGCGACTCGTAGACGAACTTCTGCTTCTTGTCGGCGCCGAACAGGATCGTATCGACGACGTCGTCGGGCAGGCTCTCGACCGGCGTCGAGGCCTTGCAGCGGCGCGAGCGCAGCAGCCGTTCGACCTGCTGCATGTAGTACGGGTTGGTCGAAGGATAACGGCCGCTGCCGAGGTTCTTCGACCACGGCACGATCGCGCCGTCGGCGATCGATTTCGTGCGGTCCGGGATCACCTTCCACGGATCGATCTCGATCTTCACGCCGAGGCCGCTGCATGCCGGGCACGCGCCGAACGGCGAGTTGAACGAGAACAGCCGCGGCTCGAGGTCTTGGAACGAGATGCCGCACGACGCGCACGCGAACGACTCGCTGAACGTCGACTCGACCCAGTCTTCCGACGGCTTCTCGGTGCCGGCGTTGACGCGCGCCTGGTGCAGCACCGCGACGATCCCGCTCGAAAGGCGCAGCGTGGTCTCGATGGAGTCGGTGAGCCGCCCGCGAACGTCGGGCTTCACGACCAGGCGGTCGACGACGACCTCGATGGTGTGCTTGCGCTTCTTGTCGAGCTCGATCTTGTCGCGCAGCTCGCGAATCTCGCCGTCGACGCGGACGCGCGCGAAGCCCTCCTTGGCGATCTCCTCGAACAGCTTCGTGTACTCGCCCTTCCGCCCGCGAATCATGGGCGCGAGGAGCTGGATGCGCGTCCCTTCGGGGAACTGCATGATCTGGTCGACGATCTGCTCGGCGCTCTGCGCGGAGACTTCACGCCCGCACTCGTAGCAGTGCGGGATCCCGATCCGCGCGTAGAGCAGGCGCAGGTAGTCGTAGATCTCGGTCACCGTCCCGACCGTCGAGCGCGGGTTGCGCGACGTCGACTTCTGGTCGATCGAGATCGCCGGCGAGAGGCCCTCGATGTAGTCGACGTCGGGCTTCTCCATCTGCCCGAGGAACTGCCGCGCATACGACGAGAGCGACTCGACGTAGCGCCGCTGCCCTTCCGCGTAGATCGTGTCGAAGGCGAGCGAGGACTTGCCCGATCCGGACAGCCCGGTGACGACGATCAGCCGGTTGCGCGGGAGCGTGAGGTCGACGTTCTTGAGGTTGTGCTCGCGCGCGCCCTTGATGACGATCGCATCGAGGGCGTGCGTGGTACCGTCCGGCATATCCGGTTACAACCGCCGGGCGCGTGCGCCGGTTACGCTCGGCGGCTCGGCAGGACTACAGCGGAGCGGGCGTCTGCGTGGGACCCGCCGGCGGGACGGCGCCGGCCGCGCGCAGGTTGAGGTATTCGCCGACCACGACGAGCGTCGTGTACGCGACGACGATCTGCACCAGCACTTGCCCGACGATGGGCCCGAGGAACGGGATGAAGTGCAGCGCCGCGCCGATCAGCCCGGCGATGAAGCTCATGATGAAGATCAGGATGCCGAGGATCAGCGTCGGGACGAACCGCGCCATCGTGATGCGGAACGACTCGGAGATCGCCGAGAAGCCGGGGCGCTCGCCGACGATCGCCGACGGAAACGCGTACAGCAGGAACAGGAAGAAGACGAGCATCGACAGCCCGATCGTCGGGATCGCGAGGATCGCGGCGACGATGCCCAGGACGATGACCCCGATCAGCGTCACGATGATGTTCCCGGCGTCGCGCTGGAACGCCGCCGCGCCGTCGGCGAGATCGGTTTTGCCGCGCATCCACGCCGCGCCGGCCATCCCGGTCGTGTACGCCTGCGTCGCCACGAAGGCGAGCAAACCGAGGCAGGCGAGGATGACGCCCGAGAGGAGCGAGGCGCCGATGTTGTGCGAGACGACCGTCGTCCCGCCGACGGTCGTGTAGACCATCGGCGCCGGCGTCAGCACCGTGCGCAGGATCCCCATGATGATCCCGATGACGATGCCCGGGACGATGATGATCCAGTTGCGCTGGAGCAGATCCCAGGCGCGCGAGAAGACGCTTTCAACCGGTTGCTCTACCATGCCGGGGGATTCTCGGGCCCCAGGGGCCGTTCCCCTGGACTGGCGAGCGGCTACCCCGTGCGGTGGCGGCCGTCCGCCAGCGGGAGAACGGCCAGCACCTCGTCGATCGCGTCGACCACCGCGTCCGGCGGCGGCGCGCCGTCGGGGAGCGGGATCGCGTGGACGTCGATGAGCACGGTGAAGAGCCCGGCCTGCTGCGCGCCGCGGACGTCCCGGTCGTAGCGGTCGCCGACCATCGCCGTGCGGGCCGGCTCGCTCCCCAGCTCGCGGCAGGCGTGGAGGAAAAGCTCCGGGTCCGGCTTGACCATCCCGACCTCGTCGGCCAGGAAGAATCCGTCCATCCGCTCGCGCAGGCCGAGCCGGTCGATCTTGTCGTGATGGGTCGCGGCGAACCCGTTCGTGACGAGGCCGAGCTTGCAGCCCCGCGCGCGCAGGGCGTCGAGCAGCTCCACCGCGCCCGGCGCGAGCGCGAGCACCTCGGCCCGCGCCGCGACATACGCGGCGGCGCAGCGGGCGGCCAGCTCGCGGTCGTCGACGCCGATCTCGCGCAACGCGTCGTACCACATCCGCGTCCGCTCGTCGCCGATCGAGCGCGTCAGGTGCTCGACGCTCAGCGCGGACCAGAAGCCCATCGCCGCGCCGTCGTACGCATCGGCGAGCGCCTGCGCGTCGATCCCGCGCTCGCGCGCGGCCATGCGCGCCGCCACGAGCGCCGCGGCGCGATACGCCGCGGTGTCGTCGTGCAGCGTGTCGTCGAGGTCGAAGAGCACCGTGTCGATCGCGCGCATCAGAACCGCACCAGGAACGAGCGCAGCGCATACGCGCCCAGCTCGAAGACGAGGTGTTCGTCGACGAGCCGGACGTCGCCCTCGACCGGGCGCTCCACCGCGTCGACCGCGATCGCTTCGCGCATCCGTCCGCCGCAGCGCAGCGCGACGCGGCGCGCCGCGCCGTCGCACTCGCGGACGCGCACGACGACCGCGCTCGCGTCGTGCGAGGGATACGCCGCAACGACGAGCACCGCGGCGTCCTCGCAGGTGAACAGCCGCACGCGCTCCTCGGCGGCGTACGCGAGCCAGCCGTGCTCCAGCGCCGACATCGTCGCACCGGCGGTCGGGACGAGCGCGTACGCGAGCCGCTGCTCGCCGCGATCGGCGCCGGGATCCGGCCATTGCGGCGAGCGGAGCAGCGACGTGCCGAGCATCACGCCGCCGTCCTTCAGCCCCTCGGCGTTCCAGCCGTACAGATCGGCGGCGTAGATCGCGACGCCGCCGCGCTCGTCGGCGGCGTGCGCCCAGCGCTGCGCCGGAACCTCGAACCGCGCCCGCTCCGCGTCCGTCTGCGGATAGGCGGTGCGCACGATCGTGCCGTGCTGCAGTCCGAAGCGCACGTCGCGGGCGCGCAGCGCGAGACGGTGCTCGGCGCGCAGCAGCACGTGCCGTTCGCGCCAGCTCGCCGCGATCTCGACCCGGATCCACGGCTCCCCCTCGAGCGCCGAGATGCGCATCGAGAGCGCCGACGCTTTCCCGACGCGCAGCCGCACGACGACGCCGCCGTCCTCGACCGACGCGCCCGCCGGGCGGACCGGGACGCGCCGCGCGCGATAGCCGCGGTCGACGTTCCAGGCGTCCCACGCGCGCGGCTTGTCGACGTACGCCATGATGCCGTTGGCGAGCGCGACGACGTTCGGGCCGTCGAGCGCGCCCAGCTCGACGATCGTTCCGTCGTCGCGGACGCGCGCGCGAACCCATTCGTTCGCGACGATCCACGCGTCGCCGTCGCGCCGCGGCGGCACCGGCGCCGGCGGCAGCAGCCGCACGTCGCTCCGCGGCAGCACGGCCGCCGCCGCGTCGCGAACGCGCGCGACGATCGCGTGCGCGCGGTCGAGCTCGGCGAGCGCTTCGGTGTAGACGGCGCCGATCGAGCTCCCCGAGATGACGTCGTGAAACTGGGTGCGCAGCAGGATCCGCCACGCGCGGTGCAGATCGCCGGCGAGCGCGCGCCGCACCGTGTGCGGCGCGCGAACGGCGACGCACCAGGCGGCGAGCTCCTCCGCGCACTCCAGCGCGCGCTCCAGCGCCGCCGCGCGCGACTTCACGTCGTGATGGGTCGTGTACGTTCCGCGGTGGTTCTCGAGATAGAGCTCGCCGCGGTACTCGGGGAGCGCGCTCGGCGCGACGTCGGCCGCGAACCAGCGGTCGACGCGCGACCAGCCGCGCGAGCCCGCGCCGACGCGCGCGAGCGCCTCGTCGGTCACGCCGCCGCCGCCGTCGCCGTAGCCCACGACCAGCAGCTCGTCGCGCTTGCGGGCCTTGGCGGCACGCTTCGGCGTGAGGTCGCCGTCGTAGCCGTCGACGACCGCGGCGACGAGCGCCGAGCCGTCGTCGGCGATCCACCGAAAGCGCGGATACGGCCAGCGCGTCGTGTCGTTCCACTGCAGCTTCGTCGTCGCGAAGAACGGGACGCCGGCGTGCGCGGCGAGCGTCGGAAACGTGGCCGGGAAGCCGAACGTGTCCGGCAGCCACGCGACGCTCGGCTCGACGCCGAGCTGCTCGCGCGCCCACGCGATCCCGTGCGCGAACTGGCGCAGCACCGATTCGCCGCTCGGCGCGTGCAAGTCCGGTTCGACCCACATCGAGGCGACGCTGGCGTCCCAGCGTTCGGCGGCGTTCTCCCGCACGCGCGCCGCGAGATCGCCGTCGGCGGCGAACGCCCAGGCGTAGAGCTGCGGCTGGCTCTGCGCGTAGACGAAGCGCTCGTCCGTCTCGAGCTCGCGCAGCGCGGTCGCGAACGTCCGCAGCGCCTTGCGTTTCGTCGCGTCGTACGTCCAGAGCCAGGCGACGTCGAGGTGCGCGTGCCCGACGAGCGGGACGTCGAGCGCCGTGCCGCCGGACGCCGGCGCGCGCGGCTCGACGACGAGCTCTTCGGCGGGACGCTGCGATGCGCGGGCGAGGAGCACGCGCCACACGAGCCCGTCGCCCGAGGGCAGCCCGTGCGTCGGCAGCGAGCGCTTCTCCACCTCGAGCGCCAGCTCGTGCTCGCCGGGGATCGGCGGAAGGTCGATCGCGCGATGCTTGGCGTCGAAGGCGCCGCGCACGACGCCGTCGATGCGCAGCAGCGCGCCGGTCCGCGTCGCGTAGCGCATGCGCAGCGGTCCGTCGGGGAAGCTGGCGCGCGCGACGAGCATCATGGTCGACTCGTCCTCCGCGCGGCGCGCAAGGCGCAGCCGCATCAGCCGAGCGTCGCCGTCAGACGGTCGTTCACCGTCGTGCAGTTCGCCTCGGGCGCGTTCGGCGAGTCGAGGACGTAGCGGAAGTCCACGTGCCCGGGCGGGGTCCCGGCGCGGTGCGGCAGGCTGACGCGAAACGCGACGACGTAGCGCTGCTGCGCACCGAGCACGGGGATCGGCTGCGAGGCGAGCACGTCCCCGCCGCGCATGACCTCGAGATGCTGTCGCGTGGAAGCCGGCTGCGCCGCGGTGCCGCGGTTCGTGACGTCGACCGTCACGACGTAGGCGTCGACGTCGCGCGCGGCCCCGACGGTCTTCTTCACGCGCGCGTTCGCGACGAGCAGGTCGGCCGGACACGACGACGGCGATGCGCCGGCCAGCGCGGCCAGCAAGAGCACGAGCATCACGGGCGTTCGTACCCCGCGTTCACCGTTCGCCCTCGAAGTAGTCGAGCTGCGGATCCTGGCGGACCAGCGTATCGGTCGCCTCGACGACGAACTTGCGCGAGTCGGGGTAGAAGCACACGTCGCCGCGATCGACGTTCGCGATCATGAGCACGAGCGCGTCGTCCGCCGCGTCGTTCCAGAGGCGGTGCGCGCCGCCGGGATCGGTCGGAAACGCGACCATGTCGCCCGTGCGCAGCGTCCACGTTCCGCGGGGCGTCCGCAGGGTCGGCGTACCGGCCAGCACGACGAACAGCTCTTCTTCCTGCGTATGCCAGTGATACGGACAGTAGTGATCGCCCGTTTTCAGCCGGCCGACGGCGTAGCCGAGCTTGCGCGCGCCGAGCGCGAGCCCGACCTCGGCGAACGCGGCGCGCCACGGCGGCGCTTCGTCCCGCGACCCGACGAACGACAGCTCGTCGAGGTTGATGCGGTTGACCGCGATCCCGTCGCGCTCGTCGATCGCCGCGCCGAGCACCTCGTGCGCGTTGCCGAACACGCACGCGCCGTCGCCGACGAGCAGATGCCGCGGCTCGAGCGCACGCAGCGAGCGCAGCGAGAGCACCGCCTGCTCGGGATGCGCGAGCTTCGCGTCGGGCATGAAGGTCAGCGCGCCGGCCGGCGTCCCCCACAGGACGTCGCCGACGATCGCGGTGCGGCGGGCGCGGTCGAACAGCCCGATCTCGCCCGCCGTTTTGCAGCCGGAGAAGCTGAGAACGCGCCAGCCGTGGACGTGGTCGCCGTCGTGCAGCATGCGGTCGACGCGGACGCCGAACAGCGGCGCCTCCGCGGCGCTCGCCGCCACGCGCGCGCCGGTCGCGCGAACGACCTCGGCGGCGGCCCGCTCGTGATCGCGGTTGGTGAGCACGACGTCCGCGACGCCGCGCCCGCGCAGCGCTTCGAGAATCGCCTCGTCGGGCGCGATCGGGTCGACGACGAAATTCCCCTCCGCGCTCTCGACGAAGAAGCCGTTGAAGTCGAGATTCCGGTCGGGCTGCCATCGCGACCACGACCAGACGCCCGGGACTGCCGTCGCTCGCATCGTCGCCTTTTCCGCGCTCCGGGACGCGCCGTCCCGCTCCCGGCCCGGGACGCGGCATGCCTGCGCACGCCGTCTCGCTGGACGAGACACCGAACGCCGCATCGCGCGCGCGAAATCTTGACGCCGGCGCGGGCGCGCCGCGCGGGAGCAGTCCCCGGCGCCGGACAACGCTGAGTCCGTGAGGCCCATCGTCGCCCCGCTCATCCTGCTGGGGCTCTTCCCGTGGGCGGGGCTCGCGGCGGCGACGGCTGCGCCGCGTGACGCGGGCGGCCGGCCCGCCGTGCTGGGGACGCCGGTCCCGATCTCGATCGCCTGCAGCGAGACGCTCGCGTACGAGAAGGCGGCCGCCGCCGACGGCGCGACGCCGCAGGCCGCGCTCGCCGCCGCGTCGTCCGGGCTGGCGACGAACGAGCGCTGCGTCGACCCGGTGATGCATCCGATCAACGAAGCCTTCCTGCTCTCGCTGCGCGGGATGGCGAAGGTCGCGCTGCACCTGCCGGACTGGAAGAACGACTTCGACCGCGCCGGCGCGTTGCTGGCGCAGTGCGCGGCGCGGCACGACAAGGCGGCGGCGAACTCGGGGACGGTCTGCAAGACGCAGTCCGATTTCAACCGGCAGTTTCTCGCATCGTACGCGCCGCCGGTCCCGCCGTCGGCTGCGCCGGCCGGGACGTTGCCCGCGCCGCTCGTCGCGCCCGTGAACCCGCCCGGTCGGCCCGCCGCATCGCCGCCGCCGCAGGCGATCGCGATGCCCTCGCCCGCCGCGACGGCGTCGCCGGCGACGATCGGCCCCGTTCCGCCGCCGCCCGCGTCGCGCTGACCCGCCGCGCGCTGTCGATCCGGCGGCGCGCCGTTCGTCATCAGGGCACACCGCTTCTCATCGCACACAGGAGAGATCCGTGCAGTACATGTGCCTCATCTACGCTCCGTCCGGCGCGCCCGAGATGCCGCCCGACGAGCAGCAGCGCGTCTTCGACGAGTACATGCGGTTCACGCAGGCCGCACACGACGCGAAGGCGATGGTCAACGGCGCACCGCTCCAGCCGCCCCCGACCGCGACGACCGTGCGGCTGCGCAACGGCGAGCGGCTCGTGACCGACGGACCGTTCGCCGAGACCAAAGAATGGCTCGCGGGCTTCTACACCTTCGAGTGCGCGACGCTCGATGAAGCGATCGACTGGGCGGCGAAGATTCCGGGCGCGCGCTATGGCAGCATCGAGGTCCGGCCCGTCATGGAGATCCCCGGCATGTGACGCCGGCGGCTCCGCGATCGCGGAGTCGTTTCGCAACGACGCGGCGCGCGCGATCGCGATCCTCGCGCGCGCGCTGCGCGACCTCGACCGCGCCGAAGACGCGGTGCAGGAAGCGTATCTCGAAGCGCTCGAGCGCTGGCCCCGCGACGGCTTTCCGGCGAATCCGGCCGGCTGGGTCGTCGCGACGGCGCGGCGGCGGGCCATCGACCGGATCCGGCGCGAGCGGCGGGGCGCGGAGAAGCTCGCCGCGCTCGCGGCGCTGGAGCGTGCAGCGGAAAGCGTGCCCGCGCCCGACGAAGCCGACGACTCCGCGCCGATCGCCGACGAACGGCTCGGGCTGATCTTCGCGTGCTGTCATCCGAGCCTCGCGCTGGAAGCGCGCGTCGCCCTCACGCTGCGCGCGCTCGGCGGCCTCTCGACCGAGGAGATCGCGAGCGCCTTTCTCGTCCCGGTCGCGACGATGGCGCAGCGGCTCGTGCGCGCGAAGCGGAAGATTCGCGACGCCGGTATCCCGTTCGCGATCCCGGATGCGGAACGGCTGCCCGAACGCTTGGACGGCGTCTGCGCGGCGGTGTACTTGATCTTCAATCAAGGCTACGCGGCGTCGACGGGCGACGCCCTCGTCCGCCACGATCTCTGCGACGAGGCGGTGCGGCTGGCGCGCCTGCTCGCCGAGCTCATGCCGCACGAGCCGGAGGTGCTCGGGCTGCTCGCGCTGATGCTGTTCCACGATGCGCGCCGCGACGCGCGGAGCGACGCGCGCGGCGAGCTCGTGACGCTCGAGGAGCAGAATCGCTCGCTCTGGCACCGCGGCGAGATCGAGGAGGCGCTCTCGCTCCTCGGGCGCGCCGCGCTCGCGAACCGCGAAGGGCCGTATCAGCTGCAGGCGGCGATCGCCGCGGTGCACGCGGTCGCGCGCGACTCCGCGCACACGAACTGGCGCGGGATCGCGGCGCTGTACGAACGGCTCGCGACGTTCGGCGATTCGCCGGTCGTCGAGCTGAACCGTGCGGTCGCCGTCGCGATGGACGCCGGCCCGGCGCCGGCGCTCGCGCTCGTCGACCGGCTCGCGCGCGACGGCGCCCTCGACGACTATCACCTGCTCCACGCGACGCGCGCCGATCTGCTCCGCCGTCTCGGGCGGCTCTCGGACGCGAGCGCCGCGTACGAGCGCGCCGCGGCGCTCGCGAAGAACGGCTCGGAGCGCCGGTTCCTGGCGCGCCGGCTCGAAGAGCTGCGCGCGCAAGAGGCATCGTGCGAAGCGTAGCCAAAGCGGACGCGCGGATGACCCTTCTCGAGGCGGCGCTGCGCGGAGAGTCGACGCGGCGGGCGCCGATCTGGATCATGCGCCAGGCCGGACGCTATCTGCCCGAGTACCGCAAGGTCAAGGAGCGCTCGTCGTTCCTCGAGATGACGCGCGATCCGGCGATCGCCGCCGAGATCACGCTGCAGCCGCTGCGGCGGTTCCCGCTCGACGCGGCGATCGTCTTCAGCGACATCATGACGCCGCTCGAAGCGCTCGGCATCGAGATCGCGTTCACGCC
>Ga0209810_1004044_pt1 | contig 14587 bp, 13 predicted proteins | sample Coa_R1_7_FD_187159 | JGI IMG/M metagenome (GOLD analysis project Ga0209810, IMG submission 187159) | Surface soil microbial communities from Centralia Pennsylvania, which are recovering from an underground coalmine fire - Coalmine... | ecosystem: Environmental > Terrestrial > Soil > Unclassified...
GAAGCTTCCTCATCGCGGCAACCTCACCAACACGCTGCAGACTCCGAGGACCAGAACGCTGCTGCCGAGCGTGGCCAGGCTGATGAGCCCGACCACGCCCACCGCGCTGCCCAGCTGCAGGAAGGGCGGGGGTGTCGGCGTCGGACCGTAACCGATGGCCGCTCCTCGCGTTGAGCGAGGCGGGGAGGGGTTCGCCCTCGTCTCAGGGCTCGGACGGACGAGGGAGGGACCCCCATGTCGTGCTGTCCCACGTCTACCCCCCATGGGCACAACGGGGGGGTAGGATAGCGCACCGCCTCCTGGCTGTGGTCCGGGTCCCGTTGCCTCGGCCGAGATCACGATCTGGGCCACCCCTTCAGGCTGCGTTCAGAGGACGGGTCTAGGTTGAGGACGTGCGTCGTCCCGTCCGGGCCATGGGAGCCGCCCTGCTGGCCCTGGGGCTGACCTCCTGCGCCGGGCTGCCGCAGCTGCCTGCCGTCCATCCCGGCACGGCGCACGGGAGAACGGGCGTGATCCAGCCCCGAGCGGCGACGGCGCCGGGCGGGGAGGTGGCGGCGCTGCAGCGGGCCGTGGTCGACGTGGTCGAGGACGTCGAGCCGTCCGTGGTGCAGATCCAGGCCGGCGGCAACCTGGGTTCGGGCCTGATCTTCGACCCCGGGGGCGATGTGGTGACCAACGCCCATCTGATCGCCGGCGCTCCCACCGTCGAGGTCACGCTGGCCAGCGGCCGGCGCTACGCCGGCCGGCTGATCGGGGCCTTCGCGCCCGACGACCTGGCGGTGATCAGGATCGGCGCCGGGAACCTGCGGCCGGCCAGCTTCGGGGATTCCTCGCAGCTACAGGTCGGCGACCCTACGGTGGCGGTCGGCAACCCGCTCGGGCCGGCGACCAGCGTCACTTCGGGCGTGATCAGCGCCCTCGGTCGCACCGTCTACGAGAACCAGGGCCGCACCGCCCTCCCGGACATGATCCAGACCAGCGCACCGGTCAACCCGGGCAACAGCGGCGGGGCCCTCGCCGACCTCTCCGGCCAGGTGGTCGGTATGCCGACGCTGGGCGTGACCGATCCGCAGCTCGGCCCCGACGCGCCGGGGGTCGGGTTCGCCATCCCCAGCAACACGGTGCGTGACATCGCCACCCAGCTGGTCGAGCGGGGACGGGTGGTGATGTCCCACCGGGCCGACCTCGGGGTCTCGGTGGAAAACGTGATGGGCGTGGGGGCGCTGGTGGTCTCGGTCGACCCGGGCGGCCCGGCGGCCCGGGCCGGTGTCCAGGTGGACCAGATGATCACCTCGATCGCGGGGCGGCCGACGCCGTCGGCCGGGGCCCTGGCCGAGGCCCTGTCGGAACTCCAACCCGGGGAGACGGTGCCCGTGGTCCTGGTGCGCCCCGACGAGAGCCGGACGACGATCAGGGTGACCCTCGGCCGGTATCCCGGGGGTTGAGCCGGGCGGCCCCGAGGGCGGCCCGAGGAGGACCGGCCTCACGCGCCGGGGCCCTTTCGCCCTCCCTTGTCGGCCGCCGAGGAGTGCGGTCAGTCGCCCTCTGCCCGCTGGCAGCCGGGGCACAGTCCGCGGACCTCGACGTGGTACGCCTCGACCGAAAAGCCGGTCTCCTCCTGCAGTCGCCGGGCGGCCTGACCTAGGTCGATCTCGACGTCGACCAGCCGGCCGCAGTTCCGACAGGCCAGGTGATCGTGCCGGTCGGTCCGGGGATCGAACCGGCTGGCTCCCTCGCCGAAGTCGAACGACTGGATGAGGCCGTGCCTCGCCAGCAGGTGAAGGGTGTTGTAGACGGTGGCGTAGGCCAATCGAGGCTCGCGTCGACGCACCTGCAGGAAGATGTCGGCCGCCCGCGGATGGCCGCCGGCGGCCCGCACCTCCTCCAGGATGGCCCGTCGCTGTCGCGTCAGCCGGAAGGGGAGACCGCCCTCACGCACGGCACTCACCTGGATCGGCGGCCGTCCACCGAGATGCCGCGAGGAACCGGCAGTCGCCTGGCGATCCGGTGGTCACGCATCGCCGGATGCTGATGGGTCAACAGGACGAGGTCGCTGCGCGGTTGGCCGGTGCAGATCAACGCGAAGCCCGCCTCACGATCGGCGTCGTAGAAACGTCGGGAAGCCGACTGGTCGACAGTTCCGGAAACTATCCTACAGGCGCAGGTCGTGCACCAGCCCTGCTCACACAGGCTGGGTAGGTCGAGACCGGCGGCGCGGGCCGCGTCCAGGATGAACTCCTCGGCGCCGACCCGCACCACCGCCGTTCGACCGTCGGGGAGCCGGAGCTCCACCCGATAGCGGTGATCCGGCTGAGCGCTCAGGGGTTGTAGAAGGAGCGGTTCTTGCTGAACGGCGCCTCCCCCGGCTCGCCGCGACGGAAATGACCCGAGGGCCTGGACACCCCGTCGCGCTCCATGCTCAGCAGCTCGATGAACCAGGCCTCGTGCTCGATCTCCTCGTTCAGGATCCGCATCGCCAGCTCGTAGGTGCGCGGGTCCTTGCCCAGCGTCAGGTCGCAGATCTCGCTCCAGGTCCGGATGGCGCAGCGCTCGGCTTCCAGTAGGACGGTCAGGATGTCGGCCGCGGAGGCGGGGCTGGTCGCGTCCTGGCCGTCGAGACCCCAGCGGAGCTTGCCTCCGTCGGTGTTGGGCAGGTACGCGTCCGGGCAGGAAGCGCGGTCGGCGAACTCCCGGATGTCGAAGGGGATGGTGCCACCCAGCTCGTAGATGCGGGGCACCATCAGCTCGAAATGGGCCCGGTCCTCGAGCCGGGCGTCCTCGCAGATCTCCTTGTAATCCTCGTGCCCGGCGAGGAAGTTACGGAGGATCGTGTAGTAGTAGTAGGTCGTGAACTCGGCGGCGGCGGCGTCGATGAGCTTCTCGCGGAGCTCGGTGACGTTCACTCCACGACGTTCCATCTGCTCGATGCCGACCCTCCGGGTGACGTCGCCGGCCTTCACCGTCCCCGTGGCATGCGGTTTCGTCTCCATGCGTTCGACTCCCATGACTGAGATTTAGACCAGATATAAAAACATCACGATACCGGGCAAGGTCAAGCCCGGCGGTGGGGACCGGCGAGGTGCTCGCCGGGCCGCCGACGACCGGATGCCTCGCCAGCGCGGGAAGGTGACCGCCGTCCGCGGTCCCGTCCGACCGCCAACCGTTGCCTCCGGCGGTGGAGGACGGTTACGGTGTCAGGGGAGGACGGAGATGATCGCGGGTGGCCCGGGCGCGGCCGGCGAACGCGATCCGGTGCGTGCGGGCAGACAAGGACGATGGCCATGTCGTTGACCGATCGCCTGTGGGGCTCGATCGAAGGTGTGTTCCAGGCCATCCTCGACCATCCCTTCCTGCGCGGCCTCACCGACGGCTCCCTGGATCGCGAGGCCTTCCGCTTCTACGTGATCCAGGATGCCCTCTATCTGGTCGAGTACGCTCGTGCGCTGGCCGTCTGCGGCGCACGGGCCCCCGACCAGGAGGCGGTCCAGATGTTCTGCGAGCACGCCGCCGGGGCCATCGCCGTCGAGCGCCAGCTCCACCAGGGGTTCTTCCGCGACTTCGGCCTGTCCGAGGAGGAGGTCCGGGCCACGGAGATGGCGCCCACCAACCTCGCTTACACCAGCTACCTGCTGGCCGTGGCCCACGGCGGGTCCTTCCCCGAGGCCGTGGGCGCCGTCCTCCCCTGCTACTGGATCTACCGGGAGGTGGGGAAGCACCTGCTGGACCGGGGCTCGCCCGACCCCCTCTACCGGCGGTGGATCGAGACCTACGGGGGAGAGGAGTACGGCGAGATCGTGCGCGCGGTGCTCCGGCTCGCCGACCGGATCGGCGACGACCTGGGCGAGGCCGAGCTGGCGCGCATGGGCCGCCGCTTTCGCGACACCGCTCGCTACGAGTGGATGTTCTGGGAGATGGGCTACCGGAGGGAACCCTGGCCGGTTTAGGGGACCGGGAAGACCGGGATCTGAATCGGTGGCCGGGAGCCGGCGCGTCGTCCCGCCTGGAGCGGGTGCGCGCTGCCGGCTCGTCCGGCGAGGTACCGCCGGCTCGGGAGCGGAGCGGCGTGGGTGGACCGAGCAGCCTCACGGTGACCGTCGCCAGCACCTCGGGCTGACCCTCGCCGGCTCCGTGCGCCACGCCCGGATGAACGCGTACGCGCCGCCCAGCGCCTCCGGGAACGGCCCGGCGCCGACCGATCCGGCGATCGCATCCGAGTCGCCCGGGCGGAGAGGATTCGGGTGCCCCAGTGCAGGTTATTGGGGAAGTGGGGAGGAACGGGATGTGGACGGAGCGGTGTAGACTTTTGCTGGCGTCTCGGACATAGGCGCAGCGAGCCGAATGATGAAGGACGGTCGACTGACCCAGCCGCTGGTCCGGGAGGGCGGCAGGCTCCGCCAGGCCTCGTGGGAGGAGGCCCTGGACCGGGCCGCCGCCGGGTTCGCCGAAGCACGTGAGCGGGGCGGCACCACCTCCTTCGGCATGTTCAGCTGCTCGAAGGCGACCAACGAGATGAACTACATGGCCCAGAAGTTCACCCGGGTCGTCATGGGCAGCAACAACATCGACAGCTGCAACCGTACTTGACACGCCCCCAGCGTCGCCGGTCTGGCGGCGGTGTTCGGAGCGGGCGGCGGCACCAGCTCGTATCAGGAGGTCGAGGAGACCGATCTCATCGTGCTCTGGGGCTCGAACGCCCGGGAGACGCACCCCATCTTCTTCCACCACCTGCTGAGGGGGGTGCGCAACGGGGCCAGGCTCTACGTGGTCGACCCGCGGCGGACCAGCTCCGCCCAGTGGGCCGACGTCTGGCTCGGCATCGACGTCGGCTCCGACATCTCACTGGCCAACGCCGTCGGGCGTGAGATCATCCACGCCGGACTGGTCAACGAGACCTTCGTCCGGCGCGCGACCACCGGCTTCGAGGCCTACGCGGAGTCGGTGGAGCCCTACACGCTCGAGCGGGCCGAGCGCGACACCGGGGTGCCGGCCGAGGTGATCCGCGCCCTCGCCCACGACTACGCCCGGGCCGACCGCGCGCAGCTCTGCTGGACGCTCGGGATCACCGAGCACCACAACGCCACCGACAACGTCCTGGCGCTGATCAACCTCGCCCTGCTCACCGGTCACGTGGGCCGCTACGGGTCGGGCCTGGTACCCCTGCGCGGCCAGAACAACGTCCAGGGCGGTGGCGACATGGGCGCCATCCCCAACAAGCTCCCCGGCTTCCAAGACGTGGAGACCGACCTGGAAGCCCGGGCGCGCTTCGAGGCCGCCTACGGGGTGAGGCTGCCGCCGAAGCGCGGCTGGCACCTCTCCCAGATGCTGGAGGCGATGGAGCGAGGGGAGCTGACCGCCTGCTACATCGTGGGCGAGAACCCGGTGCGTTCGGAGGCCGACTCGCATCGGGCGGCGCGCCTGATCGGCGGCCTGCGGCACCTGGTCGTCCAGGACACCTTCCTCACCGACACCGCCGAGCTGGCCCACGTCGTGCTGCCGGCCACCGCCACCTGGTGCGAGGCGGAGGGGACGGTGACCTCCAGCGAGCGCCGCGTCCAGCGCGTGCGCAGGGCGCTGGAGCCGCCTCCCGGCGTCCGAGACGACATCGAGATCATCTGCGAGATCGCCCGCCGCCTGGGTGCCGACTGGGGCCACCCGACGGCGCAGGAGGTGTGGGACGAGTTGCGCTCGCTGTCCCCGATCCACGCCGGCATGAGCTACCGGCGGCTGGAGGAGCTCGGCGGTCTGCAATGGCCCTGCTACGACGAGCAGCATCCCGGCGAGACCTTCCTCCACGCCCGGCTGTGGGAGGAGGACCCGGCTCGACGCGGCCGCCCGGCGCCCTTCAACCCGGTGGAGTTCGAGCCTCCGGTCGATGAGCTGAGCGATGAGTTCCCCATCCGCCTCACCACCGGCCGCCGCCTGGACTCGTTCAACACCGGCGTGCAGTCGGGGCGCTACGAGACCCCGCTGCGACGCCCGGAGTGCCTCGGCCTTTCACCCGAGGACGCGGCCCGCCTGGGGCTGAAGGAGGGCGAGCGGGCGCTGGTCTCCTCCCGGCGCGGGAGCGTCGAGGCGCCGGTGCACGTGGACCCGACCCTGCGCCCCGGGCTCGCCTTCCTGACCCTGCACTTCCCGGAGCAGGTGGCCACCAACCTGCTCACCGTGGACGCCTGGGACCCGAAGTCGGGCACGGCCGAGTTCAAGGCCACCGCCGTCCGGGTGGAGAGGCTCGACGGCCAGCGCGAGATGGCCGGGGCGGCCCGGCAGGCGCGCGTTTGATGGACCTGCGGCTCGGGGTCGGGGGAGCGGCGACCGAGGCCGAGCGGGCGGCGGTCGACGTGGTGCTCGGCCCTCCCGAGTCGGGCTGGGAGGGCGGCGGCCGGCGCCCCATCGACGGCCACGTGGCCTTCGGCGGCCGTGCCGCCCGGGCCCGGCGCCACCTGTTGCTGCCCGCCCTGCACGCCCTCCAGGACCGGGTGGGCTGGATCAGCCGGGGAGGGCTGGACTACGTCTGCACCCGTCTCACCGTGCCCCCGGCGGAGGCCTACGGGGTGGCCAGCGCCTACGCGCTGCTCCGGCTGGAGCCGGGCCCCACCACCGTGGTGCACGTCTGCGACGATATCGCCTGCCGGGCGGTGGGTGCCGAGTCGCTCTGCCGGGTCCTGGAGCGGCGCTACGGCCCCGCCGGCGAGGCGGGCAACGGGCGAGCCGCGGCCTGGATGCGCAGCCCCTGCCTGGGCCAGTGCGACCATGGGTCGGCGGCCTTCCTCCAGCGGGCCGGTGAGCGCCCGCGCCGCCGGGTCGTGGCCCCGGTCGACGCCGATCTGGTGGGGGCGATGCTGGAGGGCCGGGACCCAGGGCCGCCCGGTCCTGACCGGGCCCCCCGGGTCCGGGGGGACGGATCGGGGCTCCGGCTGCTCCGCCGCATCGGGGTCGTCGACCCCACCTCGCTGGACTCCTACCGGGCTCAGGGCGGCTACCAGGCGCTGCGCCGCGCCCTCGAGCTGGGGCCGGCCGGCGTCATCCGGGAGATCGAGGACGCGAAGCTGCTGGGGCGGGGCGGGGCCGCCTTCCCGACGGCGCTGAAGTGGAGGGCGGTGGCCACCAGCCCCGTGCGGCCGCGTTACGTGGTCTGCAACGCCGACGAGTCGGAACCCGGCACCTTCAAGGACCGGGTGCTGATGGAGTGGGACCCCTTCGCCGTGATCGAGTCCCTGACCGTCATGGGCTTCGCCTGCGGCGCCGAGCGGGGGTACGTGTACATCAGAGGCGAGTACCCGCTGGCCGAGGAACGCCTGCGCCGAGCCGTCGAGGAGGCCCGGGCCCGCGGGCTCCTCGGTCCGGATGTGCTGGGCCGCGGCTTTCCCTTCGAGGTCGAGGTGCGGCGGGGTGCCGGCGCCTACATCGCGGGCGAGGAGACGGCGCTCTTCAACTCGATCGAGGGCCGGCGGCCGGAGCCGCGCAACAAACCCCCCTTCCCGGCCCAGTCGGGGTTGTTCGGCAAGCCCACCGCGATCAACAACGTGGAGACGCTGGTCAACGTCCTCGAGATCCTGCGCGAGGGCGGGCCGGCGTTCGCCGGCCTGGGCACGGCCGGCTCCACCGGCACCCGGCTCTTCTGTGTGTCGGGCAGCGTGGAGCGGCCGGGCCTCTACGAGCTGCCCTTCGGGGTGACGCTGCGCCGGCTCCTGGAGCTGGCCGGCTGCCCGCGCCCGGGCCACACGCTGCGCGCGGTGCTGCTGGGCGGGGCGGCCGGTTCCTTCGTCGACCCCGGGGCCCTCGACACCCCGCTGACCTTCGAGGGCCTTCGCTCCATCGGCGCCAGCCTCGGGTCGGGAGTGGTGATGCCCCTCGACCACACCGTCGACATCGCCGACATCTGCCGGCGGATCGCCCGCTTCTTCCGGGACGAGTCCTGCGGGCAGTGCGTGCCCTGCCGGGTGGGCACGGTGCGGCAGGAGGAGCTGCTCGAGCGCCTGGCCCGGGGACGGCCCCTGGGGTCGGCGGCCCAGGAGACCGCGCTGCTCCAGGACCTGGGTGCGGTGATGCGCGACGCCTCGATCTGCGGGCTGGGGCAGACGGCGGCCAACGCCATCCAGTCCGCGGTACGCCTGGGCCTGATCGGTGCGGCGCCGGCCGGTGGGGGACGGCGATGAGCGCGGTCTTCGTGGGCCTGCCCAGGCGGATGGTCGAGGTGACCCTCGACGGGCGTCAGACCCGGGTGCCCGAGGGTAGCACCCTGCTCGAGGCCTGCCGGCAACAGGGCATCGAGACGCCCACCCTCTGCTACCTGGAGAACCTGACCCCGGTGAACGTCTGCCGTGTCTGTGTGGTCGAGGTCGAGGGCTCCCGGGCGCTGGTGCCCGCCTGCTCACGGCCGGTGGAGCCGGGGATGGTGGTGCACACCGACTCCGAGCGGGTGCGCACCAGCCGCCGGCTGGTCCTGGAGCTGCTGGCCTCCTCGGTGGACCTCTCGCTCGCCGGGCCGGAGGTGGAGCGCTGGATGAGGAGCTACGGCGCGGACCCGGGACGCTTCGGCCCCCCGGCGCCACCGCGCGGGGCCGGAGAGCGCGACCGGGCCCGTGCCGGCGAGCATCTGGCGCCGGACGGGGCCAGCGCCGAGACCGTGGCCCAGCCGGCGAAGGTCGACAACCAGAGCTACGTGCGCGACTACTCGCGCTGCATCCTCTGCTACAAGTGCGTGGAGGCGTGCGGGGTCGACGCCCAGAACACGTTCGCGATCGCGGTCGCGGGACGGGGCTTCGACGCCCGGATCTCGACCGAGTTCGACGTCGGGCTCCCCGACTCGGCCTGCGTCTACTGCGGCAATTGCATCGGCGTGTGCCCGACCGGGGCGCTGATGTTCAAGAGCGAGTACGACCTGCGACGGTCGGGCGCGTGGGACGAGTCCCGGCAGACCGTCACCACCACCGTCTGTCCCTACTGCGGCGTCGGCTGCAACCTGGAGCTGCACGTTCAGGACAACCGGATCGTGAAGGTGACCTCCCCGCTGGACCACGACGTGACCCGAGGGCACCTCTGCGTCAAGGGGCGGTTCGGGTTCCCCTTCGTGCAGGCCGCCCCCGAGAAGGACGAATCGGGGCTCGGTCCCGCGGGCGGGGAGTGACGCGGGTCCGGATCTCCGGCGCCCGGCGCGCCCGTAGGTCACGGCCGGCGCCTCCTACGAGGACGATCACGCTCTCCGGCGGGTGATCGACGACCGGGGCGCGGGGTAACCGCTTCGGGGTCGGCGGCACGGCCGGGGTCTGGAGCCCGGAGCCCAACCGATGGGCGGCCGAGGGCGGGAAGCGGGTTCAGCCGGTGAGGCGCAATCGGCCCCCGGGTCTGGCCCGCGATCCGGCCGGTCCGGAGGCGTCGCGATCGCCGTTCTCCTGCCGGCCGGGGTGAAGGGCGCGCACCGCCGACCGCGGCGTTCGATCGGGGGCAGGCGTGCCCCCGCACTCCCCGTGTCCCGCGATCGGGCACGGTCCGGCAAATGTCATTGGCGGTTGACGTCAATGCCATACCGAGCCGGGGCGAATAAGATCCAGCGCCATCGGACGTCAGCGTAAAGGGGGGTCACTGGACGCGGACCGGGCCCGGCGAAGGCCGGCCGGGGACGGTCCCCGAGGTGCCGATCGGGACCTGGAGACGAGGAGTCTGGGCATGACGGAGGTGGACGAGGTGGTGCCGGTGGACCGGCTGCCGGTCGCCGGCGGCGCCGGGGTGGCGGGCCCGGAGGTGCCGGAGCGCCGGACGGGGACGAGCGCGGGTCGGGCGTGGCCAGGGGCGCCGGCCGTGCCGCCCGGCTTCGAGGCGCTGGTCGCGACGCCCCGGCCGGCCTCGGGCGGCTGGCGGCGGGCGGTCGCCCGGCTGAGCGGCGGGCTGGTCGCGCCCGGGCCGTCGGGGCGGGAGCGGCGGCGGATCGAGCAGGCGCGCCGGGCCCGGACCCCGATCCAGGGCCGCTGCGCCCTGGTGGCGGTGCTGGCCCGCAAGGGCGGGGTGGGCAAGTCGACGGTGACGGCGCTCTTGGCCTCGACCTTCGGGCTGCTCCGGGCCGACGCCGTGGTCGCCCTGGACGCCGCGGCCGAGGTCGGCAACCTGGCCGATCGGCTGGCGGTGGAAGGGGGGCGGCTGACCACCCACGACCTGGCCCGGGCCGGGGAGCTGGAGGGGCGGGCGGACGTGAGCCGCTACACGACCTGCGACCCGCAGGCCCGGCTGGAGGTGGTGGCGGCGCCGCTGGAGGGCTCCGAGCTTCTCACCCGGGTCCAGGCGGAGCGACTGCTGGGGGTGCTGGCACGGACTCACAACCTGGTCCTGGCGGATGTGGGCACCACCCTGGCCGAGCCGGCCACGGCCTTGTTCCTCGAGCGGGCGGAGCAGGCGCTGGTGGTGACCACCACCTCCGCCGACGCGGTGCGGCTGGCCTGCCGCACGCTCGAGCACCTGGAGCAGCTCCGGGGGCGGGAGTTCGTGACCGTTCGTACCTGCGTGGTGGTCAACGCGATCCCCGGACGGGAGGAGGGGGAGCGGGTGGGCCGCGTCTTCGCCGAACGCGGCCTGGCCTGGCTGCCGGTGTGCTCCGACCGCCACCTGGCCCGGGGCGGTCGATTCGACTGGGCGCTGATCGGCCCCCAGGTGGCGGACGACTACCTGGCCCTGGCCGGCCTGGTGGGCGCCCGGTTCCTGGTGGAGGGTGGGGTGTGACCTGGCTCGACATCCAGAACTACGATCCGGCCAACACCGCCAACGCCACCCAGGTGCTGCCCTTCTACGGGGCGGCCGAGTCGGTGCTGGCGGCGCTGGGCGCCTTCCTGCTGGTGCTGCTGGCCATCGCCTTCATCGTCCACCTGGCCCGGTGGGCGTTCGGGGTGCAGACCGGACACGCCAGCGCGGCGGGGGCCGTCTCGGCCCTGATCACGATCGTCATCGCCGTGATCGGGATCGCCGCCGCGGCCGCCATCACCAACCACTTCCTGCACTGGGGCCAGCAGGTGATCGGAGGCCGCTGAGCGGTGGGATCGGTCACCGGCTACGACGCCATGCCCTCGGCGGTGCCCAGCCCGGCGCTGGCCGAGCTGCTGAGCGGGCTGGGGGCGATGGCCCTGCTGGTGGCGGCGGGGGCGCTGATCCTCGCCCTGGTCCGGCTGGCCTGGGCGGGGCAGCTGGGGCGGCCGCTGGCGGTGGCCGAGCTGCTGAGGGCGGTGGCCCTGTGCCTGGCGGCGACGGCGGTGGTGGCGGGGATGCCGGCCATCGTCGACCACCTGGTCCGCCTGGCCCGGACCATCCCGTGAGCGGGGAGCGGTGATGCGGAGTTCGCGGCCGCGGGTCGGTGTGGCCCTGGCCCTGGCCCTGCTCGCCGTGGGCGCGGTCGCGGGCGAGGCCCACGCCCTCACCTGCCCGCCCGGCACCACCGCCGGCTCGGGCGGCTGCACGATCGGGGTCGGGTCCCTGCCCGGGATCCCGCTTCCCGGCCAGCAGCCCGACGTCCAGCCGACGCCCTCGCCCTCGCCGAGCCCGGGCGAGGAGCCGGCTCCGACCGCCGGTCCGGCGGGGCCCTCGGGCACCGACCAGGTCCAGTGGTGGGTGCTCTCCAGCGCCGGCCACGAGCTGCAAGGGCTGAAGCCGGTGATCACCCAGCCCACCCTGGCCCCGGGCGACTGGTTCAAGCCCCTCTATGGGCGGATGACCGCGATCGCGGTCTGGCTGTTGGGCCTGTTCCTGCTCCTGGCCGTGCTCCAGGCGCTGGTGCGGGGGGACCTCTCCCTGCTCGGGGAGGCGGTGCTCAAGCACCTGCCGGCGGCGGTGCTGGCCACGGCCGGGGTGGTCAGCTTCACCCTGCTCCTGATGCGGATCACCGACGACCTCTGCGGCTTCGTGCTGGGGGCGCTGGGCGACCAGGTCTGGCAGACGCTCGAGGACGCCGCCGGGGTGGCGCTGGCGGCGGCCGCCGACCCGGGCTGGTGGGGGTTCCTGGCCACCCTGCTCGGGGTGCTGGGGCTGCTGGCGGTGATCGCCATCGGCCTGGAGCTGCTGGCCCGGATGGCCCTGATCTACCTGACCATGCTCTTTCTGCCCCTGGGCTTCGCGGCCATGGTCTGGCCGGCGGCGCGGGGGCTGGTGCGGCGGCTCTTGGAGCTGCTGGTGGGGCTGATCGCCAGCAAGCTGGTGCTGGTGGTGGCGCTGACCATGGCCGGGGTGGCCTTCGCCGCCGGGGTGCCGGTGCTGCCCGACCAGGCGCCACCGCAGGGCGAGCCGGCGATCGCCGACCTGCTCATGGGGGTGATCCTGCTCCTGATCGCGGCCATGTCGCCCTGGGCGCTGGTGCGGCTGATCCCGCTGGTGGAGGTCGCGGCCAGCGAGGCCTTCCACCACGTGATCGGCGAGCCCGAGCGGCGGGCGGCCTCCTGGGTGCAGCGGGGCCAGCTCTGGCACAGGTACCTGAGCGACCTGCGCAACCGGAGGCCGCCGGGGTCTCGGCCGGACTCGCTGCGGTCCGGGCCGGGTGGAGACGGTTCCGGTGGCGCTCCGGCCGGCGCTCGAGGCCCCGGTGGTGCCGGGGACGCCGGCGCTCGGCCCGGGCCGGTGGTGCCGGTGATCGGGAGCGCGCTGGAGCTGGGGCTGGCCGGGGCCAGGGCCGTCGGTGCCGTCGCCGTCCCGGTGGCGGCGTTCGAGGCCGGGAGGGCGGCGGCCCGGGTCGCCGCCGGGCCGCTCCGCCAGGCGGCCGGCGCCGACCGGCGGCCGGGCCTCCCGGGTGAGGTCCCGCTCCCGGGAGGGGGCACGCACGCGGCCCTGCCGTCGGGCCCGCGCGGAGCGCCGCCGGCGGCGGTCGGGGAGGACGGGGTCATCCCACCCCGGCCCTCCTGGCCGCCGGGATTCGAGTCCGGAGAGACAGGGTGGCCCGAGCCGCCGGCGTCCCCGCAGGGACGGGGATGAGCGCGCCCACCTACCGCCTGCCCGGGCGCTCCCGGCGCGAGACCGTACTCGGCTTGAGCGTGGCCCAGCTGGCGGCGGTGAGCGCGACCCTGGTGGCCGGGCTGGTGGCCTTCCTCGGGGCTCCGGATCGGGGCCTGCTCAAGGAGGCGGCCACCCTGGCCGTGGTGGGCCTGGGGATGGTCCTGGCCTTCCTGCCCGTCGGCCATTTCGCGCTGGTGGAGTGGCTGCCGGTGACCCTGGGCTGGCTGGTGAGGCGACGCCGCTGGGGGGCCGACGGGGAGGCGCTGGGGACCTTCACCGTCACCGCCGGGGGGTCGGTGCCGCCGGAGCGGCGGCCCCCTCCCTTCCTGCGCGGGGTGGAGCTGCGCTCCGCCTCGCTGCCCGGCGTCCCCGCCCTGGGGCTGCTCGAGGACCGCCGCCTCCGCCGGCGCATGGTCGTGCTCCGGGTTCGGGGCTCGGGGTTCACGCTGCGCGACGCCGAGGAGCAGGCCCGGCAGATCGCCCGCTGGGGGGAGGTGCTGGCGGTGCTCGGCCGCTCGTCGTCACCCGTCGACCGGGTGCAGTGGATCGAGGTGGCGGTGCCGGACGACGGGGCCGGCCCCAAGCGCTACCTGATGGAGGAAGGGGGGCGGCGTCCGGAGGTACCGGACCCCTTGCTGCGCAGCTACGTCCAGCTCCTGGAGCGCTCGGGGACGGTGACCGAGCACGAGACCCTGGTGGCGCTCGGTCTCAACCTGGCCCGGATGCGCCGGGCCGATCCGGGAGGCCCCGAGCGGCTGCTCCTGCAGCAGGTGCAGGCGCTGGCCGGGCAGCTGGGGGCCGAGGTGCAGGTGGAGGGGGTGCTCTCGCCCCGCTTCCTGGCCCTGGCCGTGCGCTCCGCCTTCGACCCCGAGGCCCGGCTGGCCCGCTCCCGGGCGGAGCGGGCGGGGCACGAGGCGGGGGTCCGACCGGAGGGGATCTGGCCGGCGCGGGTGGTGGAGGGGGTGGGCCACCTGGAGGTGGACGGGTGGTGGCACGCCACCTACCGGGTGGTGGAGCTGCCCCGCTCCCCGGTGGACCCCACCTTCGCCGCCCCCCTGCTGCTGCAGACCGCCTGCCATCGGCGGGTGGCGATGGTGGTGGACGTGCGGCCGCCGGCGTCATCGCTGCGGCGGGTGGAGCGGCGCCGCACCCTGGAGATGGTCAACCGGCAGGTCAGGACTCGGCTGGGCTTCCTCCCCACCGCGGCCGAGGACCTGCGCGGCGCGGAGACCGAGGCCGCCGCCCGGGAGCTGGCCCTGGGGCAGGTGCTGGCCCGGTTCGCGATCACGGTCACGGTCAGCGGGCGCTCGGCGGCGGAGCTGGAGGAGGCCTGCCGGGAGGTGGAGCAGCAGGCGGCGCTGGCCGGCATCGAGCTGCAGCGTTGCTGGGGGGACCAGCGGCGGGCCTTCCTCGCCACCCTGCCCCTCTGCCGGGGCCTGCCCGAACGGGGGTAACCGTGGAACCCTCCTTCCAGGCCACCACCGGTAACCTGGCCGCCCTCTACCCCTTCATGGCCGAGGCGGGGCTGGGCGGGCGCGGGGTGCTGATCGGCCAGGCGCTCTACGGGGGGCCGTTCTGCTACGACCCCTGGGAGCTGTACCGGCGGCGGGTCATCACCAGCCCCAAC
>Ga0209810_1004046_pt1 | contig 14583 bp, 14 predicted proteins | sample Coa_R1_7_FD_187159 | JGI IMG/M metagenome (GOLD analysis project Ga0209810, IMG submission 187159) | Surface soil microbial communities from Centralia Pennsylvania, which are recovering from an underground coalmine fire - Coalmine... | ecosystem: Environmental > Terrestrial > Soil > Unclassified...
GCGCGAACGCTTCGATTCGCGCATATTTCGCCAGATTTTCCGGCGACGTATTCTGGATATCGTGATCGATGGCGAACACCGGCTGGCTGGGATCGGCAATTTTCGTCGCGCCGATCTGCTTAAATTTGGGGATCACCGCGCCGGTGTTGTCGTGCGTCATCACGTGACGCGGACGAATCGAAACAAAATCACCACTGCGCACCACTGTGCCGCTCGGGATCCCGTCCGCGTGACGCGCCGCAATCTTCTCAACCAGCGTCAGGCCCATATTAGGTTATCCTGATTCAATTTCCCTTCCGTAAATGCGTTTGAATAAGAGACGTCGCTGTTCCGATTGTGACAAGCCTCTCGGCAGGGATGCCTTGACCATCTCACGCGCGTTATCAAACATTTGGGCGCCGATGATAAAACGTTCCTCGCCTGATCGTGCCATGATTTTTTCGCCCGCCAACTGATCCACTTCCGGAGAAGTGTCGGTCATTCGAGACATCGCTGGAGTAAATTATCCAACCCAAGCTCGCGCGTCCAGTGTCGGAGGTATTGGGAGTCGTACTCGGTCGCGAGCAGATTTTGCACATCGCGCAGTTGAAGCTCTGAAGCCGACTCTTTCGCCCAAAGAAGTTTGGAAATAATGAGATCTTCCCTGGTCACGACCAAGGTTGCAAAATCAAGGAGGAAGATTTTCCTGCCGGCGCAAACTCCACCTGCCGGCATGCACTGGTTTTACGAACGATGCAATCGACTTTGATCACGCTATCCTGATGGATCAGGTTAAGAGTCGGTTCGTGAACGAGCGATGTGCGAGTACTTTTCTCGCGATTATTTTTTCGCTGCTCGTTTGCCAAGGAACTTCGCAATGTCGAAGTCCACAAAATCGGCATGGTGAAAAATGATTGATTCGATGGAGCGTTCCACCTTGTCGCCCTCGTGGCTGTGGGTCGCGATGATGTGCAGGACTTCGCCGGGAATTCCGTGTTTGTACGCGAGCGCCACGCCACTGAACGGATGGCGCACCTGCTGGCCGAATTTTCCCTGAATCAGTCTGCCTGAGGCGTCCTTATCGTATTCGAGCGGCTTGCCCACGTCGGCCAGCAAAGCGCCGGCGATGAGATAATCTCGCTGGATAGGAATCCGGCAGCGGAACGATTTCTCCAGCACGTCGGCGATGGCGATACATTGCCGTGCGCAGGAGTTGAGATGCTCCACGAAGGTCATGTCGATATCGCCGGCGAGGAGCGTGAACTTCACGGCGCGCAGCTCGTCAAAAGTCCAGCCCTTGCCTCCGCAACCGGTGGTGATCGCCTCGTTCCAGACCGCCGCCACTTTTTCGCGCAGCGATTGATCTTTGATTTGCAACAGGGGAGGGAAAAGCTCCGCGATTTCTTTTACGCCGTAAGTCATAGCCGATCATTAATAGACAGGAATCGGCATGAATAAAAGGAGTTGTTAAAACTGCGTTGCAATGCAGCCGTTCACCGGGGCTTCCGATGGCAGTTCAGAAGTTGAACTCCACCAGGTTTAATGCACACTTTGTCGCGTCGTTCTCCAGCTTTCCATGCCGACTTACGAATATTCGTGCCAAAAATGCGGACAGACCTTCGAGGCGTTCCAGTCGATGCGGGACGAGCCGTATCGCGAATGCCCGAAAGAGCTTTGCCGGTTGCCGAAATGGGGCCGCGGAAAAGTGAAACGTCTGCCCGGCACCGGCGCCGGTTTGATCTTCAAGGGGTCCGGGTTTTACATCACCGATTACAGGAGCCAATCGTACAAGGAAGCGGCAAAGAAGGAAGCGCCGGCGGCGTCAACGGGCGGAGACAAATCGACTGCCTCGAAAGAGACGTCGAAAAGTCCCGGAGCCGCTCAAGGCAAGGCATCGCAGAAAAGAGCGGCGCCAGAGTCCGACTGACAACGTCTGAAAGCGCATCGCATGGCGCGCTCCATATGTCCTGACCGCATCCGCTTTGCCGTGCGAGGATGGCCTTGCCCACTCGCCGGGGTTTGAGCAACGCCGCATCGGCCAGGCTGGTCTTGAAACCGGAACTGAGTGTTTTGGGTGAAAGAGGGGTTTCACCGCGCAAAACCATTCAGCAATGGCGGAGGCAAGCAGACATTTCACTTCAGCTGATGATTGTGACATAATGGGTTCGGCGTCTGAAGATTGACCAGATTTGCGATCGCGTTGGTCGCACCAACCCGCATTTGCAGGCGCCGGCTCAGAAAGTGTGTTGCTCGAACTTATGAAGATCGACAATGGAACCGCCCGCAGCGGCGGGACATCGCCACGCGAGACGGCGGGGTTCGAGGAGCAGGGACGCCAGTTGACCAACTTTTTCGCCGAGCTGAAGCGGCGCAATGTTTACAAGGTCGCGGCCGCTTACGCGGTTGTTGGTTGGCTGCTCGTCCAAATCGCGACGCAGGTGTTTCCGTTTTTCGAAATCCCAAATTGGGCGGTACGATTGATCGTACTCGCGATCGTGATCGGGTTTCCGATCGCGCTTGGGATCGCGTGGGCTTTTGAAGCAACACCGGCAGGAATCAAACGCACCGAAGATGTCGATCCCGCGATTACGGCGCGGGGACCAAAGAAACACGCTTGGATTTATGTCGTTGTCATTGCCGGCGGATTGTCCGCCGCGTTGTTTTTTCTCGACCGCTACACCGCCGGAAACGGAAACGTCGCGAATTCGGCGAACGAGTTGTCTGCAAAATCGATCGCGGTCTTGCCATTCGTCAACATGAGCGCGGACAAGAACGACGAGTACTTGAGCGACGGGATGACCGAAGAGTTAATCAACGTGCTGGCCAAGGTGCCGGGATTGCGCGTGCCAGGACGAACATCCTGTTTTGCGTTCAAGGGCAAAAACGAAGGGGACATCTTTCGTAAAGTCGGCGATCAGCTGCACGTGGGCACGGTGCTGGAAGGAAGCGTGCGCAAAGCCGGCGATAAACTGCGCGTCACCGCTCAACTGATCAATGTCAGCGACGGTTATCATCTCTGGTCAAGGGATTACGACGGCGACACAAAAGACATTCTCAATTTTCAGAGCAATGTGGCCGAGCAAGTCGTGCAGGCCTTGCAATTGAAACTGGAGAGCGAAGAGAAACGCGCATTGGCGAAGAAGCCAACCGAGAATCCGGAGGCGCATCGGTTGTACCTGTTGGGCCGCTATGAGTTTGCCAAGTACACGCAGGCTGGCTGGAATAATGCGATCCGTTATTACGAGGAAGCGCTGAAACGCGATCCCGACTACGCATTAGCGTACTGCGGACTGGCTGATAACTACGGTTATATGGGCAGCGTGGTGATGCCGCAAAAAGAAGCTATTGCCAAGGAAAAGGAGTTTGCGATGAAGGCACTCGAACTGGATCCGGATCTGGCGGAGGCGCATATGTCTTTGGGTGCAGCACTCTGTGCTTTTGACTGGCAGAACGCGTTGAAAGAATACGATCGCGCGCTCGACCTGAATCCGAATCTGGCCTTCGCCTATGAATTACAAGCGTGGACCGTAAACGGCCTCGGCCGATTCGACGAGGCGATTGCAAAGACCAGGAAAGCAATCGAACTCGATCCGCTAAATCCGTTCTTTCAAATGGCTCTGAGTTTCTACCAATATTGGGCGCGTCAATACGACGACGCGATCGCGCAATCCAGAAAAACCCTTGAGATGGATCCGAATTCAGCGATCAGCCATGTTTTGTTAGGCCTCTCTTACCTTAAAAAAGGCGACACGGCCGGCCCGATCGTGGAGTTTCAAAAAGCCAAAGAGCCCAATCCCGGAGCCTGGTATCAAGGATATCTGGGTTACGCTTATGCCATCTCCGGAGAACGCGCGAAAGCTGAGGAGGCGTTGCGCGAGCTCGAAGAATTGGCGAAACACCAATACGTCAGTCCGACAGCGTTCGCGACGATCTATCTTGGGCTTGGCCAAAAAGAGAAGTGTTTGGATTGGCTGGAAAAAGCCTACGAGCAACAGGACAGCGCCTGTTGGTATCTGAAGATTGACGCGATTTATGACAGCGTTCGCAACGAGCCGCGTTTTCAGGCGCTGGTAGAAAAGATTTTCGTAACACGCGATGAAGATCAATGAGTTCTTTGCGACGCTGCAGAGGCGGGGGATTGTTTTGATCCGGATGGCGGCGTTTGAACATGTCACCGCGCTTCTCTCGTTCGTTTATGCTTTGGCGCGAAAGCATCTACTGGCGCGTATTGTCAAGCTCTTCGTGGCCCGCCACCGCGGAGTAGGGTTTTCGGGCTTGCTCGTCCAACATGCGTGATCGTACCTTTTTCGCTGAGCTGAAACGGCGCAATGTGTACAAGGTTGCGGCGGCCTACGCCATTGTCGGCTGGCTGCTGGTGCAGGTCGCGACGCAGGTTTTTCCGTTCCTGGAAATTCCAAATTGGGCGGTGCGCCTGGTGATCGCGCTGGTCGCGCTGGGCTTTCCGATCGCGCTGGTTATTGCGTGGGCTTTTGAACTGACGCCGGAAGGAATCAAGCGCACTGAAGCCGCCGATCGGGTGCCGCAACGTTCGCGGAGCGGTCTTTGGATCGGGGTTGTTGTGATCGCCGGGGCGCTTTCGTTCGGCCTGTTTCTGCTCGGCCGTTACACTGCTGGACGCGCCCCCCTTCGATCTGTGGCCGGCGAAATACGGCGCAACGAGCCAAGCGAGCGGGCTGCAGCGATTCCTGGGAAATCCCTCGCAGTGCTTCCATTGCTCAATGAAAGCGGCGACCCCAGAGACGAATATTTTTCGGATGGGTTATCGGAGGAACTGATTGCCGCGCTCGCCCAGATTAGCGGGCTCAAGGTAATTGGCCGAAGCTCTTCGTTCCGTTTCAAAGACAGGAAAGAGGAGCCGAAGGCAATCGGCGAGAAGCTCGGCGTTGCTACTCTCCTCGAAGGGACAGTTCGCAAGCAGGGGGACCGCGTGCGAATCGTTGCGGAATTGATCAGCGCCGCCGACGGAATCGAACTCTGGACCCGAACGTTCGATCGCGAACTGAAAGACATCTTCGCTGTGCAACAGGAAATCGCAGCCGCCGTCGCTTCATCACTCAAGGCAACATTGCTTGGGCCGGAGCCAGGCGCAGCCGGGAATCCGAAAACTACCGAAGCTCACAATGCCTATCTCCAGGGCCACTATTATTTTCAGCGGCGGAATCGCGAAGATTATGGTAAAGCGGTGAGCTTCTATGACGAAGCGATTCGTCTCGATCCGGACTACGCCCTCGCTTACGCAGAGCGTGCCGAAGCATGGACTCTTATCGGAGACCTCACAGGCGAGGGTGAGACAGCGTGGCCGAAAGCGCGCGCTGATGCAGAGAAAGCAGTCGCGATCGCTCCTGCGCTGGCTGAAGCACACGCGGCCCTCGGGTGGGTTCGCTTTTTTACGGAATGGAGATTTGCTGAAGGCTTGAGCGAACTGAAGCGCGCCAAAGAGCTTGCACCGGCCAATCCCACCGCCAACGATCTCTTGGCGCGGATGATTGTTTATCTTGGGAGGCTTGATGAAGCTGAGAGGCAGGGCCGGCAGGCAGTGGAATTAGATCCGCTGGCGACCGCGCCTCTCAATAACCTGGCGCGCATTCTCTGGTATGAAGGCAAACTCGACGAGGCCGATGCGACCGCGCGCAAGGCCGTGGAGGTGCAGCCAAATTCCGCTTCGAGCCGTCGCTGGCAGGTCTTGATTGCGGCGAAACGAGGCGACGGTGAAACCGCTCTGCGCCAAGCGCAGCTTGAACCCGACGAGGGCTATCGCCGCTTTGAACTTGCAGTTGCCCAACATGCGCGCGGCGATCAGACCGCAGCGGACGCGGCTTTAGATGATCTGATAGCCCACAGCCGGGGCATGGACTATCAGGTTGCACAGGTCTGCGCGGTTCGCGGGAACAAAGAAAAAGCCTTCCACTGGTTGCAAATCGCGTTCGAGCACCACGACACAGGGTTGCTGGGGCTTCTGGTTGACCCGTTGTTGCGCGAACTGCGCGCCGATCCCCGATACGAAATGTTGATCGCAAAAATGAATTTTCCGCCAGCGCTATGAGGGGAAAGTCTTCGCGCGTAGCCGAGCTGAGTCGAATCTCGCCAGTGCTGGGATTGACCTGACGTAATTGGCCACGGGCAGCGGCAACGAGGTTTTCTCTCTCCTCATGTGTCTGAAACTTGCGTTGCGCATCGCAGCTAGATGGATATTCGCCAGCGGGTTATCTCTGCGGCAACTGGTTGCCAATTGCTTGAAGGGATCGGCGGCGTGTGCCACAAGGTTGAAGGGTGAACCCGCGCTATTTTCTTTCTGAGCTCAAGCGGCGTCACGTAGATAAGGTCGCGCTCGCTTACGCGGTGGTCGGATGGCTGCTGATCGAGGCCGCTTCCATTTTTTTGCCGATGTTAGACGCGCCTGCCTGGCTGATGGACGCGCTGATCATTCTGCTGGCCATCGGTTTCATTTTTGCATTGATCATCTCCTGGTGCTTCGAGATGACCCCGGAGGGGTTGAAACGAACGGCGGAAGTTTCACCGGAGCAAGTCCAGGTCCTTCCCTACTGGAGCAAACGGAAGTTTGCCGTGTTTGTCACTAGCGTCGCGGTGATTGCGTCCGGTTTGTTCGGCTACCAATTCTTTCGATCCACAGGCGGGCGTCTGTCGATCCGGCGGCATACGGACAAAATTTTCATTCAGGGCAACGCGGTTGGTGTGCAAACGGTGGAGGTTCAAAGCGATGGCACCGTGCGCGCTGAATACGCGTACAACGACCGCGGTCGCGGCGATCACATTATCGCCACATGGAAACTGGATGATGCCGGCGTCCTCAGCCGATACGATGGGCGCGGCAACGATTACATGAAAGCGCCGGTCGAAGAGCATTTCGAAATGGACAACGGCCGGGCGCGCTGGAAGAACCGCAGCGAACAGGGCGAACGAACGATTGCCGGCGAAGCCTTCTATTTACCGCTCAATGGGCCGCCTGAAATATTTGCCGTGCTTGCGCGCGCGTTATTAAAGGCGCCGAATCGCAGACTGCCGCTTCTGCCCGCTGGCGAAGCTGCGATTGAACAGGCCGGCAAAGTGGCTGCCGGCGGTCATGTTTTTACCGTATATCGCATTCGCGGTCTGGGATTTTCGCCGCAACCTATTTGGCTCGGCCCGAACGGTTCATCTGCTTCCGTTTCGCCCTGGTTTTCGGTGGTGCCGGAGCGATCGGAGTCTTCCATTTCGCGATTACTCGAGGCGCAACAAAAAACCGCTGCGGCGTGGTCGGAGCGCATCGCCCGCGCGCTGGCCCACGCGCCGCAGGGCGATCTGGTGATACGTAACGCGCGGTTGTTCGATCCGAGCGATCTCACGATCACCCCTGGCACAAGTGTGCTCGTTCGCGGGCAGCGCATTGTGCGCGTGGCTGCGGACGCGGAAGTGAAAGCGGCTACCAACGCGGAGATTATCGATGCGCGCGAGGAGTTTCTCATGCCCGGGTTATGGGACAATCACCAGCATTTCGGCGATAACGATGGCGCGCTCGATCTGGCCAATGGTGTGACGAGCGCGCGAGACATGGCCAACGATACCGATCTGTTTCTCCAGCGTGTGGCGCGTTTCGACAACGGAAGCGAACTGGGCCCGCGCGTGCTCAAGGCGGGAATTATCGATGGCACGGGAGAATTCGCCGGACCCACCAAGATGCGGGTCGATACTGCCGACCAGGCGATTGAAGACGTGGATTGGTACGCCGACCACGGTTACGCGCAGATCAAAATTTACTCCTCAGTAAAGCCCGAGCTGATCCCCACCATCGCCGACCGCGCTCATGCGCGAGGTTTGCGCGTAAGCGGGCACGTGCCTGCGTTCATGTCGGCGCGGCAATTCGTCGAAGGCGGCGCGGATGAAATTCAGCATCTCAATTTCATCGTGCTAAATTTTCTGTTTCCCGAGGTGCAGGAAACGCGCAATCGCGATCGCTTCATCAAAGTGGCGGAACGGGCGCGCGAGTTTTCGCCTGACAAATCTGAAGTCCGCGATTTCATCAATTTTCTTAAGACGCATCACACGGTGCTCGACCCGACGATGAACATTTTTGAATCGCTTTTCTGCGGAAACGCCGGCGCGATCACGCCCGGCTTGGAAGAAATCGCGCCACGTTTTCCGCCACAGGTGCGGCGGGCGCTGCGCAGCGGCGCGCTGGAAATTCCGCCGGATAAGAAAGAGGCCTATCGCGAAGCCTTTCCGGCGATGTTGCGCCTGCTAAAGGCGTTGTATGACGCCGGGGTGACGATCATTCCCGGGACTGACGCGCTGGCCGGTTACACGCTGCATCATGAACTGGAGTTGTACGCGCGGGCCGGCATCCCGCCGGCTGAAGTTCTGCGCATGGCCACCTGGACGTCTGCGCTGGTGATGGGCGTAAACAAAGATGTGGGTGTTGTCGCGCCTGGGAAACTGGCCGACATGATTCTTGTCAATGGCGATCCCACAAAAGAGATCCGCGATATCAACAGGATCACGCTGGTAGTCAAAGACGGAAAACTCTATGACCCCGCGGCAATTGAAACGGCACTCGGTATCACGCCGCGTGAAGGGAGACCTCAGTAGCCCATGGACTGGTCAATGGTCTCAGCGATCGCCCAACTGGCCACTGTCTTTGTGGGAATTCCCTCTTTGATTTATTTCGCGATCCAGATTCGCGAGCAGACTCGGGAACGGCGCCAGGCCGCTGTAAACGCTCTTACCGTTCAATGGAGCGACCTGACCAAGGCTTTACATGAGGATGCCGAGTTCGCCGCGATTTTTCTTCGAGGCATGCATTCGTTTCATGATCTGGACGCTGTCTCCAAATTGCGTTTCAGCGCGTTCCAGAATCGTTTCTTCAAGAATTTCGAAGGAATGTACTATGCCCGCCAGGAAGGAGTACTGGCCGAAGAATTGTGGCCCGAAATCGAGCGCACCATTGCCGATTTCCTGGCTTATCCCGGCGTGCAGCAATGGTGGGCAACCCGGAAACACTGGCACGCGGAAACGTTTGCGCGCTTGGTGGACGAGATCATCGCCCGAGGCCACCAGCCCGGAGCGTATGCGACGTACAGGCTCGAGGAAATTATGCAACCAATGGAGTCGCGGCGGCCATAGGAATTATCGCGTGGCGTTTTAACTGTCGCCGGCGCTGCGAATTTCCGTCCATTTTTTGGACTGTGAATCAGCACGGTTGAAGGGCGCGACATTGAGGTCTTGCCGCGAGTCGGTTGTCTTCGTCACCGCCGGCTTTACACGGTAAAGCTTGGCGGCGCCGTTCTGCGCTGAAAGCTCCAGAAAACGCGGCGCCTGCCCGGGAGTCTGATCCAGGACCTGACAAAGCGGACGCGCCGGCATCGCGCAGCCGAGGATTACGGCAGAATTCTGCGCCACTCGATCCCCATCGTACGCAACGACCCACGACACATTATGGTTCAGAAGAATCTGGCGCGCTTCCTGCCGATTTTCAGAAAGGAAAAAGCGCGCGCTGTCGGCGATGCCTTGCATGCTTTCGTGCGAACTGCCGGCCACACCGGGTTGACTCGACCAGTAAGCGATGGATGGCGAAAGCCACCACGGCGCGAGAAACGGACGAATTTGCCGCGATTGCAAGAGAGGCGCTAATTCACGCAGTTGCAGCGACTCATTGCGGCGCTCCAGGCGCGCGGCCAACCGCGATTCGCGCGGCCACAGCGTTTCGTCCCATTCGCGCAAGATTGGCGCGAGCGAAAAAAGAAATGCGATCCAGACTGCCAAAGGCGATCTGATCGGTTCCAGCAACGCTGGGAGTGCCAGAGCAAACAGCAGCACAAAAAAATAGGACCAGCGCGCCTGCCAAACTGTCAAAGCGCAGGTCGCGATCAGGAGCACCGGCACAAACATCGGCAGCCTGCGCGGCGAATTTGCGCGACGCGCGTTCATCCACATCAGCAACGGCGCGACCAGAATCAAGTAACCGCACCAGCGCAACCAGAGCGCGCTTGTCGGCGTAATCGGGGCCAGTTCGCCAATTGTGCGCGTCCAGTTTCTAAGAATCTCGCCAGAGAAAGAGCTCCTCAGCGTGGGCAATCGCTGTTCGATCGCAAGCGCGATTGCAATGACTAGCCCGAACGCCATCCACTCGATGCGGCGATGTCGGGCACAAAGGGTGCGCCAATCTTTCAGCGAAATGGCAGCCACGCTGATCAGGAAAAGGATCAACGGCTCGTACGCGGAAACCCAGATTGCTGCCGCCCATGCCGCGCCGCCGATGGCAGACCACAGGCGCAGCTGGGGCTCCCCGAACGCTTTTTGCGATGGTCGGTTGCCGGTTTCGCCGCCTGGTTGAGCCGACCGAACCGTCCATTCCGCGCAGATGGCGATTAATACGAGCAACAGGCACAGCGAATGATGATCCGGCCTCCCCAGTTCGGTCCCATGAACCAGAATGGGACTGATGGCGTATAAAATCAGCGACGCCCAGCGATAGCGAGCCTTCATTTGCCTGCTCCACCACCAAAGAAACCAACCGCCTGCCAGCGCCAGCAGCGGTGAGATCAAAGCGCCCGCCAGATCCACGGCGTGCGCCGTGACCGGCTCCAGCGCGACCGATAGTCCCAGAATGAGATAATCAAGCGGCGCGGTCGTGTGCGGCGTTGTTCCGGCGGGAAAATTTTCAAAGTCGTGATGTCTAATGATTAGCCCCGGCTGCGCGGCGCACATCCGCACGCGCGTCATGCGCGCATAACAATCGGCATCGGTGAAAAAGAGGTTTCCACCGACGAAAACGTCCGGGCAATTTGAGCAGCGCGTTGCCAGAATCAACGCGCTGAGAATCGCCAGCTCGATGAAGTGTTTGATTCGCTGCACAACTTGCTTCATCCCAAATCGTGAAGCAGCAAACCGCAATCAGAAACGTCAGCAAATACGGGAGCGCTTCAGGGGGCTGTTCAAAGGCAATGGCCTTCAACGCGACGTGATCCCCTGGGGTCTGCAGTTCGAGCGCGACGCAGCTGGATCGTTTTTCGGAGTTGGTCGGCGATGGTATGCTATGATTGAATGCCCGCGCACCAACGGGCCTGTAGCTCAGCGGCAGAGCAGGGGACTCATAATCCCTTGGTCCCAGGTTCGAATCCTGGCGGGCCCAGACTTTTTTGGAGATCGGGAATTTGTTTTTCTCCCAGACTCCAATGTGCAGCGGGAAAGAAAGATAATGCCAGGCCGGCCGGGAAAGCGTTTGGGATTTGGTGATGCATGATGTTTACCGCGTCCATAAGTTCGCCATCCGATTGCACGCAAGAAGCGCTGGCCGAATTCGAGAGGCTGGTTGTTCAGGGTGATGCGGTCGATCCTCACGGTTTGGCGCAGCGTATTCGCAACGCGCATCGCTTGCTGTTTCTCCGCGCGCCGGACGGCGCCCTTGTCGGGGTGGGAGCGTTAAAACGGCCGAGACCCGATTACCGGCAAAAGGTGTTCAGCCAGGCGCAGGCCGACGCGGCTCCGGAAGACTACGCCGTGGAGCTGGGCTGGGTCGTTGTTGGGAAACCCTACCAGGGACAACGACTCTCCAGCCGCATCGTAAGCGAGCTGCTTGCGTTGGTCAGGAACGAAAACGTTTTCGCGACCGCCCGGTTTGAAGATCGTATGATGCGCCTGGCATCCGCGTTTGGATTTAAACCGAACGGAAAACCGTTCCGCGGCCGGGGCGATTACGGCCTGGTTCTTTATCTTCGCGAGGGAGCAGAAACGGCAAAGCAAAAGGGGCCGCCTCTTTAGTCCCGTGAGAAAATCAAGAACTTCTTCTTCTATGCCGCCACCAGTGTTCGCAGTCGAAAACCGAAGATTACGCCCAGAACACCAAACACGATAGCGTACGACCCAATCAGCCAGATCAAGGCGATTGCGCCCGGCAAAGGATTCCACAGGAGCAAGACGGCAAAAACAATGGATGCCAAACCCATGAGAATAAGAAACACTTCGCCTTTGATCTCCCGGCGTAATTTGATTGCGATGGCGATCTCGCCGGCCCCGATCATCAAAGCCCAAGCGGCAATGTAGATCAGCAGGGCAAGCGCCGTGACCTGCGGCGCGTGAAACGTGAGCAGGCCGACGAGGATCCCGAGGATCCCGATCACGAGCTGCCAGCCCCAGTCGGGGTCGGTAGCTCTGTGTCCCACCGCGCCTACGATGCGAAATATCCCGTCCACGAGCACCCACGCTCCGAACAACAGCACCAGCGAAGCGATGGTAAGGCCAGGATAGGCAAACGCGATAATTCCAAAGATAATCGCAGCGATACCCCTGATCACTGGAACCCACCAATAGCGTTTTAAGATTTCGATCAGCATCCCTTCCTTGTACGAAATCATTCTCCGGTTAGGCAAGCTTCATTTGAAATGACGCGCGGCGCGGGGTCGGGACGCTTCCGGCCGGGCTGTGGTGCGCCCTAAAGGCCGCATCGGATCGAGGCCTCGTAAAAACTGGAGCGTTTCCGGAGCAGAGAGGCCAGGTACGTGTCGACTGGCGGCAATCGATTGATTCGCGTCAGGTTCTCTGGATTTTCAAGGCGAGAAAAGATGGCATAGGCAATTTTGTTCCGGGGCACGCTTCGCTCGCCGTAACCGAAGGGAACGTTGCTTGACCAGTAGCGCACGTACTGCCCGTCGGGGCGGTTCTCCATTCCGAGAAAAATTGTGGAATGACCGTGCTCGTTCCTGCCCACACGGCGGGACCAGAAAATTTTCATGAAATCGCCGGGCTTCGCACGATCAAAGCTGTCAAAGTTCGGACCCAGGCCCAATTCGTGGAACAGACGCGCTGTGCCCGGGCCATTGGCGTTCCAGCGGCCCCAGATTCCCTCGCCATCGCGCTGATCGCGGATGATCAATTGCTCGAGAGTGCTGTGATCGAGCAGCAGTTCGCCCCGCTCGCGCAGGGTCTCAATGGTCTTGATAAAGACGAGATACGTAGCGCCCGAGCAAAAACTCGGCGATGCGGCTGAGGGCAAAACAAAAAATTTACCCGATTCGAAATGCGCCGAGCGTTGAAGGCAAATCTTGGCTACGTGCGAGACTGAGTAACGCCCGCCGCGCGGCATCTGTTTGACCTGCTGAAGGATCAGATTGTTGTAATCCCCGCCTGCCGCGCTTTGCAGAACCAGACTGGCAAATGCGGCCGTGATCAATCGGACCGGGTTTTTCACGGCGGATAAGTAAACATCGAAGAGGGATCTGGCAACGGGCGATTGGCGGCTGGCGACGCAGATGACAATTCATGAGCGGGCCGCTAGAATTCTTTCATGCTGCGTTTCACAAAGATGAACGGCGCGGGGAACGATTTTATCCTGATCGACAACAGGTCGGGGAAGATTCGCCTGAGCAGCGCCCAGATCGCGCGTCTTTGCGATCGGCATCGCGGCATTGGCGCAGACGGGATTCTGTTGCTGGAAACACCGTCCGATCACGCAGACTTCCGATTGCGTTACTTTAATGCCGATGGAGGCGAGGCTGAGATGTGCGGCAACGGCGCGCGCTGTTTTGCGCGCTTTGCGAACAAAATGGCCGGCGCGATCGAGCAGATGACGTTTGAAACGCCGGCCGGCGTCATTTCCGCCACGGTTTCCGGCGAACAGGTGACTTTGCAAATGACGCAGCCGACCGATTTGCGGCTGAACTTGAAGATTGCGCTCCAGGGTGAAACAGCGACCGTCCATTTCATCAACAGCGGCGTGCCGCATGTGGTGATTCCCGTCGCGCGAATCGACGCGGTGAACGTGCGGCAGCAGGGTGCGCTGATTCGTCACCATGAAATGTTTTCCCCTCGAGGAGCCAATGTGAATTTTATCGAAAAACGCGGGCCGGAATTCATTGCCATTCGCACGTATGAGAGAGGAGTGGAGGACGAAACACTTGCCTGCGGTACTGGCATTGTGGCAAGCGCTCTCGTTTTCGCCGCAACGGAAAACGCCCGCGGCCCGGTCCGCGTCCTCGCCCGCGGCGGCGATGAATTGCAAGTGGGCTTCGACCGGATCGACAATCAGTTTCGCAATGTCACTCTCACGGGGCCGGCGGAGTTTGTCTTTGAAGGGACGATCGAGATTTAGGCGTGCGGCGGGCGTTCAGTTGGCTAACCCGCGTTGAAATGCGCGCGTGGCTTTGTTTTTAACTTTTTAACTCTTCCAGCTTTCGTAACGTCTGTTTATGTTCCGCGGCACCTTCACAGCCCTGGTTACACCGTTTCGCAACGACACAATAGATGTGGCGGGGTTTGAGAAGCTTGTCGAAAGCCAGATTGCTGCCGGGATCGACGGCATCGTGGCCGTAGGCACCACGGGAGAATCGCCGACACTTTCGCACCGCGAGCGCGAAGAGGTGATTCGCCTCGCGGTGCAAATCGCCAAAAAGCGTTGCCGCGTGCTGGCCGGCACCGGTTCCAATTCCACGCAACATGCCGTGGCCGACACCAAGCTGGCGGAGCGGCTCGGCGTGGATGGCGCCCTGCTGGTTGCGCCCTACTACAATAAGCCGAGCCAGGAAGGTTTGTTTCGTCACTTTAAAACCATCGCCGAGGCGACGGCATTGCCCATCATGCTCTACAACATTCCCG
>Ga0209810_1004048_pt1 | contig 14578 bp, 16 predicted proteins | sample Coa_R1_7_FD_187159 | JGI IMG/M metagenome (GOLD analysis project Ga0209810, IMG submission 187159) | Surface soil microbial communities from Centralia Pennsylvania, which are recovering from an underground coalmine fire - Coalmine... | ecosystem: Environmental > Terrestrial > Soil > Unclassified...
CGCCAGGCGCCGACCCTTTCCGCGATCAGGGCGCCGGGGTCGACGTAGGCCCAGGACAATAGGGAGACGACCCTCACGCTCTGTGCCCGCGAGAGGAGGTCGCAGCGGGCCCCGCTGTCGGCCTGGGCCACCCGCAGGACCTCGACCATCATGTCGACCGGCTCGGGCCGGGCGGCGACCTCCTCGACGCTCGGCGCGGCACCGGCGGCGGGGCGGCGTACCGACTGGCCGACGCCGACGATGACCGGGGTGCGGGGATCCAGCGCCATGACCCGGGGGAGGCTAAGGCGGGAGGGGCCCGCCGGTACACTCGAGCCGGCCCGCCAACCGAGGATCGCCAGCCATGACCCCGCCCGACCCGCTCGCGTCCGACCCCGAGCTCGCCGCCATCGTCCGGCGGGAGGAGGAGCGTCAGAACACGACCATCCAGCTCATCGCGTCGGAGAACTTCACCTCGCCGGCGGTGCTGGCCGCTACCGGCTCGGTGCTGACCAACAAGTACTCCGAGGGCTACCCGGGCCGGCGCTACTACGGCGGAAACCAGGTCATCGACGAGGCCGAGGAGCTGTCCCGCCAGCGGGCCGTGCAGCTCTTCGGCGCCGAGCACGCAAACGTGCAGCCCCACTCCGGCGCCAACGCCAACATCGCCGTCTACATGGCGGTGCTCGAGCCGGGCGACACCGTGCTGGGCATGCGCCTCGACCAGGGCGGCCACCTGACCCACGGCTCCCCGGCCAACTGGAGCGGGCAGCTCTACCGGTTCGTGTCCTACGGAGTCACCGAAAGCGACGAGCGCCTCGCCTACGACCAGATCGCCGAGCTGGCCGCCGCCGAGCGGCCCAAGCTCATCGTGGCCGGGGCGACCGCCTACCCCCGGATCATCGACCCCAAGCCGTTCCGGCGCATCGCCGACGACGTGGGCGCGCTCTTCATGTTCGACGCCGCCCACGTGGCCGGCCTGGTCGCCGGGGGCGCCCACCCCAACCCGGTGCCCCATGCCGACATCGTCACCTTCACCACCCACAAGACCCTGCGGGGCCCGAGGGGCGGGGCGATCCTGTGCCGCGAGGCGCTGGCCGCCGACATCGACCGGGCCGTCTTCCCCGGCTTGCAGGGCGGCCCCCTGGAGCATGTGATCGCCGCCAAGGCGGTCGCCTTCCGCGAGGCGTCGACCCCCGCCTTCGCCGCCTACGCCGCCCAGGTGGTGGCCAACGCCCAGGCCTTCGCCGCCGCCCTGGCCTCCGAGGGCTTCCGGCTGGTGTCGGGGGGGACAGACAACCACCTGCTGCTGGTCGATCTGCGCACCTTCGCCGCCAAGCTCACCGGCAAGGCGGCCCAGGAGGCCCTCGACGCCGCCGGAATCACCTGCAACCGCAACCAGATACCGGGTGATCCCCGCTCCCCGTTCGTCACCAGCGGGCTGCGGCTGGGGACGGCGGCCGTCACCACCGCCGGCATGGGCGAGGCGGAGATGGCCCAGATCGCCTCCATGATCGCCCGCGTCCTGCGGGACCGGGCTGATGGCGGGGGCGACGACGGCTCCGGCGGTGGAGTTCGGGCCGAGGTGCGCGAGGAGGTCGCCACCCTCTGCTCCAAGTTCACTCCGTATCCGGATCTGGCCGGCCGCGGCGGTTGATGGTCGGCTACGCCGAGCTGTTCGGCCTCGCCGCAGTCCTGACCTACCTGCTCACCTTCCCCGTACGGGCCCTGGTCGTCCGGCTCGGGGCCGTCGTCGAGCCGGGGGAGCGCCGCATGCACGACGCGCCCATGGCGACCATCGGTGGGGCCTCCATGTGGCTGGCCTTCGTGGCCGCCATCGGGGTGGCCTCCGTGCTGCCCCAGTTCCACCGGGCCGTCTTCGCCGGCAGCTCGGCCCCCGTCGGGGTGCTGCTGGGGGCGACGGTCATGTTCGTCGTGGGGGTGGTCGACGACCTCATCGAGGTGTCGGCCCCGGCCAAGCTCGCCGGCCAGGTGCTGGCGGCGACCGTCCTCTACTTCCTCGGGATCAGCCTCTTCTACTTCCGCATCCCCTTCGCCGGCTTCGTCGTCCTCGGCCCCGACCTCACCCCGCTGTTCAGCGTCCTGTGGGTCGTGGTCATGGCGAACGCCATCAACGTCATCGACGGCCTCGACGGCCTAGCCGCCGGTATCGTGGCCATCGCCTCGGGCGCCTTCTTCATCTACTCGGTCCGCCTGAGCGATGCCGGCCTCTTGAGCCCAGACAACATCGGCCCCCTGCTGGCGGCGGTGGTGTGCGGGATCTGCGTGGGCTTCCTGCCCCACAACTTCCACCCGGCGAAGATCATCATGGGCGACGCCGGCGCCCTGTTCCTCGGCCTGTTGATGGCGGCATCCACCATGGTCGTGGGCGGCCGAACCGCCGACCCGTTCAGCGGCCAGACCTACTTCTTCTTCGCCCCCCTGTTCATCCCGTTCGTGATCCTGGGAGTGCCCCTGGTGGACACGGTCTTCTCCGTCATCCGGAGGGCGGCCAAGGGAGTCAAGGTGGCCGAGGCGGACAAGGACCACCTGCACCACCGCCTGATGCGCCTGGGCCACGGCCACCGCCGGGCGGTGGTGATCCTCTGGGCCTGGACGGCGATCCTCTCCGGGGTCGTCCTGTACCCCACCTTCAGCCATCAGGGCAACGCCCTCATCCCCTTCGGGGTCCTGGCCCTCGGCGTCGCCCTCTACACCCTGTTCCACCCCGGGGTGCGCACCCGCCGCATGGCGTCCTAGTTAGTTAGGGCGGATCCCCCCTTCGGCCGGGCCGGCCGGGCAACATCGGGCGGTGATCCCGCTGACGGACCTGGCCGGCGCCGGGCCGTTCGGCACGGTTCTGGCCGACCCGCCATGGCGGTTCGTCAACCGGACGGGCAAGGTCGCCCCCGAGCACCGACGCCTGTCCCGCTACGACACCATGGAATGGAAGGAGATCGCCGACCTGCCGGTGGCCGAGCTCATGGCCCCGGCCGCCCACTGCTACCTGTGGGTGCCCAACGCCCTGGTGGCCGAGGGCCTGGCCGTCCTGGAGGGCTGGGGCTTCGCCTACAAGACCATGCTGGTGTGGGCCAAGCGCCGCCGCGACGGGGGCCCCGACGGCCGCGGGGTGGGCTTCTACTTCCGCAACGTCACCGAGCCCGTGCTGTTCGGGGTGCGGGGCCGCCTCCGCACCCTCGCCCCCGGCCGGCGCCAGGTGAACCTGATCGAGACCCGCAAGCGGGAGCACTCCCGCAAGCCCGACGAGCTCTACCCCCTCATCGAGGCCTGCTCGCCGGGCCCCTACCTCGAGCTGTTCGCCCGCTACCCCCGGCTGGGCTGGGAGGCCTGGGGGGCCGAGGCCGGGCCCGAGGTGGTCCCCCGGGGCCGGCGCTTCACCGGCTACGGCTGATCCGGGGCGGGTTTCCGGCTCCCAGCACCGCGGCTTTGGCACCCCAGGGAGCAGGGTTTCGAGGATCAGAAACGGGGATGCCAGGGGGTCGCAAACCTGAAATTGCGCTCCTCGCATTCACGGTGCCAGGATGCCCGCCATGGCCCCCCGAGCGGGATGCGACCGAGCGTGAGGACCGCCAGTGAGCGACCGCAAGCCGACGCCGGGCATCATGACCTTTGCCGGCCTCGGCATGCTCAACGTCGTCTGCACCCTGGGTGGAGCCGGCCTGGGCTGGGTGGTGGACCGCTGGGCGGGCACCTTCCCGATCCTGCTGTTCGTGGGCCTCGTGGCCGGCGCCGGCATCGGGGCCAGGGTCACCTGGAGAGAGGTCAAGCCATACCTGTGACGACGTCGCCGGGCTGCCGCCGGCGCTCGGGTTAGGAGCCGGAATGTTCGGAGCCAGTCCGCTCTTCGAGGCCTTCCCAGTCACGGAGGTCGACGCCATCATCCGCCGCACCCTGCGGGCCGCCTTCGTCGTCGGCCTGCTTTCGGTCGCCGCCGGTATCGGCTTCGGGCACGTCCTGGTGGGCCCGGGCGTGTGCCTGGGGCTGCTCCTCGCCATGCTCAACAACCGGCTGTTCCAGGCCTCGGCGGCCCGGCTCACCACCGCCGAGGGCACGGTCCAGCGCAAGCCCTTCGCTGCCACCGTCCTCCTGCGTCTGGGGGCGGTGACCCTGCCCGCCATCCTCCTGTTGTGGTTCGTCCGGCCCATGGGCTGGGGGGTCATCGGCGGCCTGGCCGTCTACCAGTTCCTGCTCCTGATGAGCTCGCTTCGATCGATCTGGGGCTACCAGAAGAGCCTGGGGATGCCGGATGCCTAGCCTGCTCGGCATCGCCAACGTTCCGGTTGGCGACCACGTGACCGCCCGCACCCCGATAGGCACCCTCAACCTCGACACCATCTGGGTGACGGCCCTGGCCGGTCTCATCGTGCTGACCCTGGGCCTGATCATGCGCCGTCAGGCCACGTCGGGTGTGCCAGGCAAGCTCCAGCTGTTCTGGGAGTTCCTCGTCGGGACAGTGTCGGACCAGGTGGAGACCAGCATCGGCCCCCAGTACCGCGAGGCGGTGCCGGTGGCGGTGACCCTGTTCATCTTCATCCTCACCGCCAACTGGATCGAGATCCTGCCCGGCGTCTACCACAACACCGACTACCTACCGGCCGCCAGCGCCGACGTGAACCTGACCTACGCCTTGGCTCTCCTCGTCGCCCTGCTCACCAACTGGGCGTCGATACGAAAGCGGGGCCTGGCGGGCCACGTCGGGAACTGGTTCCTCGCCAAGCCGCGGGGCATGTTCTGGGAGCGCCTCCTCGGCGAGATCACCAGGCCGGTCACCCTGGCGCTCCGACTCTTCGGCAACCTGTTCGCCGGCGGGATCATGATCGCTCTGATCCTGGCCTTCACCACCGTAGTCAGTTCGCCGGCGACGGCCGTGGTCACGGTGGTCTGGAAGCTGTTCGACATGTTCATCGGGGCGATCCAGGCGTTCATCTTCAGCCTGCTCACCATCCTCTACTACGAGTTCGCCGTGGCCGAGGAGCACTGACGGTCGCCTAGACCTGTTAACCAGATAGGAGAAATCCAGCAATGGCAGCAACCACTCAGAAGGCAATCGAGCTGGCCGGGGCGTTCGCCGGCGGTGGCCTCGCCCTCGGCGGTGGAGCCATCGGGGCGGCGATCGGTGACGGTCTGGCCGGTAGCCAGACCATCGCCGGCATCGCCAGGCAGCCCGAGGTGCAGGGCCGGCTCTACACGACCATGTTCCTGATCGTGGGTCTGGTCGAGGCCATGTACTTCATCAACCTGGCCATCATGGCCCTGTTCGTCTTCGTCCTGGCCAAGGGCTAGAAGGGCGGAGCCCAGTGTTCCTGGCATCCAACTTCCTCGTCCCCAACTCGACATTCATCGTCGAGCTGGTCGCCTTCCTGCTGGTGCTGGCCGCCCTGCGCCGGTGGGTGCTGCCCCCGGTCAACCGGATCATGCAGGAGAGGCAGGACACCATCCGCAAGGCCCTCGAGGACGCCGAGGAGGCCAGGCGCCGCTCCGAGCAGGCCGAGGCCGACTACCGCAAGGCCATCGACGAGGCTCGCACCGAGGCCCGCCGGCTGGTCGACGAGGCCAACCGGGTGGCCGAGGACATGCGCACCGAGGCCCGCGGTCGGGCCGAACAGGAGTACCAGCGCATCATCGACCGGGCCTCCGGCGACATCGCCGCCTCGGTCAGCCGGGCCACCGAGGAGCTGCGCCAGCAGGTGGGCAGCCTGGTGGTGGCGGCCGTCGAGCGGGTGGTGAGCGAGAGCTTCGACGACGAGCGCCACCGCCAGCTCATCGACCGGACGGTGGCCGACCTCGAGCGGGAGGCCGGCCTGAGCGGGGTGAGCCAGTAGGTGCGCGAGAGCGTCCGGGGGTATGCCGAGGGGGTGCTGGAGCCGGCCGCCGCCGGTGAGGTGACCCGCGTCGCCGACGAGATCGGCGGCTTCAGCTCGACCCTGGCCGCCTCCGCTGACCTGCGCGGGGTGCTCACCGACCCGACCATCGCCGGGCACATCCGTCGCACCGTGGTCACCGACCTGCTGTCGTCGCGGGCACTGGGCCAGACCACCCGCATTGTCGCCCTCGCCGCCGAGTCGGGGCGCCCCACCGAGTTCGTGGACGACATCGCCTCGCTGGTGGCGCGCGTCCGGCGGGTGGCCGACGGCTCGGAGCCAGTCGCCTCCGACGGGCCCATCGGGCGCCACGCCGCCGAGGAGCGCCTCGACGGTTACGTGCGGGCCGTGGTGGAGGAGACCCCGGACCCCGACGACGTCGCCCGGGCCGAGGACGAGCTGTACCGCTTCCTGCACACTGTCACCGGCAACGAGAACCTCGAGCAGGCCCTCACCGACCGCGACGTGCCGACCGACGCCCGCGCCGGGGTTGTGCGCGACCTGCTGGGCGGCCGGGCCGTAGAGGCCACCGTGCGTCTGTCCGTGTACAGCGCCCGGATGGGCCGGCCCCGCGACTACCCGGCCCTGCTCCAGTGGCTCGTCGACCGGGTCGCCGCCGAGCGCCAGCGCCGGATCGCCGACGTGCGGGCCGCCGTCGATCTCGACCAGCCCCAGCGCCAGCGCCTGGCCGAGGCCCTCACCCGAATCACCGGCCGGCCCGTCGATCTGCGGGTCAGCGCGGATCCCGCCGTGTTGGGCGGGTTCGTCGCCACCATCGGCGACACCGTGGTGGACGGCAGTGTCCGCCACCGCCTCGATCTTCTCAAGGAGCGCCTCGTCATCACCGGGGCCACCATCACCACAGGGGAGTCCAGCTGATGGCCGAACTCACGATCAACGCCTCCGACATCGCCGACGCCCTGCGCCGCAACGTCGAGGGCTTCACCCCCGGCATCTCGACCGAGCAGGTGGGACGCATCCGCGAGATCGGGGACGGAATCGCCCGGGTCACCGGCCTGGCCAGCGTCGCCGTCAACGAGCTGCTCGAGTTCGAGGGCGGGGTGGTGGGGCTGGCCCTGAACCTCGACGAGGACTCCATCGGCGCCGTCATCCTCGGCGACCTGGGGCACCTCGAGGAGGGTCAGGTGGTGCGGGGCACCGGGCGGATCCTGTCGGTGCCGGTCGGGGACGCCCTGCTTGGCCGGGTGGTCAACCCCCTCGGCGAGCCCATGGACGGCAAGGGCGCCATCAACGCCACCACCACCCGCCGGATGGAGATCCAGGCCCCGGGCATCGTGTCCCGCAAGCCGGTCACCGAGCCGCTGCAGACCGGCATCAAGGCGGTCGACTCGATGACCCCCATCGGTCGGGGCCAGCGGGAGCTGATCATCGGCGACCGCAAGACCGGCAAGACCACCCTCGCCATCGACACGATCATCAACCAGGCCGGCGAGGGCGTGAAGTGCATCTACGTCGCCATCGGCCAGAAGGGCTCCACCGTCGCCCAGACGGTGGACACCCTCCGCCAGTACGGCGCCCTCGACTACACCGTGGTCGTCAGCGCCCCGGCGTCGGAGGCGGCCCCGTTCAAGTACCTCGCCCCCTACGCCGGCTGCGCCATGGGCCAGCACTGGATGGAGAACGGCGAGCACGCCCTCATCGTCTACGACGACCTGTCCAAGCAGGCCGAGGCCTACAGGCACCTTTCACTGCTGCTGCGCCGGCCCCCGGGCCGCGAGGCCTATCCGGGCGACGTGTTCTACCTGCACAGCCGGCTGCTGGAGCGGGCGGCCAAGCTCAACGACGCCATGGGTGGCGGCTCGCTCACCGCCCTGCCCATCATCGAGACGAAGGCCGGCGACATCTCCGCCTACATCCCGACCAACGTGATCTCGATCACCGACGGCCAGATCTTCCTCGAGTCCGACCTGTTCTACGCCGGTGTACGCCCGGCGGTGAACGTCGGGCGGTCCGTCTCGCGGGTGGGCGGCAACGCCCAGATCCGGGCCATGCGCTCGGTGGCCGGCTCCCTGCGCACCGACCTGGCCCAGTTCCGCGAGCTGGAGGCCTTCGCCACCTTCGGATCGGAGCTGGACCGGGTCTCCCAGGCCCAGCTGGACCGGGGCTACCGCCTCACCGAGCTGCTCAAGCAGGGCCGCAACGCCCCCATGGCGGTGGAGGAGCAGGTCGTTTCGATCTACGCCGGCACCAACGGTCACCTCGACGACATCCCCGTCGGCGACGTCCGGCGCTTCGAGGCCGAGCTGGTCGAGTTCCTGCGAGCCCGCCACCCCGAGGTGCTTTCGGCCATCCGCGACACCAAGCAGCTGCCGGAGAAGGAGGGCATCGAGAAGGCGATGTCCGAGTTCAAGGCCGTGTTCCAGCCCACCGCCGCCGAAGGGGCCGCGTAGCCCCATGGCCGGAGGTCAGGAGCGGCGGCTGCGGAGACGGATCCGCAGCGTCCAGTCGACGAGGAAGATCACCCGGGCGATGGAGCTCATCGCCGCCTCACGGATCGTGCGCGCCCAGCAAGCCATCGCCGCCGCCCGCCCCTACGTGGCCCGCATGCACCAGGTGGTGCGCGACCTGGCCGACACCCCCGATGCCCGCCGCCACCCGCTGTTCCGCGAGGTGGAGCAGGTGCGACGGGCGGCGGTGATCGTGGTGGCGGGCGACCGGGGCCTGGCCGGGGCCTACAACACCTCGGTGCTGCGGATGGCCGACCGGCTCATGCACGACCACGAGGCCGCCGGCCGCCAGGTCACCCTGGTGGCCTTCGGCCGCAAGACCTACCAGTACTTCCGCTACCGGGGCCGGCCGATGGCGGCACACTTCATCGGCTCCTCGGAGCGGCCCACCTTCGAGGACGCCCGCCAGGTGGTGGCCACCGTCATGGGCCCCTTCGCCGCCGGCGAGCTGGACTCGATCGAGCTCGTCTACACCCGGTTCCTCTCGATGGGCTCGCAGTCGGTCACCACCCGCCAGCTCATCCCGCTCACCGCGCTGGACGAGCCCGCTGACGCCGGCGAGCGCCGGCCGGCCAGCTACGAGTTCGAGCCGGACCCGGCCGACATCCTCGACCGCCTGCTGCCCAACTGGCTGGAGGCCGAGGTGCTGGCCGCTCTGCTTGACGCCGCCGCCTCCGAGCAGGCCGCCCGCCAACGGGCCATGAAGGCGGCCACCGACAACGCCGACGACCTGGTCAAGACCCTCACCCGGATCATGAACCGGGCCCGTCAGGACGCCATCACCACCGAGATCATGGAGATCGTCGGCGGGGCCGAGGCCCTCCGTTCCGCCCGGGCCTCGTCCGCCCAGTCCGCCTGACCGCACACAGGAGCACACAATGAGCACAGTCGCCGAGGATCCCAGGACCCAGCTCAAGGAGGGCCGGGTGGTGGCCATCGCGGGGCCGGTGGTTGACGCCGAGTTCCCGCCCGACGGCCTGCCGGAGATCAACACCGCCGTCGAGATGGACATCGAGCTCGAGGGCCAGCGGACCAAGGTCACCGCCGAGGTGGCCCAGCAGATCGGCGAGGGCCGGGTGCGGTGCATCTGCCTTCGTCCCACCGACGGCCTGCGCCGGGGCACCCCGGTGCGCAACACCGGCCGGGGCATCACCATGCCGGTCGGCCAGGGTGTGCTTGGCCACGTGTTCAACGTCATCGGCGAGCCCCTCGACACGGCCACGGTTGAGGGGGTCGAGGACCGCTGGGAGATCCACCGGCCTTCGCCGCCCTTCGACCAGCTCGAGCCCAAGGCCCTGATGTTCGAGACCGGCATCAAGGTGGTCGACCTGCTCGAGCCCTACGTGCAGGGCGGCAAGATCGGCCTGTTCGGCGGGGCGGGCGTAGGCAAGACCATCGTCATCCAGGAGATGATCCACCGGGTGGCAGAGCAGCACGGTGGCGTGTCGGTCTTCGCCGGGGTGGGCGAGCGCACCCGCGAGGGCACCGACCTGTGGCTGGAGATGCAGGAGTCCGGGGTCATCTCCAAGGCCGCCCTCGTCTACGGCCAGATGGACGAGCCGCCCGGCGTGCGGCTGCGGGTAGCCCTGTCGGCCTTGACCGTGGCCGAGTACTTCCGCGACGTCAAGAACCAGGACGTGCTGCTGTTCATCGACAACATCTTCCGCTTCGTCCAGGCGGGGTCCGAGGTCTCCACCCTGCTCGGCCGCATGCCCTCGGCCGTGGGCTACCAGCCCACCCTGGCCGACGAGATGGGCGAGCTACAGGAGCGGATCACCTCGACCAAGGGCCGGTCCATCACCTCCCTGCAGGCGGTCTATGTGCCGGCCGACGACTACACCGACCCGGCCCCGTTCACCACCTTCACCCACCTCGACGCGACGACCGAGCTCTCCCGCGACATCGTCGAGCTGGGCATCTACCCGGCGGTCGATCCGCTGGCCTCGACCAGCAACATCCTCACCCCGGAGATCGTCGGGGAGCGCCACTACAACGTCGCCCGCCGGGTGCAGGAGGTGCTGCAGCGCTACCGCGAGCTGCAGGACATCATCGCCATCCTCGGCCTCGACGAGCTGTCCGAGGAGGACCGGGTCACGGTGAGCCGGGCCCGCAAGATCCAGCGCTTCCTGTCCCAGTCGTTCTTCGTGGCCGAGGTCTTCACCGGCCAGCCCGGCGTCTATGTGCCGGTGAACGAGACGGTCGAGTCCTTCGAGGCTCTGGTCAACGGCGAGCTCGACGACGTCCCCGAGCAGGCGTTCCTCTACGTCGGCGGGGTCGAGGGCGTGCTGGCCAAGGCCAAGCAGCTGCAGGAGAGCTAGGGGTGCCCACCGCAGTCGAGGTGGTGACCCCCCAGCGCACGCTGTTCAGCGGCGAGGCGGAAATGGTCGTCTGCCGGACCGCCGACGGGGACATCGCCTTTCTGGCCAACCACATGCCCTTCATCGGCGCCCTGGAGCCGGGCCTGGTGCGCCTGGTGCTGGCCGACGGGGCCGACGAGGTGCGCATGGCCGTGCACGGCGGCTTCGTCGAGGTCAGCGACAACCAGGTCACCATGCTGGCCGACGTGGCCGAGCTGGCCGGCGACATCGACGTGGCCCGGGCGCAGCGGGCCCGCGAGGAGGCCGAGCGACGGGTTGCTGCCGGCGAGGGAGCCGAGGCGGAGGCGGCCCTGCGCCGGGCCGAGGTCCGCCTCACCGCCGCCGAGGCGGTCAGCCGGATCTGATGCCCCGGGCGCGGCTGGGAGTGGCCCTGCTCCTGCCGCACCCGGTGGCCGCCGAGGTGGACGGGCTGCGCCGGGCCCTGGGTGACGGCGCCCTGGAGCGGATCGCGGCCCACATCACCCTGGTTCCCCCGGTGAACGTCGACCTGGCCCGGCTGGACGAAGCCGAGGCGACGTTGCGCCAGGCCGGCGGGGCCGGGGCGCCGCTGGAGCTGACCCTCGGCCCGCCGACCGCCTTCTGGCCGGCCACTCCCGTGGTGTACCTGGCGGTGGGGGGGGATCTCGAGGAGCTGCGGGCCCTGCGCGACCGGGTCTTCGCCCCGCCGCTGCAGCGCCGGCTCACCTACGAGTTCGTGCCCCACGTCACCCTGGCCGACGAGGTGGCCGAGGAGCGGATCGGCCCGGCCCTGTCCGCCCTGGCCGACTACCGGCGCCCGGTCCGCATCGACCGGGTCGACCTGCTGCGGGAGGAGGCCGGGCGACGCTGGACCTCGATCGCCCAGGCGGCCCTCGGCCCGGCCCGGGTGGTGGGGCGGGGCGGGCTGCCGGTCGAGCTCGCCGTAATCGACCGGGCGGCCGACGGCGACCGCTGGCGGGCGGGGAGTCCCGAGCGGCGGGCCGTGGTGGCCCGGCGCCAGGGTGAGGTGGTGGGGGTGGCCGAGGCCGTGGTGGGGCCCGACGGTGCTCTCGACCTGGTCAGTCTGTCCGTGGCCGAGGGGGAGCGGGCCACCGGTGTGGGCTCCCGCCTGCTCGACGAGGTGCTAGTGCTGGCGGCCGCCCTGCAGTGCGGTTGGGTCCGCGTGGCGCCCGGCCATCCCGACCTGGCCGGGTTCCTCGGCCACCGGGGCTTCACCGCCGGACCGGCCGGCCGGCCGGCCGGCGGCCTGCTCTGGCGCCGGATTTGAGCTCCGCCGACCGCCTGCGCTTCAACGCCAGCCGACCGACCGCGGAGGGTCTGGCCCGCATGGCCCGCGCCGTGTCCGGCCCCCAGGCCCGGGTGATGAGCGTGCGCCGGCTGACCGGCGGCATCGACGCGTCGACCCATCTGGTGCGTGTCGAACCGGGCGGAGCGGTCGTGCTCAAGAGGTCCTGGACCACCGATCCCGCCTCGCTGGCCGGCGAGTTCGAGCGTCTGGGCTGGGCGGCACCGGCCCGGGTGCCCACGCCGGTTCCGATCCGGCTCGATGCCGCCGGCGACTGGTTCGGCCGCCCGGCCATGGTCATGGGGGCGGTCGCCGGCCGGGCCGTGTTCCACGGCGAGGTCGGGCCCTGGGTGGACGAGCTGGCCGCCGCCCTGGCCGCCATCCATGCGACCCCGTTGCCTTCGCCGCTGCCTCCCGTGCTGAGGGCGCCCCACGCCGGTCTGGTCTGGCAGCCGTCCGAGGGCGCCCACCGCAGTTCCCCTGCCCGGGTGCGGGCGCTGATGGGCTCGGCCCGGTCGCTGCAGGCGGGCCTCCGCCGGGCCGACGGCCACGCCGACGTCCTGCTGCACCACGACTTCCACCACGGCAACGTCCTGTGGCGGCGAGGGCGATTGAGCGGCGTGCTCGACTGGAACGAGGCCACGACCGGACCAGCCGCGTCGGACGTGGCCTACTGCTCGGTGGATCTGGCCATGACCCACGGGCGCCGGGCCGCTGACCGCTTCTGCGCCGCCTACCGCGTCGCTTCCGGACGCGACCTTCCCGACCTCACCGGCTGGCAGTCGCTGTGGACGCTCAACGCCATGCGGTGGGCGGCCCTGTGGGCCAGGGGGTTCCACGACGCCGGCATCATCCACCTCGGCCTACCACTGCTGCGCGACCGCCTCCGGCGCTTCGCCGACGCCGTCATCGCCACGGTCTGATCCGGATCGGAGGACGAGCGGGGAGCCAGCGTTCTCAGCCGCCGGGGCCGACGCCCCGCTCAGCCAGCCAGGCGGCCCCCTGCTCGACGGTGATCTGCCAGTTGGTGGTGGCGACGAACGGGGCGAAGCCGAGGCGGAGGTTGATGGCCAACATGGCCTGGTTGGAGTCGGCGTTCCACGTGCGGACGTCGACCGCGCCCGGCCGCTCGGTGAGGATGCGCTCGAGCATGACCGCCTTGAGCCACTTGCCCAATCCCCGACCCCGGTGCTCGGGCCTCACCCCGGTGTCGCCCTGGGCCACGGTCTGCGGCGCATGGGGGCTCCATTCGACCGCCGTCAGCCCGGCCAGCCGACCCGAAGGGCGGTGGCGGGCCAGCAGCAGCCACAGCTCGGTCCCGTCGGCAGTGGCCATGGCCGTTCCCTGGCGCAGCTGCTCGGGGGTCATGTGCTCGTCCTCGAAGTCCAGCGACCCGCGGGGGGCGTCGTTCATCACCGCGTACAGCTCGGCCACCGGGGCCAGCAGGTCGTCGGGGGCGGCGCCGTCGATGGCGACGAGCTCGTAGTCGGCGGCGCTGATCTCAGCCTCGGCGATCCAGCTCCGGATCATGGCCCGGTCCACCCGGCCCAGCTCCAGCCGGTTGCAGTGCATGTCCAGTGCCCGCTCGGCGCCGAGGCGGAGGCAGAAGGCGGCCCCGGCCGGCAGGCGCTCCTCGGTGCTTCCGATGATCCTGGTGCGCCCTTCGGACCGGGAGAAGTCGACTGCCTCGGCCAGGAGGCGGGTGGCCAGGCCCTGGCGACGCCACCCGGCCAGCACCTCGATGTCCAGCTGGAGGAGGTGGAGGTTCTCGCTCAGGTCCGTCCAGGCCTGCGAGCAGGCGACCACCGTCCCGTCGGGGTCCCGCACCAGCCACCAGTGCAGGCGCAGGTCGTCGGGCATGGCCCGGCAGCGCGCCGCCAGGGCGGGCGTCGGGACCGGCGGATCCTCGGGCATGGCCTCGGCCCGCACCTGGTTGTGGGCGCCGGCGAAGTCGTCGAAGAGCCCGTCTGCCGCCCGGCGGGGCTCGACCCGCTCGATGGTCACCGGGGCCGTCCGCATGCGACCAGCCTGGCACCGGCCCGGGGACGACGGGCCGGAATTACCGCCGCTCGACGGCCACCTGACGGATGCGGAACACGACCTCGCCCGCCGCCGCCCCGTCGGCGAGGGCGTCGAGGCCGACGCCCATCTCCTGGAGGGCCGAAGGCGGATGGCCGGCGGTGATGAACGGATCGTGGCGCCAGGTGCGGAAGTTCATGGCGAAGAGACGGGCGGCGACGGCCAAGGGAACCGGGTGACGCACCACCCGGTTCAGCACCACAGCGAAACCGGCCGCCGGCTCGAAGGCGGCCAGCCGGCGGCCGAGCAGCAGCTCACCACCCCGGTGGGCCACCAGGGAGCCGGCCATCTCCTCGTACGAGGCCAGCAGCGGGTGCCCGGCGACGACTTCCTCGGTCTCCTCCACCAGCAGCCGGCCGCCAGGACCCAGCCCTTCCAGCCAGCCGGACAGGACGTGGTCGGGGCCCGGCAGGTGCGCCAGCACCAGGCGGGCGTACAGCAGATCGGCCGGTCCGGTAGGCAGCGGGGTCACGGTCAGGTCGTGCTGGTACCACCGCGCTGCCAGGCCGCTCGCCCGGGCCCGGGCGA
>Ga0209810_1004050_pt1 | contig 14559 bp, 13 predicted proteins | sample Coa_R1_7_FD_187159 | JGI IMG/M metagenome (GOLD analysis project Ga0209810, IMG submission 187159) | Surface soil microbial communities from Centralia Pennsylvania, which are recovering from an underground coalmine fire - Coalmine... | ecosystem: Environmental > Terrestrial > Soil > Unclassified...
GCGCTCTCGGCATGAACCCCGACGACGGGTAGGCTCGGGTCCATGCCTTGCGTACTGGCGATCGGATCGCGTTGAGAATCGGCCGCATGCGCTTTTCCGCCGCACTCTTGTTCGCACTATTGTTGGTGTCGACGCTTTGCGGCGCGGCACACGCGCAGCTCCGCGGACACGGCGGGCCGGTGCGCGCTCTGGCGGTGTCACCGGACGGCACGCACGCCGTCTCGGGCAGCTTTGATACCTCTGCCATACGCTGGTCGCTCGTTCGCAAGGTCGCCGAACAGGTGCTGCGTTTTCATGAGGGTGCGGTGAATGCGGTCGCTTATCTCAAGGACGGCCGCATCGTCACCGCCGGTGCCGACGCCCAAATCGCGATCTGGACGTCGGGGAAGGCGACGCCGGACCGCGTGCTTGACGGTCATACCGCACCGATTGCGGGCATTGCCGTTTCGCCCGACGGCAACGCTCTCGCGTCCGCCTCCTGGGACCATACGATTCGCCTGTGGCACTTGACCGACGGCGCCGTCCTCGTGCTGCGGGGTCACACGCAAAACGTCAACGGCGTGGCTTTCTCGCCCGATGGGAGGGAACTCATCAGCGCCGGCTACGACGCGACCGTGCGGCTTTGGCGGCGGGACACCGGCGCCGTCATCGCCGTCCACAACCTCCCGACGCCGCTTAATACCGTCGCGGTCGCACCCGACGGCGAGATCGTGACCGCGGGCGCCGACGGCAAGGTCTATTTTCTCTCGCCGCAGGCGGATGTCATGGCCGCTGTCCGCGCGTCGGACAATCCCATTATCGCGCTCGCCATTTCCGGGGATGGAAAGCAGGTCGCCGCCGCCGGAGTGCATGGCGCAGTTGCGGTGATCGAGCGCGCCACGCGCAAGCTCGAGAACACGCTGATCGGCCCCGGCTTTCCGGTCTGGTCGGTGGCATTTTTCCCGGACAATCGCACCCTGCTGACGGGCGGTACCGATCGCATGATCCGGCGCTGGGATACCGCGAGCGGCGAGCCGCTCGACCGCCTGACGCCCGGCGCACCCGACGATCCGCTGGCGCAATATGCCGACGATCCCGGCGCGCAGGTTTTCCGCGCGTGCGTGGCCTGCCATGCGCTCACTCCCGACGAAGGCAACAAAGCAGGGCCCACGCTTTGGCACATCTTCGGCCGCCGCATCGCGACGCTGCCGGGCTATAATTTCTCGCCCGCGCTCAGGCGGCTCGACATCGTGTGGACGCCCGAAACCTTGTCCAAACTGTTCGAGGTCGGTCCCGCGCGCTACACCCCGGGCACCAAGATGCCGGAACAGACGATCGGCTCGGCGGCGGACCGCAAGGCGCTGGTGGATTTTCTTGCGCGGGTCACGACGAAATGATTGACAAACGGCCGGCGCCCGGCTCACCGCCGGTCACGTCAATGCCGCGACCGTGCGGGTTGCCGGCGTCGTCGCGGAAACGTCCGGCACGGAGCCGCCAGAATCCGACGACCGGAAAGGCTTCATGGCGGCATGGGGTCGCCGAGCGGGTAGACCGTGCACCGGCAGAGTCGATCCGGCATCAGTTGCCGCGACCGCTATGAAGATCCCGGGTCGCTCTGACTTTTTCCGGTATCCCGACTGAGCTCCCGCTCACGCAGATAATCGTCGGTCGTGCGCAGCCTTGGTCGCGGCGGCGCTCCAAACGGGTCAAATTCCTGCTCCACCATCGCGGCGACCCGACAATCGGCGCACATGCGGACGACATCAAGTCGCTTCGCGGAATCCTTGTACATCCAATGCTGCTGCGTCTCGAGCTTGGCGATGACGCGCTCGATCGTGCTCTTCACCCCGAAGGGCGCTCCGCAGCGAATGCAGTGATAGGGCTCTTCCTGCTTGATCGTCTGCCTTGCGGCGGTAGCGGCGCGGAAATCGATCTGCGGCCGCAAACGGATGACCTTCTCGGGGCAGGTTGCCCTGCAGAGCCCGCATTGCACGCAGGCATCCTCCGCGAAGCGGAGCATCGGCCGCTCCGGATCGTCGGCCAGCGCGCCGGTCGGACAAGCCGATACGCAGGAAAGGCACAACGTGCACCCCGCAACATCGACCTCGATCTTTCCGAACGGCGCACCGTCCGGAAGCGATATCACGTCGACAGGCGCCGGCGCGGCCGCATGCAATTCGCGTAAGGCGAGCCTGATCAGGTCGCGTTTCTCGCCGACGGCCGAAAAAGTCGCAGGTTTTTCCGTGCCCTCCATGGGAGCGATGGCGCGCAACGCCTCGGCGAGGCTGTCGGGATCGTCGGTCTCGATCATGCCTACCCGTTCGCCGGCGAATCCGAGTCCCGCAAGGATTGTCTCGGCAAGCGTGAGCGTCCTGCGCAAGCCGGCCACGTCGTGCCGCGGCTTGCCGCGAAGCAGGAATCGCACTGCCGAGGCCCCATAGGCGAAGGCGGCGGCGATGGACTCGATTCCAATTTGCGTGACCTCGTTGACCTCGATCGGAATGACGTTCGCCGGCAATCCGTCGCCGAACCGAGCCAATGCATCGATGAGCGCGATGCCGTGCTCGCGGTCGTGGAACAGCAGCACCGCCCGCCGGCCGCCGGCAGCACGATAGGTCGACATCAGCGTGCGCAACCTGCGCAGCAGCGCATCCGATGGCGGCAGCGCATAGGCGGCAGCGCCCGTCGGACAAGCCGCCGCACACTGCCCGCAGCCTGCGCAGATGCGCGGATCGATCGCGACATGGTCACCGTGGGGCGCGATTGCGCCGGTCGGGCAAAGATCAAGACAACGGCGACAGCCGACGATGTTGGAGCGCGAATGCGCGCAGAGGTCGGCCGTGAAGTTCACATAGAGCGGCTTGTCGAATTGACCGACGAGATCGCGCGCCTTCAGCACGGCGCGCAAGATGGCGGTAGCGTCGGCGGGATCGGCACGCAGATAGCCGTCGCGCAAATCCCAAGCCGGGAACAACGGCGCGCGGCCGGACAGATCGAGCAGGATGTCGCATTGCACCGCAACACCGTCGCGCGGCGTTTCGAACACGAGGCGATCGCGCGAGGATGGATCAGGTGCGGCATAACCGTCGACGATCACGTCGAATGCGCCCAGATAACCCTTTGCACTGCGCAGCCTGCCGCGAAACAGAACGAATTCGGTGCGCCGTGGCGGCAGAACGTCGTCTGCGTCCTCAAGCAACAGGGTCACGGCGAGATGATCCTTGAGAAGTTCGGCGGCTTCGACCGCGCGCGCATCACGGCCATAGACCAGGGTTGTCCCCTCGCTGACGATCCCGATGGTCGGCGTCTCCGGCTCGGGCACGGAGGCAGCGGCGAGCAGCGCCGCAATCTTGGGCGCGGCGGCATGGGCATCCTTCGACCAGCCGGCCGCCTCGCGAATATTGACGAAACGCGGTTTGGGAAGGCTGGCCTTCTCTGCGGCAACGGTCTCGAACAGCGGCGTCTCCTGGGTACAGGCGACCAGAACCGGTTCACCGCCGTCCAATGCGGCGCGCACGCGGTCAAGCTCCGCGCGGCATAATTGCTGCCCCGCGACGATCTCGGCGCCGCGCAGACAGCGACGCAGCAGGGCATTCTCAAGCGGTATCGTCTCCGCGCAGGAGCAGATCAGGATTTTATGCGGTTCATCGGCCATTGGCCGCTCTCACAGATGCGCGGATCCGGCCGCGCCGCCAACAAACCCCGCGGTGCGTCGGCATCTCGCAGCGGGCCGCGGGATTGGCCCTCCAGAACTCCAGACCTTAAATTATAATGCTTATAAGAAGGAAACGAGCCCATGCCAACCAAGGCGCGTGCGTCCCTGAGAAAAGCCTTGGCGAGCGATGTGACGCTCCCACCGCCTTTCACGGGCGTACGGCTGCGCGAACTGGGCGACGCCTTCGTCCATGCGCGGGCGATCGCCTCCGAAGCAGGTGCGGGCACGCTGGTTCACGTCGGCCGTTTTGACATCGCCGAGTTCGCAGTGGTGCTGGAGCCGGAAGAGCCGCTGCGCTCTGCACGCCGCGCCATCTATGCGGGCATGCTGGCGCTCGCCAACGCGCTGGCCGCTCACGCAGCACCCGAAACCGCAATCGGCATCGAATGGCCGGACGCCCTTTACGTCAACTACGGCCTGGTGGGAGGCGGTCGCCTCGCCTGGCCGGAAAATGCGCAGGAGGATGAGCCGCCTGCCTGGCTGGTGTTCGGTGGCATGATCCGGCTCGCCTCCACGAGCGGTCTCGAGCCGGGTGCCACTCCGTCCTCGACCGCGTTGCACGAGGAGGGGTTCGCCGACATCGGCGCCGCCCGCCTGATCGAGAGTTTCGCCCGTCATTTCCTGGTGGCCGTCGACGCCTGGCAGGGAAGCGGTTTCGGCACGATCGCCGACGACTATCTCATGCGGCTTCCCTCTGCACGGCAGCTGCATCGGGAGATCGACGCGAACGGCGATCTGTTGACGCGCAAGGCCGGCAGCGACAGCATGGAACGCAGGCTGCTCGGCCCGGCGCTGGCGGTCCCGTCCTGGCTCGATCCGGCAACGAGGGCCCCGCGGCTATGAAGTTGTTGCGCACCGTAAGACTCGACCCGTCCGACACCTTCGTATTCGAGCGCGCGGCCGAACCGGGCGAATGGGCTGTCTCGGGCGCCTTCGCGTTCTGGGCGGATGATCCGAGCAGGCTTTCGGGCAAAGCACGCAATGCCTTTCGCAGCGGATTTCTCGGCATTCAGTCGCTCGGCCGTTCCACCCTGGCGCAGATCGTGTCGGCGGGCGCGGACGACCGCACATATGTCGTCGAGACGCTGGCGCGTCGTCTCTGCGAGTCGTTCGGTGCTCCCGACATGACGGCGGCGCGTGCGTCCGCCGAGGATGAAGTCGCGTTTGTGGAATCCCTGTGCAGCCAACCGCAGGGGACATTGATCGCGGTGCACCGCACTCATGAAGATGGCGCCGTGCGCGAACAATTTCGAACGTTGCGCCCGCGCGACGGCCAGCGCCCGGCGCGCGCCTTTTCGTTCTTCGAGGTCGAAGACGAGGAGACACCGGTCGAAGACGTCGACCTCATCGCACTGGTGGAACGCACGCGCAAATGATGATTGCGAACGATCCTACCCGCGTGCAGGACGACCTGCGTTGGCCATCGGCAGGGCCTGCGCCCGCTCCTGCAGGGCACGAAAATCGGCATCACGCAGCAGAATTATCATGACGGATTTCTGGCTTTCCTGCGGCCATCAGCTGCTCGACCGGGACACGGCCGGAGGTCTCGTGCTCACCGACGAATTCCTGAAGCTGTATCTTGCCCGACCTGAGCTCTTGCCGCCGCCGGCGGCCTGCTCGGTCGAACGTGCCTTGCACGGCGTTTTGCTGGCCGAACCTCGCCGCCCGATCAATGCGGATGAACTTGCGGCGATCGCCGATCCCGACGCACGCGAGAATTGGCGCTTGTTCCTCGCCTTCCGCGATCGCCTGCTGCGGCACAAGACGTTGGAAGCCGCCTATATCGATTTCTGCCGCACGGGGTTTGCCGGAACGCCGCCATTGTTCGTCAACCAGCTCGTGCACGTGATCCTGCGCAACGCGCTCGAAGGCATGACCGACGGCCGGGTGTTGCGGGCGGGCGAGATGTTCTTCCGCACCCAGCGCGTCACGCTGCACGAGGGTTCGCTGGTCGCGGCCGACGAGGAAACGATCGACGGGGCGGGCGAACGACCATTGTCGCCGCTCGTATCCATGCTGGGGATCCCCGCGCAGGCCGCGATCGAGGTGATCAATGACGAGAATGCCGCAAGCTACTGGCAGCGCAGCGACCGCTTCGACCTCGCGCTCGATCTTTCCGCAGGGCGCGCCGGCCTCCGCGCCCTGGCACAGGCGATGCAGCGCTGGGTCACGCATTTGACCGGCGCTGAGGTCTTCGTCGAGCCGCTCAAGGAGCTGCGCGACGCGCCGCTCAGCTGGTATATCGGTCTCGATGCCGACGGGACCAGGATAGGCGATCGTTTGTGGAACGGTGAGCCCATCGACGAGCGGACGATGGCTCGAGTGGTCGGTTTGTTTCGGCTGACATTTCGGGATCCGGCCGTGATGCTCGACAGGGTCAAAGGCGAACCGGTCTATATGATTCTGGCGATGACCGAGGATCGCCTCATCCGCATGAAACCGCAGAATCTCGTGGCCGGTTTGCCGATCCGGCATATGGAGATTGCGACGTGAGCCTCGTGAGCCCCTTGGCCACCATCCCGGTCGGCGTCGTGGTCGAGCGCAGCAAGGCCGCGAGCCGCTGGAGCGACGTGTTATGGCGGCCCGTCGCGGTGCTGGCTGGCGTGCCGGACACGCCGCCCTGGACCAAACTCTCCGACGACGGGGATCGGGCTCGGTTTTATGCCGGAATGGGCACCATCGAGCTTTATCGCTCGGAAACGGGCAACTATCGTGATAATCTGACGGCCGATCCGCCGCTGCTCTGGATCGCGCTCGAGCCGGCGCATGGCGATCCGCCGTTCCGCTCGCCGACTGTGACGGCCGATCCGGCCGAGGGGGAGGCCTGGACGGCAATGCCGGGGCTCGTCGTCGACAGCGTGCCGATGCCCCCGGCGATCGCGCAGGCGGTAGCAAACTTTGTTGCGGAACACCACGTCGAGCGGCCATTCACGAAGCGGCAGCGCGATCGCGCCGACCCGGAGGCATTGGGCCGGCGTCCGCCGGGAGGACGAGGCAAGTCATGACCGAGGAGGAAAGCTTCCTGGCGCGATGGTCGCGCCGCAAGCACGAGGCGGCCACCCGCGTTGCCGCGTCGGTGAGCGAGGATGCGGCGACGGAAGAAGCATCGGCGAAGACTGACCATGCCGCATCCGCGCCCTCTTCCGCCGCGGCGTGTCATGCGCCGGCGGAGCCGTCAGACGCGGCTGAAATCGCCGACCTACCCTCCCTCGATGCCATCACGGCGGACACCGATATTCGCGGCTTTCTCCGCCCCGGAGTGCCCGAGGAAGTCAGACGTGCGGCGCTTCGCCGCGCCTGGAGCGCCGACCCCGCCATTCGCGATTTCGTCGGGCCCGTGGAAAACGGGTGGGATTTCAACGATCCGAACGCGATGGCGGGCTTTGGGCCGATCGCCCAGGAGGACGTTGCCCGCCTCATTACGCAGGTCGTCGACGCAGTGCATACGCCGCCAGCGGAGACGCAAGTCGCGCCAAGGCGACCGGCAATGCCCTCCCATGCGCAGACGACGGACACATCAAATGCTTTGCCCGCACGAGCGGATGCAGCGGAGGACCATACGCCGTTGCACGAACCCAGTGGCGCTGCGATGCAACAAGACTCCGACATGGTCGCTGCGCGGCAGCAAAAGAATGCCGAAAGCTGACGCTTGCCCGCCCGGCCCGCTCCTGCTCACAGCCGCGTGACCGCGCGTCGGGATCATAGCTTTTGGCTATTGACCCCTCGTTTGCTGCGGCGTTAGTTTTTTCACATCGTTCTAAATTCGAACAATCCGCCCCCGGCGTGACGAGGGACAGTGCTGCCTCTGGTCGCACAAATTCGGGCAACTCATGCGAGCGGCCATGCCGGATGAGGGACTACAGGAAGCGATTCGCGCAGCCGGCGGCATCACCGAGCTTGCCCGCCGCGTCGGCCTGTCCCAGCCTTCCGTGTCGAACTGGCGTCGTGTACCTGCCGAGCGCGTGCTCGCGGTTGAGGCGGCGACCGGCGTTCCGCGCACGAAACTGCGTCCCGACCTCTATGGCGAAGCGGCCGGCAGCGCGGTCGACGACGTCGATGTTGCGCGCGCGCGCATCTACGCACTGCTCGGCGCGCTGCTCACGCGCGCGCCCGACGCCAGCCTACTGGGACGGATCGGCGCGTTGCGGGGTGACGCCACGCCGCTCGGTTTGGCGCACATCGAGCTTGCCGAGGCCGCGCGCCAATCGCCGGTCGAACAGGTCGAACGGGAATATTTCGATCTCTTCATCGGCATCGGCCGCGGGGAGCTTTTGCCTTACGCCTCGTTCTACCTGACGGGATTCCTGCACGAGCGGCCGCTCGCGCGGTTGCGCGAGGATCTCGGGCAGCTTGGCATTGGTCGCGCGGAGGGCGTGGCGGAACCCGAAGATCACGCCGGCATCCTTTGCGAAGTGATGTCCGGCCTCGTCAGTGGCCGCTTTCCGGCGCCGGCCGGGTCCGATCGCACCCTTTTCGAAAAACACATGGCGCCGTGGATCGGCCGCTTCTTTGCCGATCTGGAGCGCGCTGAATCAGCCGATTTCTACCGCCGGGTCGGAAGCCTCGGCAGGATTTTCATCGAGATCGAGAGGGCAGCCTTTGCGCTCCCTTCCTAAGGCGAGCGCGGGGTCGGGAAACACACCTTGAGGAGGATGGGCGATGCAAGCAGAAGCCAACAAGCTCGGACGGCGCGACTTCCTGCGCACGCTCGCTGCCGGAGCGGGCATGGCGGCGACCCCGGTCGTGGCAGTCGACAAGGCGCGGGCGACCGAAAACGACGATGAAAAGCGCAAGGCTCGCTACAAGGCCGATTCGCCCGACGTCCAAGCCTACTATCGTGTCAACCGCTACCCGAGCTGAAGGAGGCATCCGTGCTGATCAAGAAATCAGAGCGTCATACCCAGCGCAGCTCGCTCGTCGCCCTTGCGTCCCACGGCAAAGGCGGCATCGACCGTCGTGCCTTTCTGCGCCGATCGGGGTTGGCTGCAGGCAGCCTGGCGGCGATCGGCACGCTGCCACTTGCCACGGTGCGCGAGGCGCAAGCCGCGGCGGCAGGACCGCTGACCGCCGGAGCGACCATCCGCAAGAGCATCTGCACCCATTGCTCGGTCGGATGCACCGTGACCGCCGAGGTGGTGAACGGGGTCTGGGTCGGCCAGGAGCCGAGCTGGGAGAGCCCGATCAACCGCGGATCGCATTGCGCCAAAGGCGCGGCGGTGCGCGAACTGGTCTCCGGTGAGCGGCGGCTCAAATATCCGCTGAAGCTCGTCAACGGCCAATGGACCCGTATCAAGTGGGACCAGGCAATCGACGAAATCGGCGACAAGCTGATGGAGATCCGCCGCAAATCCGGTGCCGATGCCGTGTATTGGCTCGGCTCCGCGAAGATGACCAACGAGGGGTCCTATCTCTTCCGCAAGCTAGGCGCGTTCTGGGGCACCAACAATACCGACCACCAGGCGCGCATCTGCCATTCGACGACCGTCACCGGCGTGGCCAACACCTGGGGCTACGGTGCGATGACGAACAGCTACACAGACATCCGCAACGCCAAGACCATGATCATCATGGGCGGCAACCCCGCGGAGGCCCACCCGGTATCGTTGCAGCACGTGCTCGAGGGTGCCGAGCTCAAGAGGGCGAACGTGATCGTGATCGATCCGCGTCTGACGCGCACGGCGGCGCACGCCACTGAGTATGTGCGGCTGCGGCCGGGCACCGACATCCCGGTGCTCTACGGGATCATGTGGCACATCATCAAGAACGGATGGGAGGACAAGGAATTCATCCGCCAGCGCGTCTACGGTTACGAGGACGCGCGCAAGGAAATGGAGAAGTGGAATCCGGAAGAGGTGGAACGCGTCTCCGGTGTTCCCGGCGCGCAGCTCGAGCGCGTCGCAAAGATGTTCGCGACCGAAAAGCCCGCGACACTGATCTGGTGCATGGGCCAGACTCAGCACACGGTCGGTACGGCCAACGTGCGCGCGAGCTGCATCCTGCTCCTGCTCACGGGTAATGTCGGCGCGCCGGGCACGGGCGCCAACATCTTCCGGGGCCACGACAACGTGCAGGGTGCGACCGACGTCGGCCTCGATATCGTGACGCTGCCGTTCTACTACGGCCTGACCGAAGGCGCCTGGAAGCATTGGGCGCGAGTCTGGGAGGTGGACTACGACTATCTCGTCAGTCGTTTCGACGACAAGAAGATCATGGAGACCTCCGGAATTCCGCTCACGCGCTGGTTTGATGCGGTACTGTTGCCCAAGGACCAAGTGGCACAGAAGGACAATGTCAAGGCGATGTTCGTCCAGGGACACGCCAGCAATTCAATCACGCGCATCCCCGAATCCCTGAAAGGTCTCAAGGCCCTCGAGCTGTTGGTCGTCGCCGACCCGCATCCGACGACCTGGGCCTCGCTCGCCCTCAAGGCCGGCCGCAAGGACAATATGTATCTGTTGCCGGTCGCAACCCAGTTCGAATGCAAGGGCTCGCGCGTTGCCTCCAACCGCGCGCTGCAATGGGGTGAGCAAATCGTCAAGCCGATCTTCGAATCGAAGGACGATCTCGAGGTCATGTACCTCATCGCCAAGAAGCTCGGCTTCGCCGATCAGATGTTCAAGAACATCAAGGTCGAGAACAATCTGCCGGTGGCCGAAGACATCCTGCGCGAGATGAATCGGGGGAGCTGGTCCACCGGCTACTGCGGCCAGTCGCCGGAGCGGCTGAAATCGCACATGGCCCATCAGGCCGACTTCGACATGCTCACCCAGCGGGCGACCAAAGGCCCCAACAAAGGCGATTACTATGGCCTGCCGTGGCCGTGCTGGGGCTCGCCGGAGGTCAGGCACCCGGGCACGCCGCTGCTCTACAACACCAATCTCGCCGTCATGGACGGCGGTGGGACCTTCCGTGCCCGGTTCGGCGTCGAACGTGAGGAAAAGCGACCGGACGGCTCCGTGGTCAAGGTCAGCCTGCTCGCCGACGGCTCTTACTCGAAGGATTCCGAAATCAAGGACGGATATCCCGAGTTCACCCTCGGCGTGCTCAAGAAGCTGGGGTGGGACAAGGATCTGACGGAAGCCGAGATGGCGGTGATCAACAAGATCAATCCGACCAATCCCGATGCGGTGTCATGGTCGCTTGACCTTTCCGGCGGCATCCAGCGCGTCGCGCTCAAGCATGGCTGCGTCCCCTACGGCAACGGCAAGGCACGGATGAACGCCTGGAACCTGCCCGACCCGATCCCGGTGCACCGCGAGCCGATCTACACGCCGCGCGTCGAGCTCGTCTCGAAATACCCGACGCTGCCCGATGCCAAGCAGTTCAGACTGCCGAACATCGGCTTCACGGTGCAGAAGACGGCGATCGAGAAGGGCATCGCCAAGCAGTTCCCGCTCATTCTGTCGTCCGGCCGCCTGGTCGAATACGAGGGCGGTGGCGAGGAAACGCGCTCCAACAAATGGCTCGCCGAACTGCAGCAGCAGATGTTCGTAGAAATCAATCCTGCCGATGCCGCGGAACGCGGCATCAAGGACGGGGCCTGGGTCTGGGTGACCGGGGCGGAGAACAACGCGAGAGCCAAGGTCACCGCGCTCGTCACCGAACGCGTGGGCAAGGGCGTCGCCTGGATGCCGTTCCATTTCGGGGGATGGTTCGGAGGCGACGACCTGCGGGCCAACTATCCGCAGGGCACCGACCCGATCGTGCTTGGTGAAAGCGCCAATACGATCACGACGTACGGTTACGACCCGGCCACGGGCATGCAGGAACCCAAGGTCACGCTCTGCCAGATCACGGCGGCTTAAGGAGGCGGCATCATGGCTCGAATGAAATTTCTTTGCGACGCGGACCGTTGCATCGAATGCAATGCGTGCGTCACCGCCTGCAAAAACGAGCACGAAGTGCCGTGGGGCATGAACCGCCGGCGCGTCGTGACACTCAATGACGGCAAACCGGGAGAACGCTCCATCTCGATGGCCTGCATGCACTGCACCGATGCGCCGTGCGCCGCCGTCTGTCCCGTCAACTGCTTCTACACCACGGCGGATGCAGTGGTGCTGCACAACAAGGATCTTTGCATCGGCTGCGGGTACTGCTTCTACGCCTGTCCCTTCGGCGCGCCGCAATACCCCAAGGTCGGCAACTTCGGATCGCGCGGCAAGATGGACAAGTGCACCTTCTGTGCGGGCGGTCCGGAGGCTGACGGCAGCAAGGAGGAATACGAGAAGTACGGCGCCAATCGGCTCGCCGAGGGCAAGCTGCCGATTTGCGCGGAGATGTGCTCGACGAAGTCCCTGCTCGCCGGCGACGGCGAGGTCATCGCTCAGATCTACAAAGAACGGGTGGCCAAACGAGGCTACGGCTCCGGAGCGTGGGGCTGGCAAACCGCCTATCGTGAAACGATCGCAACCTGAGCACGCACCATGGCGGTGCGAGGCAAAGCTCGCGCCGCCAGCGGAAGCATTAAAGCAGGAGAAAAGGCATGACCGAGTTTATTGCCCATTTGCGATTGATGGCGGGCGCCCTCGTCTTCGTGCTGATGACCGGGCTGGCGAGTCCTGCCGGTGCGCAGCAGCAACCGACTTCCGTAAATCCCAATGCCAGTGCGGTGAAGGAGCAGCAACTTCTCGACAAACTCAACATGGTGAAGGGACTCGGTACGATTCCCGACACGAAATCCTATGTGCTCGAACATCCGGCGGGTCGCGATTGGCGGGTGTTCCATCAGGTGACGTTGAAGTGGATCGGCGGCATCGCCATTCTCGGCATGCTGGCGCTCCTTATCATTTTTTATCTCTGGCGCGGCACGATCCGAATCGAAAGCGGTCGCTCGGGACGAACCATCGTGCGGTTCAACGGCTTCGAGCGTTTCGTGCATTGGCTGACGGCGACGACCTTCGTGGTGCTCGGAATCACCGGTCTCAACGTCACGTTCGGCCGCAGTCTCCTGCTGCCGCTGATGAGTCCCGAAGCGTTCAGCGCATGGTCCGAGTGGGCAAAATATGCGCACAACTATCTCAGCTTCGCGTTCACCATTGGCGTGGTGCTGATGTTCCTGATGTGGATCGGCCAGAACTTCCCCACCAAGGCCGATATCACCTGGTTCAAGATGGGTGGCGGCATGGGCAAAAACGGAGGCCATCCTCCGGCGTACAAGTTCAACGGCGGACAGAAGCTGCTCTATTGGCTCATCGTACTCGGTGGCGCCGCGATGATCATCTCGGGCTACATGTTGATGTTCCCCTTCTACGGCGGTTTGACCGTCGACAACATGCAGCTCGCCGAGATCTTTCACGGCATCGTCGGCATGCTGTTCATAGCCTTGATCATCGCCCACATCTATCTGGGTACGCTCGGCATGGAGGGCGCCTTCGAGGCCATGAGCCAAGGGACGGTCGACCTCAATTGGGCCAAGGAACACCACCCGCTGTGGGTCGAGGAAGAAATGGCGCCGAAGGGTGCCGCACGTGCCCAGCCTGCCGAGTAGTCCCGTCCGCCGACAGGATCCCATGCAGCGCCCGGCGTCCGGAGCCGGGCGCTGCGTTTTTTTGGTGAGCGGAACCCATCGGCGCCATGACCATGACAATGAGCCGCGCCCGATCACGCGGCAGACATGCCGATCGGACGCTCCGCGCGGGAGGTCTCTCCCTGCCCGGGCGGCTGCGACCCAGGCGCGTCTGCGTCACGTTCGGAGGCGCGCAGGCTTCGCCGTCACCGTGGACCGGGGGACAGGCCGCGTCTGCGATGGCGAACCGGGACGCCCGAAGCCCGTAGCACCGCATTCGCGTCGCGCGCTATAAGGCGTCCATGCGCATCATCGGTCTCGCCGGTTGGAGCGGATCGGGAAAGACCACGTTGGTAACCCGACTGATTCCGCGGCTGACATCTCGCGGTCTCAAGGTTTCGACGCTTAAACACGCCCATCACGGGTTCGATCTCGACCAGCCTGGCAAGGATTCTTATCTCCATCGCGCGGCCGGCGCGACCGAAGTGGTGATATCCTCGGCACGCCGCTGGGCGATCATGCACGAGCTTCGCGGGGAGAAGGAATGGGATTTGCGCGCCCTGGTCGGCAGGATGTCGCCAGTCGACCTCATCCTCGTCGAGGGCTACAAGCGCGACAGCTTTCCCAAGCTGGAGGTCTATCGGGCGGCAAACGGCAAGCCTCTCATCCATCCCACCGATCCGCACATCGTCGCGATCGCGGCGGATAGCACGCTGCCCGAGGCGAAAGTGCCGGTCGTCGACATCGACGACGTGGAGGCGATCGCCGATCTCCTGATCGCCCATGCAATGGCGATCGACGCGGCGGGATTTGGACGGAGCGTCTGATGGCTCAGCTTTCCGACGATTGTTTTGCGTTTTCCGGTCCGCTGCTGCGGCTCGACGAGATGGAACGCCTGATCGGTGAACGCGTCGTACCGGTCGCGGGGATCGAGCGTGTACCGCTTGCCCAGGCACACGGGCGCACCCTGGTCGACGATCTCCGTGCGCCGATCGATCTGCCGCCGTTCGACAACTCCGCCGTCGACGGCTACGCCGTTCGCTTTGCGGATCTGCGTCCCGACGGCGCCACGCGCCTGACCATTGGCGGCCGCGTGACAGCGGGAGCGAAAGGGACGCTGACCGTCAAGCCGGGCGAAGCGATCCGCATCTTTACCGGCGCACCCATGCCGAGAGGCGCCGACACCGTATTCATGCAGGAAGACGTCACGCGCGAAGGCGACGTGGTGATCGTTCCTCCCGGGCTCAAGCGTGGCGCCAACCGACGGCTCGCGGGAGAAGATGCGCGCAAAGGCGAGGTCGCCCTTGCTGCCGGTACCGTGCTTGCGGCGCAGCACGTAGCACTCGCCGCCGCGCTCGGC
>Ga0209810_1004057_pt1 | contig 14534 bp, 12 predicted proteins | sample Coa_R1_7_FD_187159 | JGI IMG/M metagenome (GOLD analysis project Ga0209810, IMG submission 187159) | Surface soil microbial communities from Centralia Pennsylvania, which are recovering from an underground coalmine fire - Coalmine... | ecosystem: Environmental > Terrestrial > Soil > Unclassified...
TTTCTCAAAACGCTTACAGGTGGATTTTTGTAAAAGGCCCAGCGCAGGCAGCGGGGCGGAGCGCACTCCGAGGAAGATTTCTAGCGCTTAACGTTTGGTACGGAAAAACCGTTGCAGCATTTCGGCTGCTTCGGCGGCCAAGAGCCCTTCCTGTACGTCGACACGATGGTTGAGCAATTCGGAATCCGCCAGGCGAAACTTGCTGCGCACTGCGCCAAAGCGCAAATCCCGCGTTGCAAAGACGAGCCTCTCAATACGAGCCAGCACAATCGCGCCTGCACACATCACGCAAGGCTCAAGCGTGACATACAAGGTCGCACCATGCAAACGATAGTTCTGTAGGCGGGCCGCAGCCTGACGCAGGGCCTGCATTTCGGCATGGGCGCTGGGATCGGCGGCGGAGATCGGCTGGTTCCAGCCCTCGCCCACAATCTGTTCACCAACAACCACAATCGCCCCGACAGGAATTTCATCTTTTCGCTCGGCATAGCCTGCCAGCTCCAATGCCGCGCGCATGTAAAAGAGGTCAGCCGGAGTCCAATTTTCGCCTGAAGTGTGTTGAACTCTGTTGCTCAAAATTGCGTACTCCAGTATGTGAATTTCCTACTTCCTTTTCGAGTCCCCGGTTTTTGAAGGAGTTAGGTTACTCTAGCTGAAAGGATCGCATGCTGCGCTATCTCCCACTGGCATTCAAAAACAGTTTGCGGAACCGGCGCCGCACGGCGCTAACAATTTCTAGCATCGCCGTATCACTTTGCCTACTGGGAGTCCTGATTGCGATTTATCACGCGCTCTATTACACCGAAGCCACGCCGGGACAGGCGCTCCGGCTGGTCGTACGCCACCGCGTCTCGCTTGCGCAGGCGTTTCCTTCGGCCTATGAAGCAAAGATCCGCCGCATTCCCGGTGTGAAGGCGGTCAGTGTTCAGAACTGGTTCGGCGGCACCTATAAAGATCAACAACCCGTCAACTTCTTTGCTCGTTTTGGGGTCGATCCAGTCGAGTTCCTGAAGACACGAGTCCAGATGGAATTGCCCGAAGACCAGCGCAAGGCATTCATTGCCGAGCGCACAGCGTGCATCGTCTCACGTGATCTCGCCGAGCGTCTGCATTTCCACCTGGGCGACCGCATCACACTCGATGGAGATATCTATCCGGTTAAGCTGGAGCTGATTGTTCGCGGCATTTTTGATGATCCAGACGCTCGAGACTCGCTGTTTTTTAATATGGAGTATCTAAGGGAGCTGCTGCCGGCGGGACGGCGGAATTTGGACAGCACTGCGGTGGTGCTGGCAGAAAGCACGGATGAGGCGCCGCGGATTGCTAAGGCGATCGATGATATGTTTGCCAATGCCAATCCGCCCACCAAGACTGAATCTGAGCAGCAGTTTGCGCTAAGCTTCGTTTCCTTTCTGGGCAACATCAAGCTTTTTTTAATCAGCATCTGCGCGGCCGTGACGTTCACCATTTTGCTGGTCTCCGGGAACACCATGGCCATGTCTGTTCGCGAGCGGATCAAGGAAGTGGGTGTTCTAAAGACGCTCGGCTTTACGAACCAGCTCATCTTGAACATCATCATTGCCGAAGCAATCACGATCGCACTATTCGGGGGCTTGATTGGGCTGTTGTTTGCGGAGGTGCTTACGGCCGGCCTCGGCAAGGCAGCCGAGCTCTATATGCCGCAGCTCCACGGCTTGACAATTCAGCCCGCAACCGCGTTAATCGCCCTGGCCATTGCCGCCTTTATTGGCTTTGTCAGCTCCTTTGTGCCGGCGTGGAACGCGGCGCGAACCAATATTCTCGATTCCTTGCGTTTTAGCGGGTAAGAACCGTGGCGATTCCTATTTCCTACAACATCCGGAATTTAGTTGTTCGCAAGACCACGACCCTCATGACTGCGGCCGGCATTGCGATTACGGTGGCAGTTTTGTTAACGGTGCTGGGTCTGGTTGCCGGACTGACGACTGCTTTTAAGACCAGCGGCGACCCGCTGCATGTGCTTGTATTGCGCAAGGGAGGAAACGCCGAGCTTACCAGCCTGCTGACCCAGGAGCAATTTCAGATTGTAAAGAACTTTCCTGGAATTGCAAAGGACGCTCACGGCCTACCGCTTGCTTCATTAGAAGTCGTCTCCATCATCAACCTCGCGCAGCCCGGGAATCCAGACGGCTCTAATGTCACTCTGCGTGGCCTGTCCCAAGCTGGCATTGAGATGCGGCATCTGAAGCTTGCAGCGGGACGATGGTTCCTCCCCGGGCACCGCGAGGTTGTAGTGGGAAAGGCCATTGCGGAAAAGTACGCTGCGGCGCAACTGGGCAAGCAGTTGAGGTTTGGCAAAGGATATTGGACTGTGGTGGGGGTAATGGATGGCGGCAGCAGCGCCTTCAACAGCGAGGTGTGGGCCGATGGGCCAGAAGTGGCCGCTGACTTCAATCGCCCGACAACCTACAGCTCGGCCTTGCTGCAGGCCACGGACGAAATTGCCGCGGCTGCTCTGCCTAACGCACTGCAATCGGACCGGCGGCTGAATGTCACGGTACTGAGTGAACAGCAATACTATGATGCGCAGACCGTTTCCGCGGCACCCATCAAGTTCCTTGGTTTGTTCTGCTGCATCATCATGGGTGTGGGGAGCTGCTTTGCAGCCATGAACACCATGTATGCTGCAGTAGCACGGCGGGCCAGAGAGATCGGTACGTTGCGGGTGCTCGGATTTACACGCAAGAGCATCTTGTTCAGTTTTTTTGTCGAATCGCTGCTGCTATCCCTCGTAGGTGGAGCCTTGGCCTGTTTGGTGACGTTTCCGCTGAATCATGTGAACGCTGCGCTGGGAAATTTCGTCACCTTCAGCGAGACGGATTTTCACTTCCGGATCGGTCCCATGGTGATGCTCACTGGACTGATGGTCTCTCTTCTTCTTGGGGCGCTTGGCGGATTGCTGCCCGCGTGGCAGGCTGGTAAGAAGGAGATTTTGAGCGCATTGCGCGAAATCTAGATCCAATTTGAAGCCGGCAGGGTTGGCGGCCGGCTGAGACGGGTGTAGTTGCAATGGAAACAGAACTGAAAAGCTTGCGCATTGATCGTAGGGAACGAATGGCGAGGGAATCGAAACCGTGGATACGGAAAGCGATTCTTGCAGGCGTGCTTCTCATGATCGCGATCGGAGCGCTGTTTGCCTATGAAAAGGCCACGGCACCGCTTAGAGTTCGGGCCGTCCAGGTACGGGCGCCTGCGGCAGAGATCAGCGGTGGTCAGCAGATTGTGCTTACCGAGACCGGTTATATCGTGGCGGCACACAAAATTGAAGTAGCTTCTAAGGTGGTTGGCCGCGTGGCATGGATTGGCGTGGAAAAAGGGGATAAGGTTCAGGCCGGACAAGTCATCGTGCGCCTCGAAGATGACGAATACCGGGCGCAAGTGTTGCAACAGGAAGGGCAACTGAGAAGCCTCGAAGCCAAGCTTCAGGAGCTGAAGAATGGTTCGCGGCCTGATGAGATCGGCAAGGCGCGAGCGGATTTAGAAGAAGCAAAGGCAGAAATGGCAGACGCGAAAGCCACCCTGGAGCGTACGCAGAAACTGTATTCGGAGGGCGTACTTTCGCGGCAGGCGCTCGACGACGCTCAAGCGAAATACAACGGCGATGTAGCCAGGGTCCAGAGCTTGCAGCGCACTCTGGATCTGGCCATTCTCGGCCCGCGCGAGGAGGAAATTCAACAAATCGAAGGCCAGATTGAACAAGCACGAGGCGCTTTGGCATATGCGAGAACCCAGCTTGAAAACACCATTATTCGCGCGCCTGTCAGCGGCACCATTCTGGATCGGAATGTGGAAAAAGGCGAATTTGTCACGACAGGTTTTGTGGGTGATAAGGGCGCCAAGGGTTACCTCGTTACCATGGCGGACTTAAAGGATCTGCAAGTTGAGCTAGATATCAATGAGAGTGATTTCCCGAAGCTTGGCCCGCATCAGAAAGCCTGGGTCACCACCGATGCCTACCCGGATCGCAAATATGCAGGAGAGATTGAGGAGATCTCTCCAGAGGCGGACCGCGCAAAGGCGACCATTCAGGTCAAAGTCAAAATCCTCAACCCCGACGATTATCTCCGGCCGGACATGAACGCGACCGTCTCGTTTTACAACGAGGCAAATGGAAGAGGAGAAGGCGCTGCAGCGGCGGCGATCACGGTTCCTGCAGCGGCCGTGAAGGACAACAATGTGTACGTAATTGTCAACGGGCGCGCTCGGAAGCGCCCCGTAACCGTTGGCGGAACGACCCAGGATGGCGTCCTAATTGAGAAGGGCCTAATTGGCGGTGAAGAAATTGTAGTCAATCCCCCGGCAAATTTGAGAGACGGGCAACGGGTGAGAGCTCAACTTTAACAATAGAGCTGGAGGCGCAAGCCCACGGCGTTTACAAAAGGAGCAAATGAATGGCGGAAAAGGTTGTAGTAACGCGCCGTCTATCGAAAGAATATGTGCGTGATGAGTTTCACGTGATGGCATTGGAGGAAGTGGATATTGAGATCGAGCGTGGCGACTTTGTAGCGCTCATGGGTCCTTCCGGATCGGGTAAGTCGACATTACTGCACCTGATTGCGGCCATGGACAAGCCGACCTCCGGCGAGATCGAGGTGCTCGGAGCGAATCTCCGCCAGTTCAGCGATAATCAGATTGCACGCTGGCGCAATGAGCATATCGGCTTCATTTTCCAATCGTTCAATCTGATTCCGGTATTGACCGCGCTTGAGAATGTAGAACTGCCTTTGAAGCTAACCCGCCTGAACAAAAAGGAGCGCTTAGAGCACGCGGAGACAGCTTTGCGTCTGGTGGGCTTAGGCGACCGATTAAGGCACTTCCCCAGGCAGCTTTCCGGAGGTCAGGAGCAGCGTGTTGCGATTGCGCGCGCCATTGTGACAGACCCGGATCTGATTCTGGCCGACGAGCCCACAGGGAATTTGGATGCGGCCTCCGCCGAAGACGTACTGACGTTGCTCATGCGGCTCAATCGCGAGTTCGGCAAAACCATCATCATGGTTACGCATGACCCGCATGCTGCGAAATTCGCCAAGACTGTGCGGCACCTGGAGAAAGGACGGCTGCTTTCACCCGGTATTCTTCCCGCCGATTGGGTACCGGCGCTGTCGGTACGCGGTGATCTTAATGCCGGAAATGCCGCACTCCTGTAAAGACCATTGCCAAGTGAAACCGATTTGCCGTTGCAATTACTTCCTCATCGCGCACTGAACCGCCAGGCTGGATTATCGCTGTAACGCCGTGGCGAGCGGCTTCTTCGATGCCGTCGGGAAAAGGGAAGAAGGCGTCGGACGCGAGCACCGTACCTTTAAGCGGGAGCACAGCCTTCATTGCAGCCACCTTTACGCTATCCACACGGCTCATCTGCCCGGCTCCAACGCTCACCGTCTGCCCCCTGCGGGCATATACGATGGCATTGGATTTCACGTGCTTTGCCACTTTCCAAGCAAACAATAACGCCTCCATTTCCTCCTCGGTCGGCCGCCTCGCGGTTTTTACTTCTAGCCGGGCCGGGTCGAGCGTAATCGAATCCGGAGTCTGGATCAGGAGGCCGCCGGAAATAGATTTCAGCACCAGCTCTTCACGCGGCGCGGGTGTAACGCGCACGAGCCGGAGGTTCTTCTTGGACATGAGAATGCGCATTGCCTGGTCTGAGAACGTGGGTGCTGCGACAGCTTCAACGAATAACTGATGTAGCTCGACTGCTGTCTCTTCGTCCACTTCGCGGTTAAAGGCCAGCACACCTCCAAAGGCTGATACTGGATCGGCTTCGAGCGCCTTGCGATAGGCCTCGGAAAGCGTTGTCTGCTCGGCACACCCACAAGGATTCGTGTGCTTAATGATGACCGCGGCGGGTCGCTCAAATTCCTGAACCAACTGCCAGGCTGCATCAAGATCGACCAGATTGTTGAAGGAAAGCTGCTTGCCATGGAGCTGCTCCGCACCAGCAATGCCACCCTCGTGCAACCCATATAACGCGGCTTTCTGGTGTGGGTTTTCCCCATAGCGCAGCATCGAGGTCCGCGGTACCGAAATTTGGAAACGTTTGGGCAGTTCCTCGCGGATGGTGTTGCCTTCGGCATCGACTTGTGCTAGCCGGGCTGCAATCGCCATGTCGTATGCCGCTGTATGCGCGAATGCTTCTTGTGCCAGCTTCCAGTGTGTCGCCAGGCTGAGTTGCCCGCCATTGTGTTCCAATTCAGCGGTAACTGCTTCGTATTGATCAGGAGAAATTAACACAGCGACATCCTGAAAATTTTTGGCGGCGGCACGGATCATCGTCGGACCGCCAATGTCGATATTTTCGATCAATTCTTGCCGAGTAGCGTCCGGTTTTTCCGCAACTCTGCCAAATTCGTACAGATTCACAACCACCATATCAATTGCAGGAATGCCGTTTTCGGCAAGAGCGCGCATGTGTTCGGCATTCGAGCGGACCGCTAAGACTCCAGCCGCGATTCGAGGATGAATCGTCTTGACCCGCCCGTCCAGCATTTCGGGAAATCCGGTAATTTCTGATATTTCACGGACCTGAATGCCATGATCACGTAGGAGTTTTGCGGTTCCACCCGTCGAGATCAATTCAATATGCAATTCCCGCAGCTTCTTTGCAAAAGGAACAAGTCCCGTTTTATTGGTAACGCTTACTAGAGCACGCTGAATGCGAGGCATCGAGAAACATTCTTGCATGTCTCGGTTTTTTCTGAGCCTGCAACTGCAGGAACATTGCCTCAAACACGAATCTGTCCCTTCTTAATCTCGCTTGATCAGCCGATGAGGGAATGTGAACAGCCCTAGTACGGTTTTTTGAGCGGCAATGAAACCATCTTCCACTCCTTTTAAAAAGCCCATGAGTGCTGGACTGGCGAACCCTCTTTCCGAACCTGGCTTTCACACGGCTGAGCTAGCCTCCGAGACTGTGATTCCGGCGGTTTCCGAGGATGCTAAATCCAAAACCGCAGGTGCCTGTGGTCTGCTTGCCCTCACCTTTCTTTTGCTTGCGAGCTGCATTCGCCCTACATTTGGCGGAGATCCGCTGTTTTATACCGAGCAAGCCATTGCCTATCTGCACAAGCACGGAATAGCCGAAACGCGCGCTTTCCTCGAGTTCGGACATCTGCTTTGGCGGCCGATAGCAGCAGTTGGCGCCGAGGTTTGGGCGCCAGTGATAACCGGCAAGGCCGGTATCGAAGCCAGGCTCGCCCCATTAGTGATACTGATCACACTCAGTCTGGCCGCGACGCTTATCTCCGCCTTGCTGGTATTTCGAATCGCCAAAGCGCTGTCGGGATCAATCGTAAACGCTACCGTCGTTTCGCTGCTGTTTCTGGTGACATATCCCGTGCTGACATATATGCGCTCTGGCTATTCCTATCTGTCCGGATTAGCGCTGCAATTTATCGCGCTGACCCTGATGCTGGCGCCGCCAGCATGGCTGCATAAGTTGCGAATGAGAGCATTTCTCATCGGATCAGCGCTTGCGCTTTCGATTTGCTTGTGGACGCCTTACATCGTGTCGGTTCCTGGGTTAATCATATTTGCCTTTATATGGAAAAACGACGAGTTGCCGCGTTCCAAACGCATGCGCCTGGCCGGCCATACCTTGCTTTGGACAGCACTTATCACTGGTGCCGCATTTACCTCCGCAATTCTCTTCAATGACTTACGTTCGATCGGCGAGATCGGAAAATGGATAAGCGATTCGAGCCACGGATGGGCACAAAATCATCGATTGGTCCGCCTAATAACGGGATTGCCCCGGTCGTTCATCGCCATTCAGGACGAATCGCTGATGCTGAAAAGGCTTTTTTTTCATGATCCTTATGCTCCTGTTCAATGGACGCAACTGCTGGTTACAGTAGCTTGGAAGCCTCCACTATTCGCCGCTGGAATGGGGGCTCTAGGATGGATCCTGGCGAAGACGATTCCGGGTCGACAATTACTTCTCGGTACGCTGTGCTGCTGGTTCTCTCTCATCATCTTCTCTGTCGCTGTTTTCGAGCCAAGCTCGCCCGAACGTTTTCTCCCTGGCTTCCCGCTATTGTTCGCAAGCCTGGGATATGCGGCAGGCAGACTTTCTATTAGCAATTTTGCCAGTTGGGTACTGAGTACCTTCTTTACGGTGATGGTTGTCGTAAATCTTGCATCGGTAGCCCCAGGGCCGGCAAATCGACACGACGAGGATGCTGCGCAAAGGCTGTCTTCCTTTGCCAAAGTTTGCCGCCCCAATAGCATCCTTGTGTTGCTGTCTTATGCCGACGATATCTTCAGATTTCAATCCGTCAAACCCTTCGACCCATTGAATCGCCTCCCATATCATTCCTTTCCCGCTATGGAGCCGGGCACTTTGAACGGTTTACGCTTCCGTGAAGAGTTTGCGCAGGCAGCGCTCCATGCATGGCAGAAGAATGGGGACGTTTGGATCTCCCAAAGGCTATTGGCTACAAGTCCCTCGCCTTCTTGGGGCTGGGTCGAGGGAGATAGCCCCGGTATCACGTGGAATCAACTCAGAGACTTTTATCGACAGTTTCAAACCGATGCAAGTACGGGAGGCATCGATGGATTTGTGCGAATCACTCCAAACGAAACGAATCGCCGACTGTTGATTGCTTTAGTCAATTCTTCTGATAACAAAACCGTAAATAGTTACTAAATAGATCTGGTTTATGCAGCTATCTGTTATTGTACCTGCCTATAACGAAGAGCGGACGTTAAATCGAGTAGTCGAAAAGCTGTTAAGCATACCGAATCTTCTGGAAATCATCATCGTAGATGATTGTTCTACAGACAATACTTTACTGATTGCTGAAATGTTACAGCAAAGTTATGCAAAAGTAAAAGTGTTAAAACACAATCGCAATCAAGGAAAAACAGCGGCGCTCAAAACCGGATTTGCTGCTGCAACTGGCGACATCATTGTTATCCAGGATGCTGACCTTGAATATGATCCAGCCGAGATTCCCGACTTGATCGAACCGATCGTTGCGGGCGTGGCGGACGTTGTGTACGGTTCACGCTTTCTCGTCCGGAAAGCTGCACGAGTGCTCTACTACTATCATTTCCTAGCGAACAAATTTCTCACTTTTCTTTCTAACCTTTTTACTAACGTCAATATGACGGATGTGGAGACCGGCTACAAGGCATTTCGGAGAGAGATCATTCAGAGTATGATTCTCAGTGCAAGCGGCTTCGGCTTTGAGATTGAAGTAACTGCGAAGATCGCAAAGCTTGGTTGTATCATTTACGAAATCCCAATCAGTTATCACGGTCGTACCTATGAAGAAGGCAAAAAGATAGGGTTTTTAGACGGATTACAAGCCTGTTGGTTGATTCTGCGCTATAACCTATTTTGCTCGCTTGAGCGCTCTTTCCGGAACGCAAAGCAGCTCCGGCAGCAGCTTGCGTCTCGCACGATGGCTGCCTATACGCTTCCGGCTCACCTGGATCATGAAAAGATATCTGCTTAAGCATCTCACTGGTGTGGGGCTGTGTGCTCTGATCTTTCTTTTAGGTCTGACGGTTCGGTTACTGGGGACCTTCGGGAAAGGGGATCTTAAGGCGTTTGTAGCATGTGAATCTGTGCATATTGCAATCTCCCTCGCCACCACTGGAGCATATGCGGACGCCTATGGACCCGGGGTGGGGCCAACAGCACATTGCGCTCCGCTTCATCCGCTCTTTTTGAGCGTTCTCTTCCGCATTTTTGGGACAGGCGCGCACGGCCAGACGGCAATGGCGGTTGCAGCGTCGGTGGCATCTGCTCTCGCCTTTGCCCTGTTACCTGCAGTAGCGGCCGCATGTGATCTGCCGCAGAGTGTGGGTCTGCTTGCAGGTTTTGCGGGCGCATTGCTTCCTGTAAATTTTTGGAATCAGACAAGCGGAGCATTTGATGCTCCGTATGCGGCGGCAGCGCTTGCTGCCATGTTGATTTTTGTATGCCGTATTCAGAAAACCGGTCTGATTACCGGTAGTCGGGGCGTGCTGTTTGGACTAGCTACCGGTTTCTGTTGTTTGCTGAATCCGTCGCTGCTTCCTGTGCTTGTCGGCTGGCTAGTGATCTTGCTTTTCAAGCTCAGGCCGCAAGAAAGGGGCATCGTTGGTTTTTGCTCTACCGCTCTTGCGTGCTTTCTCGTGACAATTGCGCCCTGGGCGATTCGCAATTGGTTGGTTCTTGGTTCGCCTGTTTGGAGCCGTTCCAATTTCTGGTTGGAAATGCAGGTTTCCAATAACGACTGGTTAACGGCCGATGAAGAGCAAAACGTGAGGACGGACAAGTTTGGCTGGGTACATCCTTATGCCGGAGCCGCTGAGCGTCAAAAGGTGAAACAGATTGGCGAAATAGCATACATGGAGCAGAAACGCCAACAAGTATTAACGTGGATCAGCACGCATAAGCGGAGATTCCTGGAGTTGACAGCCGAGCGTTTCCGGCTGTTTTGGTTTCCAAGATTAGTGAGACGCTGGCAGAGTTTTATCGAGGCCCTCATCAGCCTCCTGGGGATAGCGGGACTCATTACACTGTCTTTAAATCAACAATCGATCGCTTGGTATCTAGGCGCCGCTATCGTCTTCTATCCCTTGCCGTTTTATTTAATTCAGGTTACGCCGCGTTACCGGCTCCCGCTCGAACCGCTTCTGTTTTTTTGCAGCGGCTATTTGTGCTATCGCGTTGCGCCAGCAATCATACGCTTCCTCTTCATTCGACGAAGTTCCGTTTCCGATTCGGTTGCATCTGATTACTAATACGGTATTCGTCCCCCTTTAATTCTAAAGAATGTCCCATTACAAACAGGCAAGTCAAGTCACAGCATAGAATCAGAGTGTGCCACATTTTTGTACCTTAATTCCGGGAGACGGCATTGGTCCTGAGGTAATTCAGGCCGCAGTGCGCGCGGTAGAAGCCACCGGGGTGGATATTTGCTGGCGGCGCGCGGAACTAAACGAGGCAATCATCTTAGAAGCAGGTAAGACACTGCCGCAATACGTTCTCAATTCTCTGCATGAAACCCGAATTGGCTTAAAGGGCCCAGTGACGACGCCTGTCGCCGAAGGCTTTCAAAGCGTCAATGTAGCTCTGCGAAAAGCATTGGATTTATATGCTAATGTCCGACCGGTGCGCACGATTCCTGGCATCAGGACACGATTTGAGGATGTCCGGATCGATATGGTGATCTTCCGCGAAAATACGGAAGACCTGTACTCGGGCCTGGAGCATGAAATCGTAAAGGATGTGGTGACGAGTTTAAAAGTGATCACGCGCACAGCCTCGGAACGCATTGCGCGCACGGCTTTCCGCTTCGCACAGCAGAACGGGCGAAAAAAGGTAACCGCGATCCACAAGGCGAACATTATGAAGCTGTCCGACGGCCTTTTTCTGCGTTGCTGCCGCGAAGTCTCTAAAGAATTTCCTGAAATTCAATATAAGGAACTCATCGTCGACAATGCGTCGATGCAGCTCGTAATCAAGCCAGAGAGCTTCGATGTTCTCCTGTTGCCCAATCTCTATGGAGATATTATTTCTGACCTTGCTGCCGGCTTAGTTGGCGGACTTGGAGTTGTGCCGGGGGCCAACTTGGGTGACGCCTATGCCGTGTTTGAGGCTGTACATGGCAGCGCACCGGATATCGCAGGCCAAGGCAAAGCCAACCCGACGGCTCTAATGCTTTCTGCCGTCATGATGCTTGCTCATATGGGCGAAACGGATGCAGCGCGGAGACTGCAAAACGCTGTTGAAACGGTTTATCGCGAAGGCCGCTGTCGAACGGAAGATCTGGGAGGCAGTGCCTCAACCGAAGAATTTACCGATGCCGTGGTGCAAGCCATCAAAGGTTAAAGCGGTTGTCAAAGTTGATGAGCGTGTCCGGATAAGGAAGACAGGCGCCAAAAGTTAGTGGGCCACAGCCGCGCAGATTAAATCCCGCAAGTGGGCAAGATCTCTTTGTAAGTCTTTGCTAAGATGAACGCGCAATGCTCGCCGCTTGCGTTCGGCCAGGACCTGAAAATCACCTCTGGCTTGCGCTGCCTTAACCACGCCAAAGGAATATTTTTGCTGCGGGACGGGCAGATCTTCCGCATCATCACATGTAATCTGCAGAAACACGCCGGAATTCGGACCACCCTTATATGCCTGACCGGTGCTGTGAAGGAATCTGGGGCCAAAGCCCAGCACGGTTGCTACGCCTTTTGACTCAAGAATCGCCCTCCGGATCTCCTCTAGTAAAGCTTCGTATTCACGAAACATCGGGATATAGGCAAGCAACCCGAAATAGTCGCCCGGTTTTAAGCGATCGATGTGCTCCCGCAACACGGCGCCGAGCGTGTGACCGCCCTTCAGCACCGCCTCGGCATTTGCCTGGTCCGTAAATAGCTTCAGGCCGTCCTGTTCGAGAAGGGGTTTTTCTGAGGGCAGCGAGCCTGTGCGCTCAAATGCTGCAGTTAGCTCACGCGTCGCAACTTTACTTGCCTCCACATCCGGCTGATTGAAGGCATTGATGCCAAGGAGCGAACCCGCAACTGCTGTTGCTATCTCCCATTGGAAGAAAGCCTGTCCGATATCGTAGAGGTCCTTTAGAATGATGCGTAGGATCGGCTGACCAGCGTCCTGCAGCCCGCTGACGAAATCCTCAAGCGAAGTTTCTAGATCACCCGCGTATTGAATAAAGGCGAAGATCCGATCCTGGCCGTAATCTTTAACCGATGCGAGCGGTTCGCGGTCAACTGGTATCAGACCTACTCCCTGTTTGCCCGTGGATTCGGCGAGCAGTTGCTCCAACCATGCCCCGAGATCATAAATCGAGCGGGAACACAAGAGCGTAACTTTGTTGCGGTTGAATACCTTGGCGGCGGTACCCAGAATTAAGCCGAGCAAAATGCCTGGATTTTGACGCGTATGGGGGTTTTTACATGCTTCCACCATAATGGCAGCGCGGCGCAGTAGTTTCTCGGTATCCAGACCAGCGGCTGCGTGTGGAACCAGACCAAAGTCCGAGAGTGCAGAATAGCGGCCGCCAATTGACGGTATGCCGTGGTAGACACGTCGAAAACGAAGCTGCCCGGCTCTCGACTCAAGTGGTGTTCCCGGATCGGTAATTGCAATGAAATGATGGCCTGCGCGCTCTCCTATGACCTTCCGGGTTTCCTCGTAGAAATATTGCATGTAAATGTTTGGCTCGAGGGTCGTTCCAGATTTACTAGAAACGCAGAACAGCGTTCGTGCGGGATCGATCCTGGCCCGCATCGATTTGATATAGACCGGGTCAGTCGAATCCAGAACCAACAATTCCGGCCACCCGGCTTGTTTGCCGAATGTCAGACTGAATACCTCCGGGCAGAGACTGGAGCCCCCCATGCCGAGCAGCAGGATATGGGAAAAGGCATCCTCTGCAACTTCTGCTGCTAGAGCCTTAAACTTCGAAGCGTTGGCCAGCTCTTCCTCCACCACATCAAGCCAGCCAAGCCACCTGTCCTCATCCGTGTTGGTCCAGAGTGAGGCATCTTTCCTCCAAAGCCGTTCTGTGTTGCTCGCCTGATCCCATTTCCTTTGTGCTTCTTGTACGGCGGTATCCAGATCGCCAGGCAGAGAGAAGGAAAATCCCTCAATTCCAGCTATGAATTGCGGATTAGCAGAGCTCATTATCTTCAATTCCTTTCACCTTGTTTAAACGGCGCACATGACGTTCTTCACCGCTAAAAGCTGCCTTTAGAAAAGCTTCTACTACATCTTGCGCGAGCATGGGGCCAACCACGCGGGAGCCGAGCACGAGAACATTCATATTGTCGTGCTCCACACCCTGATGAGCAGAGTAATGGTCATGGCACAGACCGGCACGTATGCCCTTGAACTTATTGGCTGCCACTGAGACGCCCACGCCGCTGCCACAGACCAGGATGCCTCGATCAGCGCGGCCGGAACGGATGTCTTGGGCAACTAAAATGGCGTAATCCGGATAGTCATCGGGTTGGTTCGGGTGAAACGTGCCGACATCATGAACCGTGTGCCCGAGCTTCTGCACAAACTCAACGAGCCCACATTTCAGTTCATAGCCGGCGTGATCAGCGCCAATTGAGATTTTCATCGGTTTCCCTCCCTAGGTTAGAACGGGCCGGTATCGATTTCTGAAAGATTTAAGCTCTTCGGAATACTACCGTAGCGTTCAAGCCGCCAAAAGCAAACGTATTCGAAATGCCAATCTCCACATAAGCTTGCCGTGGCTCGTTCGGGACAACATCGAGATTGCAGGCAGGGTCAGGCGCGGTGAAATGGACAGTCGGAGGAATGATGCCATGCTTCAGGGCGAGCAATGTGGCAATTCCTTCTATGGCTCCGGCGGCGCCTAGAGTATGACCGTGCATCGACTTGGTCGAGCTCACCAGCAGCAAATCCGCATGCCTGCCGAAAACAGTGCGAATCGCTTGCGTTTCGATCACATCATTCGCTTCTGTACCCGTGCCATGTGCATTAATATAGCCAACCTGTTCCGGCGCAATCCCTGCATCGCACA
>Ga0209810_1004060_pt1 | contig 14530 bp, 9 predicted proteins | sample Coa_R1_7_FD_187159 | JGI IMG/M metagenome (GOLD analysis project Ga0209810, IMG submission 187159) | Surface soil microbial communities from Centralia Pennsylvania, which are recovering from an underground coalmine fire - Coalmine... | ecosystem: Environmental > Terrestrial > Soil > Unclassified ...
GCGTCAGGTCACAGGAGATCGCCAGCCCGATGCGCTGGACCAGTCCTCTCTCGGCCTGACATGTCGCGGTATAGAACAGGTAGGCCAGATCGTCGCGCACTATCACGCTCCCCGTCCAGATAACCCGGTCATCCCAGCTGCCGGGCCGGCCGGCCTCCAGGGCGGTTCCACAGGGTTCCCAGTGTCGCAGATCGGGGGAAACCGCGTGTCCGATGGTGGATGTGCTGTGACGCAGTTCCGGGTCGCGCAGCGTGCGCGGCGCTTGCAAGTAGAACAAATGGTAGAGTTCACGCACATCGCTCCATTCGTGCGGTGTGACCAGCCAGAAATCCCACAGGTAATGCTGTTCGGGGATGAAAACCACGCTCTGCTCCCTATCCCTTTGAGCTGAATGCAGCAACGCTGCGCACAAAATTTGTTTGCCTGCGAAGAAGAAATATAAAAACGTTTCCAGTGCCCGGTACTAACGATACCATAAGATCTCTGATTTGTAAAGAGGAATGTACCGTTCTTTCTGGCAGTTCAGCGCCTGCGGCGCCAGTCTCCTTGCTCTGATAACAGGGGAATCGCCTGTGGCGTCAGGTCCGTTTCCTTCTCTCCCGGACGAGCCACCGGGGGTAACGAGGAGTGCAAACAGGTGGCGAGCACTTATAGCTGATCTTTACCTTTACAGCGGCGCCGGTCTATGCTAGACTAAATGAAGTAGGACCAGGGGGAAGGTGGAAACGCTTCCATGAAACGCCTACCGCGAGAAAGATTACCTTATGCCAGTTACCATTCATGATGTTGCGCGAGAAGCCGGCGTCGGCATTGGCACCGTTTCGCGGGTTGTCAACAACCGCCCCTATGTCAAGCCAGCGACGCGCGAACGAGTGCTGGCCGCTATCAACAAACTGCAATACAAGCCGGATCCCATTGCGCGCAGCATGATTTTGAAGCGCACCGGCGCCATTGGGGTGATCGTTCCCTTCTTCACGCGTTTCTTTTTCATGGAGGTGCTCAAGGGAGTCGATGCGGCTCTGACGCGACGGGGGTATGAGCTGGTGCTCTACAATATCTCGAACAAAGCGCAGCAGGATCGCTATTTCGCCGGGCTGCCGATGCTGCGCAGGGTTGACGGCCTGCTGGCGCTCTCGCTGACTCCAGATGAAGATGACGCCCGCCGTCTGCACGAGGTCGGGCTGCCCGTTGTGCTGGTTGATGCCTATAGTCCCCTGCTTACCTCTATTGTCGTTAACAATATCGATGGGTCGTACCTGGCGATCAAGTATTTGATCGAAAACGGGCACAGGCGTATTGGCTTTATCAATGGCATTATCGAAGGCAACTTCAATCGCCCGTTTAATCCGGCCAATGATCGCCTGATCGGGCTGCACCGCGCGCTGGGTGAGGCCGGGCTGCTCTTTGAGCCAGAACTGGTTCTGGAGACCGAATGGTCCCGGCAGGGGGGACGAGAGGCGGCGCTGCGATTGCTTGCCCTTCCCCGGCCTCCCAGCGCCATTTTTACCGCCTCGGATATTCAGGCCATCGGCGTGCTCGAAGCAGCAAAGGCGCTCAATATCGTCGTGCCGGACGAGCTGTCGGTTATTGGCTTTGATGGCATCGAGATGGCGGAGTTCCTCGATCTAACCACGATGGTGCAGCCGATGTATCAGATGGGGGAACTGGGAGTGAAGAAGCTTATGGAGAGGATCGAGCATCCTGGCGGTCCGCCGGAACTGCTGCGCCTGGATACGCGATTGCGCGAGGGGCATACCGTGAAGAAGATATGCAGCGCATAATCATTGTCTGCAACCTTGCGCAAGTTCAACCGTTACATTACTAGAAGACCGTGACAAGAGATCTCGATTCATAACGCGATGTGCAAGGATTCCTGACTGCTCACCGCTGCGCGGTTCGCCAGGGAGGGGAGCCTGCGGGCAGAGCGCCTGCGGCGCTCTGCCCGCAGGCTCCCCTCAGAAAGTGCGCCGCAGGCGCACAAAAACGTGCACATTGGCTTACACATGGGCAATGGAAAAGGTGACTGATTATTACGCGGTGCTGGGCGTCGACGAGAATGCTTCGACGGAAGCCATCAAGAAAGCTTTCAAACATCTGGCGCTGCACTATCACCCGGATGTCTACAAAGGCGAAGATGCGCAGGAGCGCATGCGCGAAATCTTGCTTGCCTATCAGACCTTGAGCGATCCTGAGCGCCGCCGCAGCTACGATCTGCGTCGCACGGGACAGGGACGTGCGCCGGGCCGTTCCGCGCCGGCGTCTGCCTCTGGCGAGTCCGCCGCGACTCCACGCGATCCACAGCGCGCCTTCGCGTTCCCCGCCCTCAACGAAGCCGCGCCGGCCCAGATCGACCTGGGCGACCTCACCTATCTGCTCTCTCCCAGAGAAGTGCGCCGGCTGAAAGAAGATGGCATGTTGCGCGGCGCTAAAACTCCGTCTTCGGGAGAGATCTGCTATTGCCATCGCTGCCATTACCGGTGGCGGGCTAATTCGCCGCCGCCTGTGTGCCCGAAGTGCTACGCGCGAGACTGGCGCGAGTACCTGCTGCTGCGCTGCCAGCACTGCCACGCGGTCTTTGAGAGCGAGCAGATTCGCTACGAGATCGGTTCGGTGCGCTATGGCGGCGGCTCGCTCTGCCCGCCCTACGAACTGTTTCCCCTGTGTCCCTCCTGCGGCAAAGCCGAATGGTGTCCCGCCGAGGAGGAGCGCCTGTGGAACGTGCGTGACCGTGCGGCCAGGCGAGCCAAATGGCGGCGGCGTTTCGGCCTGTGATCTGACCCGGGGCAACGATCATTTCCGCTCTTTCATACCCTTCTCAATCCTGAATCCCTGCTTGCTCCGCTCGTTGAAGCCTCCGACCATGTTGATGACAATGGTATAGCCCGGCGACTGGAGCACGTCCGAGTCGCCAGCGCAGATTGAGCGCGGGTCCGTTATCCCAGTTTGCCGCCGGCAGCGTAGACGATGCCACCCCAGAGATGCGCCAGGAAAAGCGGCTCGCTATAGCTCTCGATGGTATGCCCCATCGCGGTGTACCAGGCGCGCCCGCCATCAAACGTATGCTCCCAGGCAATGGGATGGCTGGCGCCCATCACCCCACCGTGGTAGGTTGCCTCGTCGACGGTCAGCAGCACATGGACGGAGCCAGTTGGATTAGTGGCGAAATTGTACCACTCATCCGTGCGCACCCAGGTGGCCGGGAGCATAGAGGTCGAGGGCGTATGCGGATCGACCACATGGACCGTAGCGCGCACGACCTTTGAATGTCCATGCACGCGATCAAAATAGGCTCCCACGAGTCGCCCGTACCAGGGCCAGTTATATTCGGTATCGCTGGCCGAGTGAATGCCGGCAAAGCCACCGCCGGAGTGAATATAGCGCTCCAGGGCAGCGGCCTGATCGCTATTCAGCACTGTGCCGGTAGTCATCAAGAAGACCACGGCGGCATAGCGGGCGAGGTTCGCGGTGGTAAAGACGTGGGAATCCTCGGTAAAGTCAATGGCGATGTGATGCTGCTGGCCCAACCTGCGCAGGGCCACAATGGCCGCCGGGATCGAATCATGGCGAAAGGCCGCTGTCTTTGAAAAGACCAGGAGCCGGGCGGGTTGCGCCTGCGCTGAAGCCGGACCCGAGTTGCTGGCTCCGCAGGAGGGCAGGATCAGACAGGCCAGCGCCAGCCAGCCAATCAGCGGCCAGTGCAGGATCTGCTGCATGTTCTTCTCCTGACCATAGTTCTTTATTGCTCCGTCCCTGGTGGGGGGGAGCCACCATCTCTTGCCGGGCACTCGTGCGGCTGCGCCGCGCAAGGGAGAGATAGTATGTTTGAGGCAGGCGCATCGCGCCTGCCTCAAACATACTATCTCTCTGGCGAACGCCGCAAGCGCGAGCAAATAAGAGGGTTAGATACTGGATACCTTCTGTGATAAGATATATGCCAGGAAGGATTTTTGCAAGTCAGTGGCAAAACAGGAAAGGCGACAGGTCGATTCTATGGATGCCGCGAGAAAATATCGAATCTATGACTTGAAGACAGGCCAGGTAGTAGCGCTCATGGATGCTGATGGCACGCTTCACGACACCGGGAACCCGCAGGCCATAGCGGAACTGAGGGAGCTATTGCAGCGAGAACTCATCGTGCGGGATAGACAACTCGGCTATGGCGCCGGGGACCAGGACGAGGGCTATGAACTCCTCCCCGAGGAGAGTATGTGCTACTTTGGGATGGTCACGCTGCGTCCTGGTGATCCAGAGTATCTTCCCGCATTTCTCAACTGCCTGCCCTCCCTCAGCACTTACGAAGCGCGTGCAGTTGGGGACTGACTATTTCCGTCTGGGATGGGAGATCTGGCTACACCTCTAACGCATCGAGATATGCCATTTCCATTCTCAAGAGGATATTCAGCAGGGCATTCACGGCATCGTCTCTCTTGCGATAAAAGTCTCGTTCGCTCATTCCCAGGTAGCTTGCCAGCTGCTTGTTTGACCGCCGATCCCGTTTAAAATAGCAACTCTGGAGGATGGCGTGCATCTGCCCCTCTGGAGAAGTTGCGCTGTGGGGGCCGGATGGTCGCAATTGAGACAGGGCATCTTCCAGGAGCTTGTAGACGCGCAGCCCTCTTTCAGCGACGGTGAGATTTTCGGCCTGCTCGTGCCCATCAATAATGCTGAGATTGCTCAAATGGGATTCCCCCAGGAACGTAAAGTCGTCCAGCCTGTCCAATACTTTGCGTAGATACTCTATCGTCAGGTGACTGGCGGTCGTTTTTGTCTTATCCCGCACAAACTTGCGGAAGAGAGCGCTCTCACTGAGTTCAGGTATTTTCCGTTGTTGAGGACTTTTGCGCAGTGCCTCTCTCCTGAGCTTTTCCGGTTTGTCCGCATCGAGATGCTCCCATGCGTATGTAAAATGCGGAAGAAGATCTTCGTATATCTGCCTTGCGAGCCGCTGGAAATTCAACCTGTTGCTGGACTGGCTCTTCTGCTGGAAGAGGAAGTAGCACGCACGTTGAATGTGGAAAGGATGACGGCCCGCTACCTCCAGAACAAATTGAACTTCGCTCTCAGTGAACGGGCATCCGGCGGTCTTTGCCGGTTCCGTGATGAGCGCTCGCGCGGCCTCTTCCGTGAGTGGCCCGAGATGATGATGGTTGAAAATGTTGAAGAAAGGCGAGCCAACAATAGCCGAGTGTGAGATCTGGTCCAGGGATGCGAGAGAGGCCGTAACGTAAGAAACCTTTCCGGCGTTCGCCTGAGCGCGCAGAAACGAGAAAAAGTCGGGATTAAATTGTGGGTTGCGTACAATAGCATCAAACTCATCCAGCAACAAGACCGGGTGCAAACCTTGCAAATTGATCAGATTTAAGAGATGACTGAACCGGTCGCTGCCGGCGCCCCGGAATGTTTCCAGGGAAAGTTTCAATTGACTCTGTTGCAGAAGCTGTTCACAGACGATGGCAAAGAAATCCTCAGGCGTTCTTTGAAGATGTTCTTCCAGATTCATAAAGATCAGAAGGTGCTCATTTAACGCAACCCCCACGCGCTGCTGTATCTCGGGCAGGCAGCAGCAGGTCAGGAGGGATGATTTGCCGAGCCGTCGCAGGCCGATAATAGCCATGCTCTGTCTATCTAAGAGTGCATTATACAAGAGTGCTAAAGAGTCTTCCCGCCCAAAAAACATTTCGGCGCTACGGATGGCAGTCAGTTGTCCGTAGGGATTGCGATGTTTAGGATCAATGAGCGGTGCCATACAACCCTCCTGTGAATACAGCCTGAGGTTCAAGACTATAGTATAAGCTATCAAAAGCTATTTATCAATTGACACTTGACTTTACTGTCCTTTGTCCATAATAGACTCGATTGGTCCCTTTGCTTCGAAAAGACTCTGCCAGCATTCTGTCAGCCCCGCACAGTTGAATTCTGGCAGAAATCTGGCAGAATCTGCGGCTCGTAATTTTCAGCGTCGGGTATATAATTGCGCTACAGTTCATTGTCCCTGGTGGCCCTTCTCCGACTGATCTGGAGGAAAGTATGCTGAAACGGAGATGCCTTTCTGAGTGGAGGCAAGCATGACTGCTACATCGCGCAAGAGTCCCGCACAGAGGGCTATACTAAGCCTGCAACGAGCGCTGCGATTGGGATTAACCGTTGTCACCGAGCTGTGGAACTATCCGGCGGGCGACTGGGTTTCGAGCGTCCATGCCGCTGACATCGATGGGGATGGGGATGTTGAAGTACTGCTCACGGCGAGGGATGGCAATATCTATATACTAACGAAGCGGGGCCTGTTAAAGCGCAAGCTGAAGCCGGCGGGGGAATGGGCGAGAACCATCCGGGGCATTGATAATGCGGAAGCGGTAGATAAAACGCGCATCGTAATAGGGTTAAGGGATAGTACAGTTCAGGCTTTTGATGAAACCGGCGGACTGCTCTGGGAATATCAAACCGGGCACGTGGTACGGCAGGTCCGCGTGTCTGATATCGACCAGGACGGGAAAACCGAAATACTGGTTGCCTCCGAGGATCAGTATATCTACGCTCTTTCTGGCGAAGCCGGCGAGGTTCTCTGGAAGTATAGAGCCGGGGACCGCGTGCATACGGTCCATGTTGCCGATGTTGACGGCGATGGCCTGGTCGAGGTGCTCGCTGGTTCGAGTGATAAGCACATCTATGCTCTTGATAGCCGGGGCTGGCTCAAATGGAGACACGATGGAAAAAGCGAGATACATTCTATCTATGCGATCGATCTCGACGCGGATGGTCAGGTCGAGATCCTCTATGCCACGGATGGGAAAGAACTGTATGCCATGACGGCTAAGGGCAGGAGAAAGTGGCGCTTTCAGTCCGACAACCGCATTCTTTCGCTCGCTGTTGCCGATCTTAACTACGATGGACGGCTCGAAGTCATCGCGGCTTCGGAAGACAAACATCTCTATGTGCTCGACGAGCAGGGCAAATTAATATGGAGGCATAATCTCAATAGCCGTGTTTTTAGCGTATACGCCGCCGATATCGATAATGATAATCTGATCGAAGTCCTTGCGGGTACCGAAGACAGCCTGCATGTGCTGCGTATTGAACTGATGAGGGATCTGCGCCAGAAAATATTTACCTCTTATAAAAAGCTGGGCTACCCACGATTCTCTGAGTTAGAGTTATCCTGGACCGAAATTGCTCTGCTCCAGGATCTGGTAAATCACTGGCGGCATGATGAGCAGCAGCTCACCCTGGAGAACGCGAAACAGCTTGCAAGATCAGGGAATTACTTGCAGGCTCTCTCGGAGTTGATGCTGCTTCACCAGCAAAAAGTGCAGGTGCTCTGGCACAGAAAGGTGGGCCGTATTCGCGCTGTCTTTTCTGGCGACCTGAATGGCGATGGGCAATTGGAACTGGTAGCGGGTACAGATGATGGTGGAGTCTATGTCTTCGATGCGGGAGGGGAAGAAGTATGGTCTTACATCTGCGATGATCGTATCTGGACGGTCTATGTAGGCGATGTTGATCTTGATGGGATGATTGAAGTCGTAGCCGGGTCCGGGGGCGGCCAGCTCTATGTTTTCAGTAATACCGGGAAGATCAAGTGGCAGAGCAAATTGGGGGATTGGATCGAAAGCGTCTATATCAACGAAATGAAGCATAACGGATACGCCGAGCTTGTTATCGGTTTGAGAGGCCATCGTGGCAAAATACAGATCTATAATCACAACTTCGAACCTGCTGTCAGATCGATCACAACTCCTAATGGGGTTCGCGTCGTGGGTACACACGATTTAAACGGAGATGGGGTAGCAGAGATTATTGCCGGGGGGGATGACGATAATGTCTATACGTATAGAAGGGATGGCAGCCTGCTCTGGTCGTACCGAACGGGAGACCGCGCGCGAGGATTGGTGATCAGAGATATTGACGCGGATGGACATATGGAAATTATCGTCGGCTCCGAAGACCGTAACGTACATGTGCTGGATAGCGCGGGGCACCTTAAATGGCGTTATTACACTCCTCATCGCGTGCTGAGTGTGAATACGCTGGACCTGGATCAAAAGGGAGAAATAGGGGTTTTCTTCGGGACCGATGATGGGAACGTTCTCTTTTTCACCAGGACAGGCGACTTGCTCTGGAAATATAAGGTCGGTGATCGTGTCTGTGGCGTTCAGGCCGCCGACTGTAATCGGGACGGCAAAGTTGAGATTATAGTTGGCTCAGAAGATCTCATGCTGCATCTGCTCCAGGTATTGGATCAACGGGAGATCGTGGATGAAATGGAGCGATGCTGGCAGGCTCTTCTACAACAGGAAGGGCGCTCTAACGGGCTGGTCTATGATCTGGCGCGCAGCCCTGCTCCTCCGCTCCGCTCTTTTGCCCTCACCAGGATTGTTGCCCAGCCAGTGCTCCAGGAGCGCGATACGGCGGCTCTGCAAGAGCTTGTTCGTGATACTTCTGGTGATGTCCGCACAGTTTTTGCGCAGGAGATTGCCAGACTATATCAGGTCAATCCTGGTCTATCGCGGCGCTTCATCGATGCCCTGCATCGTGATCCAGAGCGCGATGTAAGGTTAGCCCTGGTTGATAGCATGCTTGCTATCGCACAGATAGACGAGAACGCTGGTTTTCAATATCTCGAACGATTTAGCAAGAGCATCGACGCCTGGATCCGGCGAGCCGTTGTGCGCAAGCTCGATCAACTGGCGGAAGCATCTCCCCACCAGGTTTTCCGTCTCCTTCTGAATCTTATTCATGATGAGACGGAGTGGATACGCCAGGAGGTTGCCCGTGCGCTTGCTCACTATTTCGATCTGCACGAGGAAAACCTGATCACAGAAGCTCGCCTGCTCATTACTCGGGAAGTTGACCTGCTCATCCTGAAAATGATTGCCTATTGTGCCACAAAAGCATCGGTAAGAGATATCTTTCTTGCCGCCATTGACATGATAGAGAACCTCAATGAGAACAATATCATGGAGAGGCTGGAGAAGGCGGTACGAACCTTTGAGACAATTCGATCTCTTAAACATGGAGACCAGTTATGGCGGATCTATGATGAATTATATCGTTTACAGCGTATGAGAACAATAGAAGATATTACGCGCTATAAATGTAGAATATGCCAGGAAGCTCTCAATGACATCGGACAGCTAGGAATCATCATCAATGTGCTTGGTCAGTTGCAAGAGGTTGCCGGGATTATGGCAACCTATCTGAAGCGCGAACGAGTTGGTGATCGCCTTGCCAGCTTGCTAGAAGCGACCTCGGTCATCGAAAAAATCAATGCAGACCTGGAGCGCCAGCTCTCGGAGCTGAGAGGAGAGAGGTCCACCTTCCCGGAGAGCCTGATCCTCGAAACGCTCCTGTCAACCTGGCGCAAGATGATTATAGGGGAACTGGGCCGCTTGAGAGGAAGGGCTAATCTCAAGCCTGAATTGCGTACAAAAACCGCCTTGAATGAAGAAGAGGTTGGAATCAGACTCGACGTTCGCAATGATGGACGCAGCCCGGCTGACGATGTGCGTGTGCATTTGAGGGAGAGCGATGCTTTTGAAGTGATCGGTAAAAATAGTTTCACCTTTGAAACTATTCCCGTATCCGATACCATTGCAGCCGAGTTCACCATCAGGCTAAAAGACGCCTCACCGCGCCTCTCCTTCGAACTCACTTACACGGATGCCGAGTCCAGGGAGAAAACACTCGTTTTTAGTGATCGGCTGGAGGCCCGTGAGGTTGACCGCGAGTTCAAGCGCATTCCGAATCCTTATTCGATAGGTACGCCCATTCAGACGAGCGATATGTTTTATGGCCGGGAAGAAGATCTGGCGATGTTAACGGAAGATCTTACCTGCACCACAACGAACATGGTGGTGGTCTTATTTGGACAGCGCCGTTCTGGGAAATCAAGCCTGCTGTACCAGTTGTTGAACACCTCAAGTCTCGATCCTCACATTCCTATCTACATCGATATGCAGCATGAGACTCTGGACATGAGCACTGCCAGGTTTCTGTATCATCTCGCCGTAGCTATCCATCGCAATCTCAAGGTCAGAGGAATAGAAATCGATCTACCGGACATGAAGTATTTCGTTGAAGATCCAACCTATGCCTTCGACCAGTACTTAGATACCCTGGATGTGACCCGTAAGGAGCGAAAACTTATAATTATGCTAGATGAGTTTGAGATCCTGGAGCAGAAGGTGAAGGAGAAAGTACTGGCGGGAGAATTTTTCGAGTACTTACGCAGCTTGATGCAGCATCGCAGAGGTATCAATTTTCTTCTTTCCGGCACTCATACCATTGAACAGCTCACCAAAGAATACTGGTCCGTTTTCTTCAACATTGCTCGCCATCACCGACTCTCCAGGCTGGGGGACGAAGCCGCCAGGCAATTGATTACCCACCCGGTCAAGGGCTATCTGGAGTACGATCCGCTGGCAGTCGAGAAAATCAGGCAACTGGCAGCAGATCAGCCCTATTTTATCCAACTGATCTGCCGATCTCTTATCGCCCACGCTAATGAAGTTCGCAAGAGCTATGTCACGATAATCGATGTCAACACCGTGCAGGATCGCGTTATGGAGACTGGTCAGGTTCACTTCAAGTGGCTGTGGGGACAGACTTCGACGGAAGAGCGGCTGGTGTTATCGACAATCGCGCAGGAGGGTGGCGAGGAAGGGCGGCCCTTATCCCTCAAAGATATTGAAGAGGTCTACTATAGCTATGGTTTGCCCTTTCGTCAGGAAAGGGTGCTTCAAGCTCTAGAGAACCTGGCCGAGATGGATATTGTAGAAAGGGGGCATGAAGGAATGCTCTTCACTATTCCCATCGGGTTGACTCGCAGATGGCTGCGCGAGATCAAATCTCTCAGACGCGTCATGTTCGAAGAAAACCTTTTATCATACTAGGAATACTCTCGAGGTTTCTCCGAGCCAATTCCTTTCCACTAAGGTGATCTCCGAGGGGGGGATTTACCTTACTCCCAAATTTAAAGTACAGGAAGGTCCGTATTGTATGCAACCAGCTATCGTTGTAACTGGCGGAGCCGGTTTTGTCGGCGTGAATCTGATTCAATATGCCTGCACAAAGGGCTATCGCGTCATCATTATCGATACTAAAGACAGGCTCCATCGCCTGGAAAGTATGGGGATTTTTCCTTCTTCTCAACTCATTTTCTCTGCGCTGAACCTGGCTGAGAGGCATTTTTCCCTGGAAGAAGATATAGACGCACTTATTCATCTGGCAGCGCTTCCGCAGGTAGATTATTCGCTGTATTACCCCGCGCGGGTGGCATCCAATAATTTCGAAGCAATTGTGAATATCCTGGAGTTTGTGCGAGAGCGCAAGATACCCATTCTCTTCACCTCTTCTGTAGAGATATATGGGGGGAATGGTGGAGCACTACTATGTGAAGAAGACGCCTACAATCCTCTTTCCCCTTATGCTGCCTCTAAAATGGCCGGTGAGGGGCTTTTAAGATCGTATAGAGCTTCTCTGGGTGTGACCGGGAGTATCGCACGTTTGACCAATTTATACGGACCCTGGCAGGCGCCCGACAGAATCATCCCCCGCTTAATCACGCAAATTCTGTCTGATTACCCCTGCGAAGTAGATGGAGGAAGGCTGCGCGATTTTCTCTACGTGGAAGATGCAGTGACGGCTCTCCTGAGTATCGTCGAGCATGCGTTATGGGGTGAGACCTTTAATATCGCGTCCGGGCATGGATACGACAATTTTCAGGTTCTCTCCCTGCTTGAGAAGGTTGCGGGGAAAGCGATACAAGCCTCTTACAGCGATAAGAAGCGGGGCGATGGCAGAGGAGAAGCGCTGATTGCATCTTCTGAAAAACTGCAAAAGGCCGTGGCATGGCGTCCTTCCACGCCTTTGCAAGAGGGACTCAAGCTGACCTACGACTGGTATGCCTCGCACATGGACTGGTGGAAACAGTTCGACCAGAACATCAGATCAGATCGAATGGGACCTCAATTCCTTACCGATCACACTTACGATCTTTGATGAAGGGGAGGAAGAGATGTCTTTCGTAGAAACGTTCAGTTCAGGCGTTGAGGCGAGCCGCAAACCAGAATGTATTATCGCAAGCAATCGCGGGCCGATAGAATACTATGTCGATGACGGCCAGTACAGGATGCGCCTGGGAGCGGGCGGACTTGTCACCGCGTTACTGAACGCTGTTCAACGTCACCATGTATCCTGGATTGCGCTGACCATGACCTCGGCTGATCGACTGGGCGTGCAGGCAAATCAGCAGCTCTCTGCCGATATTCTGCCACCGGTATTCACCGGGATGAACCTCCGCCTGCTCAGTATTCCAGAGGAGGCTTACGAGAAGCACTATTACGGCATCAGCAATCATGTTCTCTGGTTCGCTCAACACGAACTGCTCGAGCCGATGGCGGGTACAACGTTTACACAGCAGACGCGCGACGACTGGGAGCATGGCTACTATGTGGCTAATGAGGCCATCGCCAGTGCAATTATCAAAGAGCTGAAGACATGGGGGGTGGAGACTCCGGTCATTATTCAGGATTATCAGCTCTATCTCGTGGCTGGAATGGTGCGCGAGCAATGTCCCGGCGCGCGTCTGGGCCATGTCATTTATATTCCCTGGCCTGATGCCCGTTACCTGGCTATGCTGCCTGACTACATGGTGCAGTCGATTTATCGCAGTATGAGCACGAATGACTTCATCGGCTTCCAGACCTTGAACGATGCCAGGAACTTTCTCAATGGGGCCGCACGCTTTCTCTCCGGTGCGCAGGTGCATTGGGACAATACCAGCACGAGCCGGCCCGGCGTTCTGCGCTGGCAGGGGCGCAGCATCCAGATTTGTCTGTACCCTGCCATGCTCTCCGCTGATTACTTCCAATCTGTCATGCAATCGCGGGAGACCGGGCACGAAAAAGAGGCGCTGCGCTCGCAGATGCTTAAGGGTGAGATCGGGCAACTCGTAGTCAGGGTAGACCGGATAGAGCCAACCAAGAACATCGTTCGCGGTTTTCAGGCATACGAGCATATGCTGGAGAGGCATCCTGAACTGTGTGGCCGCGTAACGTTCCTTGCTCTGCTCGTTCCTTCGCGAGAGAACCTTGAAAATTATCGCGTGTATGAGCGCGAGGTGCGAGACATCATTACGCGCGTCAATGCCCGCTACGGGCGATCAGACTGGCTACCGATTATTGCTATCTTTGGTAATAACCGGGCGCGCGCTCTGGTGGGCTTACAACATTATGATGTTCTACTCGTCAACCCTGTCATCGATGGAATGAACCTGGTTGTCAAGGAGGGCGGACTGCTTAATCAGCGTTCCGGCGTGATTGTCCTTTCGCGCACGGTTGGCGTTCACGATACGCTTGGTGATTACGTCCTCAGCATCGCCCCTCTGGACATCGAGGCCACGTCCGATGCCCTCTACCGTGCTCTTACTATGCCATCCGAGGAGCGTATCCACCGGGCAGAGCAGATACAAAAATTGCTCTTCGCTGAGGACGCGACGCAGTGGTTCGATAGCCAGATCGAAGCGCTCTCTAAATTCTCCCGGGCCGGCTGGTCGCGCGGCGAAGCCGCGCCTGGAATATAATGTATCATGCTGAAAATGCTCTTAGGGCATTTCCAGCATAATACATTATATAAAGCGAGCGCAGCAGGCTCGCGTCTGCGAGGGAGACGGGAACAGCATACATTCTCAAGGACATATCGCCTGACATACTTCTGGCAGTGTTTATAACCTCTCTGGCGGAACCCTCACATTATAATCTCGATACTTGATGAATCGGGTGAAGCCAGAGAGGAGAGAAACATGGGGAAAATAAGCTGCACAGAACAAAGTGAGATTAGCCACCTGCTGGAGCAGCAGGAGCCGTATATTCGTAAGCTTGCGTATGAGATTCTGCGCTGCGACCAGAGAATCGACGATCTGATCCAGTTATCGCGTATTAAACTCTGGCAGGCGGCCAGGGCCAGACCTATTGCTAATCCCAGGGCGTATATTCGTTGTGTTGTAAAAAGCGCGTATGTAGAAATAATGCGTCAGAAGAAAACGGGGGAACAACTTCCTGTGAATGAAGAAGGTGAGCTGACCGGCGGGCAGCCCCTGTTCGAGCCGGGCGAAGAGATGCGCGATCCACTGGACGTGATCGAAGCTCGCGAGGCGTTCAGAGAGCGATTGAATATGCTCGTTGACATTGTGATTACCTTGCCTCCGCGCCAGAGGAGGGCCTTTATCTGTCGCCTCAAGGACCGCATTGACGACCCCGCGCTGCTGGCAGAAGCGTGTAGAGAGCGAGACCTGGATATCGAAAGCGAGCGCTGGCCCGCCGATAAGATCGACAAGCACAACCTGGAGGTGTCTTATATCTGGGCCAACAAGAAGATCAAGAAGTTAATGCAGGACAGAGAGTTGCCCTGCGAAACCGCGCGATGATGAGATGTAGCACACGACTTTCTTCGTATAAGGGGGATACAGAGGCGTATGGGAGTCGAACCCACCAGGGACCGCGCCGAGCGGCCCCCCAGCCGTTTTGAAGACGGT
>Ga0209810_1004061_pt1 | contig 14529 bp, 13 predicted proteins | sample Coa_R1_7_FD_187159 | JGI IMG/M metagenome (GOLD analysis project Ga0209810, IMG submission 187159) | Surface soil microbial communities from Centralia Pennsylvania, which are recovering from an underground coalmine fire - Coalmine... | ecosystem: Environmental > Terrestrial > Soil > Unclassified...
GTGTTATGCTGATTTGACAAGGGCTGTCCTCCGTCACCTGATTGGTGGATTTCTTCTCAGGTAGAACGAAGGACGCCTCTTTCCCTCTCGGTTTTCCCCCGAATTTCCCCCTCAAGGGCGGAGAGCCTCGCCGCGCCTTTGCTTGACAACAGGCTTGCGGGCCGGTATAATGCGTGTGTTGGAACTGTTTGCATGGTGTGGAACAGATTGATTCTGTATTCTGTTCCCCGGAAAGACGCTAAAGAGCATAGAAGCAATCCTCGATAGATTACTCGCTTCCTGCATGCATGTTCTCCTTAATTTGATATCAGCGAGCGGCTTTGCTTCCGTATCCTTACGGCCTGCTTCTGGTACTTCCTGCAGGCGCTGTGCCTGCGGGCAGTTGTAGCACGCCCACATAAGGGCGCATTGGCCGAAAGGATTCTTTTTTTCATGCCAACTTTTCAGGATTTTCCCTTGCAAGCCGCGACACAGGCGGCTCTGGCAAGTATGGAGATTGTAGAGCCAACGCCTGTACAGGCCGAGGCTATCCCGGCGCTGCTGGCCGGGCAGAACGTCGTGGGGCAATCCGCTACCGGGTCGGGCAAGACGCTGGCCTATGGCATTCCCCTGGTGGAACGTTTAAGCAGAAACCAGCGCGCGGTGCAGGCGCTGGTGCTGGTGCCGACACGCGAACTGGCGATTCAGGTCAATATGGTGTTGAGCAAACTGGCAGCCAGCCGTCGGCTCTCGACCGCGCTGCTGGTCGGCGGTCGCGCCTATGGTAATCAACTGGCGGCCCTGCGCTACGGGGCGCAGATCGTCGTCGGCACGCCGGGCCGCGTGAAGGACCATCTGGATCGCGGCACGCTGGCGCTGGATCAACTGCGCCTGTGCGTACTGGACGAGGCTGACCAGATGCTGGATAGCGGCTTCGGCCCGGAAATTGAAACAATACTGGCAAGCACGCCCGAAACGCGGCAGATGGCCCTCTTCTCGGCCACGATACCCGACTGGGTCGCGAAAATCCAGCGAAGGTTTTTCCGCGAGGCCGTCAAAATCGAAATTACCCCGACCGGCGGGGTTGCACAAAGCACGATTGAACAGATCGCGTATCAGGTGCCGCAGGAGCAGAAAATTGCTGCTCTCTGCACCCTCTTGCACGCCAGCGAGGGGGAAAGCAGCCTCATCTTCGGCAGGACAAAACACGGCGTCGAGAAGTTAGGGAAGCAGCTCAATAAACTGGGCTTCACGGTAGCGACATTGCACGGCAACAAAAGCCAGCGTGCGCGAGAAGAGGCGTTGAGCGCGTTCCGCCAGGGGCAGGTGCAGACGCTGCTCGCTACCAACGTGGCCGCGCGCGGCCTCGACATTCAGGGCATCTCGCAGGTCATCAATTACGAGCTGCCAGAATCGAGCGAGTTGTTTACGCACCGCGTCGGTCGCACCGGCAGAATGGGGCGCGAAGGCAAAGCGATCACGCTGCTGGCCCCGGCAGACCTGCCGCAATGGAAGCGCATGACGCGCAGTCTGGGGCAGACCGTAGCGGTGCAGCGACTCGCCATTGACGGGGAAATCCTTGCAGCGACGCCGCTATCCAGCCCGGAGAGCGCACAAAAAGCGGTAGACTTCCCCGCGCCGGAATCCCCCGCTTCATCCAGGCGACGTGAAAGCGGGAAGCGGCGTGATTTCGACAGAAGCCCCAGGCAATACGGGCCGTCTGCTTTTGCCAGTCGGCAGCGCCGCCCTGCCGGGTACAAGCTTCGCCGGGCCGGGAAGTAATGAGCTTTCATAACTAAAGCTGAGAACGCACACGGACATGTCATGCTGAGCGGGAGCGAAGCATCGGTAGCCTTTCAAGAACAATACCGAGATGCTGAGCGAAGCATGACACGTCCGGGCTACTTGGCCTGCATACAAAAACATGGTACAATAAGCCCCATGAGTGAACTAACCAATCAAATCGAACGCCTGCAAGACCGCGTCGAGAAGACGATGGTGCGTCTTTGACCTGGCGAACAAACGAGAACATATCCAGAAACTGGAAGAAGAGAGCATAGCGGAAGATTTCTGGTCGGATAACCGGCGCGCGCAGGCGCAGATGCAACAACTGAATGCCCTGCGCGAAGAGGTCACGACCTGGGAGAATATCGCCGCACAGCTCGATGATCTGCTCGGACTGGCACAATTGCTGGAGGAGGAGCCGGATGAGGAGATGCAAGCGGAGGTTGCGCAATCCCTCACAAAGGTTGAGCAGGAGGTCGAGCAGTTACAATTCGCTCTCATGTTGAGCGGAGAACACGACGCGCGCAATGCCATCCTCAGCGTCCATGCCGGTAGCGGCGGCGTGGATGCGCAGGACTGGGCCTCCATGTTGCTGCGTATGTACCTGCGCTGGGCCGAAAGTCATGGCTTCCGCACGGAAATCTATGAGTATATGGAAGGTGAAGAGGCTGGTATCAAAAGCGTCACCGTTGGCGTCAGCGGGCGCTATGCCTATGGCTACCTGCGCTCGGAGATCGGTACCCACCGGCTGATCCGCCTCTCGCCTTTCGATGCTGCGCACCGGCGGCATACCTCCTTCGCCAAAGTCGAGGTCATGCCCGATATCGAAGATACCATCGAGATCACCATTCGCCCTGAAGATATCGAGGTGGATACCTACCGTTCGACCGGCGCGGGCGGCCAGCACGTCAACAAAACCGATTCGGCGGTACGTATCCGCCATATTCCAACCGGCATCGTCGTCACCTGCCAGAATGAACGCTCGCAGATTCAGAACCGCGAAGTAGCCATGCGCCTGTTGCGGGCGCGCCTCTACGAACTGGAGCAGCGGAAACGCGAGGAGGAGGCCGCGCGGCTCAAAGGCGAACACGTGCAGGCCGATTTCGGCACCCAGATTCGTTCGGTGACGATCCACCCCTACAATATCGTGAAGGATCATCGCACCGGTTACGAGAGCAGCGATACCGCTGCCTATCTGAATGGCGAGATCGACGAGTTCATCCATGCCTACCTGCAAGCCCAGGCGGGTGGGGTCGCAGCAGAAGCATAAAACCAGGACGAAAAACGACTCGCCGACATGCCATGAGAACCCATCGTGGACATGGCATGTTGGCGTCGGCTTTGTCTATACATGTGCGAGTTCACGAAGGTTGGCGGGGCTGGTGTAGCGGTCGGGGTAGCGCAGTTTGCGCAGGGCTTTGACTTCGATCTGGCGGATACGCTCGCGCGTCAGGCGGTAGCGGGCGCTGATTTCATCAAGGGTCAGGGAGCGGCCATCGGCGAGGCCGTAGCGCAGTTCGATGATGTCGCGCTCGCGCTCGTTCAGCGTCGTCATTGCCCGCTCGATGTATTCGCGCTGTATGCGCTGCGAAATCTGGTCCATGGGAGGGGACATGGTCGTATCTTCCAGCGTATCGGCCAGCAGGTAGAGTTCGTCTTCGGCCACCGGAGCGTCAAGCGACACAGGTTGATCGGCCACGCTGAGCAGTTCCAGCACCCTCTCTTTCGGCAACCCGACTTCGGCGGCAATCTGTTCCGGCAGCGCCTCCGTCCCCTGCTCCTGGTAAATACGACGGGCCACGCGCCTGATCCTGTAGATCACCTCCACTACATGGACGGGAATATGGATGGTACGCGAGTGTTCGGCAATGGCGCGGGTAATCGACTGGCGAATCCACCACGTCGCGTAGGTGCTGAAGCGGAAACCACGCCGGTAATCAAACTTTTGCACCGCTCGCATCAGGCCAATATTGCCTTCCTGAATCATATCCTGCATCGACAGCCCCTGGTTGGAGTACCGTTTCGCTACACTGACCACCAGGCGCAGATTGGCCTCAATCAGTTTCTGCCGCGCGCGCTGGTCGCCACGCGCTATACGCTCACCCAGCGCCAGTTCCTGCTCGGCAGTCAGCAGGGGAAAGGCGCCAATTTCTTTGAGATAGAGCTTTACCGAATCATCCATGGCAGGGGTGCTGCATTCCTCCCGCTCGCCTTCCTCAAACTCGTCCTCGAACTCGTCGTTAAAATCCAGCTCCATGTCTATGTTCGCGCCCAGGTCCAGCTCGACCTCGTCACAGATGCTCTGTTTTGCATACCGCTTCTTGCCTGGTAGTACAGCCGTTTCGCTATCGACGATAGAAGCTCTCATTCTTTTTGTCGCCATGAGCATTCTCCTTAATATCAATCCTTGATAGAAGCCGCTATTCGGTCAAACGCAAGTACGTTCGGGAAAACCGTCTCCGCTGATATTGCTTCCCACTTTTCTTAAGGAGCAAGAATCGTGCCAGAAAGCAGAACGGGCTGTATCTCTCATTCTTGTTCGTCATTTATCGCTGCGCGTCACCGATGCACACACCCCGTCACGCTGTATCAATCGGCATTGCCGCTCGTTTCTAAAGGGTTGTTCCACTCATAGCATGCCGTATGCTGGCGGCTGGCCTGCGCTGTCGACCTGTGACGGGGAGCCAGCATGCTATGAGAAACCCGTTCGGGATGGGTAATGGGGGTCAGGGCGCAGCTTGCCTGCGCCCTGGCTCATTTCCCGCTGGTATGGCCTATCCTGAGGGAGGGGAACAGATTTCCAGATGTGGGGAAAATTCCACAGGCAGGCGGTGTAAAAAGAAACATACAAACACATGAAAAAACTGTCACTGAACGCTTGACGTATCTTGTAACACCTGTTATGCTAAGAGTATACGGCAGACATTGCCAGGCTGGCTATGAATAGTCACAGATGGGGCCGCGGTGGGCCAGTAGTGGGTTCCCATGAGGCTGAGCTGGAACAGGGAATTGTGAGGGATACTGGCAAAAGAGATGAAAAAAACTTCATTTCTTTGCTGACAGCAGAGGCAATCTGTGGTAAGATTGCAGTAGTCTGGGCAGTAGCTGCCCGGAGTGGGGATGCGGATGCAGAGGCGGAGGCTCCCCCCGGCTAACTTCTTCGCCGGTCCTGCACCGCGCGGACACGGCGGCGAGTTGTGTTGGCGAGTACAACCCTCCAGAAGGGAAGGAAGGAGGCGATTTCGTGGAAAATGCGTTTCCCCGGTGCCGCAAGTGTAGTGAAGGTGATTTAGTCCCGCTCTCGGACTTTGGCAGCCAGGGAGCTTCCATCGAGTACAAGGCCTGGGTTTGCACAAACCCCGCGTGCCTGTACAACATTAAGATCCGCAATGGCGATATCATCATCAATGAGCCGATCAGCGACGGATCTCTCCATTCGTATCGCGGTAGCCGCTCGTAAGTTTTCCATTCCCCTCAATGGAAAGTGAGAGCCGGGCCGTGGACTGCGAATGGCCGCATGGAGCAAGGGCAGAAGGCAAAGGGAGCTGTTCCTTTTGCCTTCTGTTCGTGTCTATCATCTTATGATATGTTGCTATAGCAAGCCAGGAAGTGATAGTATATGGGCGAACAGGGAAGGGAGGAAAGTTATGCCTGAACGTTTTAATCCATTTAAAGCCAGTCTGGAACGCACCCGCCAGTTTTTTAACCGGATGGGCGGCCAGACATTGCAACAAGAAAAACTGATTACTGAAGATACGTGGGATGAGTTAGAGGAGGCCCTGTTGAGCGCAGATGTGGGACCTGGCACTACTGTATGGCTGATGGAACGCCTGCATGAGCGTGCGGTAACCGAGGATATGCGCACCACGAAACAGCTCCAGAACGCGCTGAGCCAGGAACTGGCGAGTCTATTGGGGAAACCGGCAGAACTCAACTTCTCTCGACAGTCTCCCCTGACCGTCATTCTGGTGATCGGCGTCAACGGCTCTGGCAAAACCACCAGTATCGCCAAACTGGCTTACCGGCTCACCCGCGAGGGACACCGTGTCGTGCTGGCCGCCGCCGATACCTTTCGCGCCGGTGCCATCGAGCAGCTCAAAGTATGGGGCGAGCGCATCGGCGTTCCCGTCATCAGCCAGAATCAAGGCTCTGATCCGGGGGCCGTCGTCTATGACGCTCTTCAGGCCGCCACCTCGCGCGGAGCCGACGTTTTGATCGTCGATACGGCAGGGCGCCTGCATACGAAATACAATCTGATGGAAGAATTAAAGAAGATTAATAAAGTGATTCAGAAGTTTATTCCTGATGGCCCCCATGAGCTATTAATCGTCATTGACGCCACCACTGGCCAGAACGCGCTGCTACAGGCGCGCAAATTTGCCGAAGACATCGGGCTGACCGGCGTGATTATCACCAAGCTGGACAGCACCGCGAAAGGAGGCTTCGCCTTCGCCGTCGCCGATGATCTGGGCGTCCCCATCAAGTTTGTCGGCACCGGCGAGAAAGTCGAAAATCTGGCACCGTTTGAACCACAAAGTTTCGTCACTGCACTCATCCCGCAGGATGAATAAGGAGGCACATCTCATGGTCAAAGAGGCTGATCCCCCGTCGACCCAGCCATCTGCAAAGACAACTAAACTGGGTCCCGGATTGCCCATTGGAGGAAATCTGGCAGTCAAATGCCCGAAATGCAAAGAACTGCTGGTTGGACGTGACTGGGAGAAGAATCTCAAAGTATGCCCGCGCTGCAACTTCCATTTCAAGCTCTCCGCCCATGAGCGCATCTCTCTGCTGGTAGACCCGGATAGCTTTGTGGAGACGGACCGCGAGATCACGGCGGCGGACCCACTCAAATTTGTTAGCCCCTTGCAGGTCTATGCGCAGAAGGTGGATGATGAGCGCAAAAACTCGCAGCTCAACGAGGCGGTTGTCATTGGTCACGGCACCATCGAAGGTATGCCCATCGAGCTGGCCATTATGGACTTTCGTTTTATCGGCGGTAGCATGGGTTCGGGCGTGGGTGAAAAGATCACCCGCGCCATCGAGGCTGCCACGGAGCAGCGCATTCCCCTGCTCATCGCCTCTGCCTCCGGTGGCGCGCGTATGCAGGAAAGCTTCTACTCGCTCATGCAGATGGCGAAGACCTCAGCCGCGCTCGCCCGGCTTGGGGAGGCGCGCATCCCATTTTTCAGCCTGCTGACCGACCCTACCACTGGCGGCGTGACTGCCAGCTTCGCCATGCTCGGCGATGTCATTCTGGCCGAACCGGGTGCGCTTATCTGTTTTGCCGGGCCGCGCGTCATCGAAGGCTTTATGCACATCAAACTGCCGGAAGGCGCCGTCACTTCCGAATTTGTTCTCCAGCACGGCATGATCGACGCCATCGTCCACCGCCGCGACCTGCGCCAGACGCTCGCGAAGTTGCTGCGCCTCTATGCCCGTCCCGGCGTTGAAACCGGCAGCAGGCTCACCGCCCTCAAAAGCACCGGCGAATAAAGAGAGAGGAAAATGCAATGGCTTACGACCTTGAATTTGAGAAGCCGCTGGCCGAACTGGAAAAGCGCATCATCGCCCTGCAGCGCAAGGGGGATCGCCTCAAGCCGGAGGAACACCAGCAATTACATGATCTGGAACGCGACCTGCGCCGCCAGACAGAGGAAATCTACAGCCATCTCAGCGAATGGCAGACGGTGCAGGTCGCGCGCCACAAAGACCGCCCCTATACCCTGGACTACATTCCCCTGATCTTTGAAGATTTCTTCGAACTGCACGGTGACCGCATCTACGCTGATGACCATTCCATTGTAGCCGGGATGGCGCGGCTGGAAGGCCAGAACGTCATGCTCATCGGCCACCAGAAGGGACGCGACATGAAGGAGAAGCAATTCCGCAACCTGGGTATGCCGCATCCCGAAGGCTACCGCAAAACGGCCCGCCTGATGAAGCAGGCCGAAAAATTCGGGTTCCCCGTTATTTGCCTGATCGACACTTCCGGCGCTTTTCCCGCGCTGGGAGACGAAGAACGCGGGCAGGCCACTGCCATCGCCGAGAATCTCTACCTGATGTCGAGCCTGCGCGTTCCTATCATCGCTGCTGTCATCGGCGAAGGGGGTAGTGGCGGCGCGCTCGCCATCAGCGTCGCCGACCGCATTTTAATGATGGAATACACCATCTACGCCGTCGCCGCGCCGGAGGCCGCCGCCAATATCCTCTGGCGCGACAAAGCCTTCGCCCCACAGGCAGCCGAGGCCATGCGCATCAGCGCCCGCCAGCTCAAATCGCTCGGCCTGATCGACGAACTCATCCCCGAACCGCTGGGCGGCGCTCACCACAACTATCGCCTGGCCGCCGACAACCTCAAAGCCGCTCTTGTGCGCAACCTGCACGACCTGCAGCAGCTCTCCACCGACGACCTGCTCGCCCAACGCTACCGCAAGTTCCGCGCCATCGGCGTCTTCGATATGGTAGAAGCGTGACCATCGTGCGCTTGCTAACCCGTAAATTTTCATTGACTTACGGGAGGGGATATGGTAAACTTTATGAAGCCCGGATACCATGCTGGAGAATTGTATTAGAAAAAAGGGAGGATTAGCCTATTAACAGGGATTTTCGGGGCAACGACCGCACGCGCGAGACTCGCGTCAACGAGCGCATTCGTGCGCGGGAAATCCGTTTGATTGATGAGAACGGAGAGATGATCGGTGTTATGCCCCCTGGACGCGCGCTTGATATTGCCCGTGACCGGAACCTCGACCTGGTCGAGGTCTCACCCAACGCCGTACCGCCAGTCTGTAAGTTGATGGATTATGGTCGTTACAAGTACGAGCAGGCCAAGAAAGAGAACGAAGCTCGCAAAAATCAGAAGACCGTTACCCTGAAAGAAATTCGCATGCGTCCGCGCACCGACGAACATGATGTGAGCGTGAAGACGCGCAAGATTCAAGAATTTCTGGCCGAGGGAGACCGCGTGCGAGTCAGCGTTCAGTTCCGGGGAGCCGAGATGCGCCATCCCGATATTGGCCGCAAGCTGCTGGATGAAATCGCAGAGGTATTAAAAGGGTCGGCAGTGATCGAGCGTTCACCAACAATGGAGGGGCGTATGATGTCCATGATCGTCTCACGCGCCCCCGGCTGGGAACCGCCAAAGAAACAGACACCCCCGCCGCCCGCCGCAAAGCCCAGAGAGGCCCCGGCCTCCACACCAGAATCCGCTCCCACCCCCGAAGTATGAAGTATGAACACAGAAACGACATGGCACGCGAGCCGCGTGCCATGTCGTTTCTGTGTTCATACTTCATATAATCTCGTCTCTCTTTTCGTCCCATACGTTGACTTTTCTAGCGTGGGCGACTACGATAGAACAAACGCCATTCGATTGTATTGCAAAGAAACGAGAACAGAGCCATCAAGCTTACGGTTATCACTACCCATTTAGAGAAAACTCAGGGAGGCTATCGGTGAGTAGTTACGACGATCCACGCTGGTATGAACAGCCTGAACAACAGCAGATAGATGCATCATCTCAACAGCAATCGCAGTCCCCACCCTCAACGCATGATGATTTTAGCCCGTTTGCCCCGCCGACAGTGACGAGCCAGTTGCAGCAGGCCGCACCGGGGACAAACTCCAATCATCACTGGTACCGACCCCACCCCGGCACTGATCGGGAGCGGCGCCCTCTGCTCAGTTTCTGGCAGTTCGTAATGGTTGCTCTGCTGGTCATCCTGGCCTTTTTTGGCGGCTGGTTCAGCCACCAGACCTTTGCAGGCACGTTTGTGCCGAGCAGCCAGTCACAGAAATACCAGGGCATTTTTGACCAGGCATGGCAGGATGTCGACCAGCATTATGTAGATCGCAAAGCTATCAACTACAAGCAAATGTCATACAGTGCCATCCAGGCCATGTTGCAGGTGCTGAACGACAAAGGCCATACCCGCTTCCTGACGCCGCAGGAGGTGCAGAGCGAGGATCAACAACTGAGCGGGCAACTTGTCGGCGTTGGCATCTCCTTACAGCAAGACCCGAATACGAAAGAGATTGTTATTATCTCCACCATTCCAAACGCACCGGCGCAAAAGGCGGGTATCAAGCCGGGCGATATCATCACCGCCGTCAACGGCACCAACGTTGTCGGCAAGAGTCTCGACGAGGTAACATCGTTGATTCATGGCAATGCCGGTACCAGCGTCTCCATTACCGTGAAGCGCCCATCGACCGGGCAAACCCTGACCTTCAAGATGGTGCGCGCCCAGATCACCGTTCCCAATGTGTTGATGTACTACATCCCGCAGGATCACATCGTCGATATCCAGATTGTGCAGTTTGCCAGCGGCGTCTCGGTCGACCTGCGCCACGATCTCGACCAGGCGAAAAAAGATGGGGCCAGCGCCATCGTGCTTGACCTGCGCGACAATCCTGGCGGCTACCTGAGCGAGGCCGTCGGCACTGCCAGCCTCTTCATGTCAAGCGGCGTCGTTCTCATCGAGCAGGACAGCACGGGCGCGCAGACAAAAATCACCGTCACGGGCGATACCGACAACACCACCACGCCCATGGTGGTGCTGACCAACGGCAACACGGCCAGCGCGGCGGAGATCGTCACAGCCGCCCTGGAAGATAACCACCGGGCAACGGTCATTGGCACAAAGACCTTCGGCACCGGCACCGTGCTGGAAGAGTTCCCGCTTGCCGACGGCTCCGCCATTCTGCTCGGTACTCAGGAATGGCTCACGCCCGACGGCCAGTTTATCCGCGACCAGGGTGTCCCGCCCAACATCGAAGTGCAACTCAACCCGAAGGCCAACCCGCTTACACCAGATATTGAGCAAGAGTCTCACATGACGGAGCAACAGATTCTGAAGAGTGGCGATAACCAGCTGGTGGCGGCTATTCACTACCTGGAACAACATCGTTAAAGGATAGAAAAGCAGAACAGCAGTGGCATCTCTTTGCCACTGCTGTTCTGCAAAGTGCGGATGGCGCTCGCGCCTTCGAGTAGATTCGCAGGCCGAGGCGAAAAGCTTACTGATTGTTCGGGTTATTGGGGTCGATGGCCTGGCCGAGTTTATCCTCAACCTTGCCACCTGCTTGCTGCACCTTTCCCTCAGCCTCTTTGGCCTTGCCTTTCATCTCCATCGACTCATTGTTGGTCAGATTGCCGACGCCGCTCTGAACTTTGCCTGCAACTTCTTTCGCCTTCCCTTTCACCTGGTTTTCCAGCCCCTGCCCCTGCAGGTTCTGGCCCGTGTTCGGCGTCTGATCCTGCTCAGTCGCGTACTGATCGCCCTCGCTCGTATACTGTTCGTCAGCCATGAGTTGTGTTCTCCCTGTCTAGTTCACTTTCTATATGACCATGTGCGCTCTTCCTGATTATCAAATCAACAGCCAGAAAGTGCGCAACTACTACGGACACGATTGAGAAGCCGAAGTGGGGACAGGCAGATAATGAGAACTTTCCCATGTCATGCTGAGCAGCAGCGAAGCATCCGGGCCACGAGGTTGCCTCAACGGGCCTCAGAAGCTTCGCTACTGCTCAGCATGACATGAAATTAGCTTCCCTGGTGGGGTTCGTTCAGCAACTGCTCCATCTGTGAAAGATGGGACTCGAAGAGTTGCAGGGCCTGGCGCACCGGCTCCGGCGAGGTCATATCGACACCGGCCTTCTTGAGCAGTTCGATGCTGTAATCGGACGAGCCGGAACTGAGAAACTTCAGGTAGCGATTGACGGCTGGCTGGCCTTCGTGCAGGATTTGCTGCGAAAGGGCCGAAGCGGCAGAGATGCCCGTCGCGTACTGATAGACATAGAAGCTACTGTAGAAGTGGGGGATGCGCGCCCATTCGATGTCGATCAGTTCGTCGATGAAGGCGACGCCGCCATAGTATTTCTCGTTGAGCGAGCGATAGAGCGCGCTGAGCGAATCTGCCGTCAGCGGCTCGCCCCGCTCGGCCCTGGCGTGAATCTGCTGCTCGAATTCAGCGAACATGGTCTGGCGGAAGAGCGTGCCACGGAAACCTTCCAGCGAGTGATTGAGAACGGCCAGCTTGAAGGCGCGATCCCTGCTCGTCTTGAGCAGGTAGTCGGTGAGTAGCGCCTCGTTGAGCGTGGATGCGACCTCGGCCACGAAGATGGTGTAGTCGCCATACTGGAAGGGCTGGTTACTGCGCGTGTAGAGCGAGTGCATGGAGTGGCCCAGTTCGTGCGCCAGCGTGAACATGCTGTCGCGGTCATTCTGGAAGTTCAACAGGATGAAGGGGAAGGTGCCATAGGCCCCGCCGCTATAGGCGCCGCTGCGCTTATTGGGCGTCTCGAAGACATCGATCCACCGCTGGTTGAAGCCCTGCATGAGATGATGGATATAGTCCTCGCCCAGTGGCGCGAGCGCCTTCGCGATGATATCCTGCGCCTGCTCGTAGCTGATCTCCTCTTTCTTCTCCTCGACAATCGGCACGTAAAGGTCATACATGTGCAGTTCATCGAGTTGCAGCACGCGCTTGCGCAGCTTCAGATAGCGATCCAGCAGGGGGATATGTTTGCTGACCGCCTCGACCAGATTGAAGTAGACGCTGGTAGGAATATTGTAACGCGCCAGCGCGTGTTCCAGACAGGTCGGGTAGTTGCTCTGTCGCGAATAGAACATATCAACCTTGACCTGCGTGGCAAGGGTGGTAGCGAGCGTGTTGCGCTGTTTAAGGAAGGTGCCGTGCAAGCCCTCAAAGGCGGCTTTGCGCACGGTACGGTCGTGGCTGCGAATGAAGACAAGATAGTTGCCATGCGTCAACTGCACCTGCTGGCCCTGCTCATTGGTGATGGTCGGCAGTTGCAGGTCGGCATTGTTAATCATGCCAAAGGTCGCGCCGGGTCCGCTGGCCATTTCTCCGGCGGCGGAGAGGACGGCCTCGACTTCGGCGGAACGCACATGCCCGCGCTTGCGGTTCAGATCATCGAACTGTTGCCGGTAGAGTTCCAGGCCAGGGGTCTGCTGGATAAACTGCTCAAGCTCGGACTCAGGCAGCGCGAGAATTTCCGGCTCGATGTAGGAAGCGACCGTAGACGCCTGAACATAGAGCTGCATGGCGCGGTCGAACATCGCCTGATAAGTGCCGTTGGCGGTATTCTCATCTTTGCGCATGGAGGCATAGACAAAGAGGCGGTCAATGCGCTCAAACAGATGGTCGCGCTTCTGCAAGACGTTCAAAAGCGCCTGCCCGCTCTGCGAGAGCGTTCCCTGAAGGTTTTCCAGTCCGGGCAACAGCTGTTGTAGCTCCCTGTATTCGCGTTCCCAATCCTCATTGGTCGCAAAGATACTTTCCAGGTTCCAGGTATATTTTGTCTCAATATCCTGTCGGTTTTTTACGGTTGTTTGCATACAGACTCCTTACATACCAGAATGTTGCTGGCGAGAATTTCTCTGGGAATATTGTAGCACTCGTTTCTGCAATATCGAAACCCCTGTAAGCGCCGATTGATCGAGCGCACCACCAGTTCATTGGCGGTACGCTCGATCAATCGGCGCCTACAATACGACGGAAGAGGCGTTCGTCACTCCTCATCGAATTCGCTGAGCAGGTCGTCGCGGTTGCCCCATTTTTCCAGGAAGCGGTAGAAGTTGCGTTTCTTCAGGCGCGTGCGCTCGGCGTCGGAGAAGCGCGCTTCCCGCAGCGAGGTGTGGCAGGCAAGGGGCAGGTCGGGGGTAACAACGTTGTGCGCGCCGCTATCCAGGGCTGCGAAGTTGAAGTCGATGTCCATGTAGAGCGGGTAGCGGTAGCGTTCGTCGAAGAGGCCCGCGCGCCTGAGCAGGCTGCGGCGAAAGGCCATACAGGTCTGGTCAACAGCCTCTACATCCAGTTTCTCGCTCTCGTTGAAGTGGCGCAGGTTGCTGGTATGTAGCCCGTGCAGGCCGGTCACGCCGACGGAGCGATCGGCCAGCGTTCGCGCCAGGGGAGTGAAGATGTCGCCGGTAAGTTCGGCGCTGCTGTCCAGCACGAGGATATAGGTGCCGCGACTGCGTTTGAGGCCGAGATTGCGCGCTGCGGCCTCGCCCATAATGCGCGTAGGGCGAATGTAGTGGACACGGCGGTCGCGCTGGCGCAGCGTCTCAGCCCAGATGCTGAACTCATCCTGCGAGGCGTTGTCCACCAGCACAAGTTCGATATCGTGATCTCCGGCGAAACGCAGCACGCTTTCGACGCAGCGCCGCGTCTCCTCGAAGGTATTTTGCGCGAGTATATTGACGGAGAACTGGCAGGTATCAGTCTCGTTGAGCAGCGAGGGCATCTGGTCGACCATGCGATAGACGTTGCCGTCCACCTCGACGCCGGGGAGAATGATCAGATGCGCTCCGTGGGGATTGTCTTTAATTGCATAACCGGCCTCCTCTATCTGTTTTTTCAACGCATCGGCGCGAGCATACTGCCCGCGACGGCGCAGGATGTCCCGCTCGTGAGAAAGGGCGAGTATTTCGGCGGGAATGCCTTGACGATATGGCTTTGTAGTCATACGTGTCATCCTTCATCCTTTTCTATCCGGTTTCTTTCTCTACAGGTACTACGCTACCAGCCGAGTGCGAGGCCATCACATCGCGGGTCGGCAGCGCCTTCAAACACATGGGTCTGTGGATTGATGGCGATGGCTTGAGCGTGACCCATGCCGTCTTCCCAGGGGCCATCAACGCGAACGCGATGGCCGAGCAGGTCAAGGGCCAGAGCAGTGCCGCCTGGGAAGCGCCGCTCCAGGATGACCATCTCCGAGATCAGTTGCTCATACTG
>Ga0209810_1004067_pt1 | contig 14519 bp, 17 predicted proteins | sample Coa_R1_7_FD_187159 | JGI IMG/M metagenome (GOLD analysis project Ga0209810, IMG submission 187159) | Surface soil microbial communities from Centralia Pennsylvania, which are recovering from an underground coalmine fire - Coalmine... | ecosystem: Environmental > Terrestrial > Soil > Unclassified...
TGGCCAGCGCCACCAAGTCAAACGCCATGCAATACACCATGGTGATGTGGGATGAAGTGTTGCGCGCAGTCGCCCGCGATTATCCCGACGTCGCCGTGGCCAACTATCATGTGGATGCGCTTGCCGCTCGCATGATCACGCATCCAGAAAGCCTGGACGTGGTGGTTGGCTCAAACCTCTTTGCCGACATTCTCACAGACCTGGGCGCAGCACTCCAGGGCAGTCTGGGCCTCGCCGCCAGCGCCAATCTCAATCCGACGGAACGCCTGGGCCCGCCGATGTTTGAACCGGTGCACGGCAGCGCTCCGGACATCGAAGGGCGCGGGATCGCCAATCCCATCGCCGCCATCTGGACTTCCGCCCTGATGATGGAACACCTCGGCGAACCCGCCGCCAGCGCGCGTATCATGCAGGCGCTCAGGAAAGTTACGGGTGAAAAGAATGTCCGTACTCCCGACCTGGGCGGGAGGAACACGACTCAGGAATTCGCATCCGCGGTGATCGAGCAACTATAGCCTCATTCCTGTCATCCTGAGCCTCAGCGAAGGATCGCAGCATTTCGCAACGAAAAACTCTGCGAAGAGCCCGTCCTGTGCCTATCGTAGGGACCTCCGCAGTTATTCGAACCGAATTAAGAGATGCTTTACCGCGTTCGGCACGATGGGGCAGCCCACGAGTTCGGCCGGGGTATGGAATGAATCGTGTAACAGTCTTCCGATTTGCAAATTCGCATTTGGAGTATCTGCCGCCACGGGAGTAGAATTCTCTAGCGGGTTGCTGGGAAACGGATTTTATGCCTGTTATCGCGAGCGCAGCGGACGATCCCAGTATTTATTTTCGCTCAGCATGACCATTTGGTTTTTATCAGCAACCTGCTGGAAGCGCGAACATTCCGATGCCTGAGCCCCGGCATCTGAAAGGAAGAAAGCCGGCTGATGGAAATCTTCCTGATCGTGCTCTGCGTTATTGTTTTCATTCTGGCGATTGTGGTGTTCAGCCCGGTCGTCATTGCGTTCGATTCGCGCGCTCGTTCGCTTCGGCTTCGATGGCTGTTCGCGCTGGAATTTCATGTTCCGTTGCCGGGTTCGCAAAAGCCGAAGGCGCTCTACATTTTCCGCAAGCCGGTCGCCCTGCGGGAACGGCCTCTCGCCGCAGGACCAGAGTCAATCTTGGCGAAAGCTCCCGCGCGAGCGGCTGAAGCGCGTGCCCTTCCGAAGAAGCGCAGGCAGCATAGCCAATTCCTGATGCGGTGCCTGGGCAACGCCGCCATTCGGCATGCGCTGGCGCGGCAATTGTCGAAGCTGCTCAAGCGGGTTTCCGGCTCCATCCATCTGACGCGCATAAGCAGCCACCTCTCTCTGCCCGACCCTGCGCTGAATGGAATGCTGGCAGGGGCGCTGGCGTCTTCCGCCTGGGCGCGGCGGCTCGGCCTGCGTGTCAACTTCTCAGGCGAAAACAGCCTGTTCATTGAACTCCGTTTCTATCCACACCGTGTCTTAAAAGGATTTCTGTTCTTCCTGCCCGGGCTGCCCTACCGGGCGATGTTCAGGCAGTGGCGGGCGTTTTCGGCCGCGCGGCCGCATGGCGCATAAAGCTTTGCGTCCTCGTTCACCAGTAAGGAATTCATCCAATCGTAGGAGGTGATCATGAACCCTGCGCAAGACATTCTCAAAAGTCTGGTCAGCGATCTCAAGGAGCTGGCGAAAACCGAGACGATTGTGGGCTCGCCCATTAACGTGGGTGAATATGTTATCGTGCCCATTTCGCGCGTCTCACTGGGAGTGGGAGCAGGCGGTGGCGCGGGCGCCGCCGATGTTAAAGAAGCCAGGAGAGGATCGAGCGGCGAAGCCGGCGGTGGTGGCGGCGGCATCCGGGTGAACCCCGTGGCGCTGGTAGCCGCTCGTGGAAGCGAATTGACTGTGCATCGCCTTCATCCCGGCGGATCGCTCGGGCGGACCGTCGAGCGCATGCCGGACGTGATCGAGGCAGCCCTTGAAAAGGCATTTGACCTGTGGCAGGCGCGCAAAGATAAAGAATCTGGACACGGCCCCTGACGCCGAATATCATTGGGCCATTAGTCCTTACACCCGGGGAGCAGGTGCCCCTGCGTGCTGTGACAGCGCGGGGCCCTTTGTCTTCATCGGTCATTGTCGGAGGCAGGCAATTGATTCGAAGGCCGCTCTCCATCACGCTCAGTCTGATTGCTTTGCTGGCAACCGCGTCCGCACCGGCACAGGAACCTGTCCAGACCATCCACGGGACGTGGATCGCCACCGCCGGCCATGGCCAGACGCTTCACGGGACATGGTCCGGGGGCGCGCTTCCCCGGCAGCCTGATATCGCTGAAGGCACGTGGACGCTCACGCGAGGCGGCGAGACTGTGCTTCAGGGAACCTGGCGGGCGGAAAAAAGCCGCCGCGGATGGGAAGGCCAGTTTATTGCCCGCACAGCGCGCGGTCAGTCCGTGGCCGGTTCCTGGGGGGCCGACGTCGAACACTGGCAGGGCAAAACCTTTCAGGAACTCCTGGAATTGACGCTTCAGGAGGAGATCTCCGGCTGGTGGCAGATCGGTCAGCAGCAGGGCAACTGGTGGCTGAAAGGCTCCGGCCGCGGCGCTGAGTGATTCGATATCTCCTGACTTTCTCCCTGACGATTCATGCCGTCATATCCTCAGGTCCCGGCGGGTTCTTGCCGCCGCGCGGTGAGCCCGGCCTTGATCTGGCGAGACCAATTCGCCGCCACGGACTGCACCTGGAATTTCAGCTTGCCGCGAACATGCGGGGAACAACGTTCTCTGAATGGAAGGCTCGTGCGGCTTTTTCCAGTTCGGAATCCATTTCCGCCGCCACCAGAAGAATGAAGTTAGTCATATAGACCCAGGTCATGAGCACGAAGAAAGCTCCGAGTGCGCCATAGGCGCCTGCCCCGCCGAAATGGCGCAGGAACGCGTTGAAACCAATCGTCGCGGGAAACCAGACCGCCACCACAAAAAGACTGCCGGGCGTCACCCATCGCCACGGGCGCTGCGCGTTGGGCAGCACATAATTGGCAAAGGTGACTGCAAAGTTGAGCAGCACCAGCGATATCACCCAACGCAGCACGTGCCACACCACCAGGAAAGCGGCGCCATGGGGCGAACTCGTCCCCAGACGATGGCCGATCGAGCCTCCGAACGTCAGCAATCCGAAGGCGACCAGGAAGGTGAATGCAAGAACCAGCATCACGCCGCAGGCCGTGAATCGACGTCTCCAGAAACTTCGCGTCTCGCGAACGTTGTATGCCGTATTCAGGCCGTCCATCAGGCTGATGACGGCGCGGGTTGCGATCCAGATCGAACTCACCAGACCGAAGGAAAGCAGGCCGCCCCATTCCCGCGTCAGCCTCGTGACCGTCTGGAAAACGTACGGCCGCACGCTGTCGGGAAAATAGTGCGTGATCCAGGTGAGCACGTGGGGCCACGCGCCTGTGAAGGGAAGATAGCCCACGATGGCCGCGAGCACCACAAAGAATGGAAACAGCGCTATAAGAAAGAAGTATGAAATCTGTGCGGCGAGGTCGTCGCAGTTGTCCGTCCGCACGGCTTTCCACACGCGCTTCAGCCACGTCCGCACGGGCAGATCGCATTCCTGCCCGCAGTAGCGCGTCCAGCGAAGCACGCGAACGTGCCGATCTTCGCCCTTGCTTTCAGCGGCGGAAGTCGGCCCTTCCTTGATCTGCGCTTGAGTCAAACTCTTCCTCCGCCGTGCAAAAAATCTTGATCCAATGTATCGCCCTCGGGCGCCGGGACAAGCCAAGTGATATTACCGCTCTACCTATTATACCCGGAGCGCCCGGGGCCAGAAGCGACTTGCCACCGTGCACCGCTGCCAGCTTCGCTATCCGCGATCTGCGCGCGGCCTGAGCGCACTCCTTGCCCAACGCGTGATCTTGTCCGCGTCTATTCATTTTGCGCGGACAATGGCCGCGCCGGCGTCTTTGTCCACTGGCACAGTGCGTTGACGTCGGCGGGCGTCAGCCGCGCAACAGGATGCATCAGAAGATAAGCGCTCACCGGCATTTTGCCGCGCGAGACTTCTTCGCACATGTCTTTGAGCAAGTCGGATTGTTTCTTCGCCGGATACGTTGCCCATTCTGACAGGTTCATCTTGCTTCTGCCCTCATTCACATCGCCGGCCACAAGCCACGAACTGGGTGCAACCCCGCTGTACCACGGCCAGACGGTGCGGTTCGAATGGCAGTCATTGCAGGACCGCGTGAAAATCGATTCCACTTCAGGGGCCAGTGGATGGACCGCGCTGATTTCCAGATTGGGGTTGATGGGTGGATTGGTCCGCGGTGGGCGGACAAACTGGATCGCCACAAAGAGCACAACGAGCACGAGGATGGTCCTCTTCAGCCAGACACGCATGGAAGCCTCCATCTCAGGTCGCAGTCATAAAATCGGCAGGAGGCGACTCTCTAAACACAGTTTACATCCGTAAACCGCGTCGGTTAAACGTCTAAAGCAAATCAGCCGAATAGCAATCGCGGGCATTATCAAAGCACACAGCCAGGAACCGCTTCAAAAGCTCCATTGCGGCCTTCCAGTCCTCGTGCAACTCAGGCAAGCACCCGGCCCCGACTCGTGATAAGATGCGGCCCATTGGAGGTGTAAAGATGTCTAACTTTTCCCGGCGTGATTTCCTGAAATCGGGGCTGGCTGCGGCGGCGCTTGCGGGAGCGGGATCGCTTCCTCTGGTTGCGGCGCGCGACAAGGCGACGGAGATGGTGACTTTGGGGAATTCCGGTGTGAAGGTGACGCGGCTCGCCTTCGGCACGGGCACCTTCAGCGGGCGCGTGCAGCGCGAACTGGGGCAGGAGCAATTCACCCGCCTGGTGCGTTACGCTTACGATCGCGGCATCCGCTTCTTCGAGACGGCGGAATCTTACACGGACATGCACCGCATGCTCGGCATCGCGCTGAAGGGCATCCCGCGCGACAGCTATCAACTGATGTCAAAAGTCACGACGCGGCCCGGCGTCGATCCCATGCAGAAGATCGATGAACTGCGGAAGCTGGCCAATACTGACTATTTTGACATCATGCTGCTGCACTATCAGCACTTCGCATCATGGCCCACGGACAGCGCGCGCTGGCAGGACGGCATCTCCGAAGCGCAATCAAAGCAGATTGTGCGCGTGCGCGGCGCCTCTGTGCACGGCCTCCCGGCGCTGCGTCAGGTGCCGGAAACAAAATGGCTCCAGGTCGCCATGATTCGCATGAACCACAAAGGCGTGCGCATGGACGCCGAAGACTACAACACCGACGGACTCGGCAACGTTCCTGAAGTGGTCGGCTACGTCAAACAAGTCCGCCAGGAGGGCATGGGCGTTATCAGCATGAAGCTCGTCGGTGAAGGCCAATTCACGAACCGCGATGACCGCCGCAAAGCGATGCGCTTCGCCTTCCGGCACGCCGGCGTCGATAGCGTAACGGTCGGTTACAAGAGCCCGGCGGAAGTGGACGAAGCCATCGAGAATGTCAACCTTGCCTTCGCATAAGAGGTAGGGGAGCCGTCCGGGCTCCGCTTGGTTTGCGCGGCAGGGGGCCCTCCGTGCCGGCGTTTGTAGATGCTATTCCGGAACCAATTCGGGAGCGCAATGCCCTCCCCAACCTGCGCGGCGGGACTCAAAACGGCTGCCAGTTAGTGCTGGATTCATAGACATTCACACCGTGGCCATTGCGGCGGTCCGTCAGCGTCAGACAATAGAGGCGGCCTTGATTGAAAGCGGCCGTAAGGCTGTGGTCGGTCCCGATCCACGTCAAATGGAGCGCTCCGGCATAATCGGTCATGCTCGTATCCGGCCCGCCCAGCGCCTGCTGGACTTCCTCGACCGAAGGCGTGCTGCGCAGGCTTTGGGGATGCGCCTCTTCTCCGCCCGGAGTCATCACCGTCCGGCGCGCGTCTTCCGCCACCGTTGAATTGAAAAATCTTTCGATCCGGCTTTCGCGCGATTCGAGATCGGCGGCCGCTCGGGCCTTTTCCGCTCGCGGCACATAAACTTTCAGAAAGACCGCAACGCCCGCGATGATTACCAGTTGCACGGCAATCGCGGTCTTTGAAATGCGCCCGGAATTAGAAAGGATCATCGCCCAACGCCTCACCAACCGTCGTCTCCGTTTCGTGGATCCCGGTGGTCTGGATTAAACCTCACCAGTATCTCCCCAGTGTAACCCGGCTGTGACGCAACGGCCGCTGCAGTTTCGGTTTTTGTCCCGCTCGCTCATGCGCACAGTGAAGCACAGCAGCAAGGTTGTCCCCCTTCGCTGCGACGGGAGTTCGCGTTTGCGCACTCCCAGGGCGTCCGGAGTGCCGACCTCCAACTCTCCATTTTTACTCTGTTGGATTGAGGCGTGCTCCTTCACAAGGGATGCGCCTTTCTCCAGGCATGGGAGCATCCGGGCCCCTGTTTGCATTTGCCATTCGGGAGGACCAAGCCCACCCCGACTCGCAGCGCACGTTCACAGATGGGGCTCGCCCGACATTTGTTGCAGCATGGCGGCATGACTTTGCACAGATTTCTCAGCCCTGCGGAGCGACCAGTTCCAGGTGCGCCAGTCGCGGCTGCCATTGGGAGGCCAGCGTTTCAGGATGGTCGCCGCCAGAATCCGGCTGTTCTCCTGGTTTAGTTTGGGAAGGCAGGCCACGAGGTCCGGCACGGCATCGGCGCTCAGCCCGCTCACATACCTCACATCGAACCGTCTTCCTTCTGCCCCGCGCGCAAGATTCGTCCGCGCGATCAGGGAGTCCGGGTTGGCGGCATGCAGAGTCGCGATCAGCAGGAACCCTGCCAGCATCGCGCCAAACGCAAACCGCTCCCGGCGGCCGCGCAGCACTGTCGCAGCGAACCACACAAAAACTACGGCCAGCCAGGCCATAAAAGCGCTTGCGTAAAGGCGCTGCTCGGTCAGCCCGAACTGCTCTGTGTAGAGCCGCATCCGCTGGACGGCCGAAGCCATGATGACAAACAGCAGAAGAATCTGGGTCCCTGCCAGCATGGAGAATATTCGCGCGTGCCGGGGATTTTCCTTTCTCAGCAGCCAGTGCAACGCCAGCAGCAGCGGCAGCACCAGCGCCGCCACCATCACCAGTTCAATAAATCCCCGCCGTGCGTATTCGGCATACGTAAGCCCGGGAGTGATTCCCACGATCGAAGCGCCTCCGAAAAGGTAACGGACCTGCACCGCGACGAAGGCGAGAAACAAACAATCCACCAGCCCCAGCACGATGCCGACTTCAAAAACACCCAGCGAAAGCGGTCGGAAGGTTTGGGCCAACTCTTGGGGCAGCCCGTTCCCGATCAGCTTTCCCCGCAAATAACCTCCCACGATCCACCCGCAGAAGGCGATCACGAGTGCGTGAATCAACAGCCGCCGGAAATTGACGTGGAGGCTCCCCTGGACCAGGTGCTCAAACACCGGATCGGCCGACATCAGCAGCACGCCGAACACCAGAAGCGGCGGCAGGGCGAGCGCCACTCCCCTGCCGATGGCAAGCGTCGGCCGTCCCCAGCCTTCGTTTGAAAGTTCCTTCCACCGAATGTCTTTGAAAATCACGGCCAGGGTTCCGGCAGCCGTCAGGAAACATGCCGTCACAGCAGCAACGAAATAATGGAACAGGCCGGCGAGATGGATGCGGACCCTTCCGGGCAGTGGCGAGGCAAGTGCCAGGGCCACCAAAACGCCCAGCGCATCCATCAGCTTCAAAGGAACTGAAGCCCGCCACGCAAAGCACGCGCCGAATGCAAGCACCGGAAGCATCATCCAGCGGTTCACACCCGAAGCGGCCGCAGGTTGCAGCCGAAGCAGGACCGTGAGGATTGCAACCAGCGCCGCCAGCCAAAGAAAGATGTTCAGGCCCCATGGCCCCTGCCGGAGAAGAAGATCGCCGAGAATTCCCATCACCGCCGCTCCAGCCATCACACGCAATCCCACCACGGTGCTTTCACTCATGCGCGTTTCTCCTCCAGCGGCAGGCGAGCCCATTGGGCTCCCGTCGAGGGTTATTCCATCCCCCGTTTGAATCTCCCTTTCGGGAGGGCGGAGCCCTCCCCTACTACACAGCGGCGGCAAGGGCGCCGAAGCGGCGCTCGCGCGAATGGAACTCTTTGATCGCGTCGGCGAGGTCTTCGGCAGTGTAATCCGGCCACAGGCGCGGAGTGAAGTAAAGCTCCGCGTAAGCGCATTCCCACAGCATAAAGTCGCTGAGGCGCTGCTCGCCGCCCGTGCGGATCAGCAGATCGACGTCCGGGACGGGGTCCCCACCTTCATCGGCGAGCAGGCGCTGGAAGCGCGCTTCAGGAGTTTCGGGTTGCGGCCCGGCGAAAGGTCCAGCATTCAGGCGGGCTGCGGCCTGAAGAATGGCCTGGCGGGAGGAGTAATCGATGGCGAGGCGCAGGTGGAGGCGCGAACAGCCTGAAGTAGCGCTTTCCGCATAGCCAATCGTATCGAGCAGAGAGGCGGGCAGGCGGTCGCGCCGACCGATGACCGTGAGCCGAACGCCGCTGCTGATCCACTCCGTCGGTTCGGCAAAGAGGAAATCTTCAAAAATAGCGAAGAGCCGCCCGACTTCTTCCGGCGGGCGGTTCCAATTGCCGGCGGAAAACGAGTGGAGCGTCAGCGTGCCAACGCCCAGTTCCGGCGCCGCGGCGATTACCCGGCGCACCGCCTCGACGCCCGCGCGATGGCCCTCCGGGCGGGCCAGGCCGCGCGATTGCGCCCAGCGGCCGCTGCCATCCATGATGATGGCAACGTGAAGTCCGTTATGGAAAACCTGGGAAGAACCTTGCATGATAAACCAACCTCCGATTCCTGATGGCTTGTTGTGTTCGTCCCCCTCGCCCGGCGCCCTTCTGATCGAAGGACGCTAACCTGCAATGAAATGATCAATCACAAGCGCCAGAATGCCCGCCGCGACCATGACATCCGCCGCCAACAAAAAGCTTCCCGTCTGCTGCCTGAGGATGGCAAGCGCGCCCGCAACATCCTGCCGCAAGGTATCATTCCTGCGCCACTCGCGCAGAAGCAAAGCGGACCCCGCGATCAGCGCAGCGGCAGGAAGAACGATAACAATCACCGCAGCGTGCAGACGGGTGATGTGCGTGTGCGCCCATTCAAAAATGATCCAGAAAGTGTGCGCGGGCTCGACTTGAGCGGGCTGCAGCAGTCGCAGCGCCCCTGCGGTCAGGAGAAGCGTCGCGGGGAGCAAGCGGAGGCATTCGCCGAGCGCAGCGAAGAGCAAAGGCGCGCTCCGCCGCCCGACGTCCGGGGTGCTCATGCCCTTACTTTGCGTCATAAAGTCTCTCCCTAAAAATTTTTTGCCCGTCACCGCTCGCGCGTAGCGCGGATCAGCGCTTCCATGTGGTCGAGATAGCTTTCAAGTGCGTTGCGGCCAGAAGGTGTCAGGCGGTAAATGGTCTTTGGCGTGCGCCCGTCGAAAGACTTGATGCACTCGATGTAATTCGCGTCTTCGAGTTTCCGCGCGTGCACGCTGAGGTTACCATCCGTCGTCTTGAGCAGTTGCTTGAGTTCGTTGAAGCTCAGCGCACTGTTCACCGCAAGCGCACTGACAATGCCGAGACGGATGCGCTCATGGATGAGCCGATCAAGCCGCGAGGCGCGGCTGACCTTTTCTCCGCGAACGTTCCGGCCGGCTGGATCGCAACCGGCCACGTCGGCGCTTCGGGCGTGCGCCCATGTATTCGTCTTAGCCACCGTACCTCCAGGCGATGATCGCCCCGAAAACCAGATGCAGTCCCCCAAACCCCACGGCCATATAAATGTCTCCCCAGGCGGGCGGAGAAAAAAGCGCGGCGGTGCCCAAGACCATGAATGCAACTCCCATGGCCGGAACGACTCGGACGGAGAAGGCCCCGCCGGTGACGACTCCCGCGCCGTAAAGAAGCAGCCAGAGGCCGGGAAGCACGGCAAAGGAACCGGCACGGAAAAGCACTGCCGTGAGAAGTGCTCCGGCAACGATGGGAGGAGAAAGACTCAAAGCAAAACGGCGGCCCGGTTGGGAAAGAAGGGGCGTTTCCGCCTTGCGCGCCTTCTGGAACATTGCCACGGCGCCTATCAGAAGAGATACGCCGGCTTCCACGACCCACACCGCCAGCCACAAGCCCGCCGTCGGTTGGAGTGCTGCCATGAAGGCGGCAGCGAGCGCCGTGACGCCCATCAGCATGCCTCCCCACCCCGGAACAGCCGTGAAGGCAGAGGCCGATTCCATCGTTTTGCGAATGTAGCGGAGATTGTCCATGGCGCGGGCTTCAAGCGCCAGAGGAGCGTCCGAAGGGGGACGGATGGGGCGGATACTGGCCATGGAGTGGAAGATACGCGGATTGCTACGCGATGTCAAGTACTTTATTTTATAAAGTTGTGCCAACCTGCAATGGAAGGTTGTCCCAATATGATACATTTTCGCCTTTTTCATTTCGAAAATTGCAATTCGATGTAAGATATTGTTTTGCAATAAGTTGTGGCACACGCGCTCGAATTTCGCAAGATACCTTTGAAAAATGAATATCAGGGATTGGGAAAAGAAGCTGAACGATGAAGGTTTCCAGATAACTTACGTTTGGCAGGACGGTCCGGGAGCGTATTATCCGGACCACACCCACGCTACGACAACGGCCCATGTGATCCTCGAGGGCGAAATGACACTGACGTGCAACGGCGTGACGCGCACTTACCGGGCGGGTGACCGCTGCGACGTGCCTGCCAATACAGTTCATTCCGCGCGCATGGGCCCACACGGTTGCCGCTACTTAATCGGTGAAGAATAGGATTTGGGGTTCGTGGTGCCGCCGAAGACCGTTAGTGGGATTGCGGCAGCGTGACGTTTGCACGCAGGAAATAATCTTCCACTTTCTTAAGATCGTCTTCCGTATCGACTCCAACCGTATCCTCATCAGTTTCGAGCACAACAATTGGAATTCCGTTTTCGAGGAAACGAAGTTGCTCGAGCGCTTCAGCGGTTTCGAGCCCCGAAGGCGCAAGCGCGCTGAAGACTTCGAGCGCGTGCCCGCTGTAAGCATAAAGTCCCAGATGCTTGTAATACTTCACGCGGCCCAGGCCTGCGCGGTCGAAAGGGATGGGCGAGCGTGAAAAGTAGAGCGCACGACCGCTGCGGTCGGTAACCACTTTGACGTCGTTGGGATTTTTGGCCTCTTCACAACTCATCGCAACCTTCAGAGTTGAGACTGCCGTTTCGCGATGTTCGCGGAACGGACCCAATAACAACTCGATGTGGTTCGCTGTGACCATCGGCTCATCGCCCTGGATGTTCACGTAAATTCCCGCCGGCACGCGGCGCATCACTTCAATGATCCGGTCTGTGCCCGAGCGGTGTGCCGCTGAAGTCATTTCCGCAGGGATGTTGAGATGCCTGCAATGCGCTATGACTTCTTCTGAATCGGTTGCCACGAGCAGGCGCGCGAAGCCGGGCCATACGCTTGCGCGGCGGTACACCCACTCGATCATCGAGTGTCCACAAATCATCCTTAGTGCCTTCCGAGGCAGACGCGTGGATTCCAGCCGCACGGGAATAACGCCAACGACTTTACTCATAACCATCAAGAAAGCGAGGTTACTCTTTTGCAGCGTTCATGGCAAGCTTGCGATGGCGTGAGCGCGTTTGGGCTACTGGCGCAAAGCGCGTTATACTCGGCAGGCGATGGCGCGATCGACGATGATTCCAGCGGGAAAACTTCCACCACGACTGCTCGAGAAGCTGCTCAGGTCCTGCAAGGTCCGTCCCTCATCGGGAGTTGTTCTCGGGCCCCGCTATGGCGAAGATGCGGCGGTCCTGGAAACGAGTGAGAAATACCTTGTAGCCAAAACGGATCCCATCACGTTCACGGCCGATCGCATCGGCTGGTACGCGGTCAACATCAATGCCAACGACCTTGCTACGCTGGGTGCGCGGCCGCGCTGGTTCCTGGCGACGTTTTTGTTTCCTGAAGGCCGCACGACCGATGCACTTGTCGAGAAGGTCTTCAACGAAACGCAAAGAGCATGCGGCGCTCTGGGGATCACGCTCTGTGGCGGACACTCGGAAATCACGGTCGGCCTTGACCGCCCGATTGTTGTTGGCCAGATGCTCGGCGAGGTTGCTCCGGGCAAACTTGTCCGCAAGGAGCGCCAGCGGCCCGGCGATCTCGTGGTCCTGACCAAAGGAGTAGCCATTGAAGGAACCACCATCCTCGCCCGCGAGAAAGCTGCGTGGCTCCGAGGCAAGTTCCCGCCGAAGCGCCTCCAGGAAGCACGGCGGCTGCTCACCAACCCCGGCATCAGCGTAGTACGCGATGCCCAGATTGCGCTCACGCAGGGCGAAGTGCACGCCATGCACGATCCCACTGAGGGGGGCCTGCTGACGGGCGTCGTAGAACTCGCACGCGCAGGCGGCGTCGGCATGCGCATCTTGAAAGACAAGGTTCCTGTGCTGCCGGAAACTCGCATGCTGGCAAAGTCGCTCGGATTCGATCCTCTCGGCCTGCTCGCTTCGGGAGCACTGTTAATCGTCGTCGAAAAAGACAGCGCACCCCGCATCGTTGCGGCGCTCCGCCGCTGTCACATCGCCGCGCGCATCATCGGCGAGGTCTGCAAACCCGAAGAAGGAATCACAATCGTCGAAAAGCGGCGCGTCCGACCCATCGCCCTTCCCGAACGCGATGAGATCGCGCGCCTTCTCGGCGAAGCTGCACGCTGAGCGTTCTCAATCCAGCACTTCAATTCCTTCAGTGCATAAGCCTTCATGCGGGCACCGGGACGTCTTGAAGGGGGCGTCACGGGTTGAAGGGCTCGTGACCGAACTACCTGCCCTGGGACGGCACTCTTCCTGCAAGGCCCTTGAGTCCGTCCATGAGATCTCCCGTCGCGCGATCGAATTTCATGTCGCGGTTGCCTTGCAGCAGGGCCGGCTCTACATGGCGAGTGATTTCCCAGAGTACGAAATGCTTTTTGGCATCCAGAACAGTAAGCCTCTGCTGAGGACCCTACGACGGTCCGACGCTGTCTCCCTTGATGACAGGCGGAGCCGCTGCGAGACACTCGAACGCGATCTCAAGAACAAACTCGGCCACTCCGGGGTCTTCCGCAATTCCGTATCGACCCCCGCTACTCACGGGCACTTAGAACTGGTGATAGGATCCGGTCGCCCCTTCAGTAAAGGCGACCTTGCCAAACGGACGGCATTCTTCCCCGGCGTTCGAAAGGATCCGGGTGAAATCCGCCGAAAGAATGTGTCTGTAACTTTTACCTATTGGAGTTAATTTTGCCAAAAAACGACATGAGGAAGCGGCGCTGGGCGCTGCTTTTATCCCGCTGTAAATGCAGAGGTTATATGATTTCAGTAACCATTGGGCAGAGGGTTGCGTAGGTCAAGGATGGAAGAGCAGGCGAAGGAAGTGCCTGGATAAGGAGGTGCTTCGATGAAAGAGGAGATGCTCAACATGACGCGAATTCAACACATGCCTGCAGAGATTCAACCGCTGATCGCTGAAAGTTCGGAAGCAGGCGCGAGAGGATTTGCAGCGGTTGCAACAAAGCCCACCGGAGAACCACGAAACTCCGGCCATAAAGTCGGAGGGAGAGGCCGGACGGTCGCGTGCCTCGTCGCTTTGCTGCTGGGATTGCTGGCAATGGTCACAGCTCCTGTCAAAGCGTCCGCAAGCGTAAGCGTCGGCGTGGTCGTCAGTTTCGGACCTCCGCCGCTGCCTGTTTACGCCCAGCCGCCCTGTCCAGGGCCAGGCTATATCTGGACACCCGGATACTGGGCGTGGGACCCGGTTTATGGGTATTACTGGGTGCCGGGAACATGGGTGCCTGCACCTTTTGTGGGAGCGCTCTGGACACCCGGATACTGGGATTATGACGATGACGGGTATCGCTGGCACCCCGGCTACTGGGGACTGGCGGTCGGCTTCTACGGTGGAATTGCTTACGGGTTTGGTTACACCGGTTACGGCTACTATGGCGGTTACTGGGATCATGACAGATTCTTCTACAACCGCGCAGTGAACAACATCCACAATACGTACATCACAAACGTTTACAACGAGCAAGTCGTCGTGAATAACGTCACGCGCGTCAGCTACCATGGCGGGCCGGGCGGAATCAACATCGCCCCCACGCGTGACCAGATAGCGGCAGAAAGATTTCGGAGGTCCGGCCCGATCAATCAACAAATCGAACAGGAACGGTTTGCACGTTCCAACCCTGTTGAGCGGGCATCTTTTAACCACGGTCGTCCGGAGATCGCCGCGACCCCGAGGCCGGGGGTGTTCCGTGGCAACGACGTCATTCGCGCCACGCGTGCCGGAGGTCCCTACCGGGCGCCCGTTGAGGGTGCGCGCAATGAAGCTCGACGTCCAGCGCCTGTCGTCCACGAAGGCAACAGCAGAGGCTTCCAGTCATTCGGATCGCCCCGCAACGGCGGGTACAACCAGCGGATGGAATCCCGCGCTCCGCGTTCGGCCCC
>Ga0209810_1004069_pt1 | contig 14513 bp, 10 predicted proteins | sample Coa_R1_7_FD_187159 | JGI IMG/M metagenome (GOLD analysis project Ga0209810, IMG submission 187159) | Surface soil microbial communities from Centralia Pennsylvania, which are recovering from an underground coalmine fire - Coalmine... | ecosystem: Environmental > Terrestrial > Soil > Unclassified...
TGGGAACATCAAATTCGGTCCGGTACCAGAAGTCGGAGTAAAAAAACGAGTCCGAAATGTAGAGTTGGTTCTGCCCGAAATTAGGATCAGGAATTGCGCCGACATTCAAGTAAGAGGTGAGAATCGTCCCAGGCACCGTAGCAACCACCCAATCCGTGTCATCGTAGCCGGCTTTTGAGAGCGTCTCGCCATCATCTTTCACCAGCGAATCGCGCTGCAACCGCCAGCTTCCCCCCGCCAGATGGAGTTCTCCGCCGTCTCGCGCCGGCGGGGAGGGCTTCGGTTTCACGACGAAACCGCCGCGTCCGTAAACTTCCATTTCACTTAGAATGTAACCGACTGCCGAAGCGGGCCGTGTCATCAGGAGGCGTACGTATCTTCCCTGAGCGGGTCGCACGAGCCTGATATCGTCCGTCAGGTCAGGGCCGCCGGGCAGCGGCTGAAGATCGCGCCAGTTCTGCGCGTCATCCGAGACCTGCATAACGCCTTCCGCCGCCTTGGCGATCCAATAAAGCGCAACGCGGTCAAACTCGCACGGCGTGCCAAGATCAACGTAAACCCATTCCTCGCCCAACCCCGCGCTCATCCAGGCGCTGGTAAAGTTGTACGGACCGCCTGCTTCCACTCGCTGGTTGTGGTTGTAGAACGCCACTGATCCGATTCTCCACTCGACTCCAAACGACACGAGCAGCGTGTTGGCAATCGTGCATTCAATCCGATAGTAGCGGCTTTGCGATGCCGGGCTGAGCGGAATAGACGGCTTGAACAGGTGCCCAGGAAATGCGAAACCAAAGGGATAGCCATCGATTGAAGCCGGCTGTAAGCCTGTCACGCTTCCTGCTTTTTTCCAATTCCATCCGTCGTCCGAGACGCACGCAACTAAACCAATATCTTCGGCCTTCACGTTTCTTGCGTTCACTACGACAAGCAGGTCAACCCGGTCAATCAACGGAACGGTCTTTCCACCTCCAAGCCGGACCTGCACCCACTGGCCGGAACCTCGCAGTTCCACTGTGCTCGTGGGATTGTGATCAAGCAGAAATTCGCGCTCCTCTTTAGGGAACACACCAAGCAAGCTTGCTGATGTCTCCACCCATGAAGGAAGGCTCGATTCTCTGATGCCATCGGTCACAAGTTGTGCCGTAAGGTTGTAGTCGTAACTGCTGGAATGATACGCAGGCCGAAGCAAGGCGAGATTGCGGTAGGCATTCGAATCATCCGCTACCAGTATCGGAGAGAAATCTTCATTCGGATCGCCCGGGTACACGCCAATCCCCCGCGTGTAAGCCGCCGCATCGGTCGCAGAGAGCGCACCGGACTGGTCACTGACCGATCCTTTCCTCGAGGGTCGGCCGTCCACTTGAGGTCCGTCTGTTGCGCCCATGACGCCCCGAATCTTGGTAAGTGCGATCGCTGAGCCGGAGATCGTCCGCTTAAGAAAAGTTCGCCTTGAGGTGGGGGATTCCATTTTGTCCTCCTGGAAGGCACGTAGTATACACCCGATATCTTTCGCGAGGCCTTTAACGAAGTGATGCACAGGAGTCGCGCACCGGAGTTAGTTCACGAGAACTCCGCATTCTTCATAGCCTTCTGGTATAGTTTCCTGTTTAAACGTGTCTGACAGGCCATCCATTTCAAAGCGGGCAGCACGGCGATTGATCCAGCAGGCGTTGGTCCTGACGGGGCGCGACCGTTCGGTCCGCAAGCAGATTCGCGAAGTCCGGATAGCAACACTCTGGGTACTGGAAGACTGGAATTTCGAGTGGACAGTGGGAATCGACCATGGCAAGCTCTGGTTTGAGCGGCGCCGGGCACGAACCCCCGACGTAACTCTGACCTGGCCCAGTGCCGATGAGTTTTTTACGAGCATCAGTGAGGGCCGCGTGCCTGACACTCACATGGCCGTCGAAGGCACTGTGGCCCATCGAGCATACGTGGACATCGTTTACAGAAGCTTTTGCCGGCAGCTCGAACAAGTCATAAAATACCCTGTTGATGACAGCGGAAATCCATTGATGTAGCACATGAATAATCAGCTCTAATCAACTGATACGACAGGCGCTATGCAGCCGTGCTGTAAACCTGTCGGCAACAACCGATCCGATGGGAAGGCGGCCTGTTGATTCCACAATGGCTGGGGAAGGTTCGATGACGATTGGAATTCCAACGCCATGGTCAATGACAACCCTTCGTGTCCGCTACGCTGAGACGGACCAGATGGGCGTGGTCTATTACGCCAATTACCTGGTTTGGTTTGAGGTTGGCCGGACGGAGTTTTGCCGGCAGCACGGCTTCGAATACCGCAACATGGAGCGGGAAGACGGCCTCTGCATCATTGTTGCGGAGGCGCAATGTCGCTACAAAGCGCCTGCCCGCTATGACGACGAAATCCTGATCAAAACTCGCCTTACGGCTGTACGGAGGCGCGTCCTGGTCTTCGGATATGAGATTTACCGACAGGCCGACAATCTGCTGCTGGCTGAAGGCGAGACCACGCACGTTGTCGTCAATCACGAAGGCCGGCCCTGTCCCCTGCCCGAGAAATATCGTGAACTTTTTCTTGCAGAGGTGAAAATTGCACAGGAATGAATCGTTGCTCTGCCCGAAACGGCCGGGTTTCCGGGCTGAAATTTTGTCTCGGGCTGTTTATTCAGTCGCAAAATCCGTCATCCCGTGCCCGAGACGAAGTCGGAGGGTCATTTCGGGTTGCAGATTCACGCCTGCCGGCCGAATCTGACGCCAAAAGATGCCGCCCATCTCCGCCACAATCATCACACACAATGAGGCTACACACGTTGCCCGCGCCATCCGTTCGCTCGATTGCGCCGATGAAATTCTTGTGGTGGATTCAGGCTCGACCGACGACACGGTGCAAATCGCCGCAGGGCTTGGGGCGCGGGTCATTGTCCACCCATGGGAAGGATTCGCCGCGCAAAAGAATTTTGCCGTGCATGAGGCGCAGTACGACTGGGTGCTCAGCCTCGACGCCGATGAGGAGCTCGATGAAGAAGCACGCGATGCAATCCGCATTTGGAAAGAATTAGAACCTCGAGCGGCAGCTTACCGCTTCGCCCGGCGGGCACGGTATCTCGGCCGATGGATTCTCCATTCGGGGTGGTATCCCGATTGGAAAATCCGGCTCTTTCACCGCGGCCACGCCCGATGGCAGGGCGATTACGTCCACGAATCGGTCGTGGCCGATGGACCGGTTGAAACAATGCGCGGCGAAATCCTCCACTACACGTGCGACTCTCTGGACGAGCATCGAAAGCGGATCGAATTTTATACCGACCTTGCGGCGCACGAAATGTATGGACAAGGCGCCCGTGCCGGCATTGCGCAGCGGCTGCTTATTCCTCCCTGGGTGTTTATTAACACCTACTTTTTCCGCCTCGGGGTGCTCGACGGCGTGCCGGGATTTCTGATCGCCTGGATGGCGGCGCGCTATGTCCGCCGGAAGTATGTTAAGCTCGCGGCGCTCGAGCACAACAAAGGAAGGTCGTGAATCCGTCGTTGCCCCTCAAAATCGCCCACTTAGACACCGGGTTGACGCTTCGCGGCGGCCAGCGGCAACTGCTGCTCCTGGCCCGCGGGCTGCGCGCGCGTGGTTATGAGCAACTGATTGTCTGCCCGGAAGAGAGCGACCTTTGCGCGCGCGCCGAATCCGAAGGATTTTCCGTGCTCCCGCTGCCACTGTACGATTTCCGCCATCTGCGCGGCGCACAGCAATTGCGGCGGCGAGTGCATCAAGACAAGCTGACGGTTCTCCATGCGCATGATGGAGTGGGCCAGACAATTTCCTGGCTGGCAACTCTCGGAACCGGGGTTTGCCGGGTCGCCAGCCGGCGGGTCACTTACCTGCCGCGGCGGCGCATCGACTATCGGTTGAAATACAAATACACGTGCCATGCCGTCATCGCGGTATCTCAGTTCATCGGCAACATTCTGAAAAGCGCGGGCGTCCCGGCAGAGATGATCAACGTTATTCCCGATGGGATTGATATCCCGGACCATCTGCCGGACGCAGCAGGGCGCCTGGCAACACGCGCCAAATGGGGAATGAGCGGCCGCGAGTTCGTTGTGGGGCATCTCGGCAATCTCAGCGAAGAAAAGGGGCTGGATATTGCCATGCGAGCGTTTGAAATCCTTGCCGAGCAAGTGCCCGAAGCGAGGCTCGTTCTCGGCGGGGCTTTGTCCGCAAATGACCTCGCTGCCATGGGTCTCGCAGGCCCCTTGAGCGGCGGCCGGATTTTGTTGGCAGGCTATCAGGAAGATATGTTTGAGTTTTTCTCCGGCCTCGATCTTTATATCATGCCCTCGCGGTCTGAAGGGCTGGGCTCCTCCGCGCTGCTGGCAATGGCCCACGGGCTGCCTGTAATCGCCACAAAAGTTGGAGGACTTCCCGAAATTGTCGAAGAAGGAAAGACGGGATGGCTGATTGAAGTCGAATCACCCAAAGCGCTCGCCAACGCGATCGCCGCAGCGGCGGCAGATGCCGGGAGGCTCACAAAGATGGGCTGCAACGCGCGAGAGCGAGCAAAGGATTTTTCGGCCCAGGCGATGGTGGAACGCACGGAGGCCCTTTACAATCGGTTAATCGAATTTTCGGCGAATCATCGGGCGGCGACCAAAGAGTGAGCGCGAGCGGATCCATGATCAAAATCATTGTGACCCTTCTCGGATTGATATTCGGAAGCTTTCTGAACGTGTGCATCGTACGCGTGCCGCGTCGCGAGTCTGTGGTCAGCCCCGGATCGCATTGCCCGTCCTGCAGCGCCCCGGTCCGATGGCACGACAATATTCCTGTGCTCAGTTACATCCTTCTGCGCGGCCGCTGCCGCAATTGTGGCGAGCGAATTTCCATGCTCTACCCCACGGTTGAAATTCTGACCGCCCTCGTCTTCCTGCTCGGTTTTGCGCGGTACGGCCCAACACCGGAGTTCGTAAAAAACGTCGTTTTTACCATGTTGATGATCGTCCTGATCTTCACCGACCTGCGCGAGCGCCGCATTCCGCACAGGATCACCGTGCCCGCAATCGCGCTGGGCATCGCCCTCAGCTTTTGGCTGCCGGTTGATGATCGCCCTGTCGGCTGGCTCCTCTCCCGCTGTGGCGTCTTCCCTTCTCCGGTTCTTCTATCGCTGACCGGTTCGTTGGTGGGGGCGCTGATCGGTGGCGGACTGTTCTTCGTTGTCGGCGAAGTGTTTTACCGCCTTCGCCACAAGGAAGGATTGGGCTTCGGGGACGTCATGCTGATGCTCGTCGTCGGGACCTTCCTCGGCCCGCCTCTTACCCTGATGACCATCCTGTTGGGATCTCTTCTCGGATCGCTGATTGCCATTCCTCTCGCGGCTGTGAGTTCGAAGTTTCGCAACTATCAATGGCCTTACGGCACCTTTCTCGGCATTGCCGCCATTTACGCCAGCATCGGCGGCGAAGCGCTCCTGCGCGCCTACCTCGAATGGGGCGGGTTCCGATGAACGGTGGATTTCGGCACGACTGAACTCGTGCCTCTTCACATAACGGGCCTCAACGTTTGAGGAAGCGGACGAGATTCTCAAACAACTTCAGGCCGTCCTGGGAATAATGGGCGGGAAGCGATGCGCGTTCGGGGTGCGGCATCAGGCCAAGGATGAGGCCCGTGTCGTCGGTGACGCCGGCGATGGCGTACGGCGAGCCGTTGGGATTTTCGGGATACTCCATCGTTGGCTTTCCGCATTCGTCGGCGTATTGGAACGCCACGCGCGGTTTTCGAGTGCTCGCGCTTTCCGGAATCACGGCGCGGCCTTCGGCGTGTGCACTGGGCATTTCGAGGATACGGCCTTCTAAACCCTCTGTCCACAATGATTTTTCTGCAGAAACAAGCAACCGGACTTTGCGGTCTTCAAAGTGCGACGACTGATTTTCGAGCATCGCCATGCCGCGCACTCCCGGAGAGCGGTCCGGAAGAATACCGGCTTCCGTGAGCACCTGAAACCCGTTGCAGATGCCCAACATCGGCCGTTTTGCTTCCAGAAATTCCATCAACTGGTCGCGCAGCTTTGCAACGATCATCGTCGCAAAAATGCGGCCTGCGCCAAGGTGATCGCCGTAGGAAAAACCGCCGGGGACAATCGCGGCGTCGTAGTTCGTCAGTTTGTCATGCCCGGCAATCAACTCGTGAAGATGAAGCAGCGTGGGCCGGCCGCCCGCGAGTTCTACGGCTGCCGCGGTCTCCTCGTGGCAATTTGTCCCCGGAGCGTAAAGGATTGCAATGCGGGCCACGATTATTCCACCACCTCACGAAAAGTTTTGCTCCAGGCTTCGGCAAGCTCTGCCGTGCTCTGCTGCCAGAGCACGCTTCCGCCATCGGAAACAACAATCTGCGGCTGGGCGATCACTTCGCCAAGCGTCAGGTGCGGAACGCCCATGTCAGCGAGATCGCGCTCGACTTCCGGCGCGACTTCCACGAGCATCGTGCCGATGAATTCCCCAAAGAGGAGCGCGTCTCGCCGCAGGCTTGTCTCGGGACCTACTTCGATGCGCGCGCCAAGGCCCGAGCCGAACGAAGCTTCGAACGTCCTGAGCAGCAATCCACCTTCGGCAATCGCTGAGCCGGAAACATACCGGCTGTCCGCGTGAAGCTTCCGCGCCGCGTCCCACACCCCGCGAACCGCAGCGGCATCGCCGGGATCGAACAAACGGTCGCCGCGCTGGCTGTGAGTGTCGGCATAAACGCTGCCGCCAAGGCCGTCCGCGTTGACGGACCCCAGCAGAACCAGCCGATTGCCCGCCCGCTTGAAATCCTTCGTCACAATCTTCTTCACGTCGGGAATACGCCCCATGGCCGCCACGGCAAGCGTCATCGGAACGTCAATCTTGCGCCCGTTGGATTCAAACGTTCCCGAACTCGAATCTTTGCCCGAGATGAATGGAATCCCGAGTTCGACGGAAAGCCCGGCAATGGCATCCACCATGCGAGAGAGGTCCCAGGCTGTTTCCGGCGTAATGCGCGGGGTGTAGAAGTTGTCGCAGAGGACGATTTCGCGATAATCCGCTCCCGCCGCGACCGCCTTCGTCACCGCCTCGATCATCATCAGGCGGGCCATGCCAGCCGGATCGACATCACCATAGAAAGGATTGAAAGCGAGCGTTGTTATCATGCCGTAGGGTTTGCCGCGAAGAGGTGCGGAAACGAATATATTGGTAGGCATGCGATGGTTTCGCCCGCCGTAAGGGCCTACAGTCGTTCTGCCCTGGACCGTGGTATCGAACCGGACGCCCGCGGCACTCTGGTCTGCGCAGTGGTAGTGTGATAGAACGCTTTCGACGGCTTCGCGCCATTGCTGCCCGGTCTGCGGTTCGGAAATCGACAACGGCTTGAGCGTCCGCCTGGGCTCCTGCACCGTGATGGGATCAATCGGGCAGCCTTTCCACAGAAAAGCCATGTCAAGGTCCACGACCAACTCCCCGCGCCATTTGGCCTGCAAACGGCGCGTTCCGGTAAAACGCCCGAATTCAACGTGCGACACCTCATAACGGTCGAGAATTTCACGCGTCTCGTCCAGCTTTTCAATTGGAACAACGATCAGCATGCGCTCCTGCGATTCTGAAAGCAGGATTTCCCAAGCGGTCAGGCTGGCATCTTTCAGCGGCACGCGGTCAAGGTCAAGCTCAACGCCGGTCTCCGCGCCGATTTCACCGGCTGCGGAAGAAATCCCGCCAGCGCCGAGGTCTGTGATGGCGCGAATGCAACCTGCATCGCGCAGCACGGGAATCGCTGATGTAAAGCGCCGCTCTGTGATGGGATGGCCGATCTGCACGGCGGCAAATTCTTTTTCGAGCGTTGCGCCCGTCATGCCGGTTGAACTGGCGGTGGCGCCGTGAATGCCATCGCGGCCGGTTTCTCCGCCGATCAGGAGAGCAATGTCGCCCGGCTGGGGGGAATCCTTTAGCGCGTCCTTCCGGGGAACCAATCCGACGGAATGTCCCAGCGCGAAGCACTTGGCGTAGCCCGGATGAATGCGATAGACCGGGTGCATCATAGGAATGCCCATGGGATTCACGTAATAGGCTGTCGCGCGGATGGATTCCGTCACGATCAATTGCGGATGCAGAGCGCCGGCGGGAACTTCCTCATCGGACATACGCGGGTCCATGGTCCCCATCACCGTCGTGCCTCCGATCGGATAGGCTCCTTTGCCGAACCCGAGCGTGTCGCGGATCACGCCGCCGTGCTTGGTGGCAACGCCACCAAAAGGAGCTATAGAGCTTGGGAAATTGTGGGTTTCTCCCTTGATCGTGATCACCCAGCCGTCGTAGAACTCCATGCCGCCGGCGTTGTCCTTAAAGGCCGAGACAACCAGAGGATGATTGATGCGCGCAGTTGCCTCGCTCAGGCGCTTCAGCAGGCTGAGGCTTTTCCATGTGGTGTGGTAGCAGTGGTCGCTCCAGCTCTGGACGAGGATTTCAATTTCCGCATCGGTGTGCGGTCTGCCCTGCTGGATTTCGTGCGCCTGGATGGCCTTCATCTGCGAGAGCGGAGCGTACCACGAGCGCGCGACGGAGAGATCTTGTAACTCACTGTCGCTCAGGCCGTGCAACGAGATGCGCGCGACGGGGTCCGGTTTGCCCGTGGGATGAAGGGTCGCGACGGTTTCGCCCGGCTCGCGGACGCGTTCAACAATTTTGTTGTAGAGGAAACGAGCGGCGAGTCTCCGCGCTTCAGCCTCATCAAGCCCCGGAAACTGGTAGCGCCGGCTGAGCCGCGCGAATTGCAGGCCCGTTTCTCCAAGTGCGAGTGCGGCTTCCAGAATGGAGGGAGTCTCCGGGTCAGTCACGGCGGGACGATAAGCGATCTCAACAATCGGCCCCTGCGCCGGATCAAGCTGGGAGCGGTTGGATCCCACCTGGTAGATAGGATTGATCAGCAGCGGCTCGAGTCGGCGGACATCGATGTCGCCTTCAAGCCAGTAAACTCGCTCGATCGTAAGCCCGCGCAACTGTCTGTAACCGTGCCGGTGGAAAAAAGCGACCCAGTTGCGGGCTTCCGGGTCGTCCCGGGAGATTGTATAAACGGTGTGAATCGCCATGAGGAATTCAGCCGCGGGGCTGACCCATTATTATAAGCGAGATAGTGAAAAGCGACGAGGATTACAGACGTCGCACAGCTTGCGTCTGCGCACGCATGTGGATTCCATGCCATTCTGGAAAGTCGCGAGCGGCATCGAGTCCCGCGTGATCTTCGTTCTTTCCGATATCGGCACGCCGCGGAAGTTACTCTGCGAGAAGTGCGCAGGTCTTTCGCCGGCTCAGCGTGAGAAGGCCATGCGCGCAGCGAAGCACACTCACGACGACGGGCGTGAAGCCATGGGCCACAGGCGCTTCTTGTACGCCAGGATGAAATAGCCGATAATGCCTGCGCCGATGGTGACGAACGCGTACGCCATGAACTTCCATCCTCCCGGCTGGAACGCCGGGCTTGCGAAAATGAACAGCCAGCCAACCAGTGCGAGAATTGCCGGAAACGGGTAGAGCCACATCTTGAAGGGGAGCTTGACCGGCGGTTTCCTGGCTCGCAGGACGAACAGGCCAATCGTATGACCGACAAACTGAATCAGGATTCGCGCTACCATCAGTCCGGTGATGATGTCACCCAGGCTGAAGAGGCTGGCAATGGCCGACAGCACGCCGACCATTAACAATGAGCGGTTAGGAAATTCGTGTTTGGCGTGAAGCGTTCCGAACCAACTGAAGAAAAGGCCGTCACGCGCCGCAGCATAAGGAATCCGCGAATAGCCGAGCATCAGGGCGAAGACAGAGGCAAATGCGGTGAACAGAATCATGGCCGTCAGCACGACGGCTCCCCAGTGGCCGTAGATTCTCTGCATAAAGACCGACGCCACAGCAAGGTTTGCAGGCGAGCCGGGCTTAATCATGTCCCGCCAGGGAACAACGGAAACGAAACTGTATGAGAGAAGGAAATCGATGACCGTCACCGCGAGGATTGAAATGATCACCGCATAGGGTATGGTGCGCTCAGGCTGTTTGACCTCGTCACCCAGATAGCACACCTGGTAGTAACCGAGATAGTTGTAAATCACCACGATGGTCCCGTTGCCGAGGCCGATCAGGAACGCCCAGTTCAGGTTGAACGCACCCGGCGGAAAATCAAAGGCGATGCGGTAATTCATATGAATCAGCCCGGTGACGATCACCCATCCTGTCGTCACCAGCGTCGTGATCCAGAGAATCAGCATCAGCAACGCCACGTCATGGATTCTGCGATAGAGCGAAATCATCACAATGACGGCGATCGACGCTGCAACAAGTTTCATTTCCCATGGATGCCGCGCCAGACCCGTCCACAGGTAGCTCATGTACTGCGTCATGCCAACCGTACCGGAAGCAATCTCAAGCGGGCCGAAAAACATGAATTCCCATGCGAACAGCCACGCCATCAGCTTGCCCCAGTTTTCGCGGTTGTAGCTGTCTCGCAGAAAGACGTAAGTTCCGCCCGACCCGGGCAGCGCCGCGCCCAGTTCCGAAATTACCAGACCGTCCGCAATGGCCAGAATGGCACCGGCAAACCACGCCAGCAGCGCCTGCGGTCCTCCCATCGTACTCAGGATGATCGGCACAGTAATGAATGGCCCGATGCCGATCATGTTGGACATGTTAATCGACGTGGCGTTCAGGATCCCGAGCCTGCGCCGGAGTTGCGGCCCCGACTGGTCGGTACGCGGCCCCTGATGAGCGGCGCGCTCGCCCTGGATAGAGTTTTCGTTTGTGCTCATTTATTTCACCGGACACGCTCGTGCTTGACCCGACACTGCGCTCCTCCAGCGTCACAATGGAACGCGACGCCGAGGGAAGCCGGAAATCTATATGCCGCGTGCCGAAAAAACGAATGATAACGACGGAAGACAGCAATCCGGAAAGGTCTCTCTGGCGTCAACCCGATGCTACCTGTTCGTGGAATCGACGTACCGCCGGTTTTCATCCAGGTGGAAAGCCGTTTTGAGCGCGCCCTGCACGGTGACGGTCACAGCTTTTTCCGCAGGAATCCCATCCACGCCCTCAACGGTCAATTTGACGTTGTAATCGGCTGCACGGGTGAAAGCGTGGCTGACGGCCGGCCCGTTGGCGCTTGTCCCATCACCGAAATCCCAATGGTACGCAAGGGCGGGCACGCCGTTATCGGCCGTTGTTGCCGTGAGCCTGATGGCGACACCGGTTTCCGCCGATGATGGTACGTCCATGGTGACCGACGGCGCCGCCGCGGGCACCGAAGTGTCAATAATCTTGATCAGCCTGACCGAATGTGGCGGCTGTTGTGAGATCACAAGGCTGCCGTTAGCGACCGCCACAGGCGCGTCCGCGTGGAGCGCGTCATACGCTTCGTAAGGACGCCCCTGGGGAAGCCCAAGCGCGCTGAGTTCAATCGTGTGCGTGCGCGGGTATTCGGTCCAATTGAAAATTGCCAGCATCGATTGGCGCGCGTCCTCTTTCAGAAAGTACTCGCTCGGCATTTCGTCCTGCGGGGAAAAACTCATCAGGTCGAGCGGGAATGCGGCGCGCCTCAATTCCACCATGCTTAACAGGTTTTTGTTTTCGACAAGGGCCAGTCGGTCCGGCGATGCAGCGAGCGTCGGCAGATCATCGCCGATGTCGTACATCCCGCCGGCAACAGCCGCCAGCACAATCTGCACTTCAGCTTCATTAAGGGTGAGCGGCTGCTTGCGGTTGTGCCAGGATTGCTCCGGCTCAACCTCCGTGGAAACGCTGAAGGCATCCGGGTCGCTGATGTAGAAATTTCGGTTCATGTAATAGCGTGCGGCAATGTTGGGGTCAGCGTCCTTGCTGGCCTCAAATGAATGGCCCGTGTCCGGGGCGATGCGGCCTTCATCCACCAGACCCACGGGAGCCAGCATGGCGCTGCCGTCCTTATCAAGAAGCACATCGTTGCCAACAGCCTCGCGGATCACTTTCAGCCCGATGCGCTCCGCTTCCAGCGCCGTCGTATGCGGGCGGTAATAATAACCCTCGATCGCCGAAGAATCCATGAAGTCGAGCTTGATGTATCGCACACCCCATTCACGCGTCAGGGTCCGGTACGTTTCGCGCAGGTACTGCTGCGCCCGCGGGTTTGTAGTGTCGAGGACGTAAAGTGGATCGGCATTCCGTGTGACGTAGCCAATCATGATGGGTTGCCCCTTGGCGTCATGCACCAGCCAGTCTTTGTGGTGCTCATAGACCCAGGCACGCTGAGACACCTCAAAGGGCGCAGTCCACACAGCCAGCTTCAGACCCATACGCGTGATTTTGTAACCCACCTTGCGCATGCCGTCCGGGAATTGCGTGGCGTTCGCCGTCGTATATTCACCGCGCGCGTAATCGTATCCCTCATCAAGATGGCAGTAATTGAAACCAAGCGACTTGAGGTGCCGAGAGAGCCACTCGGCATTGGTCAGCACTTCACCCTCATTCATGCCACCGTAAAATGCCGTCCAACTCCACCACCCCATCGGCGGCAGGCTGGAAACGCGCGCGTCGTGCAGCCGGCGCACCGCCGCGCCATAGGCTTCGAGTTGCGCATGGTAATCCGGCCCCGCCGCGAACATCACGGTTTCCGAACTCAACTCCTTTCCGGGGGAAACGGGCAGACTCAGCTCAATCTGCTGCGCGGGATCGATGTGATCTCTTTGAAGGACGGCTTCGGTTGTTCCCGTGGAATCCACCGTCAACGCGCTGATCGTAGAAGCACCCATTGGAGGTTGATTGACTTTGAGGTGCAGCGCAGTCATGAAACGCTGTTCGGTCAGCGCCGCGAGCAGGAGGCTCTGCTTGCTCCGCAGATTATAGATCAGTCCGTCGCGCACGCCGAAGTAAGTCCCCTTCGGCGCCTGATCCAGCCCGCCGATATGGATGGTCGGATCTTCAGTGAAGCTTTCAAACATCACGCGGTCGGCGCCTTCCGTTGCCCCCAGATTAACGATCGGATTTCCGATGGCGTCCGCAACGCGGATGGCCTCAACCGAGACAGGCTTTGCCGTGTGGTTCGCGACCGCCACTTGCACTGTTCCATATGGGAGATCGTTGTAAAGGCGGAGCGTGCAGACCAGATCAGGTTCGGAAGCAAGTCCGGAAAATGTGATATTGATCTGCCGGCCCGCGCCCAGCGAGTCCTGGAAATCGTTTTGCACCGTTTCATGATGCGCATATTCGCTGGACTTAAGCCAGCGGTGGTTGACTTCGGCTCCCACGCGCGTTTCCAGCACCGGAGACTGCAGGGCAGCGGCACTGATGGCGTACGACCCATCCCGCGGATTGACGGAAACCGACAACTGCGAGTTGTGTAGCGAGGCGGCAACGCCTGATCGCGACAGAATTGCACATCCGAACAACAACAACAGAAACAGGAATCGAAAATAATGCAGGGATTCCCCTTTTGTAAACTTCATATTTGTCCCCTCCGATCTTCCGACCCAAGCTTCGCCCGTGGCGAATGCATTGAGCATCAGGGCTGATGTTCGGGATGATTGCAGGCACCCGGGAATGATGTATTGTATCTATCACCTTCGTACTGCAGTTCCTCGTCCAATCCAATTTTAGATGTATAGTACCCTGCGATCGTCAGTCCCTTGATCAACTCAAAAGCCTTAACGCCCGCCTCGTCCTCCGGCCTGGCTTTTGCCGGATCAGCAATCGTTTCAAGAATCGACGCCTGCTGCTCCTGCGTGAGATTAATAAAAGGCTTACCGTGACGCGACAAAGCGCGGCCGTCGAACCACGCCAGCGCCTGGATCAACTCCCTCTGCCGCTCAGCCGGCTCCTCGCTGTAAAGCAGGTCCACGTAGCGGTTTACGAGCGCGGCTTTTGCGCCGGGAGTGTCGGTCGCGGGAATGATCATGTCGGACAGAGTGGTCATCGTTTCATTCTGGTGATCGTCGAAAAACTGCGGCTTCCAATTTGCGCCGGTCTCGGCGATGGCGTCGGTATCGGCCTGCATTTCCATCGCGGGCATACTGGCGCGGGCGGGTTGCGTCTGGTCGAGGATTGGCAGCGTCGTAAGCCCGCCGGCGCCGATCACGAGCGCCTTCAGCGCTTCGCGGCGTCCCCGGTGGGTCTGGTTTTCATCTCGTTTTGACATGGTATGGGCCTCCGTTTTCATGAGTGCGGCAACCAGTTCTATCCAAGCGCTCCAGTCCGCATCTGCTCTGCGATGTAGTCTGCAGTCCTCATCGCAAGAGCGAGGATCGTCAACGTCGGATTTTTCTCCGAAGAGTTGACGAAGCATGATGCGTCCGAAATAAACAGGTTCTTGATGTCGTGCGATTGGTTGAATTTGTTGAGATACGACGTCTTCGGATCGTTTCCCATGCGCGCTGTTCCAGCCGAATGGATACTCCATCCAGGCGGGAGCGGCGTAGTCCGTTCGCTGATGATTTCAATTCCCGCCTTTTTGAACATCTCCCTTTGCGTGTCGATGGCGTCCTTCGCCATGGCGAGTTCGTTCGGCCCCCATTCGATGT
>Ga0209810_1004070_pt1 | contig 14507 bp, 14 predicted proteins | sample Coa_R1_7_FD_187159 | JGI IMG/M metagenome (GOLD analysis project Ga0209810, IMG submission 187159) | Surface soil microbial communities from Centralia Pennsylvania, which are recovering from an underground coalmine fire - Coalmine... | ecosystem: Environmental > Terrestrial > Soil > Unclassified...
CGGGCGATCGGGTGATGTCGATCATCGGGGGCGGCGGACAGGCGGAGCTGGTCACCATTCACGAGCGGCTCCTGATGCCCGTGCCCGACGAGATGGACTGGCTGGCTGCGGGGGGCGTGCCCGAGGTGTTCACGACGGCCCATGACGCGCTGTTCACCCAGGCGGAGCTGCGACCCGGCGAGCGGCTGCTCGTCCACGGCGGCGCCGGCGGCGTCGGCACGGCGGCGATCCAGCTTGCGCGCGAGGCCGGCGCGCGTGTGATGGCCACCGTGCGGAACCCGGATCTGCGCGACTCCGTCGCCGACCTCGGCGCTGAGGTGATTGCGGCCGAGGCGTTCGCCGATCACGGGCCGTTCGACGTGATCCTCGAGCTCGTCGGCGCCCCCAACCTCGCCGAGAACCTCGGCGCTCTGGCGACGTGCGGACGGCTGATGGTGATCGGGATCGGCGCCGGCGCCAAGGCAGAGCTCAACCTGGGCATGGTGCTCGCCAAGCGGTTGCGGATCCTCGGGTCGACGCTGCGCTCGCGGCCCCTGGAGGAGAAGGCGATGACGGCGCGGGCGATGGAGCGTCACGTGCTGCCGCTGTTCGCGCGGGGCGACATGAGCGTCCCGGTCGCGGCTTCGTATCCGCTCGACGAGGCGGTGGCGGCCTACGAGCGCTTCGCGGCCGGCGGCAAGTTCGGCAAGATCGTCCTGACGATCGGTTGAGGTTCGTCCCGTTTGGGCGCGATAGCGCCCAAACCGTAGGAACCTCACATTTCAAACGCGGTCCGGCCCCCGGCCCCAACCAGGTCCTCGAGCAGCGCCCGCCCGTCGCCGACCATCGCGCCACCGTGCGCCAGCAGGATGTGCTCGAACTGCAATTCGTCGAGCAGCCGCCGAAACGACCGCAACAGCCCCTGCTTGGTCTGCTCGGGCTCGTCCATCAGCGAGTCGGGCACGAAACCGAGCGGTCCGCCGCTCCCCACCTCGCCGCCGCGCACGAGCCCGTCGGCGAACCACAGCGCCCGAAGCTCGGCGCTGTGGAGCGCCATGTCATCCGGGCAGATCGCACCGACCTCGTGCACGACGAGGCCACCGGGGAGTGCGTCGCCCGGCTCGTAGGGCTCGACCGGCTGGCGGTCGGGCCCGAACTCGTGGAGCCCGACGCGCGGCACGTGCACCGGGCAGCCGTACCGTTCCACGAACTCACGGCTGCCCCGGTAGTGGTGGCGGTTCGAGAGGACGATCGCCTGTGGCGAGGTCTCCTGGCCGGAGAACCAGTCGATCCCCACGTCGGGCGGGACGTTCGGGTCGATCAACACGCCGGGGCCCGACAGCCAGAACGAGGAGCCGCGCACGCCGCTGCCCGGGTTCTTGCCCTGCCAGTGGTAGACCCCGGGAAGGACCTCCTCCATCGGCTTACTCCTCGGGCTCCATCCGCCTACCCCTCGATCCGCCTACTCCTCGGCGAACCCGGACTCGTCGACCTCGAGGGCAGGCTCGACCTCGAGCGCGTGCTGTGTGCAGAGCGCCGGTCCGCCGGACTCGAGCGCAACTCGCAGCTCCTCGGGCGTCAGCTTGGCGCCGCAGACCTCACAGCTGTCGCCCGCCTTGTCGAGGGTGTGTTCCTCCAGGTTCATGTCGTCGAGCCTACCCGGATCGCCTGCCCGCCGACACACGGCCCGACGGTCAGTAGGGAGGTAGATCGGCCCACCACTGCCCGAGCACGCGGAAGGCCTTCCAGAACTCGCGCTTGGCGCTCTCCTCGTCGAGCGCCTCGTCGATGTTCGGCACGTACAGCGCCTCGATCGACGGCGTGAACTGCTGGAGCTCACCGGGGAGCTCGGCCAGCTCGCGGCGCAGCGGCACGTCGAGGTCGTTGACCACGGCCAGCGCGTCGGCGCCCATCACGACGACGATCTTCGGCGAGACGATCGCGAGCTCCTCGGCGACCCTGGCGATGCAGGCGGGGTCGGCCATCACCGGATCGGCGACCGGGCATTTCACGCACAGAGTCCCGTAGACGGCGAGCGGGTCGATGCCGAGCCGCTTCAAAGACTTCATCAGGGCGTTGCCGGTGCGCCCGTAGAAGGCGACGCCCTCCTCGATCTCCGCCGGACGCGGCGCGTACTTGATCAGGAAGATGTCGGCCTGCGGGTGCCCTGAGCCCAGCACGGGCATCAGCTGGCCGCGCGGGCAGTGGGGGCAGGCCTGCAGCTCGCGGGCCAGCGAGTTGAGCTCGCGGATCGCCCGCTCGAGGTATTTCTCGCGGATCTCGTCGTCGGTAGCGGGCACCGCATCCCGATTGGACGCACCGCGAGCTTGTCCTTCCGCACGCATCAGGACTTGCGGGCCGTACGCATCAGGACTTGCGTGCCACGCGCCGCACGCGCCGCTGCCTGGCCGCCCGTCTCGCCCCCGGCGGAAGCGCCCGAGTCTGGAGGAACTTGAGCGCCTGCACATAGAGCAGGCTGGCCGGATTGCGCACGATGTCGGCGTCGCGCAGAGACTCGAGGAACTCCTCGGGGCCGGTGAAGTCGCGCATCCGGATCCGCACCGAGCCGAGTCCCTGGGGAACATGGGCATCCGAGCCGGCGCCGGCCGGGATGCGGTACTTGGCCGCGAACCGCGCCGCCTCCTCGTTGAACTCGGAGATCGCCACCCGGGGGTTGAACACCTCGATCGCGTCGACATCGTCCAGGACCGCCATCAGATGCTCGTAGTCCGGAACCGAGTGCAGGCGGTCGAAGGGGTGGGGCACGTACACGACGCCGCCCTGCGCCCGGATCGCCGCGATCGTCTCCTGGAGCGTCATGCCCCGCGGGATCTTCTTCTCGAGGAACAGCCCGATCACCTCGCCCTGGTCGGCCGTCTTCACCTCCTCGCCGACGATCACCTTCAGGCCGCTGCCGTCGGCCTTTCGCCGCGCCTCGAGCGCGCCCGAGATCTCGTTGTGATCGGTCACGGCGATCGCCCCCAGCCCCCGCGCCCGCGCCTCGGCCAGGAGCACCTCGACCGGTGTCGCACAGTCGTGGGAGTGGTCGGTGTGCATGTGCAGATCGACGTCGATCAGCGGACGCTCGGCCATCCGACGCCTGATCCGGCTGTTCTCCCGGCCGTCGTGCCGGCGCGCGACGAGTCCCGCGTACACCTCCTCGAGCTCGTCGGCGACGCGCCCGAACGAACATGCGCTCTGGGCCTCGCGGCCGCGGCCGAGCAGCTCATCGCGGAGCGCTCCGTCCTCGATCAGCCGCGTCAGCTGCGCGGCCAGCGTCTGGCCGTCCCCGGGCTCGAACTCCAGCCCCAGCCCGCCCTCGGCCAGCACCTCCTCGTACACCGGCAGCCGCGAGGCCACGGGGATGACGCCGCCAGCGATCGCCCGCACCAGCATCGCCGGCACCGTTCGCGCGCCCTCGGACGCGAGCACCAGCACGTCGGCTTCGTCGAGCGCTTCACCCTCGACGAAGCGCACGCGGTCGCGCAGCGCGGCCGGCAGCGTGGCCGGAGCGGTCAGCGGCCGCCCCGAGCAGACCGTGGCCCGCCATCCCTCCGGCGGCAGCGCTCGCAGCGCGCGGAGGAACAGCCGCAGCGCGGCCCGCTCCTCCTCGGCCACCATCACGATCTCGAGCGGGCCACCGGTGCCCGCCCGCCGCGACATACCGTCGGCGGCGGGCGCGATCACCCGGTACTCGCCGGGAAAGAAGCGCCCCATCAACTCGCGTGTGGCTCGGTAGCTGGCGATCCGTGCGTCGAGCCGGCCGAACAGCAGCTCCGACAGCGGCCGTCCGAGCTGAGTCGAGAGGATCCGCTCGGTGGGCGCATGGAAGGTGCCGACGTTCAGCGCTCGCGAGTGCCGCAGTGCCGCGCTCGAGGCGCTCGGCGCGAAGGGCTCATGCACGTGCACGACGTCGAGCGGCAGCGTCTCGAGCGCAGTCTCGATCGTGCGCGCCACGTCGACCGGCAGCGACGCCGCGCGCCGCCGGGTCGGGGAGAACGGCAGCACCTCGCCGACGCCGAGCACGAGCGGCTGTCCCTCGGTCTCCTCGAGCCGTCCCGCCCGCAACGCGCGGCGGGTCTCGCGTACGAGCCCGGCATCGTGCGACGGCGCGATCACCAGCACACGGTGCCCACGCCGCGCCAGCTCCTCGGACACGCGCTCGACGTGCCGGCCCACCTCGGTCTGCGCTTCCCAGGCGAACGGGCTCACCTGCGCTATCGACAGGCGCTGGCGCACAGCCGCCCAGTGTAAGAAAGGGGCGTCCCCGCGGACGCCCCGACGATGCGCTAGGCCGGCGCTGGCGCCGGCTCGACCGACTGCGTCTGGCGCGCGTTCTCGATGATGAACGCCTCGGTCGCCTCCCGCGCCTGGTCGTCCGGGCGCTGGTTCATCGGCGACTTCATCAGGTAGGAGCTCGGGCCATCGAGCTGACCTGAGATCCCGTTGTTGAGCGCCAGCTTGCAGCAGCGCACCGCGTCGATCACGATCCCCGCGGAGTTCGGCGAGTCCCACACCTCGAGCTTGCACTCCATGTTCAGCGGCACGTCGCCGAACGCCTGGCCCTCGATCCGGATGTGCGCCCACTTGCGGTCGGTCAGCCACGGCACGTAGTCCGACGGTCCGATGTAGACGTCGTCGGCCGGGAGGGTGTGGCCCATGATCGAGGTGACCGCGTTGGTCTTCGAGATCTTCTTGGACTCGAGCCGCTCGCGTTCCAGCATGTTGTAGAAGTCCATGTTGCCGCCGACGTTGAGCTGGCTCGTGCGCAGCATCTTCACGCCGCGGTCGTGGAACAGGCGCGCCAGCGAGCGGTGGACGATCGTCGCGCCGACCTGCGACTTGATGTCGTCGCCGACGATCGGCAGCCCCGCCTTCTGGAAGCGCTCGTTCCAGTACTTCTCCCGCGCGATGAACACCGGAATGCAGTTCACGAACCCGCACCCGGCCTTGAGGATCTGCTCGACGTACCACTTGGTCGCCTGCTCGGAGCCGACGGGCAGGTAGGAGACGACGACGTCGGTGTGGGTGTCCTTGAGGACCTGGACGATGTCGGCGGTCGGCCCTTCGGCCTTGGTGATCTTCTGGCTCAGGTACTTGCCGAGCCCGTCGTGCGTCATTCCGCGCTGCACGGGCACGCCGAGATCCGGCACCTCGGCGTCGAATTTGAGCGTGTTGTTCTGGCCGGCGAAGATCGCCTCGCTGAGGTCCTTGCCGACCTTGTCGGCGTCGATGTCGAAGGCGGCCGAGAATTCGATGTCACGGACGTGGTAGCCGCCGAGGTCGACGTGCATCAGCCCGGGCACGGATTCGCGCGGGTCGGCGTCCTTGTAGTAGTGCACGCCCTGCACGAACGAGCTCGCGCAGTTGCCGACGCCGATGATCGCGACCCGAACCTTGTCGGACTGGTAGCGGCCGTTGGCAGAGCCGTTAGTGGTGCTCACGAGGGTTCCCTTCGTCAAAAAGATCTGATGGACCGCGCGCGGATGGGGCGCGGCCGACCCTTTAGTTATTCCTCAGGCGCGATTTCGTTACACCTCGGCGGCGTTGAGCTGCCGCCGGACGTACACGATCCGCTGGATCGTCGTGAGCACGCTGAGGCCCGCAAGCACGTACACGGCGGGCGCGAGCAGCTCGAAATTACCGAGCGAAGCCCCCCGGGCGAAGACCAGGCCGGCCGACAGGATCACCACGCGCACCGGCCGGGTGGCGAGCCCCACCTTGCACGCGACGCCGAGCGCCTCGGCGCGAGCGCGGGTGTAGGAGACCATCAGGCTGAACAGCACCGCGGCAACGGTTGCCGCCGCGGCCGCGGGGTCGTGCCGCGAGGCGAAGTAGGCGCCGACCGCGGTCAGCACGATCCCCTCCTCGAGGCGGTCGAGCGTCGAGTCGAGGAAGGCGCCGAACGGCGTTCCCTTGCCGGACATCCGGCTGTAGCGCCCGTCGAGCGTGTCCATGATCGAGCCGACGATGAACGCGACCCCGGCGAGGAAGAACAGTCGCCCGACGACCAGCCCCGCCGCGGCGCAGTTGAGCACGAACCCGGTGAGACTGATCGCGTTCGGGGTCAGGCGGCTCTCGATCAGCCGCTCGCGCATCAGCTCCTGGGGGGTGGGCCCGCTCCTCGGGGCGCGCGGCCTGCGGCTGCGCGGAGTGCTGGCGTCCGTGTCGGGCATCGCTGGTGACGCGGAGACTACGCGGGGATGCCGCCGAGCGCCGGAGCCGGTGACTGCCGCCGGCGGCGGGCAATGCCGCCGGCGGCCACGGCGGTCAGCGCACCGAGCGCGACGTCGGCGAACAGGTGGTTGCCGGTCACGACGACGACCGCCGCGATCAGCAAGGGGTAGGCGAGCCACGCCGCTCTGAGCAGCCGATGGCGCACGACACCCGCCAGCGAGCGTCCGAGGACGAGCGCGAAGCACACGTGCATCGATGGGATCGCGGCATACGGGTTGACGAGGAGCGACGCGACCCCGTGGGTCGTCGAGACCCGGGTCGCGCTCTGCACCGGATCCGAGAATCCGTAGCCGCTCAGAAGCCTTGGCGGCGCTGTCGGGAAGAGCGCGTAGCCGGCCAGGCCGATCGCCATCGCGACCAGGAGCGTGTCGCGGGTGCGGCCGAACGCGTCGCGGTGGCGCAGGTAGATGTAGAGGAGGGCACCGAATGTGACCAGCAGGTGGGCGTTGAGGTAGATCCACACGGCGAGGTCCATGATCGGCTCGGCGTGGCGCTGGACGAAGCGCTCGATCGCAGGCTCGACGAACACGTGGAGGTTGCGCTCGACCTCGATCACCCTGCGGGCGTTCTCGAACGGTTCCTGACCGGTCCCGGCGGCGAGCCCGCGCACCAGCTCGTAACCGAACAGGCCGCCGAGGAAGACGACGGCCTGAAGCGCCAGGTCGGAGGGGCCGCGAGGGAGGAGCCTTCGCATGGAGCGGGCGATCCTAGAGTCCGTTGCGGAGGACGAACCTGCCCCGGTGGGGAAGCCGCGCCTCCAGAAATGGCCCGCTGCGAGTGATCGTGACGCCGGGGGCGTGCCAATAGGGCGAGTAGCGGACCCGGACCAGGGTCGTGCCCGGACGCGACGCGGTGAGCGTGAGTGTGTCCACCCCGAGGTGCGTGAGCATGGCGGCCCCGGTGGCGAGCGCGGTGGGGCGCGCGACGGCGTAGATCCGCCAGTGCGCGGTGCGCCGAACGAGGTGCAGGAACGGCGGGCTGTCCTGGATGATCGCCGCCTCCCGCCGCGAGGACGGGTCGAGGGGGGCGTCGGGGAGCGCGACGTAGCGCACGGCGAGCGCGTGCAGCCAGGCGTCGTAGGCGGCTTCGGTGAGGCGGCGATCGTAGAAGAGCGCGTTCACTCCTCGGTCGGTCTGGCGCTCCCAGCCGCGCGCGAGTGGAACGTATGGAGCGACTTCGTATGCCTCCCAGTGGGCGCGGGTGAATGGGATCTCGAGGCGGAATGGGCGGTGGGGCTGTGCGCGGAGGAAGTTGATCAGCGGCCGGTAGTAGGCGGTCTGGGTGGACGGGTCGCTCTGAGCCGTGATCACGTCACGAACGGGCGCCTGCCATTGGAGGTAGAGGAGCGGCAGGGCCGCGACCGCCAGCAGCCGGCGGTGGCGCGGCCAGGCGACGAGCGCGGCCAGGGGTCCGGCGACGAGAACGCCGAGCCGGGTCGCGTTGCCGCCGACCGGCGTGGGGGTTGCGTATGCGGCGATGCACCCGAGGGCGTAGAGGGCTATGGCCGCGGTCAGGGTCCGCTCCCGGCGCGGCAGCATGGCGAGCCCGGCCGCGGCGATGACCAGGATCGGCCACAGCGCCGAGAAGGCGAACGGCTCCGTGCCGGGCCCCGGGAAGACCGCGGCGACCGTCACCACGGGCGCGAGCGCCGCGGCGGCGATTGCCAGGCCGCCGCGGCGGGCGCTGCGACTCGTGCCGCCGAGTCCGCAGGCGAGTCCAGCCAGGGCGGCGAACAGCGCCGCGACCGGGCTGAACAGGGCGGTCGCGAGTGCCGCTCCGGCCGCGAGCCCCGGGCGGCGACGCTGGAGGGCGAGGGCGGCGAGCGCCACGGGGAAGAGGCCGGCGGCGAACGTGAGCCGGCCGCTGAGCAGCGGCGTGACCGTCGCCGCGCCGAACCAGGTGGCACCGAGCCACGCGCGTCGGCCGAAGTGGCGGTTCGCGAGCGACTCGAAGGCCGCGGCGGCGCCGACCGCCGCCAGCGCGACGAGGACCCGCGGCCCGAACAGCCACGCGAGCGGCGGGAACAGGACGCTGTAGGGCAGCGTGTAGTGGCCCGCGTACCACCAGTTGTCCCAGGTGACCAGGCCGGCCTCGGCGAACAGCTTGACGCGGAAGAGCTGGGCCGCCAGGTCCGGGCTGCGGGGGCTGGCGACGAGGTAGCCGGCGGCTAGGACGGCGGCGGTGAGGCTCGGCAGGACGCGCCGCCATTCCGGCAGACGGCGTGGATAACGTGCGCGGTCGTGAGCCGAGACGTCCCGCCCGAACAGCGCCGCGTGCTCTGCCTCGGCGAGGCTCTGGTCGATCTGATCTGCGAGCGCCCGGTCGATGATCTGGCGCAAGCTAGTGCGTTCGTGCCCCACTTCGGGGGCGCGATCGCGAACGTCGCGCTGCTCGCGGCGCGGGCCGGCGCGCGGGTGGCGCTCGCCGGCGGCGTCGGCGAGGACCACTGGGGCGGCTGGCTGCGCGAGCAGCTCGTTGAGGCGGATGTCGACCTGACCCGCTTCGAGACGATCCCTGGCCACACGACGCCGCTCGCGCTGACCACCGTCGACTCCGACGGCGAGCCCACCTACACGATCTACGGCGACCAGGCCGCCGGGACCGTCGTTCACGCTCTGCGCGACGGCGTCGACGGCGCGATCGGCGAGTGCGCGGCGCTGTTCATCAGCACCAACACGCTCGTCGGGGACGAGGAGCGCGAGCTGACGATGCGCGCGCGGGACCGCGCGCTCGAGCTCGAGCGCCCCGTCGTCTTCGATCCAAACCTGAGGCTGCACCGCTGGAGCTCGCGCACCGAGGCGGCCGCGAGCGCCAACGCCTGCGTCAAGGGCGCGCTGCTGGTCCGCCTGACAGCCGCCGAGGCAACCGTGCTGACGCGCGAGGACGATCCGGAGCGGGCGGCATCCTCGCTTCTGAAGGCCGGCGCCCGGAACGTGGTGATCACGCTCGGGCCCGACGGGGCGATCCTGCGTGGCGGGGTCCGCCTCGACGCGCCGGGCGTGCCGACCAGGGTGGTGAGCGCGATCGGCGCGGGCGATGCCCTGACGGCTGCCCTGATCGCCCGTCTGGCGGCCGCCGGCTGGTACGAACCGGCGATCGCCGCTGGGCTTCGGGACGGGCTCGCCGAGGCGGCGCTGGCCTGCCAGCGCTGGGGCGCGGTTGACTGAGGCCTGGCGGAGGCCCACGCGGCGGCGGGTGGCCGCGATCCGGGACCGCCTGCGGCTGGTCTACGGCGTCCCGTGCGCGCCGCCGCACGGACATCCGATCGCCGAGCTGATCCTGACCGTCCTCTCGCAGTCGACCAACGACCGCAACAGGGATGTCGCGTACTTCGCGCTGCGCGAGCGCTTCCCCACCTGGGAGGAGGTGCGCGACGCGCCCGTCGACGAGCTGGAGGACGCGATCCGGCCCGGCGGGATCTCGAAGGTCAAGTCGGCGCGGATCAAGTCGATCCTCCGCGCGGTCACGCAGACCTCTCCCGGCAACAGTCTCTCCCTGGACTGGCTGGCTGGCCAGCCAGTGCCCCAGGCACAGCGCTACCTGACCGCCCTTCCCGGTGTGGGCCGCAAGACCGCCGCCTGCGTGCTGCTGTTCAGCTTCGGGATGCGCGACATCCCGGTCGACACGCACGTCTCGCGGGTCGGGACGCGGCTGGGGCTGTTCCGACCCCGCGCGCCGTTTGAGGAGCTCCACGACGTGATGCTCGAGATCACGCCGCCCGGCGAGGAGCTCGAGTTCCACATCAACCTGCTGCGCCACGGCCGGCGCACCTGCCACGCGCGGCGGCCGGCGTGCTCTGAGTGCGCGCTGCTCCGCATCTGCCCGCGGGTCGGATTGCCGCAAGCGTGATCACTTAGCGGGGCCATAGCCCCGATATTCGATCACGAGCACCGTTCCCTTCGCGCGCCAAATCTGCTACGCTCCCACTAAGATTTTCACGAACTCATAGGAGCAGAACGGAAACGATGGGCAAGACAATCGGAATCGACCTCGGGACGACCAACAGCTGCATGGCCGTGCTCGAAGGCGGCGACCCGACGGTGATCGAGAACGCCGAGGGCGGCCGCACCACCCCCTCCGTGGTCGCGTTCACGCAGGGCGGCGAGCGCCTAGTCGGCACCGTCGCCAAGCGCCAAGCGGTCACCAACCCGCAGAACACGATCTTCTCGATCAAGCGCTTCATGGGCCGCAAGGAGGCCGAGGTGCACGAGGAGGAGTCGATCGTCCCCTACAGGGTCGTCTCCGGCCCCGGCGGCGACGCGCGCGTCGAGGTCACCGAGAGCGACGGCGACAAGCAGTACTCGCCGCCGGAGATCAGCGCGATGATCCTCCAGAAGCTGAAGTCCGACGCCGAGGCGTACCTCGGCGAGACGGTCGACAGCGCGGTGATCACCGTCCCCGCGTACTTCAACGACGACCAGCGCCAGGCGACCAAGGACGCCGGCAAGATCGCCGGTCTCGACGTCAAGCGGATCATCAACGAGCCGACGGCCGCCTCGCTGGCCTACGGCCTCGACAAGGAGTCCGACCAGACGATCCTCGTCTTCGACCTCGGCGGCGGCACGTTCGACGTGTCCGTGCTCGAGATCGGCGACGGCGTGTTCGAGGTCAAGGCGACCGCGGGCGACAACCACCTCGGCGGCGACAACTTCGACAAGGCGATCGTCGACTGGTTGGTGGCCGAGTTCAAGCGCTCCCAGGGCATCGACCTGAGCCAGGACCCGATGGCGCTCCAGCGTCTCTACGAGGCTGCTGAGAAGGCCAAGATCGAGCTCTCGACGACGCAGGAGTCGCAGATCAACCTGCCGTTCATCACCGCCGACGCGAGCGGGCCGAAGCACCTCGACACGCGCCTGACGCGCGCGAAGCTGAACGAGCTGACCGCGGACCTGCTCGACCGCACGGTCGCCCCCGTGCGCCAGGCGCTCGACGACGCGAAGGAGAAGGGCGCGGCCAACATCGACCACGTCGTGCTGGTCGGCGGTATGACCCGGATGCCCGCCGTGCAGGAGAAGGTCAAGGAGCTCACCGGCAAGGACCCCCATCGCGGGGTCAACCCGGACGAGGTCGTGGCCGTCGGCGCCGCGATCCAGGCCGGCGTCCTTGCCGGCGACGTCAAGGACGTGCTGCTGCTCGACGTCACCCCGCTGACGCTCGGCATCGAGACCAAGGGCGGCGTGATGACGAAGCTGATCGAGCGCAACACGACGATCCCGACCCGCAAGGCGGAGGTGTTCTCGACCGCCGAGGACAACCAGCCGAGCGTCGAGATCCACGTCCTCCAGGGCGAGCGCGAGATGGCGCGGTACAACAAGTCGCTGGGCAAGTTCCAGCTGACCGGCATCCCGCCGGCGCCCCGCGGCATCCCGCAGATCGAGGTCGCCTTCGACATCGACGCCAACGGCATCCTCAACGTGTCGGCCAAGGATCTCGGCACGGGCAAGGAGCAGAAGATCGAGATCAAGGCGGGCTCCGGCCTGTCCGACGAGGAGATCAAGCGGATGGTGTCCGACGCCGAGTCGCACGCCGAGGACGACCGCAGGCAGCGCGAGCTCGCCGAGGCCAAGAACAACGCCGAGAACGCCGCCTACCAGGCCGAGCGCCAGCTGAAGGACCTCGGCGACACGGTCGACGCCGATTCGAAGTCGGAGATCGAGGCGGCGATCCAGGCGGTTCGCGACGGCCTCTCCTCCGAGGACGCAGCGGAGATCAACGCCAAGACCGAGGCGCTCCAGGCCTCCTTCCACAAGGTCTCCGAGGCGATGTACCAGCGCGCCCAGGAGCAGGCGGCCAGCGAATCCACCGCAGCCACGGACGGCGCAGGAACGGCGAGCAATGGCGCGTCCGCGGCGGAGGAGGATGTCGTCGATGCCGAGGTCGTTGACGAGGGCAAGTAGGGATGGAGCACGACGAGAGAGTTGTGGTTCCGGTCGGGGAGCCGCCCGCCGAGGCGGCTCCCCCGTCGCCCGCCGAGGCCGAGGAGCCTGCCGAGGTTGGTGGCGAGACGGGCGAGGCCGCGCACGGCCGGGCGGTCGAGCGCGACCTCGAGGAGCTGGCCGCGAAGGCCGAGAAGGCCGACGAGTACCTCGAGCTCGCCCAGCGCACCAAGGCGGACTTCGAGAATTACCGCAAGCGGGCCGCGCGGGACGCGAGCGTGGCCCAGGAGCGGGGCATCGCCAAGCTCGCCAAGGAGCTTCTGCCCGCCATCGACAACCTCGACCGCGCCCTGCAAGCGGCGGACACGTTCGCGGCGGGCAGTCCCGAGGAGGCTGCGGCCGAAGCCGAGACCCAGCTCGCCTCGGGGATCAAGCTCGTCCATGCCGACGTGCTCGCGGCGCTGGCGCGGCTCGGGATCGAGCCCTACTCGCCGTCTGGAGAGGCGTTCGATCCGCAGTATCACGAGGCGGTCGCGCAGCACCCGGTCGAGGGCGCGGCTCCCGGCACGGTCGTGGAGGTCTACCAGCAGGGCTACAGGCTCGGCGAGACCGTGCTTCGGCCGGCGCGGGTGCTGGTGGCGGCGTAGCGCCGGAGGCTCGAGCCATGGCTGATCGGCTAGACCCCTACAAGGCCCTCGGCGTCGGCAAGAACGCCACCGACGAGGAGATCAAGAAGGCCTACCGCAAGCTGGCCCGGCAGTACCACCCGGACCGCAACCCCGGCGACAAGAAGGCCGAGGAGCGCTTCAAGGAGATCTCCCAGGCCCACGACATCCTCTCGGACCCGGAAAAGCGCAAGGCGTACGACCGGGGAACCGGGCCGCTCGGCGGCTTCGGCGTACCGAACTTCGGGGGAGGCGGGATGGACTTCTCCGGCGGGTTCGGCGACATCCTCTCCAACCTGTTCGGAGGCGGCGGTGCAGGTGGCGGGCGCGGCAACGTGCGGGGGCCCCGGGCGCCCGAGGCCAGGGGCCGCGATCTCGAGACCGAGGTTTCGCTCAGCTTCGAGCAGGCCGTCAAGGGCACCCAGGTGCCGCTGTCGGTGCCAACCTCGCAGCCGTGTCCCACCTGCCACGGCACCGGCGCAAAGCCGGGCACGAGCCCGAAGGTGTGTCCGGTCTGCCAGGGACGCGGGATCGAGGCGCAGAGCCAGGGGATCTTCTCGATCTCCCAACCGTGCTCCAACTGCGGCGGCTCGGGCACCGTGATCGACGATCCCTGCCCCACCTGCCAGGGGACGGGCGCCCAGCGAAGCGTCAAGCGCCTGCGCGTGAACATCCCCGCCGGGGTGCGCGACGGCAGCCGGATCCGGCTGGCGGGAAAGGGGGACCCGGGCCTGCGCGGCGCGCCGCCCGGAGACCTGTATGTGATCACCCGCGTCAGCGAGTCGCCCGTGTTCAAGTGGAGCGGCGAGAACCTCGAGGTGGAGGTCCCGCTCACGATCCCCGAGGCGATCCGGGGCGCGGTCATCGAGGTGCCCACTCTGGGCGGCACCAAGCGCCTGCGCGTCCCGCGCGGGACCAAGCACGGCACCGTCCAGCGCCTGCGTGGCGAGGGCCCGCCGCGACTCGGCGGCAAGGGCAACAGCGACCTGCGCTACCGGTTCGTGATCGACGTGCCGGAGACGCTCTCCGAGGAGCAGGACGACGCCGTCGACAGGCTCTCGCAGGTGATGAACGGCAACCCGCGCGAGAAGCTGTTCGCGCAGGGGAGGTGATCGGTGATGGGCGTGCGCAGAACCCGAACCACTCGCGTCGAGGTCGCCTCGGACCGCGGCGTGTTCATGATCTCGGTCGCCGCTGAGCTGGCCGACATGCACCCGCAGACGCTGCGGATGTACGAGGCGCGCGGACTGATCGAGCCCAAGCGCTCGCCCAAGGGAACGCGGCTCTACTCGCACGCCGACGTCGAGCGGCTGCGACGCATCCAGGAGATGACCGCCGAGCTCGGTCTCAACCTCGCCGGCGTCGAGCGGGTCCTCGAGCTCGAGAACCAGCTCGAGCGCCTCCAGGGCAAGGTCACCGCGCTCGAGCACCGGGCCGCCGAGCTGAAGGCGGAGGTCGAGCGCCTCGAGGCGCTGCGCAAGGAGCTGCGAGCCGAGATCGTTCCCTACGCCAGGGGTGAGATCGTTCGCGCCGCCGACATCGAGCGCATCCGGATGCGGGTCCGCGCCGGGCTGGGCGGCAACCCCGACGGCTAGCATCTCCCCGCAGTGAGGATCTCGAGGTTGCGGAGCGCCCTCGCGGCTGGGCTGGCGCTCCTGGGGGCGATGACGCTGATCGTGGGCGCCGCCTCGGCGGCGGGCCCGCGCAGCGGTGCGCGCGGGCGCGTGGTGCCAGCCTCCGAGCGCCTGCA
>Ga0209810_1004073_pt1 | contig 14500 bp, 12 predicted proteins | sample Coa_R1_7_FD_187159 | JGI IMG/M metagenome (GOLD analysis project Ga0209810, IMG submission 187159) | Surface soil microbial communities from Centralia Pennsylvania, which are recovering from an underground coalmine fire - Coalmine... | ecosystem: Environmental > Terrestrial > Soil > Unclassified...
TGCCAGTGGGGCAGATCAAGCTGGGCATGCACGTCTTGCGGGCCAATGGCACCTATGGGGTCGTGACGGGGTGGAAGAGTGTGCCGGGGGTCAGGGTGATGTATAATCTGGAGGTGGCCCAGGATCATACCTTTACGGTGGGGATGGGGCAGTGGGTGGTCCATAATACTTGTGGCCCTGGTGGCAGTGGACAAGGTTTTGCCACTCAGGATTTACGGGATGATCACTATGGTCGACATGGTGGAGGTTTCGGTTCCGAATATGGATACACGGATGCGGATGCATATGAACAAGGAGCCGAAATTTTTATGCGGGGCGGTTCGCCCAGCGGTACTTATGGTTCTACACTACAAAGGGTACGTGCAAATGGAGATATCAAGCGCTTTAATCCTATCACGGATGAGTTTGGTATCGCACGATCAGATGGAGTCATACGAACGTATTACATTCCAGAACCAGGTATTCATGGTTACGCGACAAATCTGGATTACTTCCTTTCTAGTTATTAGAAGCTAACAAGGAGAGTCGAGATGCACGATGGAAAATTAACGCAACAGGAAGCTATGATTATCCATCAGCTTCTTGCCAAGCATGGTATTACTCAGTACGAAGTGGTGGGAGCCGTTGAAGAAGGGAAAACATTACCCGGAAGTCGTGGGCCACGTGATATTGAATTGTTATCGGGAACAGTGGTAACATCCACAACTGCATATTCATTTTGGCTAGACTGGGTTGACGGAGACTATACTCTAGGTGAACAGAGCGGTGAGTGGAGGGAACTCGCTCCTGGCAACATAGCCAGTGATTTTGAGATCAGAGCAGCACAACAGCGACTTCGGGAAAAAGGGGCATCCACACTCTAAGCTGGACGGTGTATATTATGAAGGAGAGAAGACGACGTGGCAACAAATTCGCTTGCCCTTGCTGTGGCTTTCTTAACCTTGGAGGAACGGTCGCCCAGTACGTATGACATGTGTCCGATCTGTTTCTGGGAAGATGGTCTTGTTCAGTTCAGGGATCCAACCTCCTGCTGTGGAACAAATGGTGTGAGTTTCGCAGAGGCACGTGAGAACTTTGAAAGCATCGGATTCTTGTTACCCAGGCGAGTATGGGAACGTCCAAGACCATTCTCACTTCAGGACCTTGAAGACGCTGGGCGAGAATGGACAGATTGAGTGGCGGCTCAGTTTCCCAGCGTCTGGAATAGGAAGTTACCGCTACGCCACCAGCCAGAATCTGGGTCCGTATATCCCACCGTGGAATGCTGAGCAGCAAAGCAACGAGTACTCTTAATTTTAATTTTATCGTGTTTACCCGGTGATCGTCACCATTAAAGGAGCCGCCGCCGCTTTTTGCCCCTTTTGATCGACAGCGGATACCGTCAGTGTTGCTGTGGTGCCGCCGGATATGGCATTGGAGAGCTGCACCTGCCAGGAGAAATTCGCGTAACCGCTGCTATCGCTTATTTGCTGCATGATCACGTCTTTCACTGAGGCGGAGTTGTAGCTGATATGAAGCAGCACGCTGACGCCTGGTTCGCTCGTTGAGACTGCTATATTGACCTGGCTATTATTATGCACCTGAGCGGGTGGATTCATGATTTGTATGGTCAGAGGCGAATTATTCTGGGAGCCTGGTTGACTTGTGGGAGTGGCCGGAGCCGTAGGGCTTGCGGGGTTCGTAGGATTGGAAACAGGTGTTGAGCCAGGGGATGTGGTCGAAGTCTGACCCGGCGTCGAAGGTTTTTGTGACGGTGTCGTACCTGGATCGCCCACCGGATTTGATGTGCGAGCAATCTTTGGTTGCGCAGTGCGTGACGATGTTGACCGTTTTGGGGTCGAAACCATGGCTGAAATGCCAATCCCTGTGATGCTCGCCGCGGCAATGCCGGCCAGCCCAACCAGGATCGAACGTCTCGTAATGTGCCTGCTGGTTTCCTTCTTCTGCACTACTATCTCAGGAAGAGGAGTATGCGGTACGTAGAGGCCTGATTGATCGCGTCCCACCTGTGTGTAGGGATCATGCTCAACGCTTGTGGAGCGCATCTCAATGGCCTCGCGTTCCTGTGTGGTACTCTCAAAATCGTCCACCAACCTGACGAGCGGTGGATTCGATGAGGCGCAGGCAGTGTAGGAACTCGATTGATTGCACTCTTCCGCAGTGCAGGGGCCTGGTTGATCGCGCGTCCCCGCTTCATCAGAAGCGGCAGGTAAGATGCTGACGAGCGAGGAGTCGGTAATGATAGCTGGCTCCTCGTAATAATACATGGATGTACCGGCAAGTTCCGGCATGAATAATGAGAAAGGCTGCGGGACAAGATAGAGATCAGGCATAAAGGCGAGTGAGTCTGGGGTATCAAGCTGCTCCACATAGAGCGTACCGGCGCTGGCCGGGAAAATCTGATCCGCGGCAGGGATTGCTTGGATATCTAAGGCAGCATCGCAAGCCGCTTCAAAGGCAGTGGCGCAGTCCTGTACCGTCGGGAAGCGCTCAGATGGATTTTTGGCAAGCGCTTTCAGCACAACCTGTTCAATCGCGGGGGGAATAGACGGCACTTTTTCTGAAAGTGGCGCGGGTAGGCAATCGATGTGTTGTCGCGCTATTTCCTGGTCAGTGCCGTTGAAAGGCCGGTTGCCCGTGAGCCATTCATACATGACGATTCCCAGGGCGTACTGGTCGCTGGCCGCGCTTGCCAGACCTTGCAACTGCTCTGGCGCCATATAGGCCGCCGTGCCCGCTTTCATCTGAACATATGGGCGTCTGGCGCTTTGCGCTATTATCGCCAGGCCAAAATCGCTCAGCAGGAGATGACCGTCAATCCCCAGCAGCAGGTTTTCGGGCTTGATATCGCGATGCACGAGATTTCTCTCATGCGCATATTGCAATGCAGCGGCCACCTGGCGCACATAGGAGAGAATAGCTGGCGCGGATAGTATGGTTCCCTGCGGGTAGCGCTGGCGCAATGAGCCATGAGGAGCATAGCTCATGACAATATAGGGGGTGTGATGATCGACGCCGAATTCGAGGACTTTTACAATATTGGGATGGTCTAAGCCGGCGGTAACGCTCGCCTCGCGCAAGAAATTTTCCTGTGCCTCGCCTAATAGCTGGATACGCAGCACTTTGATGGCAGCAAGGGTTTTGAGCGTAATATGCTCACCCAGATAGACATCAGCAAATCCGCCATGCCCCAGTAAATAGCGCAGGCGATAGTTGCCCAGATACTGCCTGACAAGCTCTGCCATCGCTTAACCTCTTTGTTGAGTCGATCGTTTTTCAATCCCATTTCAAGCGCCATGACACCGCGGTGTCAGAGAGGAGCATAGAAAGACGCTTCTAGCCCATCCATATGAGCTATTTCCATAGGAATCCCTGCCGGGTCGAGCCATCATGGGCGTTCGCCCCGCTGCCAACAAGCAAAGGATACTCCTTCAATCTGAAAAGGTCAAGCGTAATAGTACTGCTAGCAGGCGGTTCAGTCACCTAAACTTTTTCGCGAACTCTCCGATAGTAACGGTGAAAGTAGATAAGTTATCTAAAGGAGAGACATACATGAGCCTCAAAGAGATCGTCAGCCACATTGGTCCCATTGCCGGCCTTGCAACTGTAGCCGCCGGTGCCGCGGGCGCCTCAACCTTTGCCTATATTCGTAACAAACGCGCTAAAAGTGATGTTGTGCCGGAAACTTCCACAGCCCAATTAGAGCAGGAGAGCGAAATAAATCAGGCGCTCAAAAAGAAACCCAAAACTGCCGCCGATTATGGCAAGCGCGGCAATGCCTACTACCGGCTGCGTGAGTACGAGAAAGCGCTTCAAGACTTCGATAGCATGATTCGCCTGAACTCTGAAGAGCCCGCTGCTTATTGCCAGCGGGCCATCACCTATGCGGCCCGCCAGGAGTTCAACGAGGCGTTCCATGACTTAGACCAGGCCATCGCGCTCGACCCAGACTATGTACCGGCCTACTACAATCGCGGCGAATTGCGCCGCCTGCAACACGATTACCGGCAGGCGCTCGAAGATTTGAATCGCGCGCTCGAACTTGATTCCAACCATGCCATTGCCTGCTACAGTCGCGGCCTTACCCACTATGCGCTCGGTGACTATCAGCAGGCGATCTCCGACTTCGACCGCGCCCTGGCTATCGATCCCAACTATATACAGGCGCTCATCGCCCGGGGTCTCAGCTATTCCGCGCGCAAGGATTATGCGCGCGCCATACAGGACTTCGACCAGGCGCTGGCGCTCGATCTCCAACGGGCCGAAATCTGCGGCGTTCATGCCGTCCGTGGTCAGGCTTACGCCGCGCTCAAGCAACGCGAGCAGGCCATCCAGGACCTTGACCGCGCCCTGGTGCTAAATCCTGAGAATGCCCTGATCTATGCCAGCCGCGGCAATGTGTACTTTGAACTCAAAGAGTATGCGCGTGCCATCCAGGATTTCAACTGCGCCCTGGCCCTGGATGCCGGCATGGGCAACATTTATTACAATCGCGGCTTCGCCTATTATTGTCTCAAAGACTACCAGAGCGCCATCGCGAGTCTCGACCAGGCCCTGGCCTTGAACCCGGACGATGCGCAGGCCTACAACAATCGCGGCGTCGCCTACTTCGACCTCAAAGACTACACGCGTGCTATCCAGGATTTCGACGCGGCCCTCGCCCTGCACCCCAACGATACCTCCGCACGCTATAATCGCGCTACCGCCCATCTCTGGCAAAACCACATTGAGCGCGCGCGCGATGACTTTGCTCGCACCTGGGAACTGGACGAATCGGACATCGAGGCCGGATGGATGGCCGCGTGGTGCAGCATGTGCCAGGACTTCGATAGAACGGCGATGATAGAACGCCTGGAAATGGTCGCCGCCATCGCGCCGGAGCATTACCTGGCGTTCGCCAGCAGGGCCGTCGTCTTTTACCTGCGCAAACAGTATAGCAAGGCCCTGGCGGAAGTAGACCAGGCCCTCACCCTTGAGCCGGATGAATGGGACGCCTGCTTCTGGAAGAGCATGATCTGCGCCGCGCTGAAGCGGGATGATGATGCAGTGGCAGCGCTCGACCAGGCGCTGGCCAACGGCTTACCGCCGGTGCTACTGGCTCCCCTGCACTGGCTGGAGCACCCGCGCCCGGATTTCTACCGGAAACATGCTATACCGGTGCTGGTTCGCAATGATCAGCCATTGATCCAGCCACGAGAAATGATAAGCTGAGGATATAAGCTTTATCAGGGCAAGCATAAGGATATGGGCAGCCAATTCCTTTCCTGATGTATAATCCAGGACATACAGGGAAAATCATTGCAAGGAGGCTTGCTTGCTTAAACGTAAACGTCCACAGGAAGAAATCTTCGCCTCGTTCAACTGGTGGGACAAAAGCTGCTTTCTCAACCAGATGACCGGCGACCGTTGCGATTACATCGAGTCGTGCATCACGCGCGTTTTCGGGAAGGGCGCGCTCGCGCAGCAGGAGATACTGGAGATAGGTTCAGGTGGTGGTCTGATTTGCGAGCAACTCGCGCGGCGCCAGGTTGTCGCAGTCGGCATAGAGCCTTCCAGAGGCGCATTGGAGACGGCGCGCGCCCATGCCATTCAGAGCGGCCTGGGCCAGAATATTTACTACCAGCAGGGCTTTGCCGAATCGCTGCCCTATGCCGGCGGCAGTTTCTCGGTCATCGTCTGCCTCGACGTGCTGGAACATGTACAGAATCTGCCACAAACGATCAAGGAGATTGCTCGCGTCCTCGCGCCGGGCGGCGTCTTCGTCTTCGACACCATCAACCGCACATTCCTGGCGCGGCTCATCCTGATCTGGTACGGTGAGCACTTTCCCAGCGGCGGCCTGACTCCCGGCATTCACGACTACCAGAAATTCATCAAACCGGTCGAACTACAGGCCCTCATCACCATCAACGGCCTCACGGTACGCGAGACGACCGGCTTCATACCGCGTGGCTTCACTCACGGCCACTTCAAAATGGGGCCAGGACCTCTAAAGGGTGTTGCCTATGTAGGTTATGCCACGAAAGAACGTTAGGAGTGGTTGAAGCGCCTTAGCCTTTCAACCACTCTTTCTTATCTTCTTTGGGCATCGTGCTCTTTTCAATCGCCTCGGCAAAGCTCTGTTTCTTCGGGGCCTGTTCGCTGCGCGCGGCCTGGGCAGTCTGACGGCGATTCATCGTCATCACCGCCTGGCTGTTATTCAGCATTCTGCCGAATTGCTCGCCGCTGACCTCGAAAAATTGCGCCAGCCGCTCCAGTTGGCGCTCGCTCAGGCTTACCAGTTCGATCACCCCGTCCTCGAATTTCTTCCATACATCCACGCCCAGGCGCAGTCCGCGTGCCGCTTGTGCCAGGGTCAAACCGCGCATCGCCCGCAGTTCTTTCAGATTTGCCGCCGCCTGCGCATCGCCAAATACGCGTTCCATCGCCGTCGCATAGGCGCGCCGTGTCAGCGGCAGCACAGCGTCTTCCTGTGAAGGCGCGGCGACATGATAGGCGGCGATGAAATCGATCAGCGCGTCCTGCGCGTCTGGATGGTCCCGCAATAACGCGAGCTGCGCCTGCGTATCTCCCATCTCCTCGGCGGCCAGCCAGGCCATTTTCAATTGCTGCAACTCACTTGTATTCATAGCTCATCTATTCCTCTCAACATCATTATTGTGTGTAGCGTCAAAGCTGCTGCGCTGAACGTGTGTAAGTGGCCTGTTCTTTCAGGATGCAATCGCGCAAGTAACCGCGGGCGCGTTCGTAGCGGAGGCGCACCGTTCGTTCCGTGCGCCTGCAGACGGCCGCGATATCGTCCCATTTCATCTCCTCGATGGCTCGCAGCACCATGATCTTGCGGTCCAGTGGATCAGATAAAAACGTCAGGATGCGCTGGCTTTCCTCCGCTGCATGCAAATGTTCGTACTGGTCAACAGGATCGGCCACATCCGCGTTGGGAGGCGCTTCATCATCGACCGGCGAGGCCTGGAGCGATTCCATCAACGCGCGCGGCACGTGATGCGGCCGGCCCGTTGGTCGCCCATCATCATCGCGCTGGTAGCGCAGCCCCTCCTGGCGCAGCACGCGATTAAACTCATCCACACACAAACAGCGCACATAATGAATAAAATTTTGCGTGATAAATACCTCTTTGGGGTCCATCGCCTCGCGCAGCAGGTGTTCGCTCATATTGGCGATAGCCTCTTCGCGCAAGTCGGGCCGGTGCCTCAATCCCCAGGTGTGCCGCTGAAATTCGGGCGCGCATCTTTCCAGCAGCACCTCGCTCAGCACGCGCGCTCCCTCTATATCGCCCTGCGCATGCAGGGCGCGAATGTTCAGCACCAGTTCAATCTCGCCTATCGCGTAGCGCCCCTCCGGCGTGCGGCGGCGCAGGCGCTCCATCAACAGAGGGTCCTTTAGATCTATCATGTTCTCCCCCTCTTACTGCTCATGGCCTCCTTTTACCGCCTCATTCTCCCTTGAGACGGTAAAAGCATGCCTACTTCTGCAATATCTGGCTACTTATACCTTCTTTTGCAACTCTCAGAAAACGGAAATCTCTCGTATCGAACATAGCATAACACCAATCAGATGAGGTGAAAAGTCACCATATTGAACAGCATAGATACGATGGTACCCTTCCCACGATACCTTTGTTACTTGTTCCCTCGCCCACAGTTTAATAGACTAGGAGCGCGGGACGCTCCGCAGGTTCGATACTGCACCGGACGGGCGGATAGCACCTCAAAGGGGAAGCAGCTTACTCGCTCTCAATTTTATACGTTTTTGGCCGAACATAGATAAAGAAGCTATTTATGCGCTCAAGAGTCTATCCGGTTGAAGGGAAGGGACATAGACGTGCTTGAAGTATTACCCAAAATTGCGAAGATGCAGGCGTCATACGCGCTTGGCAGACCCCTGGCTCTTCCATTGAATTTAACCATCAGCGTAAGTTACCGCTGTAATTCTCGCTGCAAAACATGCAATGTCTGGCAGAGGCCCAACGACGATTTTACCATTGAAGAATACGATAAAACATTTGCCTCCATTGGCAGGGATGCCTACTGGTTCACCTTTAGTGGCGGTGAGCCAACGCTGCGCAAAGACCTGCCCGAGATGGTGGAAGCCGCCTATCGTCACTGCCGTCCCGGCATCATCAACATTCCCACCAACGGGATACAAGATAAAATCATCCCCGCGCGCATCGAGCGTGTATTGCAAGCGGCACCCACCTCCGAGGTAATCATCAATCTCTCGCTGGATGGCGTGGGCGAAAAGCACGATATCGTGCGCGGCGTCAAGGGCAATTTCGAGCGCGCTATGCGTACCTATGCAGGTCTCAAGGCGCTGAAAGGTCGCTACAAGAACTTCACGCTGGGCGTGCATACCGTCATTTCTAACTTCAATGTCGATGAGTTCGAAAACATCTATGCTTTCGTGCGCGACGAATTAAAGCCCGATTCCTTCATCAGCGAAATCGCCGAGGAGCGCGTCGAGCTGGACACGGTAGGCATGGGCATTACTCCACCTATCGAGAAGTACCAGCCGGTTATCGAACGCCTGCAAGAGGGCATCCGCAAGGCCGAATTCAACGGCGTTTCGCGCATCACCCAATCCTTCCGCGACCGCTACTATGATATCGTGAAGCGCACGCTGGTCGAGAAACGCCAGATCATTCCCTGCCTGGCCGGGGTTGCCTCCGCGCAGATCGCGCCCAACGGTGATGTCTGGACCTGCTGCATTCGCGCCGAATCGGTCGGCAATCTGCGCGAGCACAACTACGATTTCGGCTCCGTCTGGCGTACCGCCAAAGCCGACGAACTGCGCCACAGCATCAAGGCCGGTGAGTGCTACTGCCCCCTGGCCAACGCCTCTTACACCAACATGCTCTGCCACATGCCAACCTTAACCAGTGTCGCGCTCAATGTCGCGAAAGGAACGGCAGGGGCCGCGATCACATCTACTTCCAGCAATCGTGGCAAGTCCGCGAAGCTGCGCACCCTCCCCGTTATCAATGCCGCCGACGAGGCCCGCATCTACAATGGCAACGGGCATAGTAATGGAAACGGGCACGGTAATACCGAGAACGGCCACAAGGCCAGGACCGAACTGCATGTGATTCAATAGTATCTGGTTGGGCAGGGCCGATGATGAACTTTTATCAGCACAATCGTGAAGCATCCCCTGCTCATGTCATTCTTCGCTGCGCTCAGAATGGCATGACCAGCGGAGATTCTTCAACCCGGCAACGTGTGCGTCTCTAAAAAATCCCAGATCGCTTCCGTTCCCGAGCGACTGCCGATCATCCTGGGCCAGCTATGTCCCTCACCGATCATGCGGTAATGGACAACGGCGCCATCTGCCTGGCAATGCGTCCATTGCTCACCCACCGCGCTGCTCGTCCGCAAGAAGATAACCGGTCCTACTGTGCAGCCATCCCTTACAGCCCAATCACGCAACCAATCGGGTATCGCGGGCAGCGGCCACCTGGGATTCACAGAAGTGGGGATGCCGTTATAGGGTAAAATCGGATCGGCAGTGCCGTGAATATCAAGGATAGGAAGAGATCTTCCAGGGTGGCATCCACCGGGGATGGCATAAAAATTACCGGAGACGGGCGCAAACGCGGCTATCCTCATGCCGAGGGTACATGCCAGGTAAGCCGCCATAGCTCCTCCATTGGAGAAACCTGTGACATAGATGCGCCGCGCGTCGATACAGAACTCACTTTGCAGCCTGTTCAGCACATCGCTCACGAAAAGCGCGTCATCAACCCCATAATCATAAGGGCCAATGCTGGCCCAGAATGACGGGCCACCCGGACCATCCGGCAATCCCTGCGGATAGACCGCGATAAAATCCTGCTGATCCGCCAGCTTTGAGAAACCCGTAGATTTTTCTGTCCCTACCGGATTCCCGCCATAGCCATGAAAGATCAGCGCAACGGGAATAGGATGATTCAGGGTATAGTCGATTGGCACATGGATAAGATAGCTGCGCGAAGTATATCCTTCCGCCTGCCTGGGGTGAGCATCAATCATCTCATCTGCGCTCGTTCCCGGCGTAATTGGCGAAACCCTGCCACAACCTGTTGTAACTACCGGTCTATCGATAGCACTATCGTTCGCCTGGGAAGTGGGTTGAGGTAAGACGGTCGAAACCGCTGTATGATGCGAACTGGGGGAAGGTGTCTTGTTGCTAGAAGCAGGAGAACAGGCAACTAACAGCAAGAGAGATAAAGCAGCCAGGCAATATAGGTATTTACGAGTACCACAAAAATATTCCATCATACCCCTCTTGTGCCAGAGAGCCTGCGAGTGCGGGCCTATCGTTCACAAGCCACACAATGCAGACATTACGTCTTCTACTGCTAAAGACGCAAAGAGGGGCAAAGTATTGCAAAAAGAAGAATGTTTTACTCGCCTTCGTTCAGGTGGCGCTTTGATGAAAGGGCGCGTAGATGAGGGTTGGTCTCATGCAGGAAGGCGCGGCGCAGGCGTTCAACTTCCTGCCGCAGCTCGGCCATTTCCTCGTTGTGCAGCTGTTCATACGCTGCCAGGCGCTGCTGCAAGAGCAACAGTTCATAGGCAATGCTTCCCTCACCTGTATGAGACATCGCGGCGTGATCCTCGTGCATCTCGTCACATAGAGCGCCTTCAGGAACTGTCTGCATCATCTCACTTGATCCCTCCAGCGGCGCTATCCCGGTATAATGCAAGTGATTATAGGCACCATTACCTGCCACAGTAAAATCTTCCTGGTGTTGCCTGCTAGTCATAACCCTTGATTCTCCCATGTTGAAACGTGCGTTTTCCCACAATGAAATGTACCCGTAATTTACGCAATTATCAGGCAAAACTATGCCTCAGACAACGCACAACAGTATCGTGATATACACCCATTCGTATCAGTACGCGAGCAAATCGGTAGGAAGATCATCCTATATCAATAGAAGGAAGAGACCGGCTTACGTTAAAATCTGATGAAATGTCAGAAGCTAAAAAACATCTCTCATAAACAAATCTCTAACGTTCAGAAAATCGCAATACTGCCGAAAAGGATAGTATGGAGCAAGTATGACATCTGCATTTTTACCATCTCATCGCGTACTACCAATAGTACCGGAGCCGCAGCCAGCAAAGGGTGCGGCTCCGGCAGCTCAAATGGCGGAGGCACCGGCAATGGCCAGAAAAGCCGCATTACCGGCAGAGATTCCTGACACGCCGCGGATACAGCAGGAGTCTCTGCCTATTCGTGTGCTGATCGTTGATGACCATGAGATTGTGCGCCGGGGACTCTACACGGTTTTGAGCGAACAAGAAGACTTCGAGGTCGTGGGGCAGGCCGGAACCGCTAATATGGCCATTACGCTCGCCATGCAGTTGCAGCCCGATATCATCATCCTCGATATCTTTCTGGGCGCATCCAGTGGGCTTGATATCGCCCAGCAACTACAGCGAGGATGTCCCAAGACGCGCATTGTCATACTTACCAGTTATTCCGATGAAGCGCATCTCTTCCGCGCCATGCGCATAGGCGTGCATGGCTATTTGCGGAAATCATTGCCTGTCAGCGAGTTACTCCCTGCCCTGCGCTCCGTTCATTCAGGTGAGCGTGTTATCAGCGAGCCGCGCGCCATTACGCAGGTATTGGGCGAATTTGAACGCCTTACCAAGGAGCAGGAACGTATCCGTTCCGGCCTTACGGACCTCGAAATCGAACTTGTGCGCCTGGCTGCCGCGGGATGCAGCAACAAAGAGATCGCCGCGCGCCAGTTCTGGAGCGAAGTAACGGTCAAACGCAAGATGCAGGATATTTATCGCAAACTTTCAGTCACCGACCGCGCGCAGGCCGTCGCGGAAGCCATGCGCATGGGCTTGATCTAGAAGATACTGGCAAAGGAGAAAACTTATGACAGAATGTCCACAATGCGGAACCATGAACGAGGACGATGTGAAGAATTGCAAGGGATGCCGCGTCAACATGTACTGGGCTTTCCAGCATTATGAAGAGCTGGCCGCCCTGCGGCAGGCGAATAAGCTGCCGCCGCGCCCCGAAAGCGCTCCTTTCCTGGTTCAGACCAGCAGAAAAATTGACGATGGCCCTACTGCCGAATGGCTGCACAAAACCATCAAGAAGTTCGGCTTCAAAGGCGCGGGCAAAAAGGTCAGCACGATAACGGAATAACAGGCATAAAAAACCACCAGCGGATGGCAGAATTCTGAAAGGCGACTGCCAGAGTACGCCCCTACCCCACACAGCGGGGCAAGCCGTGTGGGGTAGGGGCGTACTCTGGCAATCGGAGCTTACCTTATTTCATCGCACCGGCCAGGGGCGCGTGCTGGCTGGCCTGCGTCACTGATGGCTGCTGCATGCCGCCGGCATTGAACCATGCCGCCGCCAGCTTGATGCCCTCGCGCAAATCTACCTCTGGCTCGTATCCCAACTCGCGTCGTGCCTTATCCACACTGTGGCGATTATCGGTGCCGAACATCATCGCGCCGAGTTGCGTTACCACCGGCTTCGTATGGGTCACGCGCGCCACAACCTTCTCGGCCACAATGCTGCCATAGTAAACCGGCAGGTAAGGTACGTGCAGTGTCGGACGCTTGCCACCAACGGCATCCGCAATCGCATTGAACATTTCCAGTTGCGTCAGGGGGCGATCATTGGTGATGTTGTACACATTGCCGGGCGCATTCTCATGATATCCCGCCAGCATGAATCCTTGCACCACATCGGTCACGTAGCAGAACGGTAGCGCGTTATCGCCCTTGCCGAGAATCAGCCCCTTGCCGTCTTTCACCTTCTGTGCCATGCGTCCAAAGTGCAGCCGGTCGCCAGGGCCAAAGAACGTGCCGGGACGCAGGATCACCGTCTCGACATCGCTATTGAGCATCAGGCGGCGCATCAGGCGATCACCCTCCGCCTTGGTGATGCTATACGGGTCGGGGTCGGGCTTCAGCGCATCCTTCTCAGTCAGAAAGCGCCCATGGCCCAGGCCATAAACGGTGTGGGAACTGGTATGAACGAAGCGGCGCACGCCTGCAGCCTGGGCCGCCCGGTACAGGTTCTCGGAGCCGGTCACATTCACCAGGCGATAATCTGCCAGCGGACGCCACACGCCCATCATGCCGGCCAGGTGAAATATCAAATCAACATCTTTAACAGCCGGTCCCAGGGTGCCTGCATCCGTCACATCTCCCCTCACAACCTCTACATCCTGTGCCAGCAATGAATCCGCATTTTCCACAGGCAGCACCAGCGCCCGGATATGCTCGCCGCGCTGGTGCAATGCTTTGATCAGGTGGCTTCCCAGCAAGCCGGTAGCACCCGTAATCAGCACTTTCACGATACTTCCTCCTATCTCCAAACCATTTGATTATGTCTTCGCTATCTATAAGGTGGGTGAAAATGATCACCCTGGCTTCTAGCCCTTACCTCATAGAATGCAACGAGCATAATCTATTTGCTAGTGACGAACGGCCCTGAAGTACTAGTTCATTCGTCCATAGGGCCACGGGGAGTTGGAGCGGGGTGTGGTGGATGGGGATGGAGAAGCCTTGCTCTTGCAGCTTCTCAGCTAAATAAAAAAGATCAGGATAAAGCTTGTCAAGAGGAGAAGGCCTCCAAGTTCTATTTCATGCACAATGCCAAGGGCCATAGCAATGGCAAAGACAACAATTGCCGCTATCTTCACAGGTTGTCTGACAGGGCGTGGAGCAGGCCACATAGGCGCTGGGGGATAGCCCTGTGGTGGCGGGTAGTATGGAGGTTGCCATTGAGGTGGATTTAATGGCTGTTGAGGTTGAGGTGGATAATATGTTGGTTGTTGCATAGGCGTTGTCTGATATGGTGATTGTGGATAATATGGTTGCTGTGGTTGTTGCGGATAATTCTGCATGTATAAAATCCCCCTTTTGTAATGCTCATCATTGTTACCATTTCAAGCGCCATGACACCGCGGTGTCAGAGAGGCACATGGAAAGGCGCTTGTAGCTCATCCACATGAGCTATTTCCACAGGAATCCCCAACGGGCGTCCCAGGCCAGTTAGCCTTCAACTGACCGTTTGTTCCGTCAGCCAGGAGAATGGTTTCAATCCCCAACGGGCGTCCCAGGCCATTTAGCCACCTATAGGGAGTGGAGACACCTGCATGAATATGCCCTTGTTTCAATCCCCAACGGGCGTCCCAGGCCAGTTAGCCTTCAACTGACCGTTTGTTCCGTCAGCCAGGAGAATGGTTTCAATCCCTAACGGGCGTCCCAGGCTATTTAGCCGGATAACATGTCTAAATTCACAGATGAACATCCGTAGTTTCAATCCCCAACGGGCGTCCCAGGCTATTTAGCCCAAGATATGACTATAGGCAAAAGCATGATTGTTATTCACTACAGTTGCACTTGCAAAATCCCGGGAAGAGTCCCGGGATGCCTCTCTGTTGCTCATTGTACTCTCTGCTTCTGGTTCCGTCAACGGCCTCTTCCCGGGATGCTCTCACATCTCGTGCGTTTCT
>Ga0209810_1004074_pt1 | contig 14490 bp, 12 predicted proteins | sample Coa_R1_7_FD_187159 | JGI IMG/M metagenome (GOLD analysis project Ga0209810, IMG submission 187159) | Surface soil microbial communities from Centralia Pennsylvania, which are recovering from an underground coalmine fire - Coalmine... | ecosystem: Environmental > Terrestrial > Soil > Unclassified...
CCAGCCGCTCCTGAACCACCGCCATCCGATCCTCCTGGTCGTGTGCAGCAGGAATCGTCTTAAACGCCCCGGACGGCACCGCCCGGACGATTACTGACCCACGCTCCTAGCGCCGCCGCCGGGGCCTCAGCCCGTGGCGCCGGCAGCCGACGTAGCGCCAGCTCGCCTGCCTCTGTCGGTGGTCGCTGAGCACCTCGACCAGCCTGAGCGTGAAGGCGCGCCAGCGGGGGCGGGCGAAGGCGATGCGGCGGATGTCGCGGCCCACGTAGAAGTGCGCCAGGCGCCCGTCGACGTACACCTGCACCTCGGTCACGCGCCGCCCGGCGGGGGCGCGCAGCGCGAAGCGCAGCTGCGCCTGGGCCGCGCATGCCGGGCGCGGCGGGCGCCAGGTCGCGCGCGGCACCGAGGCGGTCGAGCTGGTGGGCGAGCCGGCCGTGGGGGTGGGCGCGCCGGGCCCGGCGGGCGCCGCCGAGCCGCCGGGGCCGGAGGCGCCCTGGCCGGTGCCGGCGGAAGCGGCGCCCCCGCCCGTCGTCGAGGCGACCGGCGCGCTCGGCGAGGAGCTGGCAGCCGGGCTGCTGCCCGCGTCGTTGGCCGCGTAGACGGCGACCGCCAGCGTCTGGCCGGCGTCCGAGGCCGTCGGCGTGTAGGTCGAGGAGGTGGCGCCGTCGATGTCCGTGCAGCCCTGGCCGCCGGCGTCGCAGCGCTGCCACTGGTAGACGTAGATCGTGTGGCTGTCGGTGTTGGTCCAGGAGCCGGGTGAGGCGCTCAGCGGCTGGCCCACCACCGGCGTGGCGGAGATCGAGGGCGGCGAGAGGTTGGCGGGCGTGTCGCTGGTTGAGCTGGTGCCGTAGGCCGCCGCCGGGACCGGCGAGTCGGTGCCCGCGCCGGCGCAGTAGCCGGTCCCCTCGTCGTCGGCGTTGCTCCACAGCGACTGGACGGGGAAGACCGTCCCCGCGTTGCCGGTCATGGTTCCGACCGCCCCCGGGACGGGCTCCGGCGGCCCCTGCGCGGTGAGCGGGTTGATGCCGACCCACGCGCACTTGTCGCCGTTCTCGTCGGCGTCGAGAGCGTCGTACCAGCCGCCGTAGTGGATGCTGTTGGTCGGGTCGATGTACTCGGCGCCGGGGTCGGTGATCGTCTCCTCGATCTCGTGGCCGAGCACGATCGAGAAGCCGTCGAGCTTGCCCTGCGCGCCGCTGTTCACCGAGTCCTCGCCGCACAGGTTCGTCCCGCCCGCGTTGATCGCCAGCGCGTAGGGCATGTTGGTGTAGGAGATGTAGGGCGCCGCGGAGCCGTCCGGCATCGTCAGGCCGTCGTAGTAGGAGTTGCCGGGGGCGTTGGGGTCGGTGAAGTCGTGGAAGGCGCAGTAGCCGAGGCTGAGCGCGTTGGGGTCGCTGAAGGCCGGCGGCTGGGCGATGATGAAGTTGGCGTCGGTGAGCGCCGCGCCGCTAAGGCCGAAGTGCGCCGCCGCCCGCAGCGCCTCCTCGGCCAGGTCCCAGTAGGTGTTGGTGGGGCCGGCGGGGTTGGAGGAGTCGGTGCTCTTCAGCGCGGAGGCGTCGTTGCCGTCGTCCACCCAGATCCCCGCCAGGACGTTGTTGTCGTTGCTGACGAAGTCCTGGTTGCCGCTGGAGTCGGTCTGGAAGAACTGGGTGCTCACCTTCGCCCAGTCGGTGCCGCCCATCTGGCTGACGAAGTCGGCCATGTACCTCCCGGCGCCGTCGGGGTCGCACTGCAGCGTGGCGGCGACCGACCCCTCGGTGAAGCTCTCGGGCGAGCACGTCTGCCCCGGGAAGGCGCCGGGCTCGCCCCAGCCCCAGAACACGAGGTACTCCTTGGGGTGGACCTGGACGTGGCCGCCCCAGTAGGCCATGTTCCCGCCCCACGGCATTGAGGTCGGCGGCAGCTCGGTCAGGCCGCAGCTGCCGAACGGGTAGGGGGCGGCGGAGGGCCAGGCGGTGGGCGGCGGGTACAGGAGGCCGTTCTCGGGGCACGGCGGGGCGGGCGGGGTGATGCCGGCCGCGGCCGCCTGGGCCAGCGCGGCCTGCTGCTGCTGGTACTCCCGAAACACGGTCGGCATGAGAATCGGGCTGGCCGAGGCCTCGCCGGCCGCGGCGAGCGCCGCCACCGACCCGATCACCGCCGCCACGCACGCCACTCGACCGCGCATGTCAACCTCCACTGTCCGTTCCATGGCCGTTCCCGCAACGCCCCTGCCGCCCACCAAACGGCCCGGGCGGCCCGGAACTGTCAGTGGTGCTCGATGACGCGGTCGATCAGCCCGTACTCCACCGCCTCGTCGGGCTTGAAGAAGCGGTCGCGCTCCATGTCGGCGTGGACCTGCTCGACGGTCTGGCCGGTGTGGTGGGCGTAGATCTCGTCGATCCGCCGCCGGATGTTGAGGATCTCCTGGGCGTGGATCTCGATGTCGGTGGCCTGGCCCTCGAAGCCGGCGGAGGGCTGGTGGATGAGGATCCGGCTGTTGGGCAGCGAGAAGCGCTTGCCCCGGGTGCCCCCGGTCAGCAGCAGCGAGCCCATCGACATCGCGATCCCGACGCAGATCGTCTGGATGTCGGGCTTGATGAACTGCATCGTGTCGTAGATCGCCAGCCCGGAGTAGATCGAGCCGCCCGGGCAGTTGATGTAGATCGAGATGTCCTTGTCGGGATCCTGGGACTCCAGGTGCAGCAGCTGGGCCACCACCAGGTTGGCGACGGTGTCGTCGACCGGCGTGCCCAGGAACACGATCCGCTCGTTGAGAAGCCGGCTGTAGATGTCGAACTCGCGCTCGCCGCGCGCGGTGCGCTCGATGACCATCGGAATCAGGGGCATGACCCCAGCCTACTCGGGGCGGGCACCGGCCGACGTCCGGCGCGGCACGCCGCCGCCGCCCGGCTCGCCGATGAGCAGCACCGCCGTGCCCTCGAAGCGCCCGGCGCGCAGGTCGGCCAGGGCCTGCTCGGCCCCCTCCAGCGGGTAGGTGGAGACCGTGGTGCGGATCGGCACCTCGGGGGCGAGGGCCAACAGCTCCTCGCCGTCGCGTCGCGTGAGGTTGGCCACCGAGCGGATCGTCCGCTCGCGCCACAGAAGCTCGTAGGGGAACGAGGGGATGTCGGTCATGTGGATCCCCGCGCACACCACGACCCCGCCGGGGTCAAGCACGCTGAGCGCCTGGGGGACGAGCGGGCCCGCGGGCGCGAACAGGATCGCGCCGTCGAGCGGCTCGGGCGGGGTCTCGTCGCTGGCCCCGGCCCACTCCGCTCCGAGCCGGCGGGCGAAGGCCTGCGTCCTCTCGTCGCCCGGGCGGGTGAAGGCGAACACCCGCCGGCCCTGGTGGAGGGCGACCTGGCAGATCATGTGCGCCGCCGAGCCGAACCCGTAGAGCCCGAGCCGCTCGGCGTCCCCGGTGAAGCGAAGGGCGCGGTAGCCGATCAGGCCCCCGCAGAGCAGCGGCGCCACCTGCTCGTCGGCCATCGCCGGGGGCAGCGGCAGGCAGTAGCGCTCGTCGGCCACGGTCAGCTCGGCGAAGCCCCCGTCGATGTCGCGGCCGGTGAAGCGCGCCTGGGGGCAGAGGTTCTCGCGGCCCGAGGCGCAGTAGCGGCACGTGCCGTCGGTCCATCCCAGCCAGGGCACGCCGACGCGCCGGCCGTCGTCGGTGTAGCCGACGATCTGGTGGCCGAGCACGACCGGCAGCCGGGTGGCGGGTATCTCGCCGTCGCGCAGGTGCAGGTCGGTGCGGCAGACCGCGCAGGCGCTCACCCGCAGCCGGAGCTGGCCGGGCCCCGCCACGGGGTCGGGCAGCGTCACGACCTCCAGAGGCTCGCCCGGGTGCTGGAGCACGGCGGCGCGCATACGCCTGCACGCTAGCGTTCCCCGGGCCGTGGTTCCGCTGAATCTGCCCAACCTGCTCACGGTGATCCGGATCCTGCTCGTGCCGGTGCTGGTGGTGGCGCTGCTGGAGAAGACCGGCGCCGGTGACCTGCTGGCGGCGATCGTCTTTGCCCTCGCCTCGCTCACCGACTACGTCGACGGCTGGCTTGCGCGCTCGCGCAACCGGATCACGACGTTCGGCAAGCTGATGGACCCGATCGCGGACAAGCTGCTGATCGTCGCCGCGCTGATCGCGCTCGTCTCGCTGGCGCGGCTGGAGGCGTGGGTGGCGATGGTGATCATCGCGCGCGAGTTCGCGGTCACCGTGCTGCGGGTCGCGGTGGGGGCGCAGCAGCACGTGGTGATCCCGGCGAGCATGTGGGGCAAGCTCAAGACCGCCGTCCAGGTGGCGATGGTCATCTCGGTGATCGCCGTGCGCCACCACCCGCTGTGGGTGACGCTGCTCATCTACGCGGCGGTGGTGGTGACCGTCCTCTCGGGGGCCGACTACTTCTTCGGGCTGCGCCGGGGGCTGATCGCGCGGGCGGCGGAGGAGCCGCGGCGGCGGCCGCCCGCGGCGCCCGAGGGTCAGGGGACCTGATCCAGCCAGGCGCGCAGGCTGGTGTGGCGCGGCGCCGGCTCGCCCGAGGCCAGCTCGCGGCGCACCTCGCCGAGCGTCCCGAAGCGCTCGGCGACCACGTTGTGCTGGTGGATGGTCTCGAGGTTGACCTGGCGGGCTGAGACGAAGGCGCGGTCGTCGAGGTCGGGGAAGGACTCGATCACGCCGCGGATCATCTCGCGCACGCAGTCCTCGACGAAGCGGGGCCGGCGGTGGGCCTTCTCCACGACGTGCGCCTCGTCGGAGCGCTTCATCAGCTCGTAGATCTCCGACGACATCGCCTGCTCGACGATCTGAAGCAGGGTGGCGGCGTCGATCTCGTCGTCGCACAGCTCGGTGCAGCCAATGTGCAGGGTGCCCAGGCCCCGCTGGTTGTGGGTGGCCACCGGCACCGCGTCGAGGATCCGCTCCACCTCCTCCTCGTCGAAGCCCTGCTCGCGCAGGCGGGCGCGGGCCGAGGCGGAGACGAGCTGCTGCGCGCACGGGCAGGCGGTCATGCCCTGGGCGGTCACGCCGATCAGGCGGCGCGTGCCGAGCTCGCCGCACACCGCCGAGCCGTGCAGCGTGTACAGCTCCTGCGTCTGCACCCCGGAGACCGGCGCGGGCTTGTGCTCGGGGAAGCGTGCCTGCACCGTGACCTCGGCGCGGCGGGCGCCCTGGCGCGCGCGCACGAGCTGGGCGATGTGCTCGGCCAGCGTCTCGGCCTTGAACGCCGCCTCGCCCAGGACCACCTGGCCGATCGCCTCGTTGACGACCTCCTCAAACCGCGACATGTGGGCGCCCTTCTGATCGGCGCCCAGCTCGATCACGCACTCGAAGCGCGCCGAGAAGAGCTGCTCGGAGCCGTCGTGCTCCAGGCGGATGACCTTCTCCACGCCGGTCACGCCCACGCGCGAGAGACCGAGCGCGAGCGATGGCGGCTGCGCCTGGACGTCGACCGCCGAGACGATGGGGGAGCGCTGAGGCGTCATCGCGTCGGGACAAAGGGTAGAGATGCGCAGCCGAGGACCTGGAAAAGCGGCGGCTTTGTGGTATCACTCCGTCCGTTGTAGGAGAGAGAGGGGTCGTCCGGTAGGGCGACGCGACCGTCTGGGGAGGAGCTCAGGGGACGTGAGCGACAACGGAATGGTTCTTCTGTCCGATGAGGCTCCGATCGCCGAGCTCGAGGAGCTTCGCCAGCTGATCGCCACCGGGCAGGAGCGGGGCTTTCTGACCTTCGCCGAGATCGAGGCCTGCCTGGAGGAAGTGGACGTCACCAAGGAGCAGGTCCAGGAGCTCCACGCTTTCCTGGACGAGGCGGGGATCGACGTCGTGGAGGCCGACGGAAGGCTCGCCAAGTCCGAGAACGGGGCGGTGGAGCGCGCGGGCGAGGAGGCCGCCGAGGCGCGGCCCGACCAGCCCAAGAAGCTCGAGGTCGACCTGACCGTCGAGCCCTCGCTGGACTCGCTGCGGCTCTACCTGCGCTCGATCGGGCGCGTGAGCCTGCTCACCGCCGAGCAGGAGGTGATGCTGGCCAAGCGCATCGAGCGCGGCGACATGGCCGCCAAGCAGCAGATGATCGAGGCCAACCTGCGGCTGGTCGTCTCGATCGCCAAGTCCTACCTCGGGCGGGGGCTGACGTTCCTGGATTTGATCCAGGAGGGCTCGATGGGGCTGATCCGCGCGGTGGAGAAGTTCGACTACCGCCGCGGCTACAAGTTCTCCACCTACGCCACGTGGTGGATCCGCCAAGCGGTGACTCGCGCGATCGCCGACAAGGGCCGGACGATCCGGATCCCCGTCCACATGGTCGAGAAGCTCAACAAGGTCGTCCACGTGGAGCGCCAGCTGATCCAGCAGCTGGGGCGCGAGCCGACTCCGGCCGAGATCGCCGCCGAGCTGGAGACCACGGTGCGGGAGGTGCGCGACGTCCTGCGCATGGCCCAGCAGCCGATCTCGATGGAGAAGCCGATCGGCGAAGAGGAGGACTCCGAGCTGGGCGACTTCGTCGAGGATCAGACCGCCGAGTCGCCCTTTGAGCTGGCCTCCGAGCACCTGCGCCGGGAGAACCTCCGGCGCGCGCTCAACGCCCTGCCCGCGCGCGAGCGCGAGGTGATCGAGATGCGCTTCGGGCTGACCGGCGAGCGGCCCTACACGCTGGAGGAGGTCGGCCGCGCCTTCAACGTCACCCGCGAGCGCATCCGCCAGATCGAGAACCACACGCTGAAGAAGCTCGAGGCGCTGCCCGAGGCCCAGCGTCTCAGGGACGCCTCGTAGCGCTTGTCATAAGCGCCCGTTGCGCATACACTGTCCGCGGGGTCATCCGGCGGGGAGCGCGCCGCAAGCACACGGGGACGGTGAAGATGGCACGGCGACGGTGGACGAGGTGGGCCTTGACGATGGTGCTTGCCGCGACGGCCGTGGCGGGCGCCCTGATCGCGGACGCCGGCATCGGGTCCGCCGCGAGCTCGACGCAGGTGTGCGCGCCGGTGCCGAGCCCGACGGGGACCGGCTACTGGACGCCCTTCGGCGACGCGCAGTGGACCGCGAGCGGACTGCTCACCAGCTCCCAGGCCGCCCCGAGCCAGCCCTACGGCGTGACCTGCGGGGGGGCGAGCGTGTACGCGCCCTCGCTGCCCACCAGCGACCCCGCCAAGATCACGGCGCTCTCGTTTGACTTCGTGGCCTCCACCAGCGGTCCGAGCGGCGTCTCGCCGCGGCTGGTGGTGTGCTTCAGCGACGGCGCCAACTGCGCCAGCAACGGGTATCTGGCGCCCCGGAGCTGGACGGCCGGGGCATGGACGCACGTCGACGGCTTCGCCCCCGGCGCCGATGACTTCTGGGGCAACAGCGGCGGGTCGTGCGGCTCGGCCATCGAGGCGAGCTTCAGCGCGATCGTCGCGTGCCATCCCGGCGCGACGGTGACCCAGGTGGCGGTGGTCAACGACGCCGGCTCGCTGTACCCGGCCGGCGAGCAGGTCACGCTCAACAACCTCACCTTCAACAACGTGGTGGCGCGCGAGGTCCCGCCGGTGCTGGGGCAGTCGGCTGAGATCGCGCCGCTGTCGGGGGCGATCGAGGTCAGGCAGCCCGGGGCGCGTCGCTTCGTCAAGGTCAAGACGATCATGAAGCTGCGCTACGGCGCGGTTGTGCACGCCACCGGCGGGCACGTGCAGGTGATCGCCGCCAAGCCGGGCAGCGGCTTCCAGTCGGGCGAGTTCTACGACGGGGGCTTCAACCTCAGCCAGGGCGGGAGCGGCACCGTGCAGGCGGCGCTGACCGGGGTGGCGTCGGGGTGCAAGCAGGGCAGGACGGCCGCCGCGCGCGACGCCCGGGCCAAGACGTTCAAGCTCTGGGGCCACGTCAAGGGCCACTTCAGCACGCGCGGGCGCTACGGCTCAGCGAGCGTCCAGGGGACCATCTGGCTGACCGAGAATCGCTGCGACGGCACCTTCTTCCACGTCGTGCGCGGCGTGCTGAAGATCCGCGACTTCACCCGGCACCGGACGATCGTGCTGCGCGCCGGCCACAGCTACCTGGCGGCCGCCCCCAAGCCCAAGCCGACCGACACCTTCGACAACGACAACGACAACGACAAGGGCCTGACTCGCCAGCGGTGATGCGCAAGCCGGGGCGGACCAGCTGGCGTAGGCGCAGAGCGCTGCTGCTGGTCGCCGTCGGGGTGGTGGCGAGCGCGATGAGCGTCGCCGCCTTCGCCGGCCACCTGCTGCAGGGCCCCGAGCTTCAGGTGATCGACACGCACTTCTCGCTGCGCGGCGCCCAGAGGCCGCCCGCCGACGTGGCGGTGGTCGGCGTGGACGCCCACACCTTCCAGCAGATCAAGCGGACCTGGCCGTTCCCGCGCCGCTACGAGGCCAGGGTGATCGACCGGCTGCACGCCGCCGGCGCCCGCGTGATCGCGCTCGACCTCCAGTTCACCCAGCCCCAGGACGCCGCCGACGACCAGGCGCTGGCGCAGTCGATCTACAACGCGGGCAACGTCGTGCTCACGACCGACACCGTCAACGCCAAGGGGCAGTCCGGGATCCTCGGCGGCGACCAGGTCCTGCGCGAGATCCACGCCGGCTGGGGCATCAGCAGCGTCAAGCCCGACGGCGACGGCGTCTACCGCCGCGTCCACTACGAGCTCAGCGGCGTGCGGACGTTCGCCGTCGCGGCGGCCTCGCGGGCGTCGCGCCGGCCCGTCCGCGCCTCGGCGTTCCCGAACGGCGGCAGCGCCCCGATCGACTTCGCCGGACCGCCCGGGACGATCCGCACCTACTCGTTCGCCGACGTCTACTTCGGCCGGGTGCCGGCGAGCGCCTTCCGCGGCCGGGTGGTGGTGGTCGGCGCGGTCGAGCCCTCGCTTCAGGACGTCCATCCCACGGCCGCCTCGCGCACCGCGCAGATGCCGGGGCCCGAGATCCAGGCCAACGCGATCTCCACGATTCTGCGCGGCTTCCCGCTCAAAAACGCGCCCGGATGGCTCGACGTGGTGTTGATCGTCGCGTTGGGGATGGTGATCCCCCTGGCCAACCTCCGTCTGCGCTCCTGGCGCGTGGGCGCCTTGGCCGTCCTGGTTGGCGGCGGCTACGCCGTCGCCACGCAGCTGGCGTTCGACGGCGGGCTGATCCTCACCTTCGCCTATCCGCTGCTCGCCATCCTCCTCGCCACCGTGGGGACGCTGGGGGCGGACTACCTGTTCACGGCGTTCGAGCACGAGCGCGTGCGCGACGGCTTCTCGCGCTTCGTCCACGAGGCGGTGATCGAGGAGGTGCTGGCGCACGCCGGCGAGGATCTGCGCTTCGGCGGCGAGCAGCGCGTGTGCACCGTGATGTTCTCGGACCTGCGCGGGTTCACCAGCGTCTCGGAGACCCTGGACGCCGCCCAGGTGATCGAGATCGTCAACTACTACCTGGACCAGATGACCGAGGCGATCATGGACGCCGGCGGCACGCTGGTCTCCTACATGGGCGACGGGATCATGGCGGTGTTCGGCGCGCCGCTCGACCAGCCCGACCACGCCGACCGCGCCCTGCAGGCGGCGCGCGAGATGATGGGCGTCCGGCTCCCGCGCTTCAACCGCTGGCTGCGCGACCAGCGGATCGCCGACCGGGATTTCCGGATGGGCATCGGCCTGAACACCGGGCCGGTGATGGCGGGCAACGTCGGCTCGGCGCGACGGGTCGAGTACAGCGCGATCGGCGACACCACGAACACCGCCTCGCGGCTGGAGGGCATGACCAAGGGCACCCCGCACATGCTCTTCCTGGCCGACAGCACGCGCCAGATGCTGAGTCGCGAGCCCGATGACCTGGTGCTGGTCGGCGACTTCGAGATCCGCGGGCGCCAGGCCAAGATGCGCGTGTGGTCGGTGCCCGACGGCAGCGGGGCGCAGGCGGCTGCGGCGGGCGACGCCCCGCCCGAGCCGGCCGCCGCCGCCGCGCCGGTGAGCGGGGGCGGCGCGGCCGCCTAAACCGGCTCGGGCGCGGAGTAGGTCAGCCTCCGCGACGGGTGCGTGACCAGCAGGCGGTTGCGCGCGTTCTCCATCAGCGAGCTGGAGGCGGGCGCCGTGGCGAGCGCCTCGAGCAGCGTCGCGCCCTCGATCCGCTCGCATCGGCACTCGGTGATCGCCGTGACGGTCGCCGTGCGCGGGATCGCCTCGAGCACCCCGATCTCGCCGAAGTAGGTGGGCGCGGCCATCGTGCGGATGCGGTGGTCGGGGCCCCCGCGCTCGCCGTGCGCGGTGACCTCGACCTCTCCCTCCACCAGCACGTAGAGGGCGTCGGCCGGCTCCCCCTCGGCGACGATCGTGGCGGCGGGGCCGAACGTGACCTCCTCCTCGGCCGCGGCGAGCCGCTCCAGGATCGGCCGGCTGGCCGCCGCGAAGATCCCGAGCTGCTCGAGGATCGCGACCTTGGGCGCCAGGAGCGCCGTGCGCGCGGCCGAGGCGCGGTCCATGGAGACGAGCGCCGGATAGCCGAGCAGGCCGACCAGGAACGGGCCGACGGCCATCGTCCACAGCCCGGCGTCCAGCCCGAAGGCGCCAACCACCTGCGGCGCGATCACCGTGCCCAGCGCGATCGCCCCCAGCACGAACGCGAAGAACACCCCGAACACGCGCGCGAGCTGCTCACCGGGGACCGAGCGCTGCAACGCGGTGATCGCCATCACGTCGACGACGAGCGTGGAGCCGCCCCGCACCACCTCCATCGGGAAGGCGAGGCCGACGCTGTGGATCACCGTGAGCAGCGCGGTGGGGAGGGTGTAGCCGGCCACGCCGGCGAGGATGATCGGAGCCAGCCTCGCCGAGCGCGAGATCCGGTCGACCGCGAAGGCCATCAGGATGCCGCCGACGCCCAGGCCCGCCAGCAGGTAGCCGAAGCCCTGCTCGCCGGCGCCCAGGCGGTGCTGCGAGACGCCCTCGAAGAGCACGGTGTCGGTGCCGTAGACGAAGCTGACCAGAGCGCAGAAGGCGACCAGCGTGCGCGCGGCGGGGAGGCTGATGATCGTGCGCGCCCCGACCGCCATCTGCCGCAGCGGCCCGGCCCGGCCCTCCTCGGTGACGTCGACGGGACGGCTCCGGGTCCGCATCCGCGAGACCATGATCGCCGAGACGACGAAGCTTCCCGCGTTGACCGCGAACACCAGGGCGGTTGAGCTGAGGACGAGCAGCGCCGCCCCGATCGCGGGTCCGAGGATCACGACCAGGTTGTCGATCGTGCCGTTGAGCGCATTGGCCGCCACCAGATCGTCCTCCGTCACCACCGAGGGGATCGTCGCCGCGACCGCCGGGTTGTAGACGACGTTGGCCACCGCCGTGAGCGCGGTGAGGACGAGCGCGAGGGCGACCGCCCCCCGCTCGGCCGCCAGCAGCGCGAGGCCCCCCTGAAGCAGCGCGCACACCAGGTCCGAGGTGATCATCAGCCGGACCCGCTCGGTCCGCTCCGCCAGCACGCCGCCATAGGTGCTGAGGAGCAGCGCCGGGATGAACCGGACCAGCCCGGCGGCGCCGACCCACGTCAGCGAGTGGGTCCGCTCGAAGACGAACCCCAGCAGCGCGACGTTGTACGCCCAGCTGCCGGACGCCGAGATGATCAGGCCGCCGAACAGCAGCCGCAGATCACGCGCGCGCAGGGCCGACCGGTAGCGCCCGAACCACGCATCCATGCGTCCAGCCATGCCGGGCCAGCCTATCCGGGCGCGGGTGCCTCGCGCAACGGCTCGCGCCACGCTCCAGGTTGCGCCCGCCGCAGCCGATGTAGAGGGGGTGACCTGGCGGGCTGCGCAGCGATGAGCTGGTATGCCGCGCTCCTGGCGCTGCTCGTCTCGCACGCCGCGGGCGACGTGCTGCTGCAGACCGACTGGCAGGCGCTCAACAAGGTCCGCGGCTTCACCGATCGCGTCGCCCGCCGCGCGCTGCTCCAGCACGTGGCGAGCTACACGATTGCCTTCATCCCGGCGCTCGTGTGGATCGGGACGCGCACGACCGCCTGGCGGGCGGTCCTCGTGGCGGCGCTGGTTGCGATCCCCCATCTTCTGATCGACGACGGCCGCCTGGTGCGGCTGTGGCTGGCGCAGGTCAAGCGGGCGCAGCGGCCGGGCGCCGGGCTGACGATCGCCGTTGACCAGGTCTTCCACGCGCTCTGCCTGCTGGGCGCGGCGCTGGTGGCGGCCGCGTAGGGAGGGGCGCTCGGCGAGGGCGGCGGGGAGCGGCTGGGCGCTCGGCGGACGGCTGCCGGGCGCTAGACTCGACCGCCCGGCCCGGCGGGGTTCCCGAGCGGTCAAAGGGGTGCGGCTGTAAACCGCATGGCACTGCCTTCGCAGGTTCGAATCCTGCCCCCGCCACTCGTCCGAATCCACCCCCCGCCGCCCTCCGAATCCACCCGGCGAGCGCGGTCGCTCGGGAGAGCGGTTGCACGATCCGTTGCAGCCGCGCTAACCGCACGGCAGCCGGCCGCGCGGCCTGTTAGGGTCCGCGCGCGCCCGCCCTGCGGATGCAGGGAAAGTGCGATGCCGGCCGAAGGCCCAAGCACCGCCAGACTGCTCATGCTCAGCACTGGACGCAAACGACCAGCCGTTCCAGCCGCGATCGGGATCGCGCTGCTGGCCGCTCTCACCGCCGCCATCGGGCTGTCGGGGTCTCCGGCGGCGCGCGCGGTCAGCATCGGCAGCCTCCAGCAGCGGATCAGCTCCGGCCAGAGCGCGATCTCCAGCCTCTCGGGCGCGGTTCGGGCCGCCACCGGCCGTCTCCACCAGCTCGACGGCAGCATCGCCTCGCTCCAGCGGCGCATCTCGGCCCTCCAGGCCGATCTGAGCGCCAAGCGCGCCGAGCTGATCCGGCTCCAGTCCGAGCTGACGGCCGCGCGCATCCGCCTCAGGCAGCTCGAGGCGCGCCAGGCCTACGCGCAGCAGGTCCTCACGCGGCAGCTGGTCAGCCAGTACGAGTCCGGTCAGCCCGACCTCGTCTCGGTGATCCTCGAGGCGCACGGCTTCCAGGATCTGCTCGAGCGCCTCTCGTTCGCCCAGCGGATCCAGAAGCAGGACGTGCGGATCATCCGTGCGGTCCGGGTCGCCCGGCGCGCGGTGGCCGCGCAGGCGATCCGCCTCGGTGCGCTCGAGGTCCGCCAGCAGAGGCTCACGACAGCCGTGCTGAACGAGCGCAACGCGGTCGCGGCCAACCAGATGACGCTCCTGCGCGAGCGGATCGTGGTGGCGCGCTACCGCGGCCGCAAGGCCGGCCAGCTGGCGAGCGTGCGCAGCCAGGTGGCGGGCTATCAGCACCAGCTGGCGGCGATCCAGGCCGCGCAGGCCGCCGCTGCCGCCCAGCGCGCGGCCCAGTCGGCTCCCGTGGCCTCCTCGGGACCGGTGTCGGCTCCCGTTACGGGCGCGCCGGCCGGGAGCGCGGGCGGCTTCACCTTCCCGCTGCCCAAGAGCGCGGCCTCCCCGCCCGGCACCTGGTCGGAGGACCAGGGCGTCGACATCTCGGCCCCGGGCGACACCCCCGAGTTCGCCGTGTGCTCGGGGACGATCGTGCTGCACGGGATCGGCGGGTTCGGTCCGTGGGCTCCGGTGCTTCACTGCGACAGCCCGATCGACGGCTTCAGCTACGTCTACTACGGACACGCCGGGCCGGCGAACCAGCTGCCGGTGGGCACGCACGTCGGCGCCGGCCAGGTGATGAGCTCGGTCGGCCCCGGCATCGTCGGCATCTCCACAGGACCCCACCTGGAGATCGGCTTCGCCGACTCCAGCGGCTCGCCCGCTGGTGGGGCCGGGACTATGATGTCCCTGCTCCAGGCGAGCTACTGATCCCATCGCGCCAGTTGACGAGCTCGGCCAGTGCGCCACGCGCTAGGCTCCCCCCGCGCCCTCTTAGCTCAGCTGGTAGAGCACTTCCATGGTAAGGAAGGGGTCGTCGGTTCGAGTCCGACAGAGGGCTCTCCCGAATCGCCCGTAATCACGGGGCAACGTTTCCTCGAGCTCGGCGAGATCGGGGGTGCTGATCAGGGTCGCCGCTGTTGGGGCGAGCCGTCAGCGGGGAGGATGACGCGGAATTCGCTGCCTTGGCCGAGGGTGCTGTCGAGTTCGATCTGGCCATGGAGGGTTTGGACGGCTCGGTGGACGATCGCTAGTCCAAGGCCTGAGCCGCCGGTGGACCGGTCGCGGGTGCTGTCGACGCGGTAGAGGCGCTCGAAGATCCGTTTCTGGTGCTCGGGGGCGATGCCCACACCGGTGTCGCGGACGCTCAGCATGAGGTCGGTTCCGCGGCGACGGAGCTCGAGTTGGACCGAACCGCCGGCTGGCGTGTAGCGGATCGCGTTCGTCAGGAGGTTCGACGCGATCATCTCGAGCAGCCGGCGGTCGCTGAGAACCTCTGCGTCATCGGCTGCGAGGTCTAGTGTCTTGATTGTTTAATTCGTGCGCAGCTAGGGTATTGGCGTGGGCATGCCTATTCCTACTGCTGTTGCAATCGAGTTGTCCGAGGATGAGCGCACCCGGTTGGAGAGCTGGTCGCGCCGGCG
>Ga0209810_1004077_pt1 | contig 14475 bp, 9 predicted proteins | sample Coa_R1_7_FD_187159 | JGI IMG/M metagenome (GOLD analysis project Ga0209810, IMG submission 187159) | Surface soil microbial communities from Centralia Pennsylvania, which are recovering from an underground coalmine fire - Coalmine... | ecosystem: Environmental > Terrestrial > Soil > Unclassified ...
GGATGTTGAGCAATTCTTCCTGCATGTGTTCGCGGGTAATCGCGTCAAGCGCGCCGAACGGCTCGTCCATTAGCAGGATGGCCGGGTCGGTCGCCAGGGCGCGGGCGAGGCCCACACGCTGCTGCTGCCCGCCGGAAAGCTGGCGCGGGTAGCGCGACCGATACTCGACCGGGTCAAGCCCTACCAGCATGAGCAGTTCATCGACTCGCACCCGCATTTCTTGCCTCGACCAGCCGCCGGAAATCTCCTCCGGCACGCGAATATTTTCCGCAATCGTCATATGTGGAAACAACCCCACCTGCTGGATGACATAGCCCATGCGGCGGCGCAGCTCAATCGGATTCTCCTTAAGAATATCCCTGCCATCAATCAAAATCTCGCCGGAGGTCGGCTCAATCAGCCGGTTCACCATGCGCAGCAGCGTCGTCTTGCCGGAGCCAGACGTTCCCAGCAGCATGCATGTCTCACCCTTCTCCACCTCAAACGTCACATCATCCACCGCCGCCTGACTCGCGTTCTGATATTGCTTACTGACATGACGAAACGCAATCTCTGCCATGCAGCTGACTCTCCCTTTCTCATGCCATGAAAAAAGTGAACTCTCGCTCATCTGTCATGCTGAGCGGCAGCGAAGTATCTGGCTGCCCATCGATGGCTACGGCGTTGTTTCAGATACTTCGCTGCCGCTCAGCATGACGTGTGCCAGTTGCTTTTCAATGGCATGCTGTGCTTAACATATTCCTGTACTTAAAATGAGCAATCTTCACACATTATAAGAGCCGGGGAAGAGAAATGCAAAGGAACGGTGTTTTATCAGACCGATAACCTGCTTGCTCTCCTTTCCTCATTCTGAAAATCCCCCAGGCGTGGCTGTGTCAGCGTTTATCTTGGTAGATTAATGTGTCGTAGTGCGTCTATTTTGGATGGAGAGTTACATGCCGCGTAAGTTTGTACACAGGCTTGTGATTGCTGGCGTTGCGCTGCTTCTGGTTGGAGTGAGCATCCTCAGTGTCCAGCTCATTGCCCATGCCACGCTGCCACAGCGCGTTGCCCTGAGCGGGCAGACCGTTCCCCTTGTCAGCCATGCCACCATGCTTGGCGCTGCCAGTAGCCAGCAGCAGTTGAGCCTTTCGGTGGGCTTGCAGTTACGCAACCGGCAGGAACTGGCGAACCTGCTGAGCAATCTGTATGACCCACGCTCACCAATGTATCATCATTTCCTGACCCCTCAACAGTTTGACGATGAATTTGCCCCCACTGCCGATCAGCAGCAGCAGGTGATCAGCTTCCTGCGCAGTCAGGGCTTCAGCGTCACGCACGTCTCCCCCAATGGCTTGCTGATCGATGCCAGCGCGACGGTGGCGCAGGCTGAGGCCGCCTTCCAGGTCAGCATCAACAACTACAAAGTGGGCGCGAACACCTTCTTTGCCAATGCCAGCGCCCCGACCATCCCCGCTTCGTTGTCTTCACTCATCCTCTCAATCGGTGGTCTTGACAACAGCACGCACTGGAAGCCGATTCTGGCGTCGAGCCTGAGCCAGCAGAAGCAAATGCTTGCTTCCAGCACGTCGCGTAAAGCGCAGGCCACGCCGAGCGGCTACGGGCCGTCTGACCTGCTTGGCGCCTATGATGGCAATCCGCTGCACCAGGCGAATATCCTGGGCGATAACCAGACGGTTGCCGTCTTTGAACTGGATGGTTACCAGAGCAGCGACATCACGCAGTATCTTCAGAACTACAATCTCGGTACGCCCAACATCAGCAATGTGCAGGTTGATGGTTTCAACGGCTCGGCGGGGCCGGGCGCGATTGAAGTGGAACTGGACATCGAGGTGGTGGCGGCGATGGCCCCGCATGCCAACCAGATTGTCTATGAGGGACCCAACACGACCCAGGGCGTCAACGATACCTACAACAAGATCGTGACCGACAACCGCGCGCAGATCACCACCATCAGCTGGGGTGAGTGCGAGGCGCAGTCTGGCGCATCCGAGTTGCAGACGCTGGATAGCATTTTCCAGCAGGGAGCTGCGCAGGGGATCGCCATGTTCGCCGCCGCTGGCGACTCTGGCGCCTATGACTGCGGCAATGGCACGCTCTCCGTCGACTCGCCAGCCGGCGACCCCTACATTACCGGTGTGGGCGGTACAAACCTGCAACTCAACAACGGCGCGTATGGCAGCGAGACAGTATGGGGCAATTCCAGCAATAACGAGGGTGGCGGCGGCGGTATCAGCAACACCTTTAAGATGCCGAGCTGGCAGGTCGGCCCCGGTGTGCAGAACCAGTATAGCAACGGCAACCGCGAGGTTCCCGATGTCTCTGCCGATGCCGACCCCGCTAGCGGCTATGCCGTCTATTGCACGGTGAGCGCCGCCGGTTGCTCGTCAAGCGGCTGGATCGTCGTTGGCGGCACCAGCGCCGCCGCTCCGCTCTGGGCAGGCAGCACGGCTTTGATTAACCAGTATCTGCAACAGCAGGGCAAGTCGCGAGAGGGTTATGCCAATCCTGCCCTCTACGGGTTGGAAAACGCGCAGGAGCCGTACACGCCGTTCCATGATATCACAAGCGGCAACAACCTCTACTATCCTGCTACGGCTGGCTATGACGAGGCCAGCGGCTGGGGGTCGCCCGATATCTACAATATCGCTCGCGATCTGGCAGGCAGCGCAGGTCCCGGCCCGACGCCCACGCCGTCGCCAACGGGAACGCCCTCCCCGACGCCATTGCCCACACAGACGGCCACGCCCGGCCCCTCGCCCACAACTACCAGCACGCCGCCGCCCACTCCAACGACGACGGCCACGCCCGTTCCGCCTTCCGGCTCGCTGATTCAGGATGGCGGCTTCGAGGACGGCTCCGGCGTCTGGCAGGAATCTTCTGCCGCTGGCTACGAGTTGATCGATACGTCGAATCCGCATAGCGGCCAGTACAGCGCCGACCTTTGCGGCTACAGCTATTGCGATGATGTCATCGGCCAGGATTTCACTGTGCCGGATAACGCTTCCAGCATTACGCTGAGCTACTGGTGGTATGGGGTGACGAATCGCACGGCCAGGTCCTGCCGCGATACTTTCACGGTTTCCCTGCTCGATAGCAACGGCAACCTGATCGGAACGGTGAAGAAAGCCTGCAACACCAACGCCAACCGGCAGTGGCAGCAGGTCAACGTCGATGTGAGTAGCCTTCTCGCCGGTTATGCTGGCCAGACGGTCACGGTTGTCTTCGAGGCAAAGACCTCTGGCACGCAGGTGACTTCCGAATTTTTCGTTGATGATGTGAGTGTCAATGGTTAGCAGGTAAATTGCTATACCGGCGCAAAAAAAGAGAACGCTCAGAGAAGCTTTGCTTTACGAGCGTTCTCTTTTTGCGAAGTGGTCATCTAACTCCAGAACGAGCATTACTACGAAGAACTTCCTTCCGGCTATGTCATGCTTCGTGTTGCCTGCACTCCTTAAAAATGTGGGATATACTACTCTTATGGAAGTGTTTTTGCCGTAAGTTCCGGGCGGGTGAGAGATGCTTACCCTTTATCACAGTCTGACAGTAAGGAAAAGCCATGACAATTGATATGAAACGAGAAGATTTAGTGCTTGGCGGGGAGCGGGTGCCTGCGGCTGATGGCAGGGCGTTTGAGGTGATTGAGCCGGGGACGGGCCAGCCGTTTGCCGGGGTGGCCGAGGCCGGGCGTGAGGATGTCGAGCGGGCGGTGCGCGTGGCGCATCGCGCTTTTGAAGAGGGTGCGTGGCCGCGTATGAGCGCGACGGCGCGTGGGCGTATCCTGTTGCAGGCGGCGGCGCTGCTGCGGCAACGGCTGGAAGAGCTTGCCACGCTTGAGGCGCGCAATGCCGGCAAGCCGGTGCGCGATGCACGCGACGAGGTCGGGCTGGCCGCGAACGTACTGGAATACTGGGGCGGCGCGGCCAACAAAATCTTCGGCGAGACCATTCCGGTGCAAGATGCCGGTCTCGAAGTGACGCTGCGTGAGCCGGTCGGCGTGTGCGCGCTGATTACTCCCTGGAACTTTCCCCTGGTCATTGCCTGCTGGAAGATTGCCCCTGCCCTGGCCTGTGGCAATACAGTGGTGGTGAAACCGGCGCAACTCACCCCCCTTTCGACGCTGGCCCTCGCCGCTATTTTGATGGAGGCAGGATTACCGCCCGGCGTGATCTCTGTCCTGCCCGGCCCCGGTTCGACCGTTGGCAATGCGCTGGTCACGCATCCGCTGATCTCAAAGGTCTCGTTTACCGGCTCGACCGAGGTTGGCTCGCAGATCATGCGGCTGTGCGCCGACAATATTACCCGCGTCTCGCTGGAACTCGGCGGCAAGGCGGCAAACGTTGTGTTCGCCGACGCCGATCTTGATCGCTGTATCGCATCATCCATCTTTGCCGTCTTCGGCAATTGCGGGCAGGATTGCTGCGCCCGCGCTCGCATCCTCGTTCAGCGCCCCATCTACGATGAGTTTGTGCAGCGGTTTGCCAGCCGCACGGAGGCGCTGCACGTCGGTCAGCCTCTTGACGAGCAGACGGAGGTTGGGCCGCTCATTTCGGCGGGACAGCGCCAGCGCGCGCTCGATTATGTCGCGCTCGGTCGGCAGGAGGGCGCCCAGCTTGTCAGCGGCGGCACGATTCCCGCGAACGCAGGCGATGGCTATTTCCTGCAACCTGCCATCCTTACCGATGTTGCTAATCGTATGCGTGTGGCTCAGGAAGAGATTTTTGGCCCGGTTGTCTGCATCCTGCCGTTTGATACGGAAGAAGAGGCCGTGCGGCTGGCGAACGATGTGCCATATGGTCTGGCCGGGTCGCTCTGGACGCGCGACCTGGGCCGTGCTATTCGTGTGGCAAAGGGCATTCGCGCCGGCGTTCTCTCCGTCAATTCAAATCACAGCGTGCATACCGAAGCGCCTTTCGGCGGCTATAAGAGAAGCGGCATCGGGCGCGAGATGGGTATGCATGCCGTCCAGCTTTATACAGAGGTCAAAAGCGTCTTCTTCTCTCAAGAGTAGGAGATCAAACGGGCGCAAAGTGAGCCAGGAATGTTGCTCCTGGCTCGCTTTTCGTTTCGGCAAGCGGGCAATTGAAACCATCCGAGACGGCCAGGCGTTGATATGTTGACATGTGCCTGCAAGGCAGTATTATAAGATACATACTTTGCTATAAAAAACGTTGCACGGAGGTTTCGATCATATGTCAGCTAAGTTGAAGAAAGCCCGGCTCTTCTCACCTGAAGGCATGAGTCTCGTATGCATCATGCTTCTGGTGCTGGCCCTTACCGGCTGTTCGTTTTTCGGGAGCAATGCGACGCCCACGCCCACCCTGGCTCCTACATTCTATGCGCCATCCGGTTTACTGCACGTACAGGGGACGCAACTTGTGGATGCGAACGGGCATACCGTTGTGTTGCGCGGAGCGGATATAGGCACTCCATTTAGCAATATGAAGGGCTGGCAAAGCGGCAAGCGCCCGACCAATATGATCAATAGCGGTACGTTTGCCGCGATGGCGCAGTGGCATATGAACGCGCTGCGCTTGCAAGTTTCCAACTGGATTTACGCAAAGTATCCCTCTGATTTCCTCAGCCAGCTCGATCAGATCGTGCGGGAGGCAAATCAGGCCGGTTTGTATGTCGTCATCAACCTGGAAGACGATGCGAAGGGAGGCTCTCCCTACCCGAGCAGGAACAGCATTATTCCGAAGACCGAGGACATTACCTTCTGGAAGGCGATTGCTGCCCACTATAAATCCGACCCGATGGTCCTGTTTGATCTCTATAATGAGCCGCAGGAGCCGGACTGGAATACATGGCTGCATGGCGGCGGCACAACGCCGGACGGCGCAACCATCGTTGGCTTTCAGGACCTCGTCAATGCCGTGCGCTCGACCGGCGCGCAACAAATCGTGATTCTTGAGCCTGGCTCCGCCGGTCACAATGCCAGCGGGCAGAATGGCACCGCCGCAGCAGAGGAGGGCGGCTGGACAACATTTCCTTTGAGCGACGCCATTAAAGACCCCGATACCATGTATTCGCTGCATGTGTACCAGACTATCATCCAGCCAGCTTCCGCGCAATCTGCGAAGTGGGGGCCAATCCTCAACCGCTACCCGCTCTTTTACGGGGAATGGGCCTTCCTGACCAATGGCACCGGCAAGTCTGCTGCCGCTCATTGCCAGGGCCTGCCCACCAATGGTAATCAGGCCAATCAGGTGGTCGAAAACTTCTTGAACTACATGGCTTCGATTCACGCGAACTGGACGGCCTGGCAGTTTGCGCAGGCGAGTCTGGTGCAAAATACCAGCACCTATACCCCGACCACCTTCCCTGCGACACTCCAGTGCGGCAACAGCCAGGCCAATGTTGGCATGGGCGCCGTCGTCAAACAATATCTGGCTACACACCCCGCATAAACTGTTGTGGCAGATGGGTTGGCAGGTCATGTTACGCGGTCGCGCGAGATGACCTGCCAACCCCTTTTCTCTGCCACAACAAAATCTCAACCGGACAGGCATATTTATCATCATTTCTTAACCACTTTGCTACTCTCAAATCAGCATTTTTATTGATACACTTGGAGAGTTCAATGGAATTCTCTTCTGGTTCGTCAGGTCTCGCACATGCCCGCAGCAGCATATGGTGCGGCCTCGAGCGAGATATGCTGCTTCCTGGAAAGGGGAAAAGAGATTCATATGCAGAAGTATCTTCGGCGGCCTCTCCTGATAGGCGTAGCCTTTCTGGCTATCATCGTGATATCAGTATCATGGTTGCTTCCGTTGGGCCTCCGAGCCTCGGCGTTTCAGCCGGGCGCAACGACCACACCGATTAAGCACGCCGTCTTTATCATGATGGAAAATCACACGTTTGACAATATGTTTGGTACGTTCCCCGGCGCCAATGGCGTCACCGAGCCGGAGGGACCCAATCCTGTGCCGCAAGATTATATCCATGACGGCACCTCTGCCATTGCGAACATTGATGGCGGCAAGATGGATAAGTTCCCGGCTGAAGGCCATGTGCAGTACACGCAGGCCGATATTCCTAATTACTGGAGCTACGCACAACATTTTACCCTCGGTGATGACTTCTTCACCTCCCTGGCCACGAGCAGCACCCCTAACCATCTCTCGATGGTTTCTGCGCAGGACAGCGGCATCTTCGAGACCTCCGCTCAGAAAGGCTGCGCCTCTACAGCCAATGCCGATGTGCCGTCCAGACAGACCTCCGGCACCGGCTACTATTCCTACCCGTGCTACAATATCCCCAATATTCTTTCAGAACTGGATAGCAATGGCATCAGCTGGCGCTACTATACCGAAACATCCATCTGGGATGCGCCCGCGCTCATCCAGGGCTATACCAGCTCGCCCAACGATGTCAGTACGACACAGTTCATTCCCGATGTGACCAATCACCATCTTCCCAACGTTTCCTGGATTACGCCGCCCAATGATAGCAGCAATCACCCGCCGCAGATGTGGGAGCCGGGCGAGAATTTTGTTACCGGCATCGTGAACGCAATTATGAACAGTTCCTACTGGAGCAATACCGCTATTTTCCTGACCTGGGACGATTTTGGCGGTTTCTACGATCACGTGGCTCCTCCTGTTCTCGATGGGCTGGGGCTTGGCCCGCGCGTTCCTTTGATCGTGATCTCTCCCTATGCCCGCTCAGGGGTGGTCGTTCATAGCGAAGGCGAGTTCAGTTCCTTTGTCAAATTTATCGAAATGAACTGGAGCCTGCCCTCCCTGGGGCAGCGTGACGCGCTTCCGCAGATCGATAATCTGAAGGACTACTTCAACTTCCAGCAAACGCCCTTGCCGCCCTTGATACTCCAACCGGTCAAATACTCTACCGCCCTCATCGTCCCTGTCGGCACCAAACAGGTAGGGCGCGCCTACCAGATTCATGGCGCGGTAAACTATCTGCTCGGCTCGTCGAAGCAGGTGTTCGTTTACAGCGTGATCTATACGCTTTCGACCCCGCCAACGCAGCATGATGTGGTCATCGATAACGTTCACTACGCGATGAGTCCCGTAACCACCTATTCGGGCGGGACGCTGTATCAGTATAAGGCGAAGCTGGCCCCCGGCAATCATAGCTTCACCTTCTCTTTCTCTGATGGCACCAACACCTATGTCCTGCCCAATAATGGCGTTCCCTTTAGCGGCCCCCAGGTTGAGGCTTTCCAGGTTTCGCATGGTGTTAAACCTTCGTTCGCTCTGCCTGGACAGACTGTAACTTATACTGCCAAATACGTCTCCTTCACCAACACTGCCCCTACCGAAGCGTTGGTTGAGATTGATGGCGTCGATTATCCGATGCAAAAAACATCAGGCACCAGCTACTCGACCGGCGTGACCTATACCTACAAGACTAGCTCGCTTTCGATCGGTGAGCATAACTACCACTTCATCTTCGACGATGGCTCTGGCGTTGGCCCGGCTGAAGATGAGGGCGGCGGGCGGCCCGTTATCACCACCACCCTGCTGACCAACTCTTCGGTCAGCGCAACATCGGGGACCAATACGACTCCCTTTACCTTCCAGACCACCTATACCGACTCGAACAATCTGGCGCCGACGACGGCTCTGCTCTATGTCGATTCCACTTCCTATCCTTTGCAGGAGGTAGGTAGTGGCTCGTACAGTAGCGGCGTGGTCTACCAGACGACCATTACTCTGCCCAACGGCCATCACAAGTTCTTCTTTGCCTTCGCCAACGCGAATAACTACTGGGCCGATCCCATGTCGCCGCTCTATTATGCTGGCCCCGTCGTAGGTGCGAACGCTCAACCGATCGCGCCCGGTACACTCGTTCAGCCCGATACCGGCAATGACGACAATCCCTTCCCCTCTCTCGACTTAAACTCCGACATATAGCTTGAGAGCGGGAAAGACAGGGCAAAAAAGAAGGCCTCCGATAGCACCGGAAGCCTTCTTTTTCGCTTGGCGTCATTGCACGATGATGGTTAATTGCATGCCTGGATGCACACTACAGTACAGGTGGAAAGTGCCTGCCGTGTTGAATGGGCCGATCACCTTGCTTTCACCCGAGCTGGTGAACTGGGCATTGTTCACCGTCGGCGCGCCTGGCTCTTTCCCCGGTTTGGCAACGCCATTGACCCACTGGCCGTTAGAGATAATATGCACCGACGACGTATCACTCACCAGCGTGACCGTGCCGCCTTTGCTGATTGTTACCGACGACTGATCAAAATTGGTCTGCCCCATATGCACGGTGGCGTTTCCGTTGCTACTGCCGGAACCAGTTCCAGTAGTAGTGCCACCACATGCGACTACCAGCACGCTAATCATGCATAAAAACGCAAAAGCTAACAAGAGCTTTTTCATTTCTTTATCCTTCCTTCCCTCCTTCTAAAAGCCGCACAATAGAGTTTTTCTGTACAATATCAGCCCTTTTAAGAACAGGCTCTATTATATTTTACATCCTGTAATCTATCTGAACAGGAAATAAACAAAGCCTTATCATATTCCGAGCATAGCCTGATGATTGGGAGAATCAGAGAGAAAGTTTGAAAAACCCTGTGAACATGTCATGCCATGAGAATCGGCCTCGCACGTGTCATGCTGAGCGGCAGCGAAGCATGACACGTCAAGGGGCCTTTTTTACGGCATGCTTGTTGATTATCTGGAGTTTGCACTCAGGCGGTCGTCCAGCCGACGATGGAGAGCTGCGAGCCGTCGGAGGCGGAGGCGAAGGTAGTGGGATTGCCGCCGCTCAGAGGGCCGAATTGCAGGGAGACGGCACCGTTGCTACTGTTGTGTTGCAGCGCGTACATGCTGCCGTCCAGCGAAACGTTCGACCAGGGGTACTGGCTGTACTGGCAGAACTCGCTCGGCCCTGCGCCCACGCCGCCGCCGTCGGTGGTCAGCCGCGTCAGCCCGGAGCCGTTGGTGTTGATCTTCCACAGCCCGTTCTGGCTCGTATCCACCTGGGTGGACGAGTAGCTCTGATTCTCGAACAGCAGCAGGAGTGTGTTGCTACTGATGGCGCGCACGGCAGAGATGGCCACGCTGGCGCTGGTGTAGAGGCTGGTGCCTGTGCCGCCGGTTGTCGGTTGAATACTGAGCGTGCTGGGGCCAACCCGTGTGTTTTCGCCCGGCCCGCTGCTGCTCATCGTCAGTGTGCATTGTGTGGTATAGAGATGTTGCCCATCGTAGCTGCTGTCGAAATCCCAGCACGGGTAGGTGCTACCCGTTGCTGTGTCCTCAAGCACTCGTGCCAGATTGCTCAACGGCTGGTTCGCGCCTCTGCCGGTATCGAGCAGGTAGAGGCTATCGGCAGGCATATCAATCGAAGGCCCGCGCAGGTAGACGCGCGTGTTGTCCAGCCAGGTAACGACGGGGTAGAGCTGCCCGCCTCTCGCCATCGCCAGTTCCGATTGCAGGCTGCCGCTCTGCGTATTGAGCAGCAACACCTGGTTATTGCCCCCGGCGGCGCTGCTATAGGTATAGCTGTTGAAAATGATCAGCTTCTCATTGGTTGACCACTGTACGTTGCTCACAGCAGTAGAGCCATTCGCGCCGTTGGCAGGAGTCGAAGCGCAATACAACGTTTGCAGGTACTGCCCATCGCGGCGCACCAGCTGGAGTTTCGCCTGCTGGTTCTTAATGGCGACAAAGAGAATCCAGTCGCCAGAAGAAGAAAGTTCGGCGTCGGAGAGGTAGGTGCTGGAGAATGTGGCGATAGCTATGCTCTTGCCAGAAACGACATCATAGCGTTCCAGCGTCCCGGAGGTAGGACTGGTGCTGCTGCCTTTATTGATGATGTAGACGATACTGGCCTGCGTACCTGCTGGCAGCGATGGCAGCACAGCCGCGCGGGCCGTTCCGTTTGCCGGGCAGGTGGTTGTCACTGTCGTTGTCGGATTGGAAGGGGTAGTTGTATTCTGGGCCGGTGTGCCGCTGCCCGTGACCGTCCCCGCGTTCCCCGGATTGTTGGAACCCTGCCCGTTGCCGCCGACCGGAGTAGAAGTTCCCCCCTGCCCGCAGGCTGCCAGCAAAAGCGAGAAGATGAGGCAACAGCCGAGCAAGAGCAAGAAAGGACGCTCATATTTCTTTTTCTGCATAGTGTCTCTCCTGATATACTGTCAGAGCCTTTTCCCTGACAGATAAACGACGCGCCAACCGCTTTCTGGAAAATGAAGCATGATCGTGTTGCTGCGCTCACCATACAGGAAAAACAGAAGAGATTCTGTGAAATAGCTAACACTTTGCAAGAATCCAGGCTGCAAAACCCTTGACAAAATCCTCTTCCGTCAGGTACACTTATTTGCACACGTGTGCATAACTTTTGCGGGATAAGGAACCATATTTTAATGCACACGTGTGCATTACTGAGGGGATGGGCGAGACTGGACTGACTGGCTCTTGCGTGACGTAAAGAGAGGTGCGCCTTGCAGCGACGCGAAGTCTCTATTGCCGATATTGCCCAGGTGGCCGGAGTATCACATACGACCGTCTCACGCGCCCTGCGCGACAGCCCGTTGATCAGCGTGGATACGCGCGAGCGCATCCATCGTCTGGCCGAGGAGATGGGCTATACCCCTAATGCCATTGCGCAGAGCCTGCAAACCCGGCAGACGTACACGCTGGGCCTTGTTGTAACCTCAATTGCCGACCCGTTTCTCGGTGATGTTGTGAAAGGGGTCGAGGAAGTAGCGCGGGCTGCCGGTTTCAGTGTTCTGCTCAGCGCCTCTCACAACGATCCCGAACAGGAAATGGCGATCATCGAGACATTCCACCGGCGGCGCGTCGATGGTATTCTTGTTGCTTCCTCTCGCCTCACCAGTGATTATAAAAAGCGGCTTGACCGTCTCCGCGTTCCTACTGTCCTCATTAATGGTCAGGCCGAGGCGCAGGATGGCCTGTTGCACTGGGTAGCTGTGGATGATCGCGTGGGAGCGCAGATGGCCGTGCAGCACCTGCTCCAGCTTGGACATCGCGCCATTGGCTACATCGGCGCGAGCAGCCGTCCGCGCTCGAATCGCCAGCGCCTTGAGGGATATCGCAGCGCCTTAGAGGCGGCATCCATTTCTTTCGATGAAGCCAGGGTTGTTATGGCTCCAGGTATTGAGGCTTCTGACGAGGAGGATGTAGCTGCCGGAGAGGCATCGCTGCCTGCTTTGCTTGCTTGCGGCGTCACCGCTATCTTTTGCTACAACGATATGATCGCCGTCGGGGTGCAGGTGGCCTGCCGCGAGCGGGGCATTGTCATCCCGCGCGACCTGAGCGTCGTCGGCTTTGACGATATCCGCATGGCCGGTTATGTCAACCCGCCGCTGACCACCATTCGCCAGCCAAAAGTGGAACTGGGCAGCCGGGCGGCGCAGCTCCTGCTGGATTTGCTCGATCGTCGTCCGGTACAAGATCATCTATTATCACCCGTCCTTGTGCATCGTTCCAGTACCGCTCCATTGACAGGCAGCTAATAGCGGGAAAGGAGTGCTTTGCCTATGCCTGCCCTTTTGAAAATCGGCGTTATCGGTCTGGGTCGTATGGGCCAGTTGTATGCGCGCCTGCTCGCCACGCAGGTCAGCGGGGCCGCGCTCTATGCCGTCGCGGAAGTGGATGAGCGAGCGCGCGCAAAGATCGCCGCCGATTACGCTGTTCCCTGTGTATTTCCCGACGTTGAGGAACTGCTCGCCCTGCCTGAACTGGATGGCGTCATCATTGCTACGCCGACCGGCACTCATCCTGCGCTGGTGGCTGCGGCAGCCGGGGCGGGCAAGGCTATTTTCTGCGAAAAGCCGCTCGCTCTGAGCATCGAGGAGACGCGGGCCGTGCTGGACGCTGTTGCGCAGGCGGCAGTGCCATTACAGATTGGCTTCATGCGCCGTTTTGACGCCGGGTACCGGCGCGCAAAAGCGTTGATTGACGCGGGCCAGATCGGGCAACCTGTCATCTTCAAATCTATCGGGCGCGACCCCTTCTGCCCGGACTGCGCCTATGCCGATCCGGCGAAGAGCGGCGGCTTAATCATCGATATGGCTATTCACGACTTCGACCTGGCGCGCTGGCTGATGGGCAGCGAGGTGGAGCGTGTCAGCGCCGAGGGGACGCTCATGGTCTGCAACGAACTGGCCTCGGTTGGCGATATTGATAACGCCGTTGTCAATCTGCGTTTCGCGAGCGGCGCCCTGGGCAATGTCGAGGTCAGCCGCAACGCCTTCTACGGCTACGATATCCGTACCGAAGTGCTTGGCTCGGAGGGCGCGTTGATGATCGGCACGCACCAGCATACCCCCGTACTCCTGCTGACCCGTGCAGGCGCGCAATACGATGTAATGCCCTATTTGCTGGAACGTTTTGGCGATGCCTATCGTGCCGAGTTGCAGCACTTCGCCGATTGCCTGCGCGCCGGTCAACCGCCCTCTGTCGGCGGCGCTGACGCCCTTGCCGCCTGTGAAATCGGCGTCGCTGCCGCCCGTGCCTGTCAGACCGGGCGACCGGTGACACTTGCTGAGATCAGGCAGCTATCTGGACGTAGTTTATAAAGAAGTGGTTGGAACAGGAGGGCAAGTTATGAAACAGTACGATGCACAGAATCTCGTCGTTCATCCCGGCAACGCGCCGGAGCAGGATGTGATCGTTGAGGTGACGCCGGAACTGGCGGGCTGGGACTACATCCGTTTCCAGGTGCGCCGCCTCGCGCCAGGGCAAAGCTGGGCATTCGCGACCGGCGATTACGAACTGGCGCTTGTCCCCTTCAGCGGTCGTCTCAGTGTTACCTCAAATCGCGGGCAGTGGTCGCAGGTAGGCGGGCGTGAAAGCGTCTTCAGCGGCCTGCCCCACGCGCTCTACCTGCCCCGGCAGACCGCGCTGACCGTCACTACCGAAGCCGGAGCGGAATTTGCCGTCTGTCTGGCTCCCGCCGAAGTGGACTATCCCGCCCAACTCGTCACGCCCCACGATATCGAGATTGAGATACGCGGCGGCGATCATGCCACGCGACAGATCAACAACATCATCCCGCCCGGCTTTTCCTGCCAGCGCCTGGTGGTGGTCGAGGTCTATACCCCCGGCGGCAACTGGTCGAGCTATCCGCCGCACAAGCATGACATTCATAAGGTCGATCAGCAGGGCAATATTCGCGAGGGCGATCTGGAAGAAGTCTACTTCTACAGGCTGGACAGGCCGGAGGGCTTCGCCTTCCAGCGCATTTATACCGACTCCGAATCGCCCCTGCACCGCGCCGGCTATCCCATTGATGCGGTAGTGCTGGCGGGCCATAACGACGCCGTGCTGGTGCCAGAGGGTTACCATCCCGTCAGCAGCCCGCCCGGCTACACGACCTATTATCTCAATGTGCTGGCGGGCAGCGCGCAAACGCTGGCCAACAGCGAAGACCCGCGCTATAGCTGGGTCAAGGAAACCTACCGCGCTCGCGACCCGCGCGTACCGCTCTATGACATAGAACATCGTTGATTGAGGTCACTGGTTGAGCAAGAACAGG
>Ga0209810_1004079_pt1 | contig 14474 bp, 16 predicted proteins | sample Coa_R1_7_FD_187159 | JGI IMG/M metagenome (GOLD analysis project Ga0209810, IMG submission 187159) | Surface soil microbial communities from Centralia Pennsylvania, which are recovering from an underground coalmine fire - Coalmine... | ecosystem: Environmental > Terrestrial > Soil > Unclassified...
CAGAAACGTTTTTGTCGCGGGATGCAGTTTCTGCCTTCCCTTGGCTTTCCGGGCTCCTGCCACAACCGTCGCCAGATGTTCGGTATCGCGGATGGGCCGCGCCCGAACAATTGCCCTGGCAATCCTTTGCGCGTCACGTTCCTCGCCGAACCGGCGCAGCAGCGCGGCCAGCTCGTCCACAGCGGCCCGGTTGACCAGCTCATCGGCCGTCCGCTCCTCGTGCCGATCCATGCGCATATCCAACGGGCCGCGCCGCATGAACGAAAAACCTCGTTCTGGTCGTTCCAGCTGCAGGCTGCTCACGCCGAGGTCCGCCAGCAAGCCCGCCAGCGGCGGCAGGTGCAACTGCTGCGCAACCTCGTCGATCTTTGAAAATCGTTCGTGCACCAGAATCACCCTGTCGCCAAACGGCGCCAGACGTTCACGCGCCACCGCCAGCGCTTCGGCATCGCGATCGAGGCCGATCAACCGGCCCGTGGTCAGCCGCCGCGCGATCTCCACTGCATGGCCGCCGGTTCCCACGGTGGCGTCCACGTAAACGCCCTCGGGAATCACCCGCAGCCATTGCAGCACCTCCTCGCGCAGAACCGGGATGTGCCAGCCATGCAAGGCTCAAATGCCTAGCTGCTCGCCCAGCATGCGCGCATCCTCGGCCGTCCACCGCTGCCCATGCACCCACTGCTCCTGGAACCGGCCGTGATTCCACACCTCGAGATGGTCCAGCGCACCGAGTACGACCACCTCGCCGGCCATCTGCGCCGATTCGCGCAGGACCGGCGGAATCAGAATGCGTCCCTGCGCATCCACCCGCGTCATGTGTCCGTAGTAGCTGGTGAGCGCAAGAAACTTTTGCTTGGTGGGATTGTGTGAAGGCAGCTTCTCCAGCCGCGCCTCGATCCCCTCCCAGACCTTCAGTGGATAGACCTTGACGAAGGTTCCCGTTTCGCTGGTGACATAGAACTCGTCGCCATGCTTGCGGAGTAAAACCAAGAAATCGGCGGGGATTTTCAAGCGTCCCTTTGCATCCACCGTGGCCAGTTGGTGTCCGCGAAGCATCCGTCATCACGCGCCCAAACTCCGTGGGGAAGGAGGGCGGGAAGGGGGGCCCTCGATCCCCTTCCCGCCACTAATTTCCACTTCCATCCACTTTGGGCCACATTCTAGAGACGCCGTGCGGAGTGTCAAGAAAAAAGTCGAGCCTAAAAGCACATGTTTTCCACAGGAAACTCACATAGGCAAGGTTTCTATCTTCCCCTTAGATTCGCCTCTAAGTTCGCTGGACTCCCTACATATAGACGTTTTGGATATGCCTACTCCACCGGTGGCACACGGTGGAATCGGGCCCAGGCAGCAGGCGCTGTTGTCAATCAATTAACTTCGCGCGACACCGCTTACGGAGTGTGTCCGGCACGCAGGTGGGCAAGCTGATCGAGCAACTGCTGCTCGTCGGCCGAAAGACCCGCCAGGAAGGCCGGATCCTTCAGCAATTGCTCTCGCTGCGCGAGCGGCACTTGCTGCAACTGGCGCAGTTTGGACAAGAGCAGGCGACGCCGCTCGGGCGGCAGAGCGCGCCAGCGCGGCAACATCTGTTCGCGCACCTGCCGACGCTCCTCCGGCGTCAGGCTCTGCCAGATCTGCGCACGGCGCCGCAGTTCCTGTCGCTGCTGCGGCGTCAGTCGGTTCCATTGCTCGAGGCGCTGTCGAATGCGCGCCTGCTGTTCGGGCGGCAGACTCAAGAACCGTCGGTTGTTGCGCAGGAATCGCTCCTGCTCTTCGGGCGACATCTGCTGCAATCGCTCAAGCCACCGGGGTGGCAGCGGCCGCGGCGGTTGCGGCTGCACCTTCCGGACATGCATGCGCTCCCCACCTGGTCTGCCTGGTCGTGGAGTCTTCTGCGCTGTCGCCGAAGTGGATAGCAGCATCGCCACCACCAGGGCGCAGGTGGACACCGAACGGTTGTAGCTGGCACTAGTCATTCGGATGCATTCGGTCCGGTGCCGCCGGAGGCGCGACCGGCAGCACCGACAACGGCTCGAAGTTCACGAGCACATCGTATTCTTCGAGGACGGCTAGATCCTTCACAACGAGGAAATCCTCGCTGGCAGCGCCTGCCGGGCTGGGGCCAGTGGCCACAATCGACGGCCGAGGCAGGCGGAGGCCTACCCAAATGGCCAGGAGCACCGTGGCAGCTATGGCCGCTACGGGACGTAGCCATGCCAGTCCCGTGAAGCTGCGGCGCGCGCGTTCCTGCTCCCAGCGCTGCAGCAGCCGCGCGCTAAACGCAGCCGAAGCTTCAGCGGCCGGCAGCTCGTCGAGAAGTTGCCAGAGGGCGCGCATCTCGGCAGCGCTACGACTGCAGCCGGGGCACTGCGCTAGATGTCGCTGCAGCTGCTGCCACCCCGGCGCATCGAGGCGGCCAGCCACCCAGTCCATCAGCCGCTCACCGATTTCCCGGCAATCCATCGCTGTTCTCCTTCGCCAGAGATCCCGCAGAGACCAGAGGGGCCAGTCGGACCCGGAGTTTTTCATAGGCCCGGAACAGCAGCGACTTCAGTGCGCTCTCCGAGCAACCCAGAATGCCCGCGATTTCGGTGTAATCCAGGTCATGATATTTGTGCAACAACACGGCCAGACGTTGCTTGGACGGCAGTGCCTGAATCGCGTCCGCCACAATGCGGGCCCGCTCCCTCCGCATGAGCTCCTCTTCGATTCCCAACGCAGGGTCGGCAATGGGAACGGCTGGCCCGGCGGACTCCGCCGCTTCCTCCAGCGACACGTGCTGGCGATCCCAGGCCCCGTCCCGCAGCGCATTCAGAGCCAGATTGCTGGCGATGCGAAACAGCCAGGTCGAAAATTTGGCTTCCGGCCGGTACTGCCGCCGCGCACGGAACACACGGAGAAAGGTCTCCTGCGCCAGTTCCTCGGCCAGATCGGCATTGTGGACCATGCGAAACAGGAAGCTGAGCACAGGGGTGCGGTAGCGAGCGACCAGTTGCTCGAAGCAGGCGTCATCGCCGGCCTTGAGCCGCAGCATCAGCTCGACGTCCGGGTCCACCATCGCCGTCGAGGCGAAATTGTATAGAACGGGCTGTGCCGCCGAAAGTGCCACGCCGCCCACGGCTCCTTCCCCTGCGCATGGGATTAAACCCGGACCTGCCCCACAAGTTGCTTTCGACCACAGCCCATGTCAGCAACGGGCGGTGTGCGATCGCCGCCGTCAGCTGCTGTGGCGAATCAGCAGGACATCACCGTCCTGGACGACATAGTCGCGGCCCTGGAGGCGCACCTGGCCGGCTTCTCGAGCCGCGGCCCAGCTTCCGGCCGCCAGCAGCTCCTGCCAGCCGATCACTTCGGCGCGGATGAACCCACGCTCAAAGTCACTGTGGATCACTCCGGCCGCCTCGGCGGCCCGCGTTCCCCGCCGGATCGTCCAGGCCCGGCACTCTTTTTCTCCGACGGTGAAGAACGAGATGAGCCCGAGCAATTCGTACAGCGTGCGCAGCAATCGGCTTCGGCCTGATTCCACGAGACCGTAGATGCCCATTAACTCCGCCGCTTCCGGCTCGGTCAACTCGGCCAGCTCCGCTTCGATTCGCCCGCACAGAGGCACCAGAGCCGTTCGCACCGGCGGCGTCTGCGGGGCAAGACCGAAGTCGGTCAGAGCCCGTTCCATCTCGGGCGCGTAGCGATCGTCAAGATTCACAACGTATAGCAGCGGTCGGCGGCTCAGAAAGCCGAACCCTGCCAGGATTTTTTCCTCCTCCGGCGACACGTCGAGCTCGCGCAGTGGGCGCTGCGCCCCCAGGGCTTCCACGCAACGCTGCAGCAGGTTGCGCTCGGTCTCCAGGCGGGCGTCCCTGCGTTTTTTCAGCTCCTTCTCGATCCGCTCCAGCCGGCGCTCGGCTTGGTCGAGATCGTTGAGCAGCAAATCGAGTTCGACCGTGGCCATATCCTCGCGCGGATGCACTCGACCATCCGGTGGAGGGCAGGCCGGGTTGTCGAAGGCGCGCACGACGTGCAGGATGGCGTCCACTTCTCGCAGGCGCGCCAGCAACGCGGTATCGCGGCCGCCTTCGCCGGCCAGCGCGGCGACATCGAGAACCTCCAGGGTCGCATGCGTGATGCGTCTGGGGCGAAATAGACTCGCCAGCCGCTCCAGCCGCGCATCCGGCACTGTGGCGACGCCGATGTGCGTATCATCCTGAGCTGTAGAGGAAGTCCCGCGGGTACCTGTAAGAATTCGGAAAACTGTGGTTTTGCCCGCACAGCGTAGCCCGATGATGCCTGTTTGCATTCTCCGTGTGCTCTCCCGGCCAGTCTACAGCTCAGGAAGGCCGGCCTGTATGGACGTACAGCGCAATGATGCCCAGTACCAGAACAGCCGTTTCCAAACCCACAGAAACAGCGTGCAGGCGCTCGAAAGCTTGAAGGCGCGGATCCGCTTCTGGCGCGCGCTCGATCGAAACCAGTTCCCTCCGGAGGCGATGCATGGGGCGCACGACGGCCAGCTCGGAGCATACGGTCAGCACGAGCATCAACACCACCAGCAGCGCATCACTGCGCCTGAAGGTCGCGGCGTGCTCCCGCACCCATCCGGCACCGAGAAAGACCAGGCCCGCGAGAAGCCCCAGCCAGTGCATCCGCGGCAGCGCCACCGCGACGACAGCACCCGCCTGGTCCCGAGACGGAAGAACAGAAAACAAGACCGGAGCCAGCACCGCGCCGAATGCCAGCAACGCACCGATCCAGACGCCGAGCGCCAGCGTGGATAAAAAGCGCATCAGAAAGCTCCGGGATGCACCCTCCGACAGCAGAGTTGCGATGAGTGAGGCAAGATGGTCTGCTCGCATGGTGGGCGATCAAGGATTCGAACCTTGGACCTCTCCCGTGTGAGGGGAGCGCTCTAACCACTGAGCTAATCGCCCGCAAAAGTTCAGTCTATCGCAAACCCCGAGGGTCTTTCCACCGCAGGACACACTGCTTGTTTCTGATGGCGCGACGTGGTCGAATGACGGGTCATGTCCGAAAAAGAATTCAGGCCTGATCCTGCCCGTCAGGAAGCTCTGCTTGCCTGGTATCGCCAGCATCGCCGTCGGCTCCCCTGGCGGCACACACGGGATCCTTACCGGATTCTCGTCTCCGAGATCATGCTCCAGCAGACGCGCGCCGAAGTGGTGATTCCCTACTACCAGCGCTTTCTGCGGCGCTTTCCGACTCTACAGGGACTGGCCCGGGCGCAGCTGGGCGAAGTGATCCGCCAGTGGTCGGGTCTGGGCTATTACCGACGGGCAGAAAACCTGCACCGTGCGGCACGACTGATCGTCAGCCGCTACGGCGGCCGGATTCCCGCGAGCTTCGAGCTGTTGCGCGCCCTGCCCGGCATCGGCGACTACACCGCGCGCGCCGTGCTCAGCATCGCCTTCAGTGAACCGCTCGCGGTTGTGGACGCTAACGTGGCCCGCGTGCTGGTGCGGTGGCACGCCCTCCGGGGATCGCCGCGGCAGTCCCGACTGCAGAAAAAACTCCGCCAGTTAGCCGATGCCTGGCTCGACACGTCGGCACCGGGTGAGTGGAATCAAGCGATGATGGAGCTTGGCGCGACCCTTTGCCGGCCGCGCCAACCCCTGTGCGAGCACTGTCCCGTGCGGCAGGGCTGCCAGGCGTATGAGCGAGGGCTCGTTCATCGACTCCCGAAGCCCGCTGCGCGTCCGCGCATCTGTCAGCTCACTCTTTCCGTTTTGATTCCTGTCGATGGCCGGCGGCGCACGCTTCTGGTCCGGCAAACGCCAGTGAGCCGGCTGTTCGCCGACCTTTGGCATTTCCCCGCGGCGAGGGGATCACACCTGCAGCGACCGGACGGGCTGGGCCTGGACCCTCAACAGGTCATAGCGCTCGAGCCAGTACGCCACAGCGTCACCACGCGTGAGCTTCAACTGCAACCCTGGCTGTGCCTGGTCAAGCAGTTGCCTGCCCCTGGTCCCACGGCCCGAACCATTCCACTGGGGCGCGTGGCAGGCTATGAAGTTTCCAGTGCCACGCGGAAACTGGCGCGACAAGCTCTGGCCCGTCTCGCCTCGATACCTGCGGCCGCGGCCGGCAGCAGGGCCCGGCTGTTATACTGAACACGGTTCTGGCGGCCACTGTCACCATGCCGAAAGTCGGGCTGATCAGCCTCGGTTGCCCCAAAAACCTCGTGGATAGCGAGGTGATGCTGGGGCTGTTACAACGGGCCGGCTATGAAATCACCGCCGATGCCGATCAGGCCGATATTCTCATCGTCAACACCTGTAGTTTTATTGGCCCGGCACAGGAAGAATCCGCCGAAGCGATTCTGGAAATGGCCGAACGGCGTCGGCAGGGGCGGGCACAGCGGCTGGTTGTGACCGGCTGCCTGGTGGAACGCTACGGCGAAGAGATTCGGCGCGAAATACCGGAGGTGGATGCCGTGCTGGGCACCGGGGAGGTCGCGCACATCGTCGAGGCGGTCCAGGGAATACATCGGAGTGTAAAAACGGGCACGCCGGAATGGATTTACGATGATTCACTGCCGCGTCTGCGCACGACACCGGCGCATATCGCCTACATCAAGATCAACGAAGGGTGCGATCGCCCCTGCTCGTTCTGCATCATTCCGCAACTGCGGGGACGCATGCGCAGCCGCACCCTGCAGTCCATCCTGCGCGAAGCCCGGCGCCTGGTGACCGAGGGCGTCCGCGAACTGATCCTGGTCGGGCAGGACACCACGGGCTATGGCGAAGATCTCGGCCTGCGCGACGGCCTGCCCGATCTGCTCCGGCAACTGGCGGCGCTGCCGGGACCGCTGTGGATTCGTTTCCTCTACTGCTACCCCAATCGGGTCAGCCAGCGGCTGCTCGAAGTGCTGGCCTCACACCCGCACCTGGTTAAATATCTCGATATCCCTCTTCAGCACGCCAGCCGCAGCGTGCTTGCCCGAATGCGCCGCGGAGGCAACGGGGAAGCTTTTCTCCGGCTGCTCGAGCGGATTCGTTCGGCTGTGCCCGGCGTCTGGCTGCGCAGCACTTTCATTGTCGGCTTCCCTGGCGAGACCGACGAGGATTTCCGCGAACTGTGCGATTTTGTGCAGGCGGCTGCCTTTGACTGGGCCGGCGTATTCGCGTACTCCGACCAGGAAACCGCCGCCAGCTACCAGCTCGAGGACAAAGTGCCCGAGCCGGTGATTGCCGAGCGGCGACAGCATTTGCTCGAACTGCAGCAGCGGATAACGCGACAGCGCCTGCGTCAGCGAGTAGGCCAGATCTGCACTGCCCTGCTTGACGGCCCCTCGAGCGAGAGCGAATTCCTCTGGGAAGCGCGACTGGAAGGTATGGCGCCGGACATTGATGGCCGCGTGCTGGTGACCGAGTTTCCGGAGAACTTTGTGCCCCGGGCGGGCGCGTGGGTCCGGCTGCACGTCACGCGCGCAGCCGGCCTGGATTTACTGGGGCGCGTGCTGGAGCCGATCTATGTACCTGCGGTGTCCGCTGCGGCCCGCACGGCCGGCCCGATCCTGCCGGTGCTGCCGTGAGTGGTTCGCTCCAACAGTGGCGGTGCCCCATCTGCCGGCGCGCAGTCCAGCAACACAACAATCCCGATTTTCCATTCTGCAGCGAGCGGTGCCGCACAGTAGACCTTGGCAACTGGGCGAGTGAAGCGTACCGGATTTCAGAGCCGCTCGCCGACACCCCGCCGCAACCACCGCCCACATCCGACTCCGCAGCCAGGCCGCGAAGGAAGCGACATGGCCACTAAGCCATCCCGACCCCTGTCCAGGCCTGCACCGTCCACGCACGGGTCTGCTGCAGCCCGTCTGGTTGGCACGGTAGGGGGAGTGGGGCTCCTGCCCTTGGTACCCGGCACCTGGGGATCGCTGATCGGTGTAGGGGTGGCCGTTCTGCTCACCCGGCTGCGCCCCGGCGGGACGGACAGCGCGCCGGGAACCGGTTTGTGGCCAATCTGGCTGTTGGTCACCCTGCCGGTAGCCGCACTGGGTGTGTGGGCCTCCGGCCGCACTGCTCTGGACCTGCAAGACAAAGACCCGCCCCGGGTCGTCATTGACGAAGTTTCCGGCCAACTGCTGACCTATGCGGGCTGCTTGCACGGACTGGCCGCCCTGAACTGGAAATCCATTCTGGGGGGCTTTATACTTTTCCGCGTCTTTGATGTTCTCAAGCCTTTTCCGGCCCGTCGTGCCGAATGGCTCCCCGGAGGCTGGGGTATCATGGCCGACGACTGGGTGGCCGGAGGGTATGCAGCTCTCGCACTCTGGCTCCTCCAGAAGAGCCACATCATCCTGGGAAACGTGTGTTGAGGAAATCCGGCGGACCTCGCATTGATTCGTTCTGGCCGTCGGCGGTGGTGCCCGGCGGCGAATTGACGATTTTCGGACACGGCTTTCAAACGAGCTCCAACCACAGCCCTGAAGTCCGTTTCGGCGACAGGCTGGCGGCCGTGAGTCTATGGGCCGAGACAGTGGTGGTGGCACGTGTACCGGAGGGCGCGGAGAATCCGCTCCGGATCGTGACCGGGCGGGGCGAAAGCGAGCCGGTGTCGCTGGCAGTGGCGCGCGCCATCGCCAGCGACTTCCATCAGGTGGCCAATCCCGCCGTCGACAGCGAGGGCAACATCTACGCCACCTTCAGCGGCCAGCGAGGACAGCGAGTGGCCGTCTCGCTGTTCCGCATCAGCCCTGACTTTGTCGTCCGACCTCTGCCGGTGTCGCTGACGAATCCTACGGGTCTGGCCCTGGACCGCTTTGGCGTGCTTTACGTTTCCTGCCGCAACGATGGCACCATCTACCGGGTGGAACCCGATGGCCGGGCGGAAAAATGGATCGAGGGCATGGGGATCGCCACGGGTCTAGCCTTCGATCAGAACGGCTTCCTCTACGTCGGGGATCGCAGCGGAACCATCTTCAAAATTTCCCCGGAACGGGAAATTTTTGTGTTTGCCACCCTGGAACCTTCGGTGGCAGCCTACCATCTGGCCTTCAGCCCCGCTGGCGAGCTGTTCGTGACCGGGCCCACGACCTCGAGTTACGACCGCGTCTATCGCATTTCGGCCACCGGTGAAGTGAGCGAGTTTTACGCGGGCCTGGGTCGGCCGCAGGGCCTGGCGTTCGATCGCGAGGGCAATCTCTATGTTGCGGCGTCGCTGGCGGGTCGTCGCGGTCTGGTGCGGCTGACGCCGCGCGGTCAGGCGGAACTGGTCGTTGCTGGACCTCAGCTTGTCGGCGTGGCGCTCCTGTACCGCCGGGCCATTCTGGCCACCAACAGCACGCTCTACCTGCTAGACTGGAACATCGAGGGATTGCCGCTGGGAGGCTAGGGGATGGCAGAGAAGGTTTGCAAGACCGATGCCGAGTGGCGGCAGTTGCTTGCACCGGAGGAATACGCGGTCACGCGTCAGGGGGCGACCGAACCCCCGTTTAGCGGACGCTACTGGCAGACGCACACGGCCGGAACCTATTGCTGCGTTTGCTGCGGACACCCCCTGTTCAGTTCGACGACCAAATTCGATTCGGGCACAGGCTGGCCCAGCTTCTGGGCACCCCTGGATGCTGCGGCGCTCGAATTGCACGAAGACTGGAGCCTCGGTATGCAGCGCATCGAGGTACGGTGTGCGCGCTGCGATGCGCACCTGGGCCACGTTTTCCCCGACGGACCGCGACCGACCGGCCTGCGCTTCTGCATCAACTCAGCCGCCCTGCGTCTCGTTCCCGAACATAGTGCCTCCTGAAACAGTCGGTCGAGCCCGACACCCATGACAAAGGCGGAGATCATCGCCGTTGGATCGGAACTGCTCACCCCGTATCGGTTCGATACGAATTCGCTCTTCCTGACGCAGGAGCTGAACCGTCTGGGGATCGCCGTTATTCGCAAGACGATCGTGGGCGACGTGCGCGCCGACTTGCGAGACGCCTTCGCTGCGGCCCTGCGCCGGGCCGAGCTGGTCATTTCGACGGGTGGACTGGGACCCACTGAAGACGACCTGACGCGCGAAGCGGTCGCTGAAGTCCTGGGACGGCGGCTCCGGCTGGATGAAGGAGTACTGCACGACATTCGAAGCAGGTACGAACGGCTGGGACGGGCTCTGCCGCCCATCAACGAACGTCAGGCTCTGGTCCCTGAAGGCGCGCGCGTGCTTCCCAACCCGGTCGGAACAGCACCCGGCCTGTGGCTGGAAACGAACGGGGCGGTCGTGGTGCTCCTGCCCGGGCCCCCAGCAGAACTACGGCCTATCTTCATGCAGTCCGTTCGTCCCCTGCTGGAAGCCCGCAGCAGCGGCGTGCGCCTGGCCCAACGCATTCTGCGCGTAGCTGGCCTACCGGAATCGGAAATCGATCAACGGATCGCCCGCATCTACCAAAGCTACCCCGATGTCGAAACTACGCTGCTGGCTTCCCCCGGAGAAGTGGAAATCCATCTCCGACTGTGGTCTGCGAACGTCAGCGACGCCGAGCGCACGTTGGAGGAGTTGACCGAACGGCTGGTGATGGCCCTCGGCGAGGCCGTGTTCACCACCCAGGGGGAAACGCTCGAGGATGTTGTGGCGCGGGAGCTGCAACTGGCTGGAGCGACGATTGCCGTGGCGGAAAGCTGTACCGGCGGGCTGGTCTCGGAACGTTTGACCACTGTGCCCGGCAGCTCGTTGTTCTTCCGTGGCGGCATTGTCTGTTACAGCAACGAGATGAAGGTAGCCTGGGTGGATGTACCGGCTTCCTTGCTGGAAACCAAAGGCGCTGTCTCCGCCGAGGTGGCACTGGCGCTGGCCGAAGGCGTTCGACGCCGGGCCGGTGCCACGCTGGGCCTCGGCGTGACGGGCCTGGCCGGTCCCGGCGGCGGCACACCCGACAAACCGGTGGGCACCGTTTTTATCGGGCTCGCCGATCCGGCGGGTAGCCGTCAGCACTTGTTCCGCTTCAGCGGCGACCGCGAGCGCATCCGCCGAGCTGCTTCGGAAGCAGCGTTGGATATGGTTCGGCGCCATTTCTGGTACGCCCGCCAGGGCCGCGGATGAATCTGCGCCTGTTCGTCGCCGTGGATCTCGAAGGCGCCGTTCGAAGGCGTGTCGCAGAGTTCGAAACGCGCGTCCGCCGCCTGGCCCCCGCCGGCCGCTGGGTGGCTGCCGCGCAACTGCACATCACGCTGAAATTCATCGGCAGCATCGCCGCATCGGCCCTGCCCGATATTCGCAGGGCACTGGCCGGCATCCCCCATCGCGAGCCCATTACGCTGACCTTCCGGCACTGGGGATTTTTCCCATCGGCCAGCCGGCCTCGCGTGTTCTGGATCGGCGTGGAGGATGCCCCGCACGATGCGTTGAGAGATCTTGCCGAGGAAATCGAGGCACGCATGGAGCGGCTGGGCATTGCCCGCGAAGAACGACCCTTTCACGCGCACCTCACGCTGGCCCGCTTCGGCAGTCCGGGTGATGCAGCGCGGCTGCGCACGGCGCTGGCTGGATGGCCGGCGGAGGAGTTTGGCGCGCAGACCGTCCGCAGCTTTCTGCTGTATCAAAGCGTGCTGAAACCCAGCGGCAGCGAGTATATTCAGCTCGAGCATTTCGTCTTTGCCCCTGAGGATCCGTGACGGTCGCCGCTGCCATCGCCATCGGCTACCTGCTGGGCTCGGTGCCCTTCGGGTTTCTCATCGCGCGTCTAGCGGCCGGGGCGGATATTCGCCGCCACGGCAGCGGAAACATCGGTGCGACCAACGTCACGCGGTTGCTGGGACTCGGCGGGGGCATTGCGACGCTGTTGCTCGATGCAGGGAAAGGAGCCGGGGCTGTCACGCTGGCCGGGCACCTGGACGGAGGGTCTTTAGACCTGCAGGTGGCCGCCGGCCTGGCCGCCATGCTGGGGCACATTTTTCCGGTCTGGCTGCGCGGGCGGGGCGGCAAGGGTGTGGCGACGATGTTCGGTGTCTTTCTGGCGATCGCCTGGGAAGCTACGCTCGCCGATCTGTTGCTCTGGGTTGCAGCCGCTGTCCTCTGGCGCTATGCCTCCCTCAGTTCCCTACTGGCTGCAGCCGCGTTGCCCCTGCTCACCTACTGGCTGTACGCACCGGGACACCACCCGCCGATGACGCTTTCTTTGGGCGCGGCGTTTGCCGCCCTGCTGGTGGTCTGGCGCCACCGTGAAAACCTGCGCCGGTTGCTGGAAGGACGTGAACCGCACCTGCAACTGCGCGCCCGCCGCACGGATCGCCCGTGAAGCACGTTGCCATTCTGGGCGGAGGGAGCTGGGGTACAGCCCTGACGCTGGTGCTGGCACGTTCACCCGCTCCACCCCACCTTGCGCTCTGGGTGCACGACCCGGGACTGGCTGCCCAGATGGCGGTCAGCAGGACAAACCCTGTCTACCTCCCCGGTTATGCGCTCCCGCAGGATTTGCTGGTGACTAACGATCTACACGAGGTGGTCGAGTCGGCTGAACTGATCGTCGGAGCCATGCCCTCGGCTTACGCCCGACAGGTGTATGAAGCGGTGCGCGAAATTCTGGACCGCCCAGTGATCTGGCTGAGCGCCACGAAGGGGCTGGAGACCGGCACGCTGTTGCGCATGAGTCAGCTCATTGAGCAGGTCGTGGGAGAGCAGCTCATCGAGGGCCTGGCGGTGCTGTCGGGCCCCTCATTCGCCGCCGAAGTTGCGCGTGGGGATCCAACGGCCGTCGTGGTCGCGTGTGCAGATCCCGCACTGGGCGCCGCCATCCAGCGACGCTTCTCCGGCCCGAGCTTTCGTGTCTATACCAATGCGGACGTGCTCGGCGTCGAGCTGGCAGGGGCGCTCAAGAACATCATCGCCATCGCAGCGGGCATCTGTGTAGGACTGGGCTACGGCCACAATACGCTGGCTGCGCTGGTCACGCGGGGCGCGGCCGAGATAGCGCGCCTGGCCTGCGCTCTCGGTGCCCGGCCGCAGACGCTGGCCGGCCTGGCCGGCATGGGCGATCTAATGCTGACCGCCACCGGCCCGCTCAGCCGCAACCGCCAGCTTGGGATCGAGCTCGCTCGCGGCCGGACACTGCAGGATATCCTGGGCTCGACACGCATGGTCGCCGAGGGCGTACCGACGACAGCGGCGGCTGTGGAGCTCAGTCGTCGCAGCGGGGTCGAAATGCCGATCACCGAGCAGATGTACCGTGTCCTGTACGAGGGTTTGCCGCCGCTCGAGGCCATCGCCGCGCTGATGCAGCGACCGCTGCGGGAAGAGTGAGGCATGAAGCCTTTTTGCGTTTCTTCGCGGGCGTTCCCTACAATCATCTTGCGGGCCGCTCTCCCTGCCCCGCCTGAATCGACGCCATGAAACTCTTCAGCAGCACCGATGCGGGGATCTTCGACCGCCTGCGGCAATCGGTCAGCCGAACGCGTCAGGAGCTGAGCGAGAAGCTCGAGCGCGTGCTGGGCACGGGCCGCCGGGTGGATCCTGAGGCACTGGCCGCCTTGCAAGGGGCTTTGCTGGCTGCGGACCTGGGGCCGAGGACAACACAGGAGTTGATCGGGCGTCTCCAGGACCGGGCGTTGCGCACAGCCACGATCGACGCTGCTGGCCTGCGCCAACTGCTGCGGGAGGAGCTGCTGGCCTTGCTCGACTCCCCGCCCGCCCCCGCCTTCGCGGGTGTGCCGCCACAGGTCATTTTCGTGGTTGGCGTCAATGGCACAGGGAAAACCACGACGGTGGGCAAACTGGCCTGGAGGCTGCAGCAGGAGCAACGCCGCGTGGTGCTGGCCGCGGCGGACACGTTTCGCGCCGCGGCCATCGAGCAGCTCGAGGAATGGGGCCGCCGGACCGGTGCGGCGGTGGTACGGCAGCGTCCGGGTGCCGATCCCGCGGCTGTTCTGTTCGAGGCTCTCCAGCAGGCGCAACGGAACGGCAGCGACGTCGTGCTGGTGGACACAGCCGGAAGGCTGCACACCAAACACAACCTGATGGCTGAGCTGGAGAAAATGCGTCGGGTGGCTGCGCGTCTGGTCGCCGGAGCGCCGCACGAAGTGCTGCTGGTGCTCGATGCCACCACAGGCCAGAACGGCTTGGCCCAGGCGCGCGAGTTCACCGCGCATGCGGGCGTCACCGGCATCGTGCTCACCAAACTCGATGGCACAGCCCGCGGCGGCATTGTTGTCAGCATCGCCCGTGAACTGGGCCTGCCGGTGCGCTTTGTGGGCGTGGGCGAGCAGCCGGACGACCTGCTCCCCTTCGACCCCAGACAGTTTGTCGCCTCCCTGCTTGACTGATTCCATGGCCGAGGCTCACACCGATGACGTGCGCTGGATGGCGCGCGCACTCGAACTGGCCGCGCGGGGCGTCGCCCGCACCCATCCCAACCCGATGGTCGGAGCCGTCGTCGTCCGCGGCGGCCGAGTCGTGGGTGAGGGCTTTCACCTCTACGACCGCCGCCATCACGCCGAGGTCCTGGCGCTGCAGCAGGCCGGCCCGCGCGCTCGCGGGGCAACACT
>Ga0209810_1004080_pt1 | contig 14473 bp, 15 predicted proteins | sample Coa_R1_7_FD_187159 | JGI IMG/M metagenome (GOLD analysis project Ga0209810, IMG submission 187159) | Surface soil microbial communities from Centralia Pennsylvania, which are recovering from an underground coalmine fire - Coalmine... | ecosystem: Environmental > Terrestrial > Soil > Unclassified...
ATAAGGCCCCTCACAGCATCCTGAATAAATGCTCACGACCAGAGTGGAGGAAAGCGGCTGTCTTTCTAAATGGGTCCGGATGGCCCAAAGGAGGAATTCAAGTCGTCTCTCCGCCCGTAGAAAACATCTGTACGGAATAGAATTATTAACCCACTCACCTAAATCTTGCAACCAGGTGAGGATTATACCAGGAGATCTGACATGAAAGCGAAAAAGAGACTTCCTGAAATTATTCTTAGAGAAGGCCGGCCGGCGGCGGTGATCTTGGAGATCGACGACTATGAGGAGATGCTCGAACGCTTAGAGGAACAGGAAGACTTGCGGGCATTGGAGAAGATGAGGAAAAGGCCGTTGAAGTTCCGGAAGCTTGAAGATTTTATAAAGGAATACAAACCCCGTGTATGAGGTCTTCCTTGAGCGCACGGCGGAGCGAGACCTCAAGCGCCTTCCGAAGGAAGAGTATGACCGCATGATCAACCCCATTAAAGCGTTGGCCCGCGATCCGCGTCCTCATAGCGGACGTAAGCTGACCGGATCGAGAAGCGATTGGCGCATCCGGGTGGGCGATTATCGAATTCTCTATGAGATTAACGACAAGACGAAAGTTGTTCGGATCATGCGGATCCGACACCGTCGAGAGGTCTACAGATCCTGAGTATTTGCCTGCGCTCCCCTCGAAAACGATCGAAGGCTCGGGCGAGCTGGCCGAGACCAACGAATCGCTGCCGTCGTAATGTAAAACGAAACGATTTCCTTCCTTGTCACCCCTTTCGTCCCCCGTCTCATTTCTATTGACACCTTCTATCCGCTTTGCTATACCTTGATGGCTTTTTGCCCATCCAGGCGATTCATGGGATTTTCATGCTCCAATCCAGAAGCGCCAATACCGAAGGAGGAGACGGGTGCACAATCGCTGGACGGTGATTCTCATTACGCTCCTTTTTGCGTTCGCAGGTTGGAACTCCGCAAATGCCAAAGAGGGCCTTTACGTCGGACTCGATCTCGTTGAGGATATTCCTGAGCAAGATCTCAGAGGCGACTTTGCCAAGGTGGACCCCGGGGCCGGATTGGACGTGAAGCTCGGCTACATTTTTCAAATTCCAATCGCCATTGAGCTGGAACTGGGAGCGACAGGCCACCGGGTGAAAGGAGACAATGCCGGAATTGGATTTTTCGTGCTCGACTTTCGCTACTTTCCTTTTGTCTTCTCCGATCGGCCGCTGTATCCCTATATTCGCGCTGGGGTGGGTAAGTATGCGCTTGTCATTCGAGATTTCAAAGACGCGTTCGGGCGAACGGATGACCTTAAATTAACCGGGAATGGATTCGATATCGGAATTGGATTTGATTTTTATATTAACTCAAACGCCAGCTTCGACGTGGGGCTGACACAAAGGTTTGTAACCTATAACGACATCGACTACTTGGATTCTCAGTTGACCAGAGATGTGAAAGGAAGCATGACGAGCCTGAATGTCGGCTTGCAATATCACTTCTGATCCAACGCGCCTTATGAAAAAAGGGGTCCGCTGCGCGATTTGAGTCTCCTTTTGCTCGGCATGGTCTCCTATTTAAGTGTCCCGACGATGGAACGGTGTTCACGGGTAACGCCTGAAAAGTGAAAAAAAGGTTGAATCCTTCTTGACAATATCGATATCATTGTATACGGTATATAACTGTTTCAACTCCAAAATCCATAGGTATATACCTGTTTCGAGCAAACCAACCCGTTAGACTCTAAACACTCGGAAGAACGTGTGAGGCAAACCAGAAAAAACGATCAAGGAGGTTACTGATGAGAAAGCTTCCTGTAGTGGTTGCAATGCTCTTTTCATTAACAATTGTTCCGTCCGCTTTCGCAGCAGGATATGGCGCAGCAGGTTGCGGTTTTGGCGGCAGTCTCATTAAAGAGAATCGAATCCTCCCCCAAATCGGGGCCTGGTTTCTCAATAGCCTTTTGGGAAATCAAACCTTCGCCATGACCTCCGGTACGTCCGACTGCACCGGCATCAAAGGAGTGATGGCGGATAAAAATCAGGAACAATTTGTTCAAGAAAATTACGGCACCCTTGCCAAAGAGATGGCCGTCGGCCAAGGGGAAGGTCTGAACACCCTCTCTGATCTCTTGGGCTGCCCCGCGGAAAAGCGGGAGAGCTTCGCTTCTTTTGCAAAGCAGAATTATCCCTCTCTCTTCAAGGATGAAACCACTGCGCCGACCGAAATGCTGGCTGCGCTGAAAAAAGGATTGTCGAGCGAGCCGGTCTTCGCTTCTTCCTGCAATAAAATTTAGGATCGCGTGATTTGCAATCTGGCATCGCTTTGCCAGATCTTGCTGACAACTCGGCTGATAACTGATTCCTACGGGAGGATCACAATGAAGAAATTGTTATTGGCAATTGCTGGAATCGTGCTCTTTGGTTCTACGGTTTTCGCCGCACCTTATGGAGAGGCCGGTTGCGGTCTCGGCTCGCTGATTTTCCATGACCAACCGGGCGGTGTTCAAATCCTCGCCGCAACCACAAATGGAACCGCTGCCAATCAGGCCTTCGGGATCACTTCGGGAACTTCGAATTGCGATGCGAAGTCGATCATCTTGGCGGAGCAGGAACGATTTGCGACCCATAATTTCTCAGGTCTGGCCAAGGAGATGGCGGCAGGACGGGGAGAACAGCTGGCGACCTTCGCCGGTCTCCTCGGCTGCCCGAGTGTGCAACAGAGCCGGTTTAATACCGTTGCGCAACGAAATTACAAGGCGATCTTCGCAAGCGATACTACGACGCCGGTTGAAATGCTGAACGCGGTCAAAACCATCGTATCGAATGATACGGAGTTGGCCACCGCGTGTAGTCAAAGTCAATAGAACTTCAGCTTGATGTTGAGGGGATACGATCGTTATGGCCTTCAAAAGGGGCGATCGTATCCCTTTTTTATTTTCACGCGCTTTCAAAATTGGGCAATTCATATCGAGCAATTTTTCTTTTTGATCGGATCATTGAGAGAGATGCGGGGGGCTAAAAAGATCATTGTCGCCATCTTTGTTCTCATCCTGATCGGTTGGAATGTGCATCCCACATTTGGAGCAAGTGAAGATCAAGATGCATACCTAAACTACTTGGTTGACCAAGCCGTCCGGAAGAATCTTTCTCAGGAGAGATATTGGCATCTGCTCCTTTATTATAAAAAAAATATTTTCGGAAAGATTGAGAGCGAAGAGGACGGTCCCGCCTTCTTTAATGCGCCGACCGGCAAGTTCGATCCACAAGCGGAACTGATTGCGACGTTGAAGAGTTTTTTCAAGTCGCCGCAGGAACTCGGTCCCAATGAAGATCATCCACAATGCAATTTTCCCGCCCGATATCGTTGGCTCAAATCCCAGCTCGCCTTCGATCCAGCCCGGCTTCCGGAACAGCGGTGCGCCCATCTTGAGAAGTGGCTGCAAGATTTGAATCCGGAGAGGATTACGCTGATCTTTTCTGCATATTATATGAACAATCCGGCCTCGATGTTCGGACACACCCTCCTTCGAATCGATAAAAAAAGAGAGGGTCCCCAGCAAAAACTGCTCGATTACGGCGTCAATTATGCCGCGAATGCCGACACAACCAACCCGTTCATATATACCTTCAAAGGATTAGTCGGCGGATTCAGAGGGGCCTTCTCGCTCTTTCCCTATTATCTGAAAGTTCAGCAATACAGTAATCTGGAGAGCCGGGACCTTTGGGAGTATGAGTTGAATTTCACCGAGGCTCAGATGCACGCCCTCTTGCTTCACCTCTGGGAACTCGGAGGGAATTATTTCGACTACTATTATTTCCAAGAGAATTGCTCCTATCATCTCCTCTCGCTGCTGGAAGTCGCCAACCCCGATCTCCACTTGACCGATCAATTCATCTTCCAGGTCATTCCCGGCGATACGATCAAAGCGGTGACCCAGTACGATTCGTTGATTGCGAAAAGGGTTTATCGACCCTCTTTGGTCAATCAAATGAATCACAAACGTCTCCAGATGAGCGAGGCGGAGCGGCAGGTATTCTACGAGTTGGCGAAAGATCCGTCCGAAATCGAAAAAGAAGATTACCAAAGGCTCGGCATCCCGTCGAAGGCGCTGGTGTTGGATGCGTATTTGGATTATGCGCAATACCAGAATATGAAAAAGACCAAGACGGCCGAATTCATCGATAAAGAAACAAGAAAGATTTTGTTGGAGCGAAGCAAGATCGACTATCGACCGACCGATTCGCCGCAGCCGGTTCCGCTCTCCACGCCGCCGGAGCTGGGACATGGAAGTGCGCGGGTTCGGATTGGATTCGGCGCGAACAGGGAAGAAACCTTCGAGGAGATCTCCATCCGTCCGGCTTACCATGATCTTCTTGCAAAAGATGTCGGTTATGGAAAAGATTCTCAGATTTTATTTCTTGAGACGACGCTTCGATATTACAATGAAACGGAGAAGACCAAACTCGATCAGTTCAAATTGATCGATATTATTTCCTTGACCCCCTACGACACATTGTTCCGGAAGAAGTCGTGGCAATTGAGTATCGGGATCGAGACCCCCAAGGATCTCGCCTGCGGCTATTGCAATGTGTTCAAAACGAAGTATGGAATTGGAATCACCTATAAACCGAATCCATTCTCCCCCGCGCTGCTTTATGCGCTGATTGATTTTGATTTGGAACTGTCTGGACATCTGAACCAAGACTATCGGTTCGGCGGCGGACCGAACCTCGGCACATTAATCGAGATCACAGACAACTGGAGGGTCCAGATCGAAGGGAGTTATCTCGCTTTCCTACTGGGAGATCGTTCGGATGATTACCGGGTTGCCGTCAATCAACGGTATGCACTGACTCAGAATTTAGATGTGAGGGCCGAAGTCACCCTGCTCAGGAATCGTCAAGAAGGGGTGGTGGCGGTCAATTACTATTTTTGATGGCGCTTATGTTCGAGGGGCGGATGAAAATCATGATGAGAGCATCGTATTGGTTCTTATTTCTCGTCATTGTATTGAATGGGAAAGATCTTTTTGCGAGGGAAGCATATTGGGAGGAGCACCATATCGCCCTCTCCGGGTTGACGGAGGAACAAGTGCGCGCCTTGGAATCGACGATCGATCAGTTGAAGGGGCTTGAACCGGGCGAGTTGAAGATCAATAAGAAAGTCTATCAGCGCCTCAGCCGCTTTAAAGAATTGTTTGGTTTTTCCTTTCAGGGGAAGGCCCTGGCCGATTGGCTGTTGGCTCGAATCAAAGGGATTTCATATCACAACAGTTGGACAGCGGCGCAGAATCAGAATGCAGGGAATTTTATTATCGGGGAGATGTTTTTTACGAAGCTCAGCACATTGGAGCGGCTTTATCTCCTCATTCATGAGGCGCGGCATTCCGACAAGGAGGGGTACGATCACGTTCGCTGCCCGAAGGGTTTCAAGACGGTTTCTGCGACACAGCCGGATCTCGATTTAGAAAGGGAGCCGGCCTGCGATGAGACGCGGGAGGGGGCCTATAGTTTTCAAGCGGCCTTTTTGTTCGAACTTTTTGCTTACGGACTCTTCGATCAGAAAGAAGTCGGACTTCTCTACAACAGCTCGATCTCCAGAGTCATCCCCTAATTTTCTAAATTTCTCTCACTGAAGAATTGCGGTTATCTTTTCATCGTGGAATAAGCGGCTGGATAGACCCCGTTGCCATTTCCGTTTCCATTCCCATTTCCGTTTCCGTTGGAGCCTTTGCGGTTTGTGCACTGGACCACTTTCCAGTAGTTGAGCGGTTTGACACTTCTTTTTTTATCGACCGCCAGCGGCTTTCCATTCAAGAGGGTGGCAAGGTCGAGGTCGGCCTGGAAGCCGAGCTTCTTCGTCAACGGGGAGATCACCTTCTCACAGGTCGAAATGAACGGATTCATATTCTTGAAGTGATTCAAAAGGACAATTTTCCCGCCGACCTTGCAGACGCGGATCATCTCCGAGATCACCTGATGCGGATCGGGAACCGCGGTGATCACATAGGCGGCGAAGACGGCGTCAAATGAATTATCGGGGAAGCTCATTTTCATTGCATCCATCTTCATTAACTGGATGTGAGGGAGTTGATACTGGTGAACGCGCTGGCGCCCCTTCTCCAGCATCGGCTCGCAAAAATCGATTCCGATCACTTTGCAATTCCGAGGATAGAAAGGAAGGGAGAGGCCGGTGCCGACCCCCACCTCCAGGATGGTTTCTCCCCCTCGAATGTTTAGGAGCTGGATTGCATCTGCGCGTGATTGATGAAAGAACTTACCAAAGACGAGATCGTAAAACCCCGAGAAGACAGTATAGGCCCGCTCGATACTTTTCGCATCCATAAGAGGATTCTCCTATTGACAAACAGCATAACGTAATACCAGCTGGAGATTTCTATCGGGTCGTTTGATGGATTTTAAAAAAAAAGTTTAGAAGAATCAAGATAATTGTAGCAAAGAAGTCCTTCCGAACGGAAGCCAATGCGGATCAGAGGCGCCGGAGGCTACTCCTTAGGGCTGATTTCATTTAAAACGGATCGGTAAAAAAAGGGTTGTGATGCTGCTCTTCCTCGACCGTCGTGGCCGGACCGTGGCCGGGGAAGAGATGGGTCTCGCGCGGCAGCGTGAGGATAGCCTCTCGAACCGATCGGAGCAAGAGAGGATAGGTCGAAGCGGATTGCGCGCGGCCGAGCGATCCGGCGAAGAGGGCGTCTCCGACAAAAGCGACCGGCGCGTCGAGGCGATCTGTCCGATCGATGACGAACGTGGTTCCGCCGGGGGTATGGCCGGGGCTTCGACGATGGCGAATCCGAAATTGTCCGACCGGGATCTCCGAATCCTCTTTCAGAAAAGTGGTTCCTTGCGGGGGACGGCCCGCTCCAGAGAATTCATCCGGATGAAGATAGATCGGAGCGCCTGTCGCCGCGTGAATCCGATCGGCCCCGCCGACATGATCGGCATGGGTGTGGGTAATACAGAGCGCGACCAGGCGGATCTTCTCTTTTTTAATCTGTTCCACGACACGGTCGGGACTGTAGCCGGTGTCGAAGAGGGCCCCTTCTCCCTTGGCGGGATCGACGAAGAGATATCCGTTCACAGGGTAGGTTCCGATCCGGCCGTCGATCCAGCGGATCATCGAAATCGGCGCTTGTGAACGGGGCTCCCATGCCGAGCGGGCGATCGCGGTCAGCTTGCGGGCATCCAGCGAGAGGGCGGCGGAGAGCGATTTGATCTCTTCATCGCTCGGAGAGGCTCCCCCTTCCAAGGCCTCTATTCTTTTTTCCGAAAGTGCCGCCTTGCGCGACAGATCCTCGGTGGACCATCCCTTCCCGAAGCGGGCCTTCCCGATGATATCTGAAAAGGTATCTTCGAGCATCTTCTCTCCTCGGATCGAACATACAGGAGAGTGTACCCGCCTGTCAATCGGGGTGATGAGAAGAAAGCGAGATGATTCCAGTTGAATTTTGCTTTCTTTTCGCATACACTCCGGAAATAAACTTCGGCGAGGTGTCGATGCGGGTTGTCGATAAAACATTATCGATTATACTGGCCGGAGGGGTCGGCTCCCGTCTCTACCCGTTGACCGCCGATCGGGCCAAGCCGGCTGTTCCCTTTGGAGGGATCTACCGAATCATCGATTTTACCCTCTCGAATTGCCTCCATTCAGACCTTCGTCGCATCCTGGTCCTCACCCAATATAAATCACATTCGCTTCATAAACATCTGCGAGACGGCTGGTCGATCTTCATCCCGGAGATCGGCGAGTTCATCACCGCCGTTCCGGCGCAGATGCGGGTGGGAGAGGGCTGGTACGCCGGGACCGCCGATGCGATTAACCAGAATCGCTATCTTCTGGAGCGGAGCGGGGCGGAGTATGTCCTCATTCTCGCCGGAGATCATATTTACCGAATGGATTACGCCCGGATGCTCGAAGAACATGTGCGCCGGAAGTTCGATGTAACGGTCGCCTGCATGCCGGTGCCGATCGCCGAGGCCCGCTCCTTCGGTGTGATGGAGATCGACAATGATCTCCGGGTGCGGAATTTCGTCGAGAAATCTCCCCATCCCCCTTCCCTTCCAGATGATCCTGGACAGGCTCTTGCCTCCATGGGAGTCTATGTCTTCGATCTCCCCTTTCTCCTTCAGGTCCTCGCGCAAGATCATGAGGATGATACCTCCGGCCACGACTTCGGGAAGAATATCCTTCCAAGCATCATCAACACCCACGCCGTCGGCGCTTACCGCTTCGGCGGCAAAGAGGGCCGGGTGACCCGCGACGGCTACTGGCGCGATGTCGGAACCCTCGATGCGTATTATCAGGCAAATATGGATCTTATTGAGCCGGTCCCGCCGATCGATCTCTATCAAAGTGATTGGGCGATTCGGACCTATCACGGACAGTACCCCGCCGCCCGAATGGCTCCTTCGGCGACCGGTGAGGAGGGATCGATCGTCAATACCTTGCTGGCCGGCGGAGATGTGATCGTCGGCGCGCGGGTCCTCCATTCGATTCTCTCGCCGAACGTCTGGGTGGAATCGGGGGCATTGGTTGAAGATGCGATTCTCTTCGAAGGGGTCAAGGTCGGCTCCAAGGCCCGTCTGCGGCGATGTATTCTTGATAAAGGGGTCCGTGTCCCGGCGGGAGAGACAATCGGTTGGGACCATAACAAAGATCGCTCCCGCGGATTTACCATTTCGGAGGGGGGAGTGGTGGTGGTGCCGAAAGGGTATAAGTTCTAGGACACGCGAGGGGTGAGGCGTTAGGCGTAAGGGGTCAAGGCTAAAACCTTTAAATCTTTATACCCCTCACGCTTCACGCCTGACGCCTCACGTTACTTCGATCTAATAATTTGAACCTTCTTAATCACCACGTCCGTTTTGGGGCGGTCGCGCTCGTCGCGGGGAACCGAGACGATCTTCTTGACCACATCTTGTCCCTCGATCACCTGACCGAAGATGGTGTGGCGATTGTTCAGCCAGTCGGTCGGTCCTTCCGTGATAAAGAACTGACTGCCGTTGGTATTCCGGCCCGCATTCGCCATGGCCAAACGGCCGGGGCGGTCGAATTTGAGATTCGGTGAGAATTCGTCCTCAAACTGATAGCCCGGTCCTCCGGTTCCATTCCCGAGCGGATCTCCCCCTTGGATCATGAAGCCGGGAATCACGCGATGAAAAATCACGCCGTCATATAGCGGCCGCTTCACCTTCTGTTTTGTTTTCGGATCGGTCCACTCTTTGGTTCCCTCGGCAAGCCCGACAAAATTCTCTACTGTCTTCGGGGCCTCTTTCTCGAAAAGCTCCAGGGTAATCGTCCCCTGCGTCGTCTCCATGACGGCGTAGAGGCCGGGTGGGAGCTTTTTCTGCTCGGCGGCCCCTTCGGGAATCAACGCCAATCCCACAACGAGAAAACTTAAGATCCAGAGCATCAGTTGCATTCAAACCTCCTTATTTAGAAAAGGGAAAAACGGGCCGATCTTAATATAAATAAGGTGCCGTTGGCAAGCAAAGTGCGATTGGAAGGTCAAACCGATAACAGAAGGACTCCATTGAAGTCGAGTGGGAACTTCTTCATTTTTAGGGGCTGGTATTTGGTGTGCGACTTCAAGTAGAATAGAGAAAAAAGAGATACGGACCTGTTTGAGCGAACAATTAACCATGCGTTTCACCTTGAAAGGGAGAGAGATGGAGAAAAAGTGGGCCGTCCAGGGAGATGTGAAGGTCGAATTCCCCCTCAGCGCCGTCATCGACATGTATTCTTTTTTCGAAGAGATCAAAGAAAAGTGGGCGGGTGATCCGGAGCTTCACGATTCAATCAACCACTTTGAGCTGGAGATCAAGAAGGATGATTTTCACTATCGGATGGGGCAGATCTCGATGAAAGATCTCCTCAGAGATTACAAAATGGACGATCTCTACCAACAAGCCAAGGCCGAGCTTCCGTTAAAGGAAGCGCTCCGTCTTTTTGTCTCCTTCATTCAACTCGAGCAGCAGCTTCCCCCCAAGGTCGTCAAAGATGTCGATTATCAGAACAAGCGCGCCTGCTTTATGATGGCATTGGAAGAGAACAAGCTAAGGACCCCCGACTGGAAAGAGATGCGCCCTTTTCCGTTGGTCCGCCTCAGCTTCGATATGGAAGAAGAGAATCAGGCGGAGGTGATTCCGATTCGCCCGGAGGACCAGAACCACGCTCGGAAACGAAAGTAATCTGCTCCCGGACAAAACGCCCTCCAATCAATCGGCGCAGAGCGCCTCAAGCTCCTTTGGCTCCACTTCGGTCAGGCTCCCTACAATCCGATCGGCCTTCCCTTCCAGTCTTTCCCGCGCGTAGGAGTTGGTGACGGCGAGGCATTTCATCCCCGCCAGCCGCGCCGCCTCCACCCCGTGCAGAGAGTCTTCAATGACCACACATTCTTTGGGCTGAATCGGCGGATTCGGCACCGGCGGCAGCTCGTTCAGTTTCGCGAGCGCGGTGAGAAAGGCTTCCGGGTGAGGCTTTCCGTTCTTCACGTCCTGTGCGCTCACGATCACCGGAAAGGCCGAGCGCATTCCCCCCTTGTCGAGCGCGAACTTGATCTCGCCGCGAAAGGCCCCCGAGGCGATCGCCAATCGATAAACTCCCGCCGCCTTTTTTACAAACTCCACCACCCCCGGATAAAGATAAAGCTCCTGCTGGGAGAGCGCCTTGTAAACCGCCATCTTCCGGATAATCAGATCTTTGAGGACCTTGTTATTGACCGGACGTTGATGGGCGGCGAGCGCCGTCTCGAAGCATCCCTTGTCATCCATGGCGAGGTACTTTGCGTAATATTCCTCTTCGGAGAGGGTGATCCCCTCCTCCTTCAACACCTGCTGCAGCGCCTTCATATGATGCGGCTCGCTGTCGACGATCACCCCATCGCAATCAAAAATAATCGCTTTAAGCATCTAATTTCTCAATTAGGGAATGCTGGTTGATAAACAGTTTCAATTGATCGCTTAATTACTTTATATTCAGAGAGATCATATCATTTGGAGAGTAACCGTTTATTTGCTGTCAAAAGTGTAATTCCGCAATCTTTAAAATCGCCGTCATGTGTCACTAGCTTGAAACTCCGAGTCTTACAGAGCTCCGCCAGTATTTGGTCGTTAAAGTCTGGACATCTCATCTCGAAATCGGATAATAGGATATCAATATCTATGGATTCAAAACCGTTTTCGGTCCGCTCGCAATGTCCCAATATGCGTCGCGATGCTCGGGCTATATCTTCCGCAATGGATTTGAATTTAGAGCTTTGACGGAAGGATTTGAACTCTCCCTTTTCTGCTGAATCTTTTATTATATTGTATTCAATTCGTGAATATCTGTTGACAAATTCTGATAAGACAAGCACGTCAATAAAAATCCGACTTTTAGAAGCGAGGATGTTCGCAAGTGCCTTTGAATAAAGTGGAATTCTCCAATCTTTATTTCCGGGGACCTGACGACCATAAATGAATAACCAAATATTAGTATCCAGGAGAAATGCGTCATTTTTTGAAAAAGTGTATGAGCTAATGTTGAGGACCTTACTTTTCATCGTTTCCGAGCACTTCTCTCCTTGCCTTTTTTATTCGCGTTGGATCCTTAAAATACTGTTTGGCTGTATCAGCGACACGTTTAAGAAGAATAAGATCGTCCGGTTCCATTTCTGCGACTGAGAGATTTGCTTTGATCTGTTTTTCGGAGAATTCGCCATAAAGTTGTCCAACGGCAGCGTTGAGAAAGGCGGAAGTAACGCTTTTAACATTCTGAAAAGAGAGTTGTACCTTTCTTCCCTCTGTTAGAGCAGCGGCGATCTGATCGTGCACTTTCTGTCCGTCGTCGGATGCAACGCAGAGTTCACTCCCGACGACCTCAAAGACCCTGATAGTCACCTGTTGCGCCATAATCTCCTCTTACTATTCTAGAAAACATCTTCAGGACGAACTTCTGAAGCGAGACAATAAGATTTAGTGTCCTTTGTGTTAATCTCAATATTCACAACGGTGCCTGGGAATGGTTCGAGAAAGGATCTTGTACCTTCCTTCCCTTCCGAGAGTTCCCAATAACCGGCATCCGACACAATCTGAAGGCGTCCCTCGTTCTTTAAAATGAACTCGCGAAGTAACTTGAGACCAATCCCGCCAGGAATAGGGCCTGTTTTAGTTGTGTTCTTCTCCGATATCGCCCAGATGATAGCCTGTTCGACAGAGAGGTTAAGTCTTCCTTTTTTTTGCACATTCCTTTGAATACCGATTCCCAGGTCGGCAATCGAGAAATCGAGCCGATGTTTTTTGGGGAAAAACTGTCCACAGGAAAAAATTCCCAGTTTAGTTTCGGAATGAATGACAGCATTGCTAAAGATTTCGAAAATGCTCTCCCGAAATTTCTTGAGAAGTCCCGGAGTCATCTGGGGGATTCCTTTGCCGACCGAATGTTTCTCAATATAGGCACTGAAGTAGCGGTCATCTTTTGGTTCAAACCGTTTATATTCGATCGTGGTTCTATACGTATCTTGAGCGATCTCTCGGCCATAGTGGCTCAAGAAAAAATTTTTAGATAGAATCTTCTCTACCGCACTAGAGATGTTAGATAGAGTTACTGTATTCAAGTGACGGCTCACCTTGTATAAAATAGCGCCGAATGGGGCACACATATTGGCGTCGAACCAACTCACCCGTGCCATGTCGATCTCGATCTGAGTCCCGAAAAGGTCCTTGATTTGTGCGTGAAGAAGAATCAATCTAGAAAATCCTTCATACTCACTTCGAATATCTTGAAGGGCGATTCTCATGACTTCACTCGAACCAATATAGTTATATCTTCGTTTAGAATATGGCTAGTATTTACTGTAATCAGAGTTAGGAGGTAGAAAATCTCCTTATCATCATCGGTTTATCAGAATATAGAAAGCAGCTATGAAGATCAAGATAATTTAGCCGTTTCATTGCAATTTACCCTTGCATGCCTAAACCGCCGGATCGCTTGAATCCGCTTGAGAATCGGCGGGTGTGAATCGTTCAGCGCGACATGGAGGGGGTGCGGGGTGAGATTCGACAGGTGGTCGACCGCCAGTTTCTTTAATGCGCTGACCATCGCCTCCGGCTGCGCGAAAGTTTCGGCGGCGTAGCGGTCGGCCTCATACTCGTTTCTCCGGGAAAAGGCCTGAAGGAAGATCGAAAGGATCGATTCGACCGGGGTGATAGAGAAGGCTGAAGAAAACCAGTCCCGCGTAGATCGACGGCTGCTCCATGTAGAAGGCCCGGTAGAGGCCCGGCTTGTCGAGAAAGATCGAGAGGAGGAAGAACATCAGCCCGGCGTGCGCGATCGAGAAGATCATGCCGAGCAAGATATGCTTTTTCTTATAGTGCCCGATCTCATGGGCCAGGATCGCGACCAGCTCCGGGACGGTCTGCTTCGCCATCAACGTATCGAAGAGGGCGATCCGCTTGTGCCGGCCGAAGCCGCTGAAGAAAGCGTTGGCTTTGGTGGAGCGGCGGGAGCCGTCGATCACATAAATCTGCTCCACCGGAAAGTCGACCGAGCGGGCATACGAGAGAATCCGCTCTTTGAGCTCTCCCTCGCCGAGCGGGGTGAACTTGTTGAAGATCGGCATGATCCAGGTGGGGGCGATGAACTGAACAAAGAGAATGAAGAGGGTGAAGCCGATCCAGGCGTAGAGCCATGCCTGCGCTCCCGCATGCTGGAAGAAGAAAAGAATTGCGGCGAGGAGCGGCCCGCCGAGCAGCAGGCCGAGCGCCGTCCCCTTCAGCAGATCGGAGAAAAAGAGGAGCGGCGTCATCTTATTGAAGCCGAACCGCTGCTCGATCACAAAGGTTGAATAGATCCGGAAGGGAAGCGAAAGGAGGCCCCGGAGCAGAACAAGGAGGCCGATATAGGCCAATCCGGTGACGATCGGTCCGAAACCCCAGCTCCGGACCGACTGATCGAGCAAGTTGAATCCGCCGGAGAACCAGAAGGCCAGGAGTGCAACTAAATTTACGGTAGAGGTGAGAAGGCCGAACCGCGTCGTGACGCGGGTGTACTCCTGCGATTTGCGATAGGCCTCCGGATCATAGACCCCGCGAAACTCCTCCGGCAGCTCCTGTTGCATCGCCTTGAGATTGAGCAGATCGGCGATGAGGTTCAGGGCATCGTCGAGGAGGAGTGCTGAGAGAATGATAATGCCGTAGATGTTCATCGAGTATGCCTTATTCCAATCGTGAGTCCGTTTTCCTTGTGTCATTCCCGAATGTTTCATCGGGAATCCGATATGGCTGACAGTTGTCAAGAGAAAAAGATTCTCCTGCCCCCTGTGTTGAGGGGGTTGTGAGTTTGTTGCTCTCTCCGGGATAAAGGCAGAGACGGGACCGATTGTGCGACGTTTGATCATTCTGATATTCGCGGGTTTGACCGCATGACTTCTCTTCGTCGCGCAGCGGCCTCGCTCTAGTGGCGGAAGTTCGGCCTTTGGCCT
>Ga0209810_1004084_pt1 | contig 14466 bp, 13 predicted proteins | sample Coa_R1_7_FD_187159 | JGI IMG/M metagenome (GOLD analysis project Ga0209810, IMG submission 187159) | Surface soil microbial communities from Centralia Pennsylvania, which are recovering from an underground coalmine fire - Coalmine... | ecosystem: Environmental > Terrestrial > Soil > Unclassified...
CACACGTACAGTGAGGTCGAAAACTGGTTTCAGGAAGCGGGATTCAATGACATAACCGTATTGCCGCGACCGGTCGCAGTTCGCGGGCGACGGCCATTGGAGCAGGCGAGTCTGTCGTCTTGATTGCACAGCCCGCGCCAGCAATCGCCCGCGCAGAAACGCCGTTCCCGCGATTTCCAGAAGCTACTGGTAGGGCAACGTCTTAAGGAGGTCCTTTTCCGAATGATTCAGATCGAAATCGCTGGCCTTAATGACAGGATGGAAATATGCCTGCGCTGCTCCGATCCTCTCATCCGTAACGTTTGACGTAATTGACGGGCCTTCGTTCGCAGTTAATTTGCTGCTGCCGAGGGCGGAGAGGTATTCGGTCCCGATCCATGGCCCGGCGGAATTGGCTTCAATCCGCCGCAGGCGCTCGCGCAGCCGACGAACGACCGGTTGGTATTGCAATAGTGAAATGAGATTGTCCTTCTCATCAACGTCCCCAGCCCAGTTGTAAAGGTACTGCTCACCATTCGCTTTTACGATGTAATGCCATCTGGCTGACACAAGACTGATCTCGCCGGCATGCGACCCTGAAGAACTGGCACTGAGTTCGGACAGGACAGGCTCGGTCTCCTTCTGCGGAGCGTCCTGTCGCCAGTAGTTCGCCAGGCTGTACGGCCTGAACGGGACCTGGTTCCCCAATGCCAAATCGATAACGGTTGCGAACAGCCTCCGAACCGCGACCGGCATTGCAATTCGCTTCCCGGAAGGAACACCTTTGCCATACACAATCAGCGGAACATGGATTTCTTCCCGATGGAGATCATTCCCGTGCTGGTAAGCGCCGTGCTCGCCAAAGGCTTCACCGTGATCGGCAGTGATCATGATAATGGTATTCTTCCCATCCGCTGTGGATTCCAGCAAACGAACCAGCCGGCCGATCTGCGCATCCAGGTAACACAGGCTGTTGTCGTAGCCGTCGATCAGCGCCGCGCGGTCCGCCGCCGGCAACGGATGTTTCGGCCGGAACCCGCCTTTCGAACTCCACCGGCGCACAACCGTGTTCGAAAGTCTCCCAAACCGATGGCTGTAAGGCGCAGGAGCAAGATAGGGGCTGTGTACATCGAAATAGTTAATGTACAGGTAATAGGGGCCTGAAGGCTTATCGCGCAGCCAATCAAAAACATCCTGGTTCAGGTCCGCTGCGTTGCGCCGGAAAAAAGCATCGTAACGATCAATGTTCTGATAGACAGGCTGCACTGCAGCGCGGCCTACGAGCGTCCGCGAGAGGTTATAAAGCAGCGTCGTCCGGTCATCGTCATAGGTTCCGAATCCGTTGCCCAGCCCCCAGCCCGATTCTCCGTAGTAGTAATTCGCATTGAATCCGGCTGTTGCGTAGCCGTGCTCGCTGAGAACCCCCGCAATGGTTTTCCAGCCGGGGTTCAATGGCCGGAATACATCGGCACCGCTCTGATGGGGAAGCAAACCTGTGTAAATCGAAGAAAGCGAAGGGAGCGTCCAGGATGAAGCGGAAATAGCATTTTCAAAAAGCACGCCGTGCTCGGCAATCCGGGCCAGATTGGGTGTCGTGTCTCTGCGATACCCGTACGCCGACAGATGATCGGCGCGGACCGTATCCATGGTAATCAGGACAATATTGGGACGGCCCTCAGCCTGGCGCTCATTGGCTCTCACTCGAGTGCTCTCCAGGTTCGGCGCCCACAAGTAATAAATCAAGCCGCTCGTCAAAATCACCAGGACGATCGCGAGGGCCTTTGCAAGTGCGCGAAGCGGCCAGCGTCTGTCGGACCCGAACCACGGAGAAATTTGACGCCGTAAAAAATACGCCACCAGAAGGGCTCCTGCGAGCCCGGCACCAAAACGAATTAGCGGAAACAGGATGTCGCGGAAGCGATGATAGATTTGGAAATTCACCGAGTGGGTGTGGACAAAATGCGCCGCCCATCCGATGTGCGCTCCTGCACAAGCCATTAGAACAGCGGCAAGGAATATTCCCTTTCGGGCCCTGTGGTTCTCTCCGGTCGCTGCAATCAACCCGAGTCCCGCCCCGATGGCACCGAACCAGACCATATCGATCAGAGGCGCGAGCAACCAGATGACGTAGGTAGAATCAACAACCAGGAACTGCTTCACGGAAGGAACACAATAAAGCAGGCGCCCCTCCCATAGCCCCACGAGCAGGCCAAGAAGCGCCCCTGAAATGACGAAGCGAGCCGCGAGCCGGGCCCGCAGTCGCATTGAAGCATTGCGCCATGTGAAAGTAACGCCCAAAGTGCACGATTCTCCGAATACTTTTGGACGGAGAAAACGGCGCCGGAGTTTTCAGCTCCTGAGAGAGTTAACAGAGAATTTACATTGCGGCCTTCTGATGTCGCATAATCGGCGAAATCGTGCTCATGGAGCGACGACTGTTGTGTGCAACCTCATCACAACGAAGCGCGCTTCATGCAAATGGCGTAATGCGACGGTGCGGAATAGTCCACAATGGCAGGGGCCAGCAAGATTCGGAGGATGATGCCCGGAACAGCACCTGCATATTTGTAACGGAGAAAATCTTCAGTGAGAAGCTGAACGTCGATGAAATATTCCTGAAGCAGGGACAGCAATTCACGACGTTCGAAGCCCGCATGGGCGCCATATTCGTTCCTGAATCTGCCGCGGGCGCGCGCAGCCCAGTCCGTCAGGTTCCATGTGATCTTTTGCCATATTGTCGCATCGAATGATCCGATATAGCCCAACAGCCGCCGACGGTTCGGAACGCCCATGTAGAAGAATCCTCCCGGGCGGAGGACCCGGTGAATTTCACTCAGCGCCAGCCGCGGGTCTTGAACGTGTTCCAGCGAGTGAAACGCGGCGGCAAAATCAAATGCATCGGCTGGGAACGGCAGGGCCAGGGCGTCGCCGCGAACAACGCAGTGCTCGGCGCGGACCTCCGGAGAAAATTCTTCCTCGACGTCAATTCCCACGAGGTGCCGGTAGCGAAAGGTGCGGCGCATATAGACCACTTCATTGCCGTTGCCGCACCCCACGATGAGGCCGGAGAGTTCCCGGCTGCAATCAAGCCGCTGCCGCAGAAGATCGCAACAGTGGTGCACCATTCGCGCTACCGGAGGGATGGATGTTGAACTCATGACAGCCGTCATCCGCGGTTCCCGACCGCTGTTGACCGATAAGGAGGTTCCCGCAGGAGTTCTTATAGGACCTGCGTCTCAGGAAGGGATCTATCATCGCGCTTGCATCACAGTGCACGACTGCGGGCAATAAATTATATTCAACGACCTTTGGACAAAATCCTCTTGCGCGGCCCGAGTCAATTCAAGTCGCGCGACACCATCAGTTTGAAGGTTAACTTGTCCGCGCCCGCCGTTACGCCAACGCCCACACCGGTTTCAATGTCCACGAACCGCGTGTGGTGGTCCATCACGGCCCAGATTTCGTGGAATTGATCGTTTGCGACATAAAACTGCCGCAGCGGCCCGAAGTCCGCATATTCTTCCGCGGCGACAGCCCAATCCTTATTGAAGTTGTAGGCGATCCTTCCCGCAGGAACAAACTCCAGGCCTCCAAAGCCCCCCGTGTAATCCGTGTCGAGGATGGGATTGTAAATCAGGTCCACTTTATTCAGGTGCGCGCCGACAATAGGTCGTACTTCTGATGTAATGTGGCGAGACTCCCAGTATGATTTGTTGACGCTGAATTCAAAATTGACGCCGTAAAAGAACCTGTGCTCCTCGGCATGCGGCCGTACAAACAATTCGCGGATCTTGAATCCGTCAATCGAGCCGCCGTGCTCTTTTGAGTAGGCCGTATAAACAGGCAGGTAAAGCCCCTGCTCAAACCATGGTTTTACGCCGAAGGCCCACTCTACCGCTCCGTTGACGGAGTCGTCGGGAATGATGCCGCCCGGGAAATCAGGGCTCTTCCGGCCAATGGGCGTGAAGTTGCTGTGAATCATCACATTCACTTTGCCCGGCGCGGCGATGGAGGCGTCATACACCTGGATCTCATCGGTCTGCGCAAAAGCGCCACGCGGTGCAACAGCCAGGAAAACGACGAGCGCAGCGCACACGCTCACCGCCAGCCTGGAACCATGTTTGCCCCGCGTCCCCATAAACGAAATTAAAGAGTATAGCTCATCTCGTTTGCCGCCGGAAAACGCAGGCGAAATTATCGCAATGCTCCGCCGAAACCTGTGGTATTTTTCACGGGGCCATTGTCAACCGTATGCCCAAAGAGATTGAGAAGCAAAGTCCACGGCTTTCAGACGCCGGCAAACGGCAGGCCGCATTGATTTCCAACAGGCGGCGATGGTTTCTTGTCATTCTGCTTTTCGTTGCCTCGACCATCAATTATCTCGATCGCGCCACGCTCTCGGTTGCGTTGCCGCAGATTTCAGGCGAACTCCTGCTCGCCCCGGCGGCGAAGGGTCTGCTTCTTTCAGCTTTCTTCTGGTCCTACGCTCTGATGCAACTCCCCATGGGCTGGATCGCCGATCGTTTCGATCTGCGCTGGCTTTATGCCGGCCTGTTTGCGCTCTGGTCAATGGCTTGCGGCCTGACGGGCCTTGCCGGGAGCCTCGCCATGCTGATTTTTCTTCGCATTCTTCTCGGCGTTGGAGAATCCATCTATCTTCCCGGAAGTGTTCGGTTCGTCAGCATGACGTTCCCGCCGGAAAAGCGCGGATTTCCCTCGGGCCTTTTTGATTGCGGCACCCGGGCGGGGTTGGCCATCGGCGCGCCGCTCGTGGCCTGGCTGGTTTCGCACTACGGCTGGCGGAACATGTTTTTCATCGTAGGATTCGCCGCGCTTGTGTGGATTATTCCCTGGCTCGCGGTCTTCCCGCGCGGATTCAGCCAAAGGACGCATAAGAATCCACAGGCTGCACCGTCGAAACCCCTGACGTTCAATCGAAATCTTGTCGGCGCTTGCCTCGGCTTCTTTACTTTCGGGTATTACGGCTATCTCCTCGTGACCTGGTTGCCCGATTACCTCGTGGAAGTGCGCCATATGACCATCCTGAAAGCCGGGATGCTTTCCTCGCTCCCGTACCTCGTGTGGACGATTGCAGAACCCGCAGGAGGCTGGCTGGCCGACCGGCTGGTCCGCCTGGGTTGGAGTCAGACCCGAGCCAGAAAAACTGTGATTGCGATCGGGTTCTCGACGGGGCTCCTGATGATTCCCGCGGCTTTTGTCGGCAACCTGACAGCCTGCGTGCTGCTGCTGGGCGGAGCTTCGCTGGCCGGGCTGGCCGGCGCCAATCAGCTTGTTGTCTTTCAATCCTGCGCGCCGCCCGATGAAATCGGCCGGTGGATGGGCATGGGAAATTTCATTGGAAACTTTGGAGGAATCCTTTCGCCGCTCGTCACCGGCCTCCTCATCAGCAGCACCGGATCTTATGCGCCCGGCTTCGTTCTTGCATCGGTTATCCTTCTTGCCGGGATATTCGCTTACGGGCTGATCGTCGGCGAATTGAAGCCGCCGGTGAAACTCGTGTGACTCCGGCCGGCGTCGGATTCCAACAGGCCGCAGGCTGTCGCTCCCGCCGTGAAGCCAGTCTCTATTTTTCTCCCGGCGTCGATTCGAAATAGGGCGCGGGTTCGGGGATAGCGGCCCCATCCTTGCGTGGCGACGAAGCCCCGTAATTGATGCCCGTTGAAGAATTATGAAGCACAGCCTGGCCGCCGCCCATGGGCGATGCGTAGGCGCCGCGCAGGATCAGGATGTGGCCCTTCTGCTGGAGGCCTTGCAGGACGAAGGGCGGAAAACGATCCTCAATCATAAAGTCGCAGCCGCCCCAATCGAGTTTGGTAAACCGCGGTGCTTCGAGCGCCGCCTGGATGTTCATGCCGTAGTCCACAATGTTTGAAACAAATTGCGCCTGCGCCTGCGGCTGATTGTATCCGCCCATGATTCCGAAGCCGATGTGGACGTCCCCCTTTTCCATGAAGGCTGGAATGATCGTGTGGTAAGGCCGTTTGTGCGGGGCCAGCACATCGGGGTGACTGGGGTCAAGGAGAAACATTCCGCCGCGGTTCTGCAGCAAAATGCCGAACTCGTCCGAAACGACCCCGGAGCCAAAGCCGGCGGAAAGGCTTTGAATTAGCGAAACGATATTGCCATCTTTATCAACCACAGATAAATAAATTGTATCATTTCCGGCACTGGGAGGATTGCCCGGCTCCACATCACAATGGGCTTTATTCATATCGATCGTGGCCGCGCGCCTGGCGGCATATTCCTTGGAAATCAGCCCCTCAACAGGGACCCTGGCGAATCTCGGATCGGCCAGGTAGCGCCGCAGATCGGCAAAGGCCAGCCGCTGCGCTTCCATCTTCACGTGCAGCGCGTCCACGCTGAAGAATCCCCACTCCGGCAGAGGAAACTTTTCAAAGATGTTCAGCATTTCGAGCGCCGCCATGCCCTGCCCGTTGGGCGGCAATTCGTAAACCTTCCACCCGCGATAGGTGGTGGAAATCGGATCGACCCATTCGGCCTGATAAGTGCTGAAGTCGGAAAGCGACATCACGCCGCCCTCGCGGTCCACCGTTTTCACAATGTCCTGGGCAATTGCGCCGCGGTAAAAAGCGCTTTCGCCTTCTTTGGCGATCAGTTCGAGAGCGCGAGCGTATTCGGGGTTCCGGAAAACTTCGCCGACCTTCGGCGGCCGACCGTTGGGCAGATAAATCCGCCGCGCGTTTGCATCTTTTTCAAGCAGCGACTGGCCGCTCCTCCAGTACGCGTCGATAAATTCCGTGACGGGGAACCCGTGCTGCGCAAAATAGATGGCGGGCGCGAACAATTCCGCCCAGGGCAGGCGGCCAAAACGCTGATGCAGCTTGGCCCAGCCTTCCACGCATCCCGGCACGGTGATGCTGAAGACGCCCTCCTGCGGCATCTGCGTGTAACCTTTTTGCCTGAGGAAATCGACCGTCAGTTTCTCCGGGGCCCAGCCGCTGGCGTTGAGGCCGGCCAGTTTGCCGGTTTTTGCCTCCCAGTGGATGGCGAAAAGGTCGCCGCCGATGCCGCTGTTCATCGGCTCGACCACACCCATGGCCGCGTCCGCCGCAATCGCCGCGTCCGCCGCGGAGCCGCCGCGCGCCAGGATTTGCGCGCCCGCCTGCGATGCCAGCGTCTGACTCGTGGCCACAATACCCAACTGCGTGATCACCATTGACCGCGCCTGGCTGCGGTCCTCGTGGCTTGTGTAATTCTGCGCGCGCATCGGCATGACCGCTGAAATTATGGCCGCCATCGCAATCTGAAGCAACGTCAGTTTTCGCATCGGGCCCCTTCCCGAGAGAATCGGATTTGAGAAAGGGAAGATTATCACCAATAAGGGCGAGCAGGAAGAACGAAAGAAGAAGTCGCAGCTGGCGCTGCGAAATTTAACCGGCCCCGGCACGGGCTTTTGAGATTTTCCTTTCCGCGCCTTGCTAAGGAAAACGTCCCGCGTGCCGGCGCACGCGCAGGCCGTGCGAAGCCATCGCTTCAAATTCCGCTCGAGTGGGCGGGCGCCAGTCGTCGAGCAGGGTCAGGTCTTCTTCGAGTTCTCGGCGGTCTTTGGGGGCCATGAGGACGACGGTCACCGCCGGGTGAGCCAGCGCGAAGCGGTACCACTCGCGCGGCGGGGGCGGCACAAAGCCGTCCGGATCGCTTTCCGTCCGGCGCGCCAGGGCTCCCCAGCGCTGCGCCGTGTAGGCGATCACCGGCATTCCCAGCCGTGTTGTAACCGGAAAGACGTCCTGTTCCGCTCCGCGGTGCGCGGCGTTGTAGCGCACCATCAGCAGATCGATTTTCTTTTCAGGCGCGCACTCGGCGGCCAATTCGCGCTGATGCGTCGTCAGGCCGATCAGTCTCACGCGGCCCTGTTGCTTTGCTTTGCGAATCGCTTCCAGTGCGCCGCCCGGGCCGGTGATTTGCCGCCATTCGGATTTGTGCTCGACGTAATAGAAGGTCACCACGTCGATGCGGCCGGTGCCGAGCGTGCGGAAGGAATCCTCAAGTTCACGCCAGGCGGAGGTGGCGTCACGGCTGTCAAGCTGCATGGCGATAACGACGCGGCCGCGGTCGATCCGACCCAGTCGCAGCGCCTGGGCAATCCCGTCGTCGTAGCCGCACCAGTTCAGGTAATTTAACCCGCGCTCGACGGCGAGTGCCACGTCGTCGGCGCAAAGGTGCGTATTCCCGCGCGTCGCAAGCCCCAGGCGCACGACAGGCGGGCATCCACCGCCCAGTTCGGCGCGGCGGGGCATTTTGCCAGGATACAAGTCAGATTGTGAAGATGTTTTTCCCTGGGCTGAGATTGCGGAGAACCTGCCACTCATCATCGAGGCAAGACAAAAGATACTGGCGTCCGGAGCCATCCGGAAAGAAGGTCAGACGGATTTGCGCGCGTAAGTTCCTTTTTGAGCAAACCTGAAACATGAAGCGCCAGTCCGATGACTTCCCGTCAGCCCTGCTGCTCTTTGCAGTTGATGCAGAGACGCGTCCACGGGACCGCAGTCAGGCGCGCTTCGGAGATCGGTTCCTGGCACACCTCGCAAATGCCGTAGGTCCCTCGCGCGATCCGCCCAAGGGCGTCCTCGATGGCGCGCAGGAGCCTGCTATCAGTCTCTTGCAGGCGGACCTGCACTGCGGCCTCGCTTGCGGCACTGGCCTGGTCAGCGGGATCACCGTGCAGATGTCCTGCAGAAGGGGCAAGAGTTTCCCTTCCCCTGGTCGCTGCCAGCAACTCCTCCCTTTTGGCCAGCAAAAGTTGCTTATATCGCTCCAGTTCTTTCTGGTCCACTTCGATTTCCGCCTTTTCAAATAGCTTTCAAAGCCGGCGCACGCCGGGATTGCAGACTTCAAAAATTGTGCTGCTGAACCCTCCCACCGGCTCTGTGGCAATCGGGTCCTTCTACACCCAGTATAATCGAGAACAAGTGTTTCTTGGAAGGAACAGCATGGCTTTCGCGCGGTTGGCAATCGGGTGCGCCGCTTCAAAAAAATGCCGGGTGAAATTTTCCACCCGGCAACAGGAACCTTCTGGTCGTGCGGCCGCCAGTATCGGCTATCGAAGACCTTCCGCATGGACGGCAACACTGTGCGGATTCATGCAGGACCTGACGCCCCCTTGCGCCTCCTCAGAGGCCCATGAAGACGCGGCATCAAAGCCGACGAGGCTCTGCAAGGCATCCACATTCTGGATCAAGAGCGTTGAGCCTTTGATCAAAATCCAGCCGCGCGCGCGGAACTCTCCCAGGGCGCGGGTGATAGTTTCGCGCGAGGTCCCGATCAACTGGCCGATCTCTTCGTGCGTCAGAGTCAAAGTTGCGCGGATGCCATCCTTCCGCTTTTCGCCATTTTCGGCCCACTCGAGTACAAACCGCGCCACCCTCTTCTTCGCGGAGTCGCAAAGGCCAATGGCGCGAAGCTGCTCGCAGGCTTCCTGATAGCTGGAACTCAATTGCCTGGCCGCCTCAAGCGACGCCCGGGGATGATCGCGCAGCAGGCGCAGGAACTCATCGCTTCTCACAAAGTTCACCTGGCAGGGCTCGATCGTCTGCGCCGTAGCCTGGAACGGAGTGCCGGAAACAACCGCATGGAGTCCAAGGATCTCACCTGCCTTGGCGATCCTCAGGATCATCACCTTGCCGCTTGCCGACCCGATTGAAAGTTTCGCTCGCCCCGTTGACAGTACGAACACACCCCGAGGAGTTTCGCCTTCGACAAACAGCACGGCGTCGGCAGGATACGTTGTCGTCACCTTGATGCGTTCAAATTCCTTTGCCGCCTCCGGTGAAAGCGCCGAAATGAAACCCGGCGCGAGCGAACTCTGACGGTGTGCGCTGTTAGGTTCTCCTATACGCATCTTGCCCTCCTTATTGGTTTCAGCCGCCATGCCCATCTTCCGCTCAGCGCTCTTTCCCCGAACCCGGGCTTGGATGCTGGCGGTTGACGGTTTCTGCCTGGCCATGGAAAGCCCCCGAAGCTGCTCAATCGTCCTGCAAATCCGGTTTCGGGAATGCTTGCAGCATGTCGCTCCGCTCCCAGGAGCGCCCAGCCGTCTCGGATCCTAACGTATTCTGCCCCTCATGGCGGAACCAAATGCTCTTACGCGTTGGAGTGATGCAAACACGGTTCCTTTCGACGATAAATCGTATCTGCCGTGCCATCCGCAAGTTACGCGCACCAACGGGCTTGACGGTGAATTGCAGGTGATCGTATGGTGGCATCGGTGACGAAATCAAGTCACTTGCAAACTCATGATCTTCCCGCTTCCTTAGATGATCATCGTGTCTTTTCGTATCATCAAGTTACGGCGCACGCACGAGCGATTGTCGAATGCCACTTCCGCTTATAGACTTTTAATCTGCTGAGTAGTAGACTTTCCCTCTTTATATGCTTGATATTTTGAATCGTAGGAGCGTGCTGATGGCAGACCGTCCGGTTCGTTGTCGTGGATTAATACCGATTGCAATTCTAATCCTGCTGACAGCTTGTGGAATCCCCTCTGCCCGGGCGCAGGAACTTGCTGCGACTCCACCCATGGGCTGGAACAGTTGGAACCATTTTGGCTGCAAGGTAACGGACGCTATTGTCCGTGAGCAGGCCCGTGCCATGGCCACAAACGGCATGAAGGCCGCCGGCTATGAATACGTGAACATCGACGACTGCTGGCAGGGCCAGCGCGACGCCAAAGGATTCATCCACCCGAACAGCCGCTTCCCGGACATGAAGGCCCTGGGTGATTACATCCATAGCCTGGGATTGAAATTCGGCATCTACTCTTCGCCCGGTCCCAAAACCTGTGCCGGCTACGCCGGAAGTTATCAGCATGAGAAGCAGGACGCCGAAACCTACGCTTCCTGGGGCGTGGATTATCTGAAGTACGACTGGTGCAGCGCGCGCCAGGTGTATAAGCCCTCGGAAATGCCGGCGGTATATAAGAAGATGCATGACGCGCTGGTCGCTACAAACCGTCCCATCGTTTACAGCCTGTGCGAATACGGAATGGACCGGGTGTGGCAGTGGGGACCGTCTGTCGGCGGCAACCTCTGGCGTACTACGGATGACATTGAGGACAATTACACTCGCATGGCCTTCATCGGCTTTGGACAGGCCGGACTTGCGCGCTTCGCCGGGCCCGGCCATTGGAACGATCCCGACATGCTCGAAGTCGGCAACGGCCACATGAACGCTGACGAATACCGCACCCACATGAGCCTGTGGTGCATTCTGGCGGCGCCGCTCATTTCCGGAAACGACCTCACGAAAATGTCGCAGGAAACCCTGGCCATCCTGACCAATCCCGAAGTGATCGCCGTCGATCAGGACCCGGCCGGAATTGAAGGGCACCGCGTATCCGAGGAAGGCCCGCTGCAGGTCTGGATGAAACCCCTCGCCGACGGCAGCAAGGCCGTGGGGCTCTTTAATGAAGGCGAATCAACGATGCCCGTCACCATCCACTTCAAAGACATCGGTTTCACTGGCAAGGTCTCAGTTCGTGACCTGTGGGAAAGAAAGGACCTCGGAACTTTCAATGGCAGCTACACGGCACAGGTCCCGCGCCACGGCGCAGTCATGATCAAAGTCACCTCGGGAAGCTAACACGCGCTCAGGCAAAATGACCTCCCGTACCGGAGGGGTCTGCGGAACATATCAGAAGGCGGAAAGATGAACATCAAATATGAACCCACGCCAATCATGAAGCCGCTGGCCGGCCTGTGCAAACACCGCTGGGTGGATCAGGAAAGCCCCTACCTCGTGTCCCAGGTGTGCGAATTCTGCCATCTCTACCGCTACCGCGTCGCCCCCATCTCCGACTGGGAATATCGCGCCCCTATTCCCCGTGTTACCTACGGAATCGAAAGCGATTGATCCTCTTCAGCACGATATCTGCAGGATAACTCAAACGCAACGCTCAAAACGGAGCCGGCAAGCCGCGTCGTTCTGTTTCCAGCCGTCCGGGAGCAACTGCTGGCAGGTTACCGGAAAGACCGAAATTTCCATACTGAATGAAGTATCTCCGTATTTCTTTGAAAGGAAATACCCGGGTCGCTCTCTGCGCTCATGATGACAAGTGCAAAGTCCATCTTTCAGCAACGCGCCAGGCCATCCTCAAGCAGACAGAACCCGGCACGCGTGGGCTCGCGCAAAGATTTTTCTTGACAAGGAATGGCTACTATGCTAGTCTCGTCAGGGTGGTTCCGACCCCGGAGGACCGGAGCTGAGGTGAAACGCGGAAAATCGGGATACACAGTCCGGATGGACTGCTTAATTCTATGTAATTTGTTGAAAATAAATGGCAGCACTAAAGTGGCATCAAAATTGTGGGACAAAAAACATTGATTTTGCAAAAACGAACCGGAGAAGTTATTGAAAACAAACGATCGGCACTTCAAAATGGGACAAAACGAACCGAAAAACGAAGCGGAGAAGTTGTTGAAAACAAACACCTGTGGAAAAAGCAAACCGGAGAACGAAGCTACCGAACTTGTTGAAAACACGAACGGGCCCCAAAAACGAACCGGAGAAAATGTAGCCTATTTCTGAGGAAGCTTCACCCCCGAACTGGCGTCTTGCGTTGGCTTGGAAGTTTGTCTGATCAAACCCGGAATCCCGCCCCCAGGCTCCGTGCTGCGGGAACCGTCACATCGGTGATCATGAAGCAAGTAAGCGATCACGCACCCGCAGGGGCGGCTGCGGGTTTTCTCCGGCGAACGATCGCCGCATATATGCCGCCAAAAAACGCACCGACGGTCATCGTGTAAGCAATCCACATGACAAGTTGGGGCGCAAATGCCAGCAGCATGTATTTCGGCCAGAAGGCGACATGTTCATATTGAGGCGGGACGGCATCATAATGCGTGCCCCAATTGTAGCGCATGGCGAAGAACATGATGATGACAACAGGTATGCGCGCGGCATAGGCGTAGGCGATCTGTATCCGCGCCAGGTCCCGCCAGGGCACATACTGCAAGACGACGGCAACAACGATCAGGAGAAGGCCCAACGCGAGATGCCCTGGAAAAGTAAAATTGGTCGCAAACGCCAGACCCGCACCCAGCATGAGGACCACGAACCCGAGAAGCGCGAAGCCGATGGTCTTGGCAAAGCTGGATGGCCCGCACCCAGCATGAGGACCACGAACCCGAGAAGCGCGAAGCCGATGGTCTTGGCAAAGCTGGATGGCCCGCGACCCTGGTCGATCAGCTTCACGGCAAAATACGGTCCAAAGATGATGGGCAGCCAGGAGATGCCGACGATCGCTGCCCCGCCGCCTTCGGCCCGGCTGAAGAGCACGCTTGGCCAATGTTGCAGTTCGCCGATAAGCCTCAGCAGCGTTACGGCCAGCGTGATGAGCGCGGGCACCAGAACCAGTCTCGTCACATTCAGCTTCGATGGAGTCGAATTCTCGGCCATGGGGGTCTCCTTTCAACAATGTTCAGGATCAGAGACGCAAGGGGCCCTTTGTAAACGGGAGCGCTTCCGACAGCTAATGGCCCGATTCTACCCGACATTGAGCCGAACTGCCAGCGGAATTTCGCATGGTCGTCCAATGGGAATCTGCATTTCCAGTCGGCTGAAAATAGGTTATTGTTGCTCCCACGGAGGAGAAGCCCATGCGCAGAATTTCATTGCTTGCATTTACATTCACCTTATTGCTCGCGCCTTCGGGCATAAACGCCCGGACAAACATCTCCAGGGTCCGGCTTGCAATTGTCGGACTGGACCACGACCATGTCTGGGGAATTCTCAAGGACATCACCGAGGTCCCGCAGGCGAACCTTGTGGCCATTGCGGAACCGCGCCCCGAATTAGTACAGAAAGCCAGGGCCCGTGTTCCGGCCAGCGTGAAATTCTTTGCTGATTACATCACCATGCTCGATCAAATGAAGCCGCAGGCCGTGATCATCACGACGGAGACGGACCATCACCTTGCGATTGTCCGCGAGTGCGCCAAGCGGCATATCGACGTGGAAATGGAAAAGCCCATGGCGACGAACGCAGCCGACGCGCGCGAAATGGAGAAGCTGGCGGATGCCGCACACATCCGGCTGATGGTGAATTACTTCAACAACTGGCTGCCCTCTTATCAGGAACTTTATCGGCAGGTGAGGAGCGGAAAGCTTGGGCCTGTCCAGCAGTTCATTGTGCAGTATGGCCATCAGGGGCCGCGCGAAATCGGGACCTCCAGGGAGTTTGCGGCCTGGCTCTACGATCCGGTCAGGAACGGCGGCGGGGCGCTGATGGATTTTGGCTGCTACGGCGCCGCGCTGGCGCTCTGGCTGAAGGGAATGCCTCGGAGCGTCTATGCCCACTCTGTGAAACTCAAGGTGAGCCAGCATAACGCCGTCGAGGATGATGCCGTGATCGTTCTCGAATATGCGGACGGCACCGGGGTCCTGCAGCCTTCATGGGACTGGCCCTTCTCCATGGAGCGCATTCAGGTGTTCGGCCCGCATGGAAGCCTGC
>Ga0209810_1004085_pt1 | contig 14464 bp, 10 predicted proteins | sample Coa_R1_7_FD_187159 | JGI IMG/M metagenome (GOLD analysis project Ga0209810, IMG submission 187159) | Surface soil microbial communities from Centralia Pennsylvania, which are recovering from an underground coalmine fire - Coalmine... | ecosystem: Environmental > Terrestrial > Soil > Unclassified...
TGGCGCTCAGCCGCGAGGTGGCGGCCCGGCTGCGCCCCGGCGTACAGGTGGTCGCGGCGCGCGACGGCCGGGTGGCGCCGGCGGTGGCGCTCGGCCTCGCCGCCGCCGCCGAGGACGACCTCGCCGCGCGCCCGTCATTGCACGAGCTCGAAGACGGCCACGATCACGACGACTTCGCGAGCTTTGCCGTGGCGCGCGGGCCGGTCGCCGATATCGACCGGTTCCGCGACCGGCTGCGGACGGTGATCCGCGACCACGGGGTGCTGCGGCTGAAGGGCTTTGCCGAGGTGCCCGGGCGCAGCCGCCGCCTCGTCGTCCAGGCGGTCGCCGACCGGGTGGCGACGCATTTCGACCGCGACTGGCGCGACGGCGAGCCGCGCGCGACGCGCCTTGTCGTCATCGGCCGCCGCGGGCTCGACCGCGCCGCGGTCGCGGCGGCGCTGGACGGGGAGGTGTAGATGCACCTGCTCGCCGCCGAGCCGGGCACGATCTCCGACGGGTCGGAGGCGGTCGATCTCGGTCAGACCCCGGGCGACATCGTCGTGCTCGCCAGCGCCGACACCGAGATCGCGCTGCTCGCCGCGGCGCAGTCCCGGCGCGGCGGCGGCCCGAGCCTGCGCCTGGCGCCGGTGATGCGGCTCGGCCACCACCTGTCGGTCGATCTCTACATGGCGGTGGTAGCGCAGGCGAAGCTTGTCGTCGCCCGCCTGCTCGGCGGCAGCGCCTACTGGCGCTACGGCGTCGAGCGCCTGGTCGAGACCTGCCGCGAGCGCGGCATCCCGCTGGCCCTGCTGCCCGGCGACGACCGCCCCGACCCCGAGCTCGCCGCGCTGTCGAGCGCGCCGGCGGAGGCCTGCCGGCGGCTGTGGCGCTACCTGGCCGAGGGCGGGCCGGGCAATGCCGACAATTTCCTGCGCTATGCCGCGGCGCTGATCGGCGGCGCCGAGGAATGGGCCGAGCCGGCGCCGCTGCTGCGCGCCGGGCTCTACTGGCCCGGTCTCGCCGTGCCGGGCCTGGCCGAGATCGAGCAACAGTGGCGGGGCGACGGCGGGGTGGTGCCGGTGGTGTTCTATCGCGCCCTGGTGCAGTCGGGAAACACCGCGCCGGTCGATGCGCTGACCGCCGCGCTCGCGGCGCGGCGCCTGCGGCCGCTGCCGCTGTTCGTACACAGCCTGAAGGACGGCGAGGCGGCGGCACTGTTGGCCGAGAGTTTCGCCGCGCATCCGCCGGCGGCGATCGTCAACGCCACCGGGTTCTCGGTCGCGGCGGCCGGGGGCGCCGACCCGCTCGCCGCCGGCTGCCCGGTGCTGCAGGCGGTGTTTTCCGGCGGCGACGAGGCGGGCTGGCGCGGCGGCAGCGCCGGGCTCGGCCCGCGCGACCTGGCGATGAACGTCGCCCTGACCGAGATCGACGGGCGCATCCTGTCGCGCGCGGTGTCGTTCAAGGAACCGCTTGGCCGCGACCCGCAGACCGAGGCCGACCTCGTCGGCTATCGCCCGGTCGCCGACCGCGTCGCCTTCGTCGCCGACCTGTCGCGCAACTGGGCGCGGCTCAGGGCCAAGCCGCCGGGCGAGCGGCGCATCGCCATCGTCCTCGCCAACTACCCGAACCGCGACGGCCGCATCGGCAACGGCGTCGGGCTCGACACCCCGGCCTCGGCGGTGGCGATCCTCAGGGCGCTGCGCGACGCGGGCTACCGCGTCGGCGACATCCCGACCGACGGCGATGCGCTGATCGCCCGGCTGCTCGCCGGACCGAGCAATGCGCGGCCGGCGGCGCCGGCGGAGGAGACCCTGTCCTTCGCCGACTATTCCGCCTTCTTCGCCAGCCTGCCGATGGCGGTGCAGCGCCAGATCGCGGCGCGCTGGGGATCGGCCGAGCGCGACCCGTTCTTCCGCCCCGGGCGGCTCGATTGCGGCCGCTTTGCCATCCCCGGCTTCCGCAGCGGCAATGTCGCCGTCCTGATCCAGCCGGCGCGCGGCTACAACCTCGACCCGAAGGCGACCTACCACGACCCGGCATTGGTGCCGCCGCATTCCTACCTCGCCGCTTATGCCTGGCTCAGCGACGAGTTCCGCGCCGACGCGGTGATCGACCTGGGCAAGCACGGCACCCTCGAATGGCTGCCGGGCAAGGCGCTGGCGCTGTCGGCCGAGTGCTATCCCGAGGCGGTGCTGGGGCCGCTGCCGCATCTCTACCCGTTCATCGTCAACGACCCGGGCGAAGGCACCCAGGCGAAGCGGCGCGCCCAGGCGGTGATCATCGACCACCTGACCCCGCCGCTGACCCGCGCCGGCAGCTACGGCGTGCTCGCCGAGCTGGAGCGGCTGATCGACGAGTATTACGACGCGGCGCGGGGCGACCCGCGCCGGCTCGCCCCGCTCGCCGCCGACATCGTCGAGCGCGCCCGCGCCGCCGGGCTCGACCGCGATTGCGGCATCGCCGCGGACGACGACATCGCCGCGGCGCTGAAGAAGCTCGACGGGTTTCTCTGCGAACTGAAGGATCTGCAGATCCGCGACGGGCTGCACGTGTTCGGGGCGAGCCCCGAGGGCGAGCGCCGCGACGGCCTCCTCGCCGCCTTTGCCCGGCCGCGCCGCGGCGCCGCGCCGGAAGACGAATCGCTGCTGCGCGCGCTCGCCGCCGATCTCGGCCTCGCCGCCGACCCGCTGGCTCTCGACCCGGGCGAGAGCCGCGGCACGGTCGAGCGGCTCGAAGCCCTGGCGCGGCGGCTGATCGCCGGGGCGGAGCCGCCGCCCGGCCCGCGCAGCCGCGCCGTGCTCGGCTGGATCGAGAAAACCTTGCGCCCGGCGCTCGCCGCCTGCGGCGCGGCCGAGATCGCCGGGCTGCTCGCCGGGCTCGACGGCGGCTTTGTCGCGCCGGGACCGAGCGGCGCGCCCAGCCGCGGCCGCCCCGAGGTGCTGCCGACCGGGCGCAACTTCTACTCGGTCGATACCCGCGCCGTGCCGACCCCGGCGGCCTGGCAGCTCGGCTGGCATTCCGCCGGGCTGGCGGTCGAGCGCTATGCCCAGGACCACGGCGACTACCCGCGGCACATCGCGATGTCGGCCTGGGGCACCGCCAACATGCGCACCGGCGGCGACGACATCGCCCAGGCGCTGGCCCTGATCGGCGTCCGCCCGGTCTGGGAGCCGGCGAGCGGCCGGGTCAGCGGCTTCGAGATTCTGCCGGACAGCGTGCTCGACCGGCCGCGAGTCGATGTGACGCTGCGCATCTCGGGCTTTTTCCGCGACGCCTTTCCCGGCCTCGTCGATCTTTTCGACAGCGCCGCCCGGGCCGTCGCGGCGCGCGAGAACTGGCCGGACGAACCGCGCATTTTCGGCGCCAAGCCCGGGGCCTACGGCGCCGGGCTGCAGACCCCGATCGACGAAGGCGTCTGGGAGAGCGAGCGCGATCTCGCCGAGACCTGGCTCGCCTGGAGCCGCTGGGCCTACAGCGCCGGCGGCCGGGCGCAGGACGCGCGCGGCGCAATCGAGCGGCGCCTTGCCCGCGCCGACGCGGTCATGCACAACCAGGACAACCGCGAGCACGACCTGCTCGACAGCGACGACTACTACCAGTTCGAAGGCGGGCTGGCGCTGGTCGTGCGCCACCTGTCGGGACGGTCGCCGGCGGTCTACCACAACGACCACTCGCAGCCGGAGCGGCCGCGCATCCGCACCCTGCGCGAGGAGATCGGCCGCGTCGTCCGCGGCCGCGCCGCCAACCCGCGCTGGATCGCCGGGGTGATGCGCCACGGCTACAAGGGCGCCGCCGAAATCGCCGCGACGGTCGACTATCTGTTCGCCTTTGCCGCCACCGCGCGCGCCGTCGACGACGCGCATTTCGACGCGCTCTACGACGCCTATCTCAGCGACGCCGCGGTGCGCGATTTCATCGCTTCGCACAACCCGGCCGCGCTCGCCGAGATCACCGCCCGCTTCGAGGAGGCGGTCGCGCGCGGCCTGTGGCACCCGAGGCGCAACCGATGAGCGCCCGGCCGAGCCGCTTGCGCCGCCGGCCGTTCCGCCTCCCGGCGCGGCTGCCCTTGGTCGCATTCCGGGCGCGGCGATGAGCGACGACGAGGCCGAGCGCAACGCCCGTCACCGCGAGCGCATGGCGCGGCGCCAGGCGGCGCGCGCCCGCGTGCTGGCGACCAAGACCGAGGAGCGCGGCCTGCTGATCGTCCATACCGGGGCCGGCAAGGGCAAGACCACCGCCGCCTTCGGCATGGTGCTGCGCTGTCTCGGCCACGGCATGCGGGTCGGCATCGTCCAGTTCGTCAAGGGCGCCTGGCAGACCGGCGAGCGCACCGTGCTGGCGCGGTTTCCCGAGCTGGTCACCTGCCGGGCGATGGGCGAAGGCTTCACCTGGGACACCCAGGACCGCGTCCGCGACATCGCCGCCGCGCGCGCCGCCTGGGAGGCGGCGCAACAGATGATCGCCGACCCGAGCTACCGGCTGGTCCTGCTCGACGAGCTCAACATCGTGCTGCGCTACGACTATCTGCCGCGCGACGAGGTGATCGCGGCGCTGAAGGCCAAGCCGCGCGACCTTCACATCGTCGTCACCGGCCGCAACGCTCCGCCCGAACTGATCGAGGCGGCCGACCTCGTCACCGAGATGACCCTGGTCAAGCACCCGTTCCGCGGCGGGGTCAAGGCCCAGGCGGGGATCGAGTTTTGAGCGCGCGCGCGGTAATGATCCAGGGAACCGGTTCGGATGTCGGCAAGTCGCTGATCGTCGCCGGGCTGGCCCGCGCCTTTGCCCGGCAGGGGCTCGCGGTGCGCCCGTTCAAGCCGCAGAACATGGCAAACAACGCCGCCGTCACCGCCGATGGCGGCGAAATCGGCCGCGCCCAGGCATTGCAGGCGCGCGCCGCCGGCATCGCCCCGTCGCGCGACATGAACCCGGTGCTCTTGAAGCCGCAGGCCGGCGGCGAGGCCCAGCTCGTCGTCGGCGGCCGGGTGCGCGGCCGCTACTCGGCGCGCGACTGCCGCGCCGTGCTGCCGGCGCTGCTGCCGGAGGTGCTGGCCGCTTTCGCCCGGCTCGCGGCAGCGGCCGACCTCGTTCTCGTCGAGGGCGCCGGCAGCCCGGCCGAGATCAACCTGCGGCCGGGCGACATCGCCAATATGGGCTTTGCCGAGGCCGCCGGCGTGCCGGTCGTGCTGGTCGGCGACATCGAGCGCGGCGGCGTCATCGCCCAGCTCGTCGGCACCGTCGCCCTGCTGACCGAGGCGGAGCGGGCGCTGCTCGCCGGCTATATCGTCAACAAGTTCCGCGGCGATTCGCGCCTGTTCGACGGGGGTATCGCCGCGATCGGCGCCCGCACCGGGCTGGCCTGCCTCGGCGTCGTGCCGTGGTTCGCCGCGGCGGCGCGCCTGCCGGCGGAGGACAGCATGGCGCTGGCGGCGTCGCCCCCCGCCGGCGGCGGCGGGCTCAAGATCGCCGTGCCGGTGCTGCCGCACATCGCCAATTTCGACGATCTCGACCCGCTGCGCGCCGAGCCCGGGGTCGAGCTGGTGCTGGTGCGGCCGGGCGCGGCGTTGCCGCGCGACGCCGCCGTCGTCATCCTGCCCGGCTCGAAGGCGACCCTCGCCGACCTCGCCGCGCTGCGCCGCGAGGGCTGGGACATCGACATCCTGGCGCACCGCCGCGCCGGCGGGCGGGTGGTCGGGCTGTGCGGCGGCTTTCAGATGCTCGGCCGCAGCATCGCCGATCCGGGCGGCGCCGAAGGGGAGCCGGGCGAGGCGCGCGGGCTCGGCCTGCTCGACATCGACACCGTGCTCGGCGGCGACAAGCGGCTCGCCGCGGTGGCCGGCCACAGCGTCGCCGGGGGCCTGCCGGTGGCCGGCTACGAGATGCATCTCGGGGTGACCAGCGGCCCGGGTCTGGCGCGGCCGATGCTGCGCCTCGGCGGCCGCGACGACGGCGCGGTCAGCGCCGACGGGCTGGTCTGCGGCACCTATCTGCACGGGCTGTTCGCCGCCGACGGGTTCCGCCGGCATTTCCTCGGCACGGCCGGCGGCGGGCCGGACTACCAGCCGCTGGTCGAGGCAACGCTCGACGCGCTCGCCGACCATCTGGCGCAGCACCTCGATCTCGCCGCGCTGTTCGCGGCGGCGCGTCAGCCGAAGGGTGCGGCATGACCGGCGAGCCAGGCGCCGAACACCAGCCCGGCGGTCGCCAGCCCGGCCAGCCGGTAGAGCGCGAGGGCGCGCAGGATGTCGGCGGGACCGGCCTGGGCGGTGCCGTCGCCAAGCCACGGGTCGTCGACCCGGCCGGCGGCGTAGTGGCGCGGGCCGGCGAGGGCGAGGCCGAGGGCCCCCGCCATCGCCGCCTCCGGCCAGCCGGCATTGGGCGAATGGTGCTTGCCGGCGTCGCGCCACATCACCGCAAGGCCGTGCGCGGCGCTGGCCCCCGGCTGGAACGCCGCCGCCAGCGCCAGGAGGCAGCCGCTGAGCCGCGCCGGAACCAGGTTGGCGAGATCGTCGAGCCGCGCCGCCGCCCAGCCGAAGTCACGGTAGCGCTCGGATTTGTGGCCGATCATGCTGTCGAGCGTGTTGACCATCTTGTAGCCGAACAGCCCGGGCAGGCCGAGCGCCAGGTACCACAGGGCCGGGGCGACGACGCCGTCGCTGAAATTCTCCGCCAGGCTTTCGATCGCCGCCCGCGCCACCCCGGCCCGGTCGAGGCTCGCCGGGTCGCGCCCGACGATGTGGCTGACCGCCTGGCGCCCGGCGGCAAGCCCGTGATGCGCCAGCGCGACGGCGACGGCGAGGACGTGGTCGTGCAGGCTGCGCCAGGCGATCAGCACGCTGACGATGACCGCTTCGACGGCGAGCCCGGCGAGGCTCTGGCGGCAGGTGACATGGATCGCCAGCCCGAGCAGCGCCGCCGCCGCCACCAGCACGGCAACGGTGAAGACGCCGCGAAAGCGGCGCGCGCCGGGGCTGCGCTGCGGCCGGTTGAGCTTGCGCTCGAGGGCGGCGACGGCGCGGCCGGCGAGCGCCACCGGGTGCGGCACGAGCCGGAACAGCCGGGGCATGTCGCCGAACAGCGCGTCAAGGGCGAGCCCGGCGAACAGCATCAGCAACCGGGCGTGGAATTCGGGCACGATCATGTGCCGGCAAGTGTCGGCCCGGCGCGGCCGGCGATCAACCGGGCGAGGCGACGATGAGCAAAACCGCGGTGCTGCTGTGCGGCCACGGCAGCCGCGATCCCGAGGCGGTACGCGAATTCGAGGCGGCGGCGGCGGCGCTGCGCCCGCGCCTCGACGGGTTCGATTTCGCTACCGCCTATCTCGAATTCGCCCGGCCGACGATCCGCGACGGGCTGGCCGGGCTCGCCGCGCGCGGCGCCGCGCGCATCTATGCCGTGCCGGGGATGCTGTTCGCCGCCAGCCACGTCAAGAACGACCTGCCGTGGGAGATGAACAGCTTTGCCGCCGCGCATCCGCAGGTCGAGGTGCGGCTCGGCCGCGACCTGGCGATCGACCCCAAGCTGCTCAACGCCGCCGCCGAGCGCATCGCCGCGGCATGCCCGCACGGGCGCGAGGACACGGTGCTCGTCGTCGTCGGCCGCGGCACCAACGACCCCGACGCCAATTCCAACATCGCCAAGCTCGCCCGCATGCTGTGGGAGGGGCTCGGCTTCGGCTGGGCCGAAAGCGCCTATAGCGGCGTCGCCGTGCCCCGCGTCGAGGCGGCATTGCGCCGCGCCGGCCGGCTCGGCTTCCGCCGCATCGTCGTGTTTCCCTACTTCCTGTTCACCGGAGTGCTGGTCAAGCGCATCTATGCCGAGACCGACCGGGTCGCGGCCGACTGCCCGGAGATCGAATTCGTCAAGGCGCGTTACCTGTGCGATCACCCGCTGGTGCTCGATGCCTTTGCCGAACGCGTCGCCGAACTCGGCGGCGACACCCAGCCGGCGATGAACTGCCAGATGTGCAAGTACCGCACCCGGATCGTCGGCTATGAAGGCGACGCCGGCCGGGTACAGGAGGCGCACCACCATCACGTTCGCGGCATCCTCGGCCATCCCCATCACCGCCACGACCGCGACCACGACCACGGTCACGACCACCACCACGACTGAGATGGCGCGCTTCGACCATTACGTCATCACCGACTGGAGCGCGGCGAGCACGCCGAAGCAGGGCCGCGACAGCATCTGGATCTGCCATCGCGGGCCGCATGGCGAGCGCTGCGCCAACCCGCCGACGCGGCACGCGGCGCAGGCGCTGCTTGGCGAGATCCTCGCCGCCGCGGCCGGGCGCGGCGAACGCGCGGTACTCGGCTTCGACTTTCCGTTCGGCTATCCCGCCGGGTTCGCCGCCCGGCTCGGCCTCTCGGGCGTGCCGTGGCGCGCGGTGTGGGACGAGATCGCCCGCCTGATCGAGGACGGGCCCGACAACCGCAACAACCGCTTTGCCGTCGGCGCGCTGCTCAACCGCCGCGTCTCGGGCGGGCGGTTTCCGTTCTGGGGCTGCCCCGCCGGGTTTGCCGACGCCCATCTCGGGCCGCGCCACCACAACGGGCACGCGCCGGGCGGGCTTGCCGAAAAGCGGCTGATCGACCGCCACATGACCGGCGCGCAGCCGTGCTGGAAGCTCGCCTATACCGGCTCGGTCGGCGGCCAGGCGCTGACCGGCATCCCGGTGGTGCGGGCGCTGCGCGACGACGGGCGCTGGGCCGCGCGCGCCCGGGTGTGGCCGTTCGAAACCGGGCTGGCGCTGCCGGCGGCGGCGGAGATCGTGTTTGCCGAGGTGTGGCCGTCGTGGTGGCGGGTTTCGCCGGAGCCGGGCGAGGTCAAGGACCGCGCCCAGGTGCGCCGGGTCGCCGCCGCCTTTGCCGCCGCCGACCGCGCGGGCGAGCTGGAAGGCTGGTTCGCCGGCGACCCGGCGCTCGCCCCCGCCGAACGCCGCGTGGTCGAGCGCGAGGAGGCCTGGACGCTCGGCGTCACCGCGCCGCGCAAGCCGCGCCTCGACTATCTGCGCGACCCGGCGGCGATCTATCGCAAATCCTTCGCCACGGTACGGCAGACGGCCGATCTGGCGCGGTTTCCGGCCGGTCTGCGGCCGCTGGCGGTGCGCCTCGCCCATGCCGCCGGCGACGTCGCGATCCTCGCCGAGCTCGCCTGGTCGAAGGGCGCGGCGGCGGCCGGGCGGCGCGCCCTCGCGGCGGGGGCGCCGATCCTGGTCGATGGGGCGATGACCGCCGCCGGCATCGCCGCCGCCGAGCGGGTGGTGTGCACCTTGCGCGACCCCGAGGTGCCGGAGCTCGCCGCCCGGCTCGGCACGACGCGGGCCGCCGCCGCGGTGGAATTGTGGCGCGAGCGGCTGGCCGGCGCCGTCGTCGCCATCGGCAGCGCGCCGACCGCGCTGTTCCGCCTGCTGGAGCTGGTCGCCGCCGGGGCGCCGCGGCCGGCCCTGGTGCTCGGCTTTCCGGTCGGCTTTGTCGGCGCCGCCGAGGCCAAGCAGGCGCTCGCCGCCAGCGGCCTTCGCTTCATCGCCCTGCACGGCACCCGCGGCGGCAGCGCGCTCGCCGCCGCCGCGGTCAACGCGCTGCTTGCGGGGTCGAAGGGATGACCGCCTGGCTCGCCGTCATCGGCATCGGCGAGGACGGCATCGTCGGGCTCAGCCCGGCCGCGCGGGCGCTGATCGAGAGCGCCGAGCTGGTGGTCGGCGGCGACCGCCACCTGGCGCTGCTCGGCCCGGGCAAGGGCGAGCGCCTGCCGTGGAGCCGGCCGATCGAAGACACCTTTCCGGCGATCGCCGCGCGCCGCGGCCGCCCGGTCGCGGTGCTGGCGAGCGGCGATCCGATGCATTACGGCGTCGGTGCCGTGCTGGCGCGCCGCTTTGCCGCCGAGGAGATGATCGTCGTGCCGCAGCCGGGCGCGTTCAGCCTCGCCGCCGCCCGGCTCGGCTGGCCGCTGGCCGAATGCACCCTGCTGAGCCTGCACGGCCGCCCGCTCGACGCGCTGCGCCTGCACCTGGCGCCGGGGCGGCGGCTGCTGCTGCTGTCGGAGGACGGCACGACCCCGGCCGCGGTCGCCGAGCTGCTCGCCGCGGCGGGCTGGGGCGACAGCCGGCTCAGCGTCTTCGAATATCTCGGCGGCCCGCGCGAGGCGCGGCACGACGCCACCGCCGCCGACTGGGGCGACCGGCCGGCCGCGGCGCTCAACACCATCGCGCTCGACTGCGTCGCCGGGCCGGCAGCCCGGCCGCTGCCGCGGCTTGCCGGCCTGCCCGACGACGCCTTCGCCCATGACGGGCAGTTGACCAAGCGCGAAATTCGCGCCGCCACCCTGGCGGCGCTGGCGCCGCTGCCGGGCGAGCGGCTGTGGGATGTCGGCGCCGGCAGCGGCTCGATCGCGATCGAATGGCTGCGCGCCGAGCCCTCCGCCGCGGCGGTCGCCATCGAGCGCGAGCCGCAGCGGGCGGCGGCGATCGCGCGCAACGCCCACAACCTCGGCGTGCCCGGGCTCGACATCGTCGTCGCCGCCGCGCCCGAGGCCTTTGCCGGGCTCGCCGCGCCCGATGCGGTATTTGTCGGCGGCGGGGTCGGCGATCCGGGCCTGCTGGAAGCCGCATGGCGGGCGCTGGCGCCGGGCGGGCGGCTCGTCGCCAACGCGGTCAGCCTCGCCGGCGAGCGCGCCCTGCTCGCCTGGCACGAGCGTCACGGCGGCGAGCTGTGCCGCCTCGCGGTCAGCCGCGCCGAGGCGCTCGGCCGCCGGCTCGCCTGGCGCCCGGCCCTGCCGGTGACGCAGCTCGCGGTGCGGAAGCCGCGCTGACATGGTGCGCCGCTACGCCCTGCTGACCGTGCTGTGCCTCGCCCTCTACCTGCCCGGCATCGCCGCGATCCCGCCGCTCGACCGCGACGAGGCGCGCTTTGCCCAGGCCAGCCGCCAGATGCTGGAGAGCGGCGACTTCCTCGACATCCGCTTTCAGGACGAGGCGCGCAACCGCAAGCCGGCCGGGATCTACTGGCTGCAGGCCGCCGCGGCGGCGCTGGTGAGCACCCCGCAAAGCGCCGCGATCTGGCCCTACCGCCTGCCCTCGCTGTTCGGCGCGACGGCGGCAGCCTGGCTCGTGCTCGGCCTCGGCCAGGCGCTGCTGCGCGAGGCCGGCATCGCCGCGCCGGAGCGCACCGCCTTTATCGCCGCGACCCTGCTCGCCGCCGCGCTCGCCGCCGTGGCCGAGGCGCACATCGCCAAGACCGACGCCGCGCTGCTCGCCGCGACGGCGGCCGGTCAGGGCACGCTCGGCCTCGCCTATCTGCGGCGGCGCAACGGAGCGGCGGTGCCGGCGACGCTAGCCGCCGGCTTCTGGGCGGCCGAGACCGCTGCGGTGCTGCTGAAAGGCCCGGTCGGTCCGGCCCTTGCCGGCGTCACCGCCGCCGCCCTGTCGCTGGCCGATCGCGACTGGCGCTGGCTCGGCGGATTGCGGCCGCTGCGCGGATTGCTGGCGATGGCGGCGGCGGTGATGCCGTGGCTGGTGGCGATCGAGATCGCCACCTCGGGGCGTTTTCTCGCCGAGTCGCTCGCCGGCGACCTCGCCGGCAAGCTCGCCGGGGCGCAGGAGTCGCACGGCGCGCCGCCGCTGTCCTACGCGGTCTTGAGCCTGGCGACGTTCTGGCCCGGCTCGTATCTGCTGGTCCCGGCGCTGTCGCGCGGCTGGCAGGGCCGCCGCCTGCCGCTCGAACGGCTGCTGCTGTGCTGGCTGCTGCCGGCCTGGGCCGCGCTCGAGCTGGTGCCGACCAAATTGCCGCATTATGCCCTGCCGCTCTACCCGGCCCTGGCCCTGCTCGCCGCCCTGGCGCTGGCCGAAGGGCGGACGCCGACCGGCTGGGTGCGCCGCGCCGACCTTGCGGTCAAGGCTCTCTGGCTGCTGATCGGGCTCGGCCTCGCCGCGGCGCTGATCGCAGTGCCGCCCGCCTTCGCCGGCCGGGTGTCGCCGGCGGGGATCGCCGGGGCGGCGGTGCTGCTCGCCGGGATCGCCTGGGCCTGGCGCCGGCCCCTTGCCCTGCCGCTGCTGTCGGTGGTGCTCGCCGGCGCCGGCGCCGCGGTGCTGCCGGGGCTCGACCGCCTGTGGCTGAGCCGTTCCGCCGCGGCGCTGGTCGCCGCCCACCCGGCGCCGGGTTTGCCGGTGGCGGTCGGCTACGGCGAGCCGAGCCTGGTGTTTCTGCTCGGCACCGGGCTGCGCCTCGCCGGGCCGGAGGCGGCCGCGGCCGGGCTCGAACCGGGCGGCGAGGCGCTGGTCGCCGGCGCCGACGACGCCGCGTTCCGCCAGGCGCTGGCGGCGCGCGGCCTCGCGCCGCAGCCGCTCGGCTCGGTCTCCGGCCTCGACTACTCGAACGGCAAGGCGATGACCCTGACCCTCTACGGCGTCAAATGACCCGCGGCCGGCTTTTCGGGCTCGGCATCGGCCCCGGCGACCCCGAGCTGCTGACCCTGAAGGCGCTGCGGCTGCTGCGCCGGGCCGAGGCGGTCGCCTATCCCGCGCCGGAGGGCGGCGCCAGCTTTGCCCGCGCCATCGTCGCGGAATATCTGCGGCCCGGGCAGCGCGAGATCGCTCTGGCGTTTCCGATGCGCCCCGGGCCGGTGCCGGAAGCGGTCTATGATCGCGCCGCGGCGCTGGTCGCCGCCGAGCTCGACCGCGGCGCCGACACCGCCTTATTGTGCCAGGGCGACCCGCTGTTCTACGGCAGCTTTGCCGGCATTTTCGCCCGCCTGGCGCCGCATTACGCGGTGGAGATCGTGCCCGGCGTGTCGTCGCTGACCGCCTGCGCCGCCGCGGCCGGGCGGCCGCTGGCGCGGCGCGACGAGACGCTGACGGTGGTCCCGGCGACCCTGCCGGAAGACGAGCTGGAACGCCGGCTCGCCGCCGCCGAGGGCGCCGCGGTGATCAAGCTCGGCCGGCATTTCGCCAAGCTGCGCCGGGTGCTCGACCGGCTTCACCTGACCGGCGGCACGGTCTATGTCGAGCGCGCCGGCCTGCCCGGCGTACGGGTCCTGCCCGCGGCCGAGGTCGAGCCGGCGACGGTGCCGTATTTCGCGACCGCCCTGGTGCGGCGGAAAGGAGGCGGCGATGGCCGAGATTGAGTTCGCCGACGGCAAGTTTACCGTCGATCGGCCCGAGGCGCGCGGCGAGGTTTACCTGCAAGGTGCCCACGTCACCCGCTGGGTACCGGCGGCGCAGCGGCCGGTCATCTTCCTCAGCCCCAACAGCGCTTTTGCCCCCGGCCGGGCGATCCGCGGCGGCATTCCGGTGGTGTTTCCCTGGTTCGGCCTTCACCCGAGCGATCCGCAGGCGCCGCAGCACGGCTATGCCCGCACCCGGCCGTGGCTGTTCGCCGGCGCCGCGGGCGGCGCCCTGCAGTTCGAGCTGGCGGCCGAACCGTTCCGGCTGCGCTACGAGGTCGCCTTCGGCGCCACCCTCGCGCTCGCCCTGACGGTGGAGAACCGCTCGTCGCAGGAGGCCGGCTTCGAGGCGGCGTTGCACAGCTATTTCGCGGTCTCCGACGTCGCCGCCGTTGTCGTCGAAGGGCTCGCCGGCTGCACCTATCTCGACAAGCCCGACGGCATGCGGCGGAAGCTCCAGGCCGGCGACGTGACCTTTGCCGGCGAGACCGACCGGGTCTATCTCGACACCCCGCCGCAGCTCGCGATCCGCGACCCCGGCTGGCGGCGCCGCATCGCCATCGACAAGACCGGCGCCGCCGCGACGATCGTATGGAACCCGTGGCGCGACAAGGCGGCGGCGATGGCCGATCTCGGCGCCGAGGCCTGGCGCGGCATGGTCTGCGTCGAGACCGGCAACGTCGCCGACAACGCGGTGCGCCTCGCCGCCGGCGCCAGCCACACGATGACGACGGCGATCGCCGTCGCCGCGCTGTAGGCGATGCCCGGCGCGGCGATCTTCGTCCTCGGCCCGAGCGGCCTGGCGCTCGGGCGGCGGCTGCGCGCGCTGCTGCCCGGCGCGCGGCTGAGCGGCCCGGCCGCGCTCGCCGGCGAGTGCGACGAGACCTATGCCGGCGCGACCGCGGCAATCGCCGCCGCCTTTGCCGCCGGGCGCCCGGTCATCGGGGTCTGCGCCAGCGGCATCCTGATCCGCGCGGTGGCGCCGCTGCTCGCCGACAAGCGCGACGAGCCGCCCGTCGTCGCCGTCGCCGAGGACGGCTCGGCGGCGGTGCCGCTGTTGGGCGGGCATCGCGGCGGCAACGCGCTGGCGCGGCGCATCGCCGCCGCGCTCGGCGGCGCCGCCGCGATCACCACGGCGGGCGACCTGCGCCTCGGGATCGCGCTCGACGAGCCGCCGCCGGGCTGGAAGCTTGCCGAGCCGGCGCCGGTGAAACGGATCGCCGCCGCCCTGCTGGCCGGCGAGCCGGTGGCGCTGTGCGGCGAGGCACCCTGGCTGCGCGCCGCGCCGGTCGCCTGGGCCGAGACGGCGCGGCTGAAGATC
>Ga0209810_1004086_pt1 | contig 14463 bp, 12 predicted proteins | sample Coa_R1_7_FD_187159 | JGI IMG/M metagenome (GOLD analysis project Ga0209810, IMG submission 187159) | Surface soil microbial communities from Centralia Pennsylvania, which are recovering from an underground coalmine fire - Coalmine... | ecosystem: Environmental > Terrestrial > Soil > Unclassified...
GAGTTTGAAAGATTGCGGCCTTATCTGGTCGAGAGGTGGGCCCGGAAAGCATGAGGTGAATTATGGGACAGCTTGTTCTGGACACACTTAGCCGTACGCTGGGAAGTTTCTTAGACGCGCTTGCGCTCTTCCTGCCGCGCGTCCTGTCGATGATTGTGGTGATTGTCGCAGGCTACATCGTAGCGCTGCTCCTCAAGATTTTCGTGCGCAGGGTTTTCGGCATCGCGAGCTTCCGGAAGTATTGCGATTCGGCGGGCCTCACGCAAATGATGCGCAAGGCCGCCCTGCCTCCGCCCGTCGAGTTTCTCAGTCAGTTGGTTTTCTGGGTGGTTTGGCTGGTCTTTATCGTGCTCGGCATCGACGCGCTCGGCATCAGCGCGCTGCGGGACCAGATTTCGCAATTCTTCATGTTCCTGCCACAGATTTTCGTGGCATTGGTCGTTCTCTTTATCGGGTTGCTGATTGCGAATTTCTTTTCCCGCGCCACTCTGCTCGCCCTGGCCAACGCGAACTACCCCTCCGCCAGGCTCGTCAGCAGCATGGTCCGGCTGCTGATTCTCCTCTTCTTCGTCACTATGGCACTGGAACAGATCGGCCTGGGCCGCCACGTCGTCCTGATCGCCTTTTCAATCGTATTCGGCGCCATGATGCTGGGAGCCGCCATCGCCTTCGGACTGGGTGGGCGTGATGTCGCGCGGAGAATCCTGGAGCGGCAATTCCTGCAGAAGCAACCCGAAGACAAAGACGAGGAAATTTCCCCGCTGTGATCCCGCTTGTCAGCGTGTTCGCAAGCTCTTTTCTTCTCAACCGCGCCACGGTGCTATTGCGCGAAAATGCCGGGCGGATGCCGGAACCCTTCGAGGGAAATGCGTTCCAACCTGATATAATGTTTGACCGGAGGCAGTCTGCTAAGCCATGAAATTAGGAATTGATTTTGGCACAACGCGCATCGTAGTCGCGTTTGTGGACCGCGGAAACTATCCAGTCGTGGTCTTTGAATCGCCGGACGGGAATTCGTTCGAATGGTTTCCGCCGCTGGTCGCCGTAAAAGGAGACGAACGGCGCTACGGCTGGGAGGCGTGGGCCACGCAGGAACAGCCCAACTGGACGGTCGTACGCTCCCTGAAGCGCGCGCTCGATTATGCAGGGCCTGCCACGCTGATTCAACTCGGAGAGCAAAGGGTCCCGATGCTGCTCGTGCTGCGCGAACTGGCGCTGGCGCTCCGCAAGGCCCTGCTCGAGAACTCCACGCTGCCCGTCAGCCGGGATGAGTCACTTGAGGTGATGCTGGGCGTGCCGGCCAATTCCAACAGTAATCAGCGTTTCCTCACGGCGGAAGCCTTCCGCCAGGCGGACTTCAATGTGCTCGGAATTCTAAATGAGCCTTCGGCCGCCAGCATCGAATTCGGCCATCACAAACGCACCTCGCACCAGTTCGGCGAAAAGATGCACATCCTGGTTTACGACTTTGGCGGCGGAACGTTTGATGCCTCGCTCGTCGAACTGGACGCGCGCGAGCACGTTGTTATTTCTTCCGAAGGAATCCCAACGCTCGGCGGAGACGATTTTGATGAGGTCCTCGCCGGACTGGCGCTCGAAGAAGCGCGAATCAGCGTCATCGAGCAGGACAGCCTCACGCAGGCTGAGATGTTCCGCCTGCACGAAGAGTGCCGCCAGAAAAAAGAGGGCCTGCATCCCAACACACGGCGCATTGTGATCGACCTGAACAACGTGCGTTCCGGCTGGCCCCAGGTGACGGTTGCCATCAACGACTTTTATGACCGTTGCCGCCCGCTCGTGGAAGAAACCCTGCACGCGACGGAAGACCTGCTTGCCGCGCACGGCTTCGCTGCCGGCGGCTCCGGTGATGGACAGGGCGGCGAACAGCGCCTTGAAGCCCTTTACATGACGGGCGGCGGCAGTGAATTGCCTCTGGTCGGCCGCATGCTTCGCGAGCAGTTCGGACGCCGCGTTCGCCGCTCCGCGTACACTCGTGCAGCCACGGCCATCGGGCTCGCCATCCAGGCGGACGCTTCTGCCGGCTACGTTCTGCGGGACAAGTTCACGCGGCATTTCGGCGTCTGGCGCGAGGCGGAAGCCGGCCGCAGCATCGTCTTCGATCCGCTCTTTCCCAAAGGCACGCCGCTGCCCGGCCCTTCCGATCCGCCGCTGCTTAACTCGCGGCGTTATTTCCCGGTGCATAACATCGGCCACTTCCGCTATCTCGAATGCACCCATCTCACGGAGGAGGGCCGCCCTGCGGGAGACATCACGATCTGGGATGACATCCGCTTTCCGTTTGATCCCTCGCTGCGCGATCATGCACAACTGGAAGAGATACCCGTCGGCTACCTGAATAACGGACATCGCTGCGAGGCGGAAGAAAGCTACGCCTGCGACCGCAGCGGCGCAGTGACCGTGACCATCGCGAACCTGATGGAAGGTTACAATCGCAGTTACCGGCTGGGTCGTTGGGCATCATCCGAGTCGCTGGTCGTTCCCGGCCGCAAACCAACGCGCAGCCGAAAAAGAAAAGAAGCTTAGGCGCAACTCTCCGATTTGGGAATCTGCGCAACAACCACCGCGTCCAACCGGTAATTGCGACTTCCTAAGGGCAACGGTGGACGTGCCGACGCAATGGCCGGATTTTCCGTCCCTCTCGGGGAAAGAATCAGGGCGCAGCAACCGATTAAGGGGCAAACAAGGCATCACTTCAACTTCCGAGGAACATGACATGCGAATCGTTATCGGCGCTGACCACGCCGGCTTCACGCTGAAAGAAGACCTTGCCGCACAACTTCGCAAGCTCGGACACGACGTGCTTGACGTGGGAACGCACGGCACCGCTGCGGTCGATTATCCCGATTTCGCCGAAGCGGTGGGCAAAGCCATTCTCGAAGGCAAGGCCGAGCGCGGCGTGCTGATCTGTGGCAGCGGCGTGGGCGCTTCGGTGGCCGTCAACAAAATTCCTGGAATCCGTGCGGGCATCTGTCATGACACGTACTCCGCCCATCAGGGCGTCGAACATGACAACATGAACGTGCTGGTGCTCGGCAGCCGCGTCATCGGAACGGAACTGGCGCATGAACTCGTGCGGGCTTACCTCGCTGCAAAATTCTCCGGCGAAGAGCGCCACGTTCGTCGCCTCGCTAAAGTGCAGTCCATCGAGAGCCGATACCTCGTGACGAAATCCGCGCGTTAATTGTGCTTGAGTTCTATCTTTCCACGCGCTGGGAGGGGCGCCTCGCCCGTGGCCGGACACGGCCAGGATGGCCGCGCCACGGCATACCCGGCCCTCGCCGGTCCAGCTTGACGTCCCAGGGCGGATTCGCGCTACGTCCATGCTGTGTAAACTATCATCCGGCTCCCTGTGTCGCCTCTCCGGGCATGCCCGGCGAGACCCCTACTCTGGTCCCAGGTACCAAAGGCCTATTGTCCTACCCGCGCGGCGGCGTTAGGCTCGCTGCTGAGTGCAACATAGGAGGGAGGACTGGCAATGCAGACGACTGAGCAGAACGAGGATGATCTGGAAGTAACACCTGTCATTGAGATATGCCCGCGGCACGGCACGAGGGTTCGCCGGTATTTCGGCTGTCCCAGATGCGTCATCGAGGAAGTCCGGCGGCATGAGAAGCGCATCGATGCTGCGCTCGAGCGCGATGGGGCCCTTGCAGCTTTCCATCCACAAGAAAGCACGCTGTAATTGCGCTTCGGGCGAGGGATCGATCCTTGCCCTTTCCGGGCGAACGCAAATTGTGGGGCGCGCATGCGTTTCCCTGTGCGTTTTAGATGGTCTCCACAGGCGCGTGCTCCGTCTCTAACACATTGAAGCTACAGGACCTTTCTTGTCTGAAAGGTCTTTAGTTCTATTCTTTGTAGCCACAAGTTCCATTGTGTTTCAAACACTTCAGAGCTATATGTACGCGGAGGGGTCCTGGGTCCTTGCCGTACCGTTCGGATCAGACGGCCCGTGCCGGAGCACAAAAACCTCTCCCGGCACACTTCATGGGAGGCCGGAAGCAGATGAACCAGGACTATTTCCTTCTCGCGTCTCTGTTACTCGGCGCGATCCTTACGTTTGTCGGGCTTGTCTCGCTCATTCCCGTTGAAATTTACCGCAAAGTTTTTGGTTATGTTCTGCCTGTGGATCCTCAGGAACCGCGGAGTAAGGCCGTCCAGCGGCGCATGGTAGGAGCGCTGATCGCTGCGATTGGACTCACCGCCCTGCGGGCCGGCATTGAGGCACTGTTCCGTTAAAAGAAACTGACATTCAGAGCAGCGCTGTTGATTTTCGTACGGACCATCGGCTGCCCACGTGTGCGTATATGCGCGCCACTGCCTGGCCTGGCGCAACCGAAAGGCTCTGCGCCCCACGCACTGCTTGCCAGCCCTCCCGCCCATGGCTTATGATGGCTTCCAATCTTCGGTAAGGTCCAAACGCAGCCATCAGCGGTTTCCGCCGCTTGCAGGGAGGAACTATGAAAGGCAGGTCTCTGGTTCTCAACGTGGTTCTGGTGCTTCTTTGCTCTTCGGTCCTTTCCGCCCAGGACTGGGCGCGGGCCAAAGTGGACAAATCTCCGCGGCACCGCGAGTGGGTCACGGTCAAACACGATGGCCGCAGCGTGCAAACGTTCGTTGTCTATCCCGAGGTCAGCAATAAGCGGCCCGTGGTCCTGATCATTCACGAAATCTTTGGCATGACGGACTGGGTGCAGGACCTCGCCGACCAGGTGGCCGAAGCCGGCTACATCGCTGTCGCGCCCGACCTGCTTTCCGGTATGGCGCCGAACGGCGGCGGAAGCTCCGCCTTCGCCCAGGGCCAGGCTGTCAAGGCGGTCAGCATGCTGAATCCTGACCAGATCACCGCCGACCTTAACGCCGTCGCCGACTACGCACTCAAGATTCCTTCCGCTAACGGCAAGCTTTACGTCGCCGGGTTCTGCTGGGGCGGCGGGCAGAGCTTCCGTTTCGCCACTAACCGTCGCGATCTCTCCGCCGCGTTTGTCTTCTACGGACCGCCTCCGCCCCCCGACGCCATGGCGCGCATTAACGCTCCTGTGTACGGCTTCTACGGCGGAAATGATGAGCGGATCGACGCCACGATCCCCGCAACTCGCGAGAACATGAAAGCCGCCGGGAAGATCTATGAACCCGTGATCTACGAAGGGGCGGGCCACGGCTTCATGCGCGCGGGCGAAGCCCCGGACGCTACCCCGGCCAACAGGAAAGCCCGCGATGAGGCGTGGGCGCGCTGGAAGAAAATCCTCGCGCACGGTTCGTAGTTTCCCATCGCGTCGCACGCCATCGAAAAAGTGCCGGTGGCCGCGGCATCGTCTCGATGCCGTGGGCTGGTCTTGAAGCGCGGCCGCGAAGCCGCCGCCTTAACAAAGGCGGGAGCCGTTGCTCCCGCACTCCAAGGCCGCTGGCGCGCATGTAAATGAACTATGAATGGCGGCAAAAAGACAGACCTGTTTTTGTACTGCCACGGCTTAACGCTCGCGCGGGTGATCAAGCACGAAACGCACAATGGTCCGGCTGGCATCGAGCTGGCGGCTCGCAACTCCGACCACAAAGCGTGGCAGATACTGCGGGCCGCCCGGCCAGGTGTGACCGCCGCCATCAATACGATACAGTTCCACCGCCGCCGCCGAGCAACCCTGCGCGCGGCGGAACACGACGCGGGTCCGATCAAAGACCGCACGCGGCTGTAACTGTATTTCTTTTCCCATACCCTTGCAGCCATCAACTGCAGACCAGAACGCCAGCGTGTCGGTCACGGACTGCACGAGACCGCCCGGGCCCCGACCGCCGAAGCTCTTCACCGCTCCGCCCCGATAAGGAACGATGGGGTCGTCTGTCCCGTTGATCTGCAGCACTGCCACCCGCCGGGCCGGTCGGCAATTGCCGCGCAGGTCGGCCGCCATCGAGCCGGCAACCGCAGCGATCGCTGTAACGCGATCGGAAAGTTCGCAGCCCAGCCGTTCGACAAACATCGCGCCGTTGGAGATTCCTGTTGCCCCGATGCGCCGCGAATCCAGCGGTACACGTGCGCCAACATTTTCAATTACCCTGGCGGCAAACGCCACGTCATCGACATCGGGGCGTCGGGTTGTCACTCGGCCGTCGTTCCAGTGCCGATCAATTCCCTGCAGATAAGCGACGGCAATGCTTTCGTGGTCGGCCAGTTGGTCCAGTCCTGTAAATCTCGGCATCGTCTCGGCGCGACTCCCGCCGCCGTGAAAGACCAGCAAAAGCGGTACGGGTCTGCCTTTCGATAAAGCAGGCAAATGCAACAGATATTCCCGCTGCCGACCACCGGCCTCGATTGTGATCCAGGCGTCGCGGGCCCATGCGCTAACCGTGAAGGTTCCGAACAAAACGACGAAAACAGCAGGACGAAATTTCACGCGTCTCATTCCCAATGAGTATTTCAGCCGGAATTTGCAGTTTCAAGGGGGTTGTCCATTCCAATTCGCCGGCGCGTAACGGCGGCAGGGACTCCATTCCGTGGGCTTGTCTTGGAGTGCGGCCGCGAAGCTGCCGTCTTAGCAATGGCGGGAGCCGGTGCTCCCGCACTCCAAGGCCGCTGGCGCGGCGACGATGGATAGGCCGCGGCCCGCCGTTTGATCGCGGCCAATCACGAACGCCATATCCCCGGTTATCGACTTATGAAATCATTTTTCTCCGCGATTACCATAAAAACCCGCACAGTTAAAGAACAACTCGGGGTTACACCCTTCGCCGAAGGCAGACACAAAGTGATCGATGTCCGCACGACTGGCCCTGAAGTTCCACGTGATGGTACCGTCGTACTATTTACACAGTATATTAATACCTGTAATCTGACTCCGTTATCAAAGCATGCACAGTGAGATCGACAAGCTGTGCCATAAATTGAAGTCGCGAGAAGGAGACGTGTAGTTATGAAGAGATTTTTCGCAGCGTTGCTGTTTTTGGCACTGCCGTCTGTTCTGGTCGCAAACGACGCAGGCTACAAGGTTATCTATGACGGCGGTTCGTTGCCGGGCGTCAAGGCAGGCTCCGAACTGAAGCTGTACTTTGACTCCGGTGGGGTGCGATTCATGAACGGCAAAGACGTGATAACAGAAGTCCCCGGATCGGCAATAACTGAAGTCAGCTACGGCCAGGACGTGCACCGACGCATCGGCACTGCTATCGGCGTTGGTCTGATAAGCTTCGGGGCCGGAGCCTTCCTGCTGCTGTCGAAGTCCAAGAAACACTACGTCGGCGTGACGTGGGCGCAGGGGCAACAGAAGGGCGGACTCGCGCTCAGGTGCAGCAAAAATGATTACAGGGGCATTCTGGCCGGCTTGGAGGGCGTCTCGGGTAAGAAAGCGGTGAATGCCGATACGATGACGGTCAAGTAAAATCGCATCCCCAGCCCTCCTGTCCGGTTGGGGCTTTTGCACCGCGCCGCCTGGGTAACAAACCAAGGCCGGGAGGATAACGATCAGTGCAACCCTGCTCAACCTCGCTGACAGCAGCCATTGAAAGAACGATATCTGCTCCCGCCCCCGAGCCAGCGAACGTTACCTCGCAGTATCCCCAAGTCCGGCCAATGCTGTCGGGAAGGGGGTGCCCACCGGATTCGCCGTCCGGCGGGTCCCCCGATCCACTGCTATGGGGCAATCAGTACTGGTAGGTTGCAAACCCTAATTCCACGTCTGATGTATCCTCCCCAATGAAAAGAATCTCTGTCGGTGAGACAACATAGATGATGTAGGTTGAGGTGCCTTGGCTGTTGTTGATCGAGGCAGTGCCGCGTCCCGATGACGAAATGCTGTAGTTTCCGGTCAAGCCAAGTGACGGCATAAGGCTTCCACCGTCATTCAAATCTTCCTGTCCGCCCAGGCCTCCGTTCCCGTCGGCAATTACCTGCCCTGTGCTCGCAAAGCTGCTGCCTCCTATGAAAAACCCGGAGTCCAAGAAAGCATAGTGCCCCTTCAGTGTGGCAGTAGAAAAGGGGGCGCCTTGTTGAGCAGAAATTTCACCTAGGACTATCATACCGTTGGATGGAGTTGTCTCAATGAATTCAGCCGATCCGTTGGAGATCATGTAAAAGGTCAGATTCACGGGCTGACCGCCGACAGATAGGCTGGCCGTTCCCCGACCATCCGCGGCAATTGAGTATGTACCAGTGATTGGATTGTCCGTGCTGACCGAACCATAGTCGTTTTCGTCTTCGGTTCCTGAAGAAATGTTGCCACTGCCATCCGCCAAGAACAGGCCTCCGCCTACGATGGAGCCCTGTGAAAGGGAAAGCCCGCTAAGAATGAAGACGTGGTTTCCCGATAAGGAGGCATTTGAAAAACTGGACCCCTGCTGCTGGTACACCGTGCCGGCCAGAGGGGGGTAGCTGTCTATTTCCACGAAATCCAACTGATTCGACGAGATAACGTAGAAGGCATAGTTCGTTGAGGTTCCGCCCAGGGAAAACGCAGCGGTCCCCCTGCCGGTAAAATCAACCGAATACGAACCCGAAAAGGATTGGTTCGAAATAGTGCCATTATCATTAACATCCTCAAGACCGTTGCTTATGTGGCCCGCCCCGTCTGCGCTGAACTCTCCAGCGATGGCTATGGGATTAAATGAGCTGTCAGAGCCAATCAACCCAAAGGTGTAACCGCCCTTGAGGGCAGACGTAGAAAAAGCCGTCGGATCCTGCAGGTCCACCGAGCCAGTCCCTATATCCGAGTTATCAAATGCCACCACGACTGCATGCTTGCTCGTTGTCATAACGAATTTGAACGTAATGGTTCCCAAGCTGTTGGAGATCGTGGCACTCCCACGGCCGTCAGGTCCTATTGAATAGGTGCCAGTGAAGTTCATCTGCAGATAGGGTCCATTGGGTGCATTCAGGTCCTCAATACCCGCCGACAGATTACCGGCGCCATCGGCTGTAAAGGTTCCCGCTGCCGCCTCGACACTTCCATTCGTGACTCCGCTGAAAGTGAAGGCATACTGCCCGTTGAGCGATGCATTCGAATAAGTCACGCTGACCGGGGGCGATGAGGGGGCTGGCGCCGAACTGCTTCCACCACCGCCGCACGAAAGCAACCCAATCGAAGACAAAAGAAGAACTCCTAAAGGCCAAAGTCGCGATATCCTCCTCTGCATGCTTCCCTCCACAATATCGTCTGAAATTTCTGACTCCTTTCCCGGAACCTTAAAATCCTGTCTCTGCTTTGTTGTCAATATTCCTACTTCTGGGATTTCCATCGGCAATTGCACGGCGAAGCATTAGTGTGGCAGGCAGCCGCAGCGGTTCTACCTCGTGGGCTTGCGTTGTCGTCCGTTAAGGGTCCCACGGCACAAACCCGGTGCCGTGGCTACGCGCTACGCGCTGAATTATCAGGCAAAGTTATGCCATGGTAGTGCGCATCCTGGAGTGCGGCCGCGAAGCTGCCGCCTTAACGAAGGCGGGGGCCGGTGCTCCCGCACCCCAGGGCCGCCCCGCCGATAAACAAACCCACCCGAATTTCTTTGCTTGACGAACGAAAATTTTAGATGTAAATCAATAGCCGCCATTCGCATTGAATCGAAATGAACCAGAAAAGAGGTTGGGATCGGTGGGCGCAGGCAAGAAGGCCTGCCAGGGGTGGCGCAGCAGGAGGAACGGCATGAGTTCTCCGAATGACGTTAAAGGACCTGAAGGCGGGAAAGCGGCCTGCGGCCCGGCTGATCGAGGCGCGGCCCCGCTCACAATGCCGCGGCGTGACGCACTGAAGATCGGTGCTTCCATCCTTGCGGCGGGCCTGCCCGTTGCGGCTGCGTGTTCGAGGCCGAGGCCGGGCCGCAGCAAGAAGGTGATCGTCGCCGGCGGAGGAATCACGGGCCTCTCTTGCGGGTACGAACTGATGAAGCGCGGCCACGAGGTGGTTGTCCTTGAGGCCTCGGGAAGGGCCGGAGGGCACGTTCGAACGCTTCACGAGGGTCTGGAAGACGGCCTTTACGCCGACCTCGGCGCAGAGCAGTTTACAAATCCCGGCTACGACCTTTACTGGGGTTACGTGAAGGAATTTAACCTGCCCTATCAGTACTATCCGCGGCGCATGGGCCTTGTTCGGTTTATCGATGGCAAATTCAGGACGGAAGACGAACTCCACAGCCGGAGTTTTCTGGGCAAGCTGGGCTTTAACGGCCGCGAAGTGGATTTTCTCGTAAAGAATGCGTGGTGGAACCTTCCGATGCTGTATTTCCAGCCCTACGTCGAAAAGTTCAAGGACGAGTACAAGCCTTATGAGGCAGGGCTGAACCACCTTGACCAGACAACAGTGGGAGATTTGCTGCGGAAAGACGGGGCTTCCGACCGCGCGATCCGCACAATCGGCGACACAAACGCCTCAGCGCTCCATGTGATCTGGCACGCGGCCATACTGAATTTGCGCGGCGTGCCGCTGTATCCCCCCGACGTTTATCGCCTGAAGGGCGGCAATCAGTTGATGACGGACACTCTGGCCTCGAAGCTGGGCGGCCGCGTGCGCCTGAATTCCCCGCTCACTGGAATTGAACGGGGCGAAAAGGGCGTGCGTGTCACGTACAGAGAATCCGGCCAGGAAAAGAAAACGGAAGGAGATTACCTGGTCTGCTGCATGTCCGCCGTCATGCTCCGGCTGATTCCCGTCAAGCCTGCGTGGCCGGAATCCAAGCTCTTCGCGATTAATCACGTCCCCTACTACTCGGTCGCGCGGCTGGTCTTTCAGACGAAAACCCCATTCTGGGAAGAAGACGGGCGGAGCATCAACTGGGAAACGCCAGACCCGAACCTTGAACTGCTGTGGCGGATCGCGGAAGAAGTCCATACAAGACGCGCTGCGCTCATGGGCTGGGCCGAAGCCAGCGTATCCCGTGAGAGCGCTCTGGCGTCCTTTAATAAGTTCTACCCGGGCAGGTCAGACAGAATCGAGAAAGCTATCGTCCACAATTGGGCGCGAGATCCCTGGGCCATGGCCTGCGAAACCGTTTCCTATTCACCTGGCGAACTGATGAAAATCTGGCCGAGCATTATCGAGCCCGTAGGCCGGGTCCATTTTGCGGGCGCATACGCGGATAATCTCAACTGGGGCCAGGAAGCAGGAACACGATCCGCCCGCCGCGTAGTGGAGGCGATCGACCAGGATTGATTCCAGGACGGCAATCTTGAATCGGACGCGGCAATTCGGAGTGAAAAACACGCCGATTGGAAGCTTCTTAAGCTGCGTCGCTCAGAGCAAGCGGGTTTTCGAAAGGGCCGGGGAAACGGAAATAAAACGGCCGCGTATCGAAACCATCCGTCTGCAAAGAACAATCATTGCTCGAAAGACTTCGTAAATGCATGTTACATTCTGGCAGGGCCTGTTCCAACCTTATGACCCAAGTTGATACAGTGAGGAGCGCGACGATGGATAAGAACCCAGAACAATCACTGGTTATCGAAGGCCGGGTAGCCTCCCTCGATTTTTTCCGTGGCATTACGATGTTTTTGCTCATAGGAGAATCAACCGGCCTCTATGAACTGCTGCGAAACCCCTCGCTCCATGGCACGATACTTGGCTTTGTTGGCCTTCAGCTCGATCATCATCCATGGAATGGTCTTCATTTCTGGGACCTCGTCCAGCCGTTCTTCATGTTCATCGTGGGAGTCGCCATGCCTTTCTCTATTGGCAAGCGCTGGGCCAGGGGCGACACGTGGCGTCAGACTTTTCGTCACGTCCTCAAGCGCTCTGGACTGCTTCTGTTCTTCGGGTGGGCGCTTTACTGCATTGGCCCCGGCCATATAACCTTCGAGCTTTGGAACGTTCTTGCGCAACTCTCCTTCACGTACTTGGTAGCTTTCCTGATGATGCGCAAATCTCCGCGGGTCCAAATTGGATTCACGTTTCTTCTACTCATAATCACAGAAGTGTTGTACCGGACCTGGCCGGTTGCGGGCTTTAACCAGCCCTTCGTGCCCGATCACAATTTCGGCTCATGGGTGGATCTTGCGATCATGCCGCACCTTTCCGCCGGACACTGGGTAGCGTTCAACGCTGTTCCGACGACGGCGCACACAATGTGGGGAGTGCTTGCCGGACAAGTTCTTCAGAGCAGCAGGGGAGCATGGAGCAAAATAAAAATGCTTGTGATTCCGGGGATCATCGGCGTCATCGTCGGATTCTCGCTGAATCCTGTGGACCCTATTATCAAGCGCATTTGCACCGCTTCATTTGTGATCGTCAGCGGTGGCTTCTGCCTGCTCGCTTTGGCCCTTTCCTACTGGTTGATCGATGTAAAAGGCTGGAAGAGGTGGGCGATCTTCTTTAATATCGTGGGAATGAACCCGATCTTTATTTACTTGTTTACGAACACCTACGGAGCGGACTGGTTCCACAAAATCGCGCAGCCGTTCACGATGGCGGCGTTTGCATGGGGCGGCCAGTTGACAGCCGAGATTATGACCAGCCTCGTTGTCTGGCTGATGCTCTGGTACCTTTGCTACTGGCTCTACAAGCGACGAATCTTTATTAAAATATGATTTCCCAACCTCGAGAATCTGAGCCTGGATCCCTCGCGATCTTTTCTCTTCAGGTCAATTCGAACCTCGTGTTCCGGGCAATATCGTGGCCGTGCGAATAGATTAATCGTCTCAACGATCTCGCCAGTCAACCGCTCACCTTTTCGCCGCGCGTAGGGGTTAGATTCCTTTATTCAATTCAAGTGTAACAAGCGGCGGTGGCCCCGCAATTGTGCGCCGCACCGGTCTGACGCAGGCGAGAACTCTGTGAGTTGTGTCACTGCGGAGGATGTCTTGCATTCCATATCATATTGAATGAGGGAAAATGAAGAGGCGGTTTATGAACTCCCTGAGGCGTAACCGTGACCACAACAAGAGTCTCGATCCCTGAGAGTTCCCGTCATCTAAGCCCGAACGTGCTTGGTAGAGGGGTCGGCGGCCGGAGTGCAAAATTCATTTTCTCTGACGAATTACAAACACCCGACCTCGGCATGGGCTGAAGGAGGCGTCAATATGCGCAGGGTTGGATTGATTGCTTCAGCAGTTGTCGCAATCATCATCATTGCGATCGGCGTCTTCCTGATCCGGTTTGACATCAACCGTTACCGGTCGGTCATTCAATCGAGCCTCGAGCAACGCCTTGCGCGGAAGATGACCTTAGGTGAGATGCATCTGGGTCTTTTGCCACCTCGCTTTCGGGTGCAAGACATTTCAATCGGCGACGATCCGAGCTTCAGCACGCAGAGGCCCTTTATACAGGCGCAGGAATTGGATGTTTCCTTCAAACTGCTGCCTCTGCTGAAGAAATCTTTGCTGATCGATTCCCTGACGTTGCTGCATCCCAGGCTTGAACTCATCAAGAACCAACGGGGCGTTTGGAATTTTGCATCATTAGGAAGCGTCCCTCGGACCTCCGAGCAGATTAATGTCAGACCGCTTGCCGTGGCGCTGATGCAACCGCTGCAGTCGAACGCCACACCAGGTGAAAACCAATCCGGCGAAGTACATTTCGCTCTCCGCGAATTGAAAATCCACGACGGCGAAATTGCCATCACCAATCTACAGAGCGGAAGTCCGCGCAGAGTCTATGATCACATTGACGCCGTTGTGCAGGGTCTGAGCCCTGACCGCCCTTTTTCCCTCGATGCTATTGCCCGCCCTTCCGGCCCCGGCAACCAGGAAGTGCATCTTGAAGGAAGGATCGGCCCTGTCGTGATGAGCCAGCCCGCCAACACTCCATTCCATGGAACGCTGACGCTCAGGCAAGTGGCGCTCGCAACTCTCACTGCCTTCCTGAACTTTCCGATTTCCAGGAACACCGAGGGAATTGTCTTCGGCGAGAGCGATATCGAGAATAAGGTCGGCAAGATGGTTCTCCAAGGAAAGATGGACATCCAAAATCCGCGGCTGCGTGGAGTGGATCTGGGATATTCGATCCCTGTGCAATATGTCGTGACGGACGATCTCGCCGACGGCACGATCACCATTCACAGCATCGTTCTCAAGCTCGGGTCAACGCCCGTCGAGATCAGCGGCAAAGTGAGCGGTGGGCAACCTCCCGCACAACTCGATCTCCAAGCGAAAACCGGAAAGATCTCGGCTGCGGATGCAGTCAGGCTGGCGGCGGCATATGGAATTGCGCTGGCTTCAGGAACGAACGTGACGGGCACGGCCAGCGCAAACATAAACCTCAAAGGAACAACAGAGAATCCTCGGGTCGATGGGTCCATCGCTGCGCATGACGTGCAGATCAGCGGAAAAGACCTTCCTCAAGCGCTCCATGTGCCGGCCGTGAACCTTGCTTTCACGCCTTCGACAATCCAGTCCGACAACTTCGCGATTCTCTCCGGCGCGACAAGGATGAGCGCCCAAATGACCGTCCGGCAGTATCTGTCAAGCTCTCCTTTTGTGGATGCTACGTTGAATGCTCACAACGCGCAACTGCCTGGAATACTCTCTCTCGCGAGGGC
>Ga0209810_1004090_pt1 | contig 14453 bp, 18 predicted proteins | sample Coa_R1_7_FD_187159 | JGI IMG/M metagenome (GOLD analysis project Ga0209810, IMG submission 187159) | Surface soil microbial communities from Centralia Pennsylvania, which are recovering from an underground coalmine fire - Coalmine... | ecosystem: Environmental > Terrestrial > Soil > Unclassified...
CCGCGCCGATCGGGCGCTGGCTCGCCGGCCTGCGCGCCCGCGGCATCGACTGCCCGGTGCGGGTCGGCGTCGCCGGCCCCGCCAGCATCGCCACGCTGGCCGGATACGCGGTGCGCTGCGGCGTCGGCGCCTCGCTGCGCGCGCTCGCGCGCGGCCATACCGCCTTTGCCCGCATCCTGACCGAGACCGGCCCCGACGCGCTGATCGCCGCGCTGGTCGAGGCCGAGGCCACGGCCGGCCGCATCGACGGGCTGCATGTCTTCACCTTCGGCGGGGTTCGCCGCGCCGCGGCATGGCGGCGGGCGGCGATGGCGTAGCGCCAGAGCGGCTGCGTCGCCGGCCGCGCGCCCGCGCCCGACCGCTCCGGCAAAGCCCAGGATGCGGTCGCGGCCGTCTCCGACGACGCCCTTCCTATCCTATTATCTCTGCCATGCGGTCGATGAAGCGTCGCGCCGTTTCGATCATCTCCCGGGCATCGTCCGCAGTGACAACGATCCGGGGGCTGACGGCGTAGTCGGCGACCTCCTTCAGCGTGTAGCCACGGGCAAGAAATCGGGTGAACTCACGTTCGATGCGCGGCTCGGTCTTGCCCAGCCGGGCAATCACCGTACGCAGCCCCGCGTGGCTCTTGGTGATCCGGCCGTGCGCGACAAGACAAGGGCCTGCGCTGCATGAAACGCCGCAAGATAGGCCGCTCGCGCGGCTTCGTCAGGCCAACCGTCGGCGAGCATGTCGTGCGCTTTCGCGAGAAATTCGCGAGCCTTGCCAAAATAGCCTTCACTCTCCGGAGTCATAGGTCCACGCCGTCGCGACGCAGCTCCTGCATGAAACCGGTGCGCTCGCGGTAAGCGCCGGCCGGAAACGGCATAGCGTTGATGATCGAGCCGGTATCGTAGAGAATATCGGTCTCCACATCGACGAGCGGACCGAGCTCGGCCGTGAAGGCGCCAAACCGGCGCAAAAACACCGCCACGTCGTAGTCCGAGTCCGGCCGGGCGTCGCCGCGGGCGCGCGAGCCGTAAAGCACGACGCGTTCGAGGCGCTCGCCGTAGATCGCGTCGAGCGCGGCGCGGAAGCGCTTCAGGACCGGGTCGGCGGCGATCGCGGGCGGCATGATTCATTATGGCCGTCGCCCCCGACAAATGCCAATCTGGTGCGCGGCGCAACCCGAGGAACCGCGATGGCCGAGGCTCTTTCCCCTACGATCCGCGTCACCGATGCGCCCGATCCCGGCGACGTGAAGGTGATCGCCGACGGGCTGGCCGCCTATAACGACGGGCATGCCGGCTACCGCGACTTCGCGCCGCTCGCCGTCACCGTCACCGATCCCGCGACCGGCAGGGTGGTCGGCGGGCTCTACGGGCGCAGCTCCTACGGACAGCTGTTCATCGAGCGCTTCTTCCTGCCCGAGGCGCTGCGCCGCGACCGGCTCGGCAGCCGGGTGCTGGCGGCGGCCGAGGAGGAGGGGCGGCGGCGCGGCTGCACCCGCGTCGCCCTGTTCACGCTGAGCTTCCAGGCGCCCGGCTTCTACAAAAAGCTCGGCTATAGCGAGGCCGCCTGCATCGACCCCGACCCGCCCGGCGTGACCCGCTACCTGATGGTCAAGAAACTCTGATCCTGGAGGAGAGACAAAGATGGCTTCCAACGGCAAGGTCGCTCTCGTCACCGGCGGCGGCAGCGGCATCGGCAAGGCTTCGGCGCTGGCGCTCGCCCGCGAGGGCTTTGCCGTCGTCGTCGCCGGACGCCGGCCGGAGCCGCTCGACGCCGTCGTCGCCGAGATCGAGGCGATGCAGGGCCGCGCCCTCGCGGTGCCGACCGATGTCGGCGACCCCGACTCGGTCGCCGCCCTGTTCGCCGCCACCAAGGCCAGGTTCGGCCGGCTCGACGTGCTGTTCAACAATGCCGGCTTCGGCGCCGCCGCGGCGATCGAGGACCTCGAATATTCGCGCTGGAAGGCGGTCATCGACACCATCGTCAGCGGCACCTTCCTGTGCACCCAGCAGGCCTTCCGCATGATGAAGGAACAGACGCCGATGGGCGGCCGCATCATCAACAACGGCTCGATCTCGGCGCATGTGCCGCGGCCCCACTCGATCGCCTACACCACCGCCAAGCACGCGGTCACCGGGCTGACCAAATCGACCTCGCTCGACGGCCGCAAATACGACATCTCGTGCGGCCAGATCGATGTCGGCAACGCGCTGACCGAGATGACCCAGCGCATGACCCGCGGGGTGCCGCAGGCCAACGGCGAGGTCGTCGTCGAGCCGACGATGGACGTCGAAAACGTCGCCCGCGCCGTCGTCTTCATGTCGACGGTGACGCCCGAGGCGAACGTCCAGTTCATCACCGTGATGGCGACCAAGATGCCGTTCATCGGCCGCGGCTAGCCCGCTGCGGCTCACTCGTCGGCGCCGGTGCGGGCGCTTTCGTGCCAGCGCCGCAGGATCAGCCGCGACACCAGGTCGAGCGCCAGGTAGATGACGATGCCGGTCAGCGACAGCAGGAACAGCGCCGCGAACAGGCGCGGCACGGCGAGGCGGTAGCCGGCTTCGAGGATGCGGAAGGCGAGCCCGGTCTCGGTGCCGCCGGTGCCGGCGACGAACTCGGCGACGACCGCGCCGATCAGCGCCAGCCCGCCGGAGATCCTCAGCCCGGCGAGGAAGTAGGGCAGCGCCGTCGGCAGCCGCAGCAGCCACATCGTCTTGACCGGCGAGGCGCCGTACAGCCGGAACAGCGCCAGCAGGTTGCGGTCGGCGCTGTTGAGCCCGACCGTGGTGTTCGACACGATGGGAAAGAACGCGACGATCCAGGCGCACACCAGCATCGCCAGGAACGGCGTGTGCACCCAGATGATGATCAGCGGCGCGATCGCCACCACCGGCGTCACCTGCAGCATCACCGCATAGGGGAAAAAGCTCAGCTCGACCGCCCGCGACACCGAGAACAGCAGGGCGATGGCGCCGCCGATCAGCGCCGCCGCGGCGAGCGCCGCCAGGGTGACGCGCAGGGTGACCAACAGCGAGCCGAGCAGGCTCGGCCCGTCGGTCCACAGGCTGGCGGCGATCAGGCTCGGCGGCGGCAGGATATAGGGCGGGATCTGCTCGGCGGCGACCACCCATTCCCACAGCAGCAGGAACGCCGCGCCGACAACCAGCGGCGCGGCGATGCGCACCACCCGCTCGCTCATGGCGGAGCGTCCGCCGCCATCGCCCGGGCGAGCGCGGCCGAGACCTCGTCGCACATCGCGGCATAGGCGGGGCCGCTGCGCAGGCTGCGCTCGCGCTCGTGCGGCAGGCGCACCGCCAGCTCCGCGGCGATGCGTCCCGGGCGCCGGGTCAGCACCGCGATCCGCGTCGACAGATAGACCGATTCGTAGACGCTGTGGGTGACGAAGAGGATGGTCGGCCGGTGCCGCCGCCACAGGGTCAGCAGGTCGTCGTTGAGCGCGTGGCGGGTGATCTCGTCGAGCGCGGCAAACGGTTCGTCGAGCAGCAGCAGGTCCGGCTCGGTGACCAGCGCGCGGGCCAGCGACACGCGCATCCGCATGCCGCCGGACAGCTGGTGCGGATAGGCGCGCTCGAACCCGCCGAGCCCGACCGCCTCGATCGCCGCCGCCACCCGCTCGCGCGCCGCGGCATCGACCGCCCCGGCGATGCGGAACGGCAGCAGCACATTGCCGGCGACGGTGCTCCACGGCATCAGGGTCGGGTCCTGAAAGACGAAGCCGATGCGCCCGGAGGCGCGCGAAATTCCCAGCCGGCAGGTGCCGGCGCTCGGCTCCGACAGCCCGGCGACAATGCGCAGCAGGGTGCTCTTGCCGCAGCCCGACGGGCCGACGAGGCTCACGAACTCGCCGCGCGACACGGCGAGGTCGATGCCGCGCAGCGCCTCCACCGTCGGCGAAAACCGCTTGCCGACGCCGGAAAGCGCGACGATCGGGTCCGCTTGCGCCGCGTTGCTCAGGATTTCATCCCGACTTTCTTGTTCACGAACGCCAGCGTGAACGCCTTCTTGTAGTCGAGATCGGCGGGGTAGAGCCCGGCCTTGGCCATCGTCTGAAAGAAATCGCGCCAGCGCGCGTCGGTCATCGCGCCGATGCCGCGCTGCTTGGCGTCGCCGCTGTCGACGACGCCGTACTGCTTCATCTTGGCGATGCCGTAGGCGATCAGCGCGTCGGTCATCTCGGCGTTGTCCTTTTTGATCAGGGCGTTGCCGGGCGACGGATCGCCGTAGAGATAGCTGTACCAGCCCTCGATGCTGGCATCGACAAAGCGCTGCACCAGGTCGGGCTTGTCGCGCACCAGCTTCATCGAGGTCTGGATCAGCGAGCCGTAGCTCGAATAGCCGGCATCGGCGAGCAGCATCACCACCGGCTTCACCCCCTGGCTTTCGATGGTGAACGGCTCGCTTGTCAGGTAGCCCTGCTGGATCGCCTTCTTGTCGGCGAGAAACGGCGCGACGCTGAAATTGTAGGGGCGGATCTGGTCGTCGGTGTAGCCGAATTTCTGCTTGAGGAAGAGCCAGCTCCCGACCCGGGTGTCAGAGCTGATCATGATCGGCTTGCCCTTCAACTCGGCGAGCGTGTCCGAGCCCTGGCCGGGATGGGCGATCAGCACCGACGGGTCCTTCTGGAACATCGCCGCGACCGCGACCATCGGGATGTTCTCTTTGACGAAGTTGAGCGGCAGGAACGAGTTGGAGGCGACGTTGAAGTCGAGCACCCCGGCGGCGAGCAGCTGGGCGTGGTTGACCTGCGGCCCGCCCGGCCGCAGCGTCACCTCGAGCCCGTGGCGGCGGTACAGGCCGGTGGCGAGCGCCTGGTAGTAGCCGCCGTGCTCGGCCTCGGCCTTCCAGTCGGTGCCGAACGTGACCTTGTCGGGGCCCGCCGCGCGGGCGCGCCGCGGCAGCGCGGCACAGGCGAGAGCCGCCCCGAAAAGGGTGCGGCGGGCGATCGGCGGGGCGGAGGTCATCGGCGGGCAACTCGTCGCGATTAACGGCGGCCGCAGTGTAATCGGGCGTTGTGTCGGCGTCGAGTTTGGGGCGCTCTCGCGAGTCGCCGCGCAATCCCGTATAATCCTCCCCTCGGGCCGAGAACAGGGGCGCGGCGATGAAGAATCTGCTTGCGGTGATCGGCGACGGAAACGCCGGGCCGGTGCTGGAAGCCGCGCTGATGACGGCGCGCCGCTTCAACAGCCACATCGTCGGCCTGCATGCGCTGACTACCGAATACGCCGTCGTGTTCGGCGGCGAGATGGGCTTCTCGATTTCCTCCGAGGTCGACCGCACCCTCGAACGCGAGGGGCACGAGCGGCGCGACCAGGCGCGGCGCCTGTTCCGCGAGTTCATGGCGGCGCACGACGTGCCGGTCGGCGGGACGCCGCCCGGCTATGTCGGGCCGAGCGCGTCGTGGCGCGAGGAGGACGGGCGGCAGAACGCGATCGTCGGCATGACCGGCCGGGTCTACGACATGATCTTTGTCGAGCAGCCGGAAAAGCTCGCCTCGATCGCCGAGGCGACGCTCGAGGACGCGCTGTTCGAAAGCGGCCGGCCGGTGCTGATGGTGCCCAAGGCGATGCCGCCGGTGATGGGCGAGACCGTCGCCATCGCCTGGAACGGCAGCACCGAGACGGCGCTGACCGTCGCCCTCGGCATGCCCTTTCTGGTCCAGGCCAAGCACGTCGTCATCGTCGCGGTCGGGCCGCAGCACATGCCCGAGCCCGGCCCGACCGGCGACGAGCTGGCGCGCACCCTGGAGCGCCACGGCATCGACGTCAGCCTGCGCACCGCCTATGGCCGGCAGAAGCCGCAGGGCGAATCGTTTCTCAAGGAGGCGATGGAGGCGGGCGCCGACCTGATGCTGAAAGGCGCCTATACCCAGAGCCGCATCCGCCAGATGATCTTCGGCGGCGCCACCCGCCATATGATCATGGAATCGAAAATCCCCGTGCTGATGGCGCGCTGAAGAGAGGCAAGGAATGACGAGATCGAACCGGCGGGGCGCCTGTGCCGCCGTCGCCCTGGCAGCATGCTTGGCCGCGTTTTCCGCCGCCGCGCAGAGCCCGCCGCCCCCGCCGCCGGTCGGCCCGGCCGCCGACGAGATCCGCAACTGTTTGTGCCTGAAGCGCGGGGTCGACAGCGCCGGCGCCGACATGTCGCAAAAGCAGGCGGCGCTCGAAACCGCCCGCCGCCAGCTCGCCGACCTCGACGCCGCGTTGCAGCGCGACCGCGCCGCGCTCGACATCAACAACGAGGCCCAGGTCGCCCAGTTTCGCCAGAAGCTGGCGCAGCGCGACGCGCTCTACAACCGCATCAGCCACGATTCGTACACCGCCGCCGCGCAGGCGGTGCAGCACTACAACCAGCGCGTCAACGATTACAACGCCCGCTGCGCCAACCGCCCGTTCGACTCTGTGCTGATGAGCCAGGTCCAGGCCACCCTGGTCTGCGCGGGGGAGTAGGGCCTCACCCCTCCCGCCCCGGCGGGTAGAGCTGTTCCGGCGCCACCTCGGGGGCGGCGATCTCTTCCCAGGCGCCGCCGCGCCAGGCGCGGAAGAAGCAGTTGCGCCGGCCGGTGTGGCAGGCGACGCCGCGCTGGTCGACGAGGAGAAGAATCGTGTCGCCGTCGCAGTCGAGGCGCAGCTCGCGCAGGTATTGCACCTGGCCCGAACTCTCGCCCTTTCGCCACAGCCGGCGGCGCGAGCGCGACCAGTAGCAGGCGCGGCCCTCGGCCAGCGTCGCCGCCACCGCTTCGCGGTTCATCCACGCCACCATCAGCACTTCGCCGGTGTCGAACTGCTGGGCGATCGCCGGCACCAGCCCGTCCGGGCCGAAGGCGATCTCGTCGAGCGCATCGCTCACATCGCGTCTCCTAGCTGCGGAAGCGCAGCACCCGCTCCTTCATCGGGTTGACGAAGGGCCGCTTCTCGGCGGCGGCGCGGCCGTATTCGTTCTTCAGCCGGTGATACCATTTCGCCTGGGTGTCGGCGTCGTCGACCAACATCAGGGCCGGGCGGTGGCGCAGCCCCTCGCTCTGCATCGTCAGGATCGCCTTGTCCTGGAAGGCGAAGGTGCGCAGCCCCCAGCGGATCAGCGGCTTGATCGCGGTGAACAGCGCCGGCGTCCAATAGGCGGCATAGCTCATCTCGATCTCGCCCTCGCTCGTCGGCGTCACCGTGTTGAGGGTGACGAACCAGTGGCGGCCGAAGCGGGCGTGCTCGATGCGGGTCGAGGGCAGGCGGAAGATGATCTGTGTCTGCGGCGCGCCGCCGAGCAGCTTGTACGGCGCCAGGTTGCCCGACGGCCGGTGCGGCAGCATCGTGAAGCCGTAGGGCGCCGGGGCGAACGCCTTTTCCTTCTCGGCGATCGAGCCCTTCCGGCGCCACCACCACGAGACGTGGACGAACGGGTTGTGGCTCGGGTCCATCTGGCCGAACACCGCCGCGTCGATCGAGCACGGCACCCGCATGCTCATCGTCAGGTCGGGGCGGCGGTCCTCGCCGATCTCCGGGAGCTGCGGCGGCGCCGCGGCGGAATCCGGGTCGCCGCCGAAGAAAATCCAGATGTTGCCCTGCGTCTCGCGCAGCGGATAGGCCTTGACCCGGATGCGCGACAGGTCGAGCCCGTCGCCGCCGGCGAGCGAGGGGATCAGCGTGCAGCGTCCGCCGGGGTCGAAGCGCCAGCCGTGAAACCGGCACTCGACCTCGCCGCCGTCGAACCGCCCGTGGTGCAGCGGAATGCCGCGATGCGGGCAGAGGTCGCGCAGGGCAAAGGCGCGGCCGTCGCGGGTGCGCCCGAACAGGATCGGCTCGCCGAGAAAGATGCGCGCGGCGGTCGCCCCCGGCTTCAGCCGCCGGCTCGGCATCGCGTAGTACCAGATTTCGCGCAGCGGCGCCGACGGGTCGTCCATGACCCGCTCAGATAGCGCGGCGCGCGCGGCCGGGCAATGCCCGGGCGGGCGTCCGCGGCGGCGAGGCAATCGCGCGCTATGCTCGCCGCGCGGCAGCGGCTATTTTCCCGCCCGTGCTGCGCATCATCCGACATCCCGGCCCCCGTTCCGACCATCGCCGCGGCGCGGTGCTGGCGATGGGCAATTTCGACGGGCTGCACCTCGGCCATGCCGCGCTGATCGGCCATGCCCGCAGCCTTGCCGAGGCCGCCGGCGCGCCGAGCGCGGTGCTGACCTTCGAGCCGCATCCGCGTTCGGTGTTCTTCCCCGGCGGCGAGGCGTTCCGGCTCACCCCGCTGCGCGTCAAGGAGCGCGAGATCGCCCGGCTCGGCGTCGATCTGTTGTTCGTCCAGCATTTCGACGCCGCCTTCGCCCAGAAAAGCGCCGAATCCTTCGTCGAGGAGATCATGGTCGCCGCCATCGGCGTCAGCCATGTCGTCGTCGGCCACGACTGCACCTTCGGCAACCGCCGCCGCGGCACCGCCGCGATGCTGCAGGAGGCGGGGGCGATGCACGGCTTCGGCGTCAGCGTCGTCGATCCGGTGCGCAGCGCCGACGCGGCGGTCTATTCCTCGACCCATATCCGCGAATTGCTGCGCCAGGGCCGGCCGCGCGAGGCCGCCGCCCAGCTCGGCCGCGCCTGGGAGATCGACGGCCGCGTCGCGGTCGGCGACCGGCGCGGCCGCCTGCTCGGCTTCCCCACCGCCAATATCGGGCTCGGCGAATACCTGCGCCCCGCCTTCGGGGTCTATGCCGTGCGGGTCAGCGGCGACGGGCCGGACGACCCGCTCGACGGCCGCACCGTCGACGGCGTCGCCAATATCGGGCTCAGGCCCACCGTCGGCGGCCACCGCCCGCGGCTCGAGGCGCATCTTTTCGACATCGACCGCGACCTTTACGGGCGCCACCTGCGCGTCGCGCTCTACGACTTCATCCGCCCCGAGCGCAAATTCTCCGGCCTCGACGAGTTGAAGGCCCAGATCGCCGCCGACGCGGCGACCGCCCGGCGGCTGCTGGCGGACTTGCAACCGCCCGCTCGCAATGCGATGTAGGAACGGGCATCCGGCACCGGAGCTCTCATGGCCAAGACGTCAGCGGTAAGCCTCCGGCTGGAACCGGAGTTGGACGACAAGCTCGCCGCGGGTGCCGCCGTGCCCGGTCGCCCGAAATCGTGGGTCATCGAGCAGGCTATCCGCGAATTTGTCGAATTGCAGGCGTGGCAGCTGGCGGCGATCGACGAGGGTATCGCGGACGGCGATGCCGGGCGGCTCGTGCCGCACGAGCGCGTCGTGGCGTGGGTCGGATCGTGGGGTGCCGCCGACGAACTGCCGATGCCTGAATGCGAATAGTATGGACGGCGGCGGGGTTGCGAGATTTGGCCGCAATCAGGGATTTTATTGCCTTCGACAATCCGGCGGCAGCGGATCGGCAGGTTCAACGAATTCTGACGTCGGTCGATAGTCTGTCGCGATTTCCCCATCTCGGCCGTCCCGGACGGCGCCCGGGAACCCGCGAACTGGCTGTCGGCGGCCCTTCATACCTCATCGCCTATCGCGTGCGGCAGGGTGAGCTCGAGATCACGCGAATCTTGCACGGCCGTCAACGTTGGCCGGGAGCGGCTGTAAACGCGGATGTCACCATGTTCTCGAATTTCCGCGCCGCGGCTGCTATACCGTCGCGATGATGGTGCGGCGCGGAGCGATACGGCGAATTACGGGCCTGATCCTCGGTTGAGGGTCAGGACGCCCCCGCATTTCCCGTATCCGAGCTGAAGGCTGAACATGCCCACGGACTACCGCCCGACCGTCTTTCTGCCGAAAACCGATTTTCCGATGCGCGGCGACCTGCCGAATCGCGAGCCGCTGCTGCTCGCGCGCTGGCAGGCGATGGGGCTGTACCGCCGCCTGCGCGAGGCCGCCGCCGGGCGCGAGAAATTCGTGCTGCACGACGGGCCGCCTTACGCCAACGGCGACCTTCATATCGGCCATGCGCTGAACAAGATCCTGAAGGACGTCGTCAACCGCACCCAGCAGATGCTGGGCCGCGACGCGCCCTACGTGCCCGGCTGGGATTGCCACGGCCTGCCGATCGAGTGGATCGTCGAAGAGCGCTACCGCGCCCGCAACCTGTCGAAGGACAGCGTGCCGCGGGCCCAGTTCCGCGCCGAATGCCGCGCCTTTGCCGAGCACTGGATCGAGGAGCAGAAGGCGCAGTTCCAGCGCCTCGGCGTGGTCGGCGACTGGGACAACCCGTACACCACGATGGCCTATGCCGCCGAGGCGCAGATCGTCCGCGAGATCGGCAAGTTTCTCGCCAATGGCGGGCTTTACAAGGGGGCCAAGCCGGTGCTGTGGTCGGTGGTCGAACAGACCGCGCTGGCCGAGGCCGAGGTCGAGTACCACGACCACCGCTCGACCACGGTGTGGGTGCGTTTTCCGCTGACCGCGGCGCCGCGCCCGTCGCTGCGCCGTACCGCCGCGGTGATCTGGACGACGACGCCGTGGACGCTGCCGGGCAACCGCGCCATCGCCTACAGCGAGGCGCTCGAATACGCGGTGATCGCGGTCGACGAGGCGGGCGAGAACAGCCGCGTTTCGGTCGGCGAGAAATTTCTCGTCGCCCTGCCGCTGATCGACGAGTTCTGCGCCCGCGCCCGCATCGCCCGGCACACCGTCGTCGATGTCTGCGCCGGGGCGGCGCTGGCCGGCGCGGTGGCGCGCCACCCGCTCGCCGGCCAGGGCTACGACTTCCCGGTGCCGCTGTTGCCGGCCGGGTTTGTCGAGGCCGACCAGGGCACCGGGCTTGTCCACATCGCCCCGGGCCACGGCGCCGACGATTTCGAGCTCGGCCAGGCGCACGGCCTGCCGGTGCCCGATACGGTCGGGCCCGACGGGACCTATCTCGATACGGTGCCGCTGTTCGCCGGCCGCGCGGTCTATACCGCCGACGGCAAGCCGGGCGACGCCAACGAGGCGGTGATCGCCGCCATCGCCGCCGCCGGCGGGCTGGTGGCGCGCGGCTCGCTGACCCATTCCTACCCGCATTCGTGGCGGTCCAAGGCGCCGCTCATTTTCCGCAACACGCCGCAGTGGTTCATCTCGATGACCGCGAACGGGCTGCGCGACAAGGCGCTGGCGGCGATCGCCGAGACCCGCTGGGTGCCGCCCCAGGGCAGGAACCGCATCGCCGCGATGATCGAGAACCGGCCCGACTGGTGCGTCTCGCGCCAGCGCGCCTGGGGCGTGCCGATCCCGGTTTTCGTCAACAAGCGGAGCGGCGAGCCGCTGCGCGACCCGGCGGTCAACGAGCGCGTCGCCCGCGCCGTCGAGCAGCACGGCGCCGATATCTGGTTCAGCGCCGATCCCCGCGAGTTTCTCGGCAACGCCTACGACCCCGAGGAATGGGAGCAGGTTACCGATATCGTCGAGGTGTGGTTCGATTCCGGCTCGACCCACGCCTTCGTGCTCGAGCAGCGGCCGGAGCTGAAATGGCCGGCCTCGCTCTATCTCGAAGGCTCCGACCAGCATCGCGGCTGGTTCCATTCCTCGCTCCTGGAGGCGTGCGGCACGCGCGGCCGCGCCCCCTACGAGGCGGTGCTGACGCACGGCTTCGTGCTCGACGAGGACGGCCGCAAGATGTCGAAATCGCTCGGTAACGTCGTCGCGCCGCAGGACGTGATGCGGCAGAACGGCGCCGACATCCTGCGCCTCTGGGTGGTCGCCTCGGACTATGCCGAAGACCTGCGCATCGGCCCGGAGATCCTCAAGCACCACGCCGATGTCTACCGCCGGCTGCGCAACACCTTGCGCTATCTGCTCGGCGCGCTCGACGGCTACGCCCCCGCCGAGGCGGTCGGGCGCGACGACATGCCCGAGCTGGAGCGCTGGGTATTGCACCGCCTGCGCGAGATCGACCGGGTGGTGCGCCGCGCCGCCGAGGCGTTCGATTTCCACGCGATGTTCACCGCGCTGCATAATTTCTGCGCGGTCGACCTGTCGGCGTTCTATTTCGACATCCGCAAGGACCGGCTGTACTGCGACGCGCCCGGCGACCGGCGCCGCCGCGCCACCCGCACGGTGATGGACCGGACCTTCGACTGCCTGTGCCGCTGGCTGGCGCCGATCCTGTGCTTCACCGCCGAGGAGGCGTGGCTGGCGCGGCACGGCGACGCGCCCGGGCGCAGCGTGCATCTCGAACTGTTCCCCGAGGTGCCGGAAGCCTGGCTCGATCCCGATTTGGCGGCGCGCTGGGACCGGCTGCGCGAGCTGCGCCGCGTCGCCACCGGGGCGCTCGAACTCGAGCGCGCCGCCAAGCGCATCGGCTCCAGCCTGCAGGCTGCGGTCGAGATTTTCGCGCCGGCCCCGGTCGGCGACGTCGATCTCGCGGAGCTGTGCATCACCTCGGCCGCCACGCTGCGGGTCGGCCCGCCGCCCGAGGATGCCTTCACCCTGCCCGAGGTGCCCGGGGTCGGGGTCCGCGTCGGCCTCGCCGACGGCGCCCGCTGCGAACGCTGCTGGCGCGTCCTGCCCGAGGTGCACGACGAGCTGTGCCGGCGCTGCGCCGCGGTGGTCGGCGGGGGCGGGTGATGCTGCGCCGCGGGCTGGCGGTCGCCGTCGCCGTCGCCATCGCCGATCAGGCGAGCAAGGCCGCCATCCTCGCCCTGTTCGCCGGCGCTCCGCCCGACCGCCAATTCGTGCTGGCGCCCTTCCTCAGCCTGCTGCTCAGCCGCAACAGCGGCGTCAGCTTCGGCTTCTTCAACAACGGCGCGGCGGTCAACCCGCTGGTCTTCTCCGCCGTCGCGGTGGTGGTCATCGCCATCCTGATCTACTGGCTGAGCCGCATCGAAACCGCGCTGCTCGCCGTCGCCGTCGGCCTGATCGTCGGCGGCGCCGCCGGCAACGTGATCGATCGGGTGCGCCTCGGCCGCGTCATCGACTTTATTGATTTTCACGTCGGAGCGTGGCATTGGCCGACCTTTAACGTTGCCGACAGCGCGATCTGCATCGGGGTTGCGGTGATGCTGCTCGAGGGGATGTGGCGGCGCCGGACGACGCCGCAGGCAAACGGGCGGGGAGATCGGTAGTCATGGTTCGCGCCGCCGTGTGCGGTTTTGCCGCCGCCCTGCTGTTGTCGGGTTGCGCCGGGTTCAAGCAGATGATCGGCCTCGAACCGACCTCGCCCGACGAGTTTGCCGTCGAATCGCGGGCGCCGCTGACCATTCCGCCGGATTTCGACCTGCGCCCGCCGCAGCCCGGCGCGCCGCGGCCGCAGGAAAAGACCGCCGCCGCCCGCGCCCGCCAGGTCATCGATAGCGCCGGCCCCGGCAAGCCCGGCGACCAGGCCGCCGGCGGGATGCGCGTCGCCCAGGGGCTCGGGGTCGGGCCGGACCCGAACCAGGAACTCGGCGACAACAGCCTGGCCAAGAGATTGCTGACCGCCGGCGATTCGCCGGGCGGCGCCGCGGTCGAGAAGCGCGAGACCTCGGTGCTGAAGGGGGTCTATTGAAACAGGATCTACTGACGGCTAAAAAAGGACAATCGGAATTCCACATTCGGGCGAAGGCTCGGCGGACGAACCTGCGATGAGAAAGCTTCTACTCACCCTCGCGGCCTTGCTGGCTGTGCAGGCGGGATTGGCCGCGGTCGCGACGCTGCCGGCGTTTGCCGATGGCGACCAGCACGACCCGTGCTGCCAGGAGAAGCCCAGCGGCAGGTAGCTCGCCGTCCCGTCGATCGGGCACGTGGTGCGGCCGCCCTGGCCGGCCCCGGCAATCCCGGTTCTGAAGGCAGTTTGCCACGTTAAAAATGCGGTCCGGTCGACCGGGATCATTTGACAGGGACCCGGGCGTCACCTATGGTCGCGGTGTTCGCCAGAAAGGCGAACGCTCCGTGGACGGACCTCCGATGAGAAAGCTCCTTTTCGCCCTCATAGCCTTGCTGGCTGTGCAGGCGGGGTTGACCGCGATCGTGACGACGCCGGCCTTTGCCGATTGCTGCCAGAAGCAGAGCAACGGCAACTAAGCCCTACTCGCTTTCTATCTAGCGTTTGTTGTCGCCGGGGGCTCGGTCGAGTTCCCGGCGGCAATATTGATGGACATCGCTCGGCCACAGGATGCGCGGGCTATACGGCACGCCGCTGATCCGCGTGTCGAGGCAGGCGCGGTATTCCTTGGCGGCTCCGGTGGCGTCGCCGCTGGCGGCGAAGGTGACGGCGAGCCGCTGGTGGCCGACCGCGACGATGAGTTGCCAGGCGGTGTTCGACCCGTCGCGGGCGAGCAGGTCCTCGGCGAGGGCGAGCGAGTCGCGATAGGCGTCGAGGGCGGCGCCGTAATTGCCGGCCTGCCGCTGGGCGTCGCCGATCTTCTGCAGCGCGTTCGACAAATCGTAGCTCGCCGTGCCGTTGGTCGGGTCCTTGTCCTTTGCCGCCGCGGTCATCGCGCGATAGATCTCGAACTGCTTCAGCGCGCCCGCCGGGTCGTCACGCCGCAGCAGCACCTCGCCGACGC